>Ga0315286_10001361_pt1 | contig 22113 bp, 22 predicted proteins | sample YL17G10_0_MG_FD_205038 | JGI IMG/M metagenome (GOLD analysis project Ga0315286, IMG submission 205038) | Sediment microbial communities from Yellowstone Lake, YNP, Wyoming, USA - YL17G10_0 | ecosystem: Environmental > Aquatic > Freshwater > Lake > Sediment | place: USA: Wyoming | collected...
TCGCTATGTTGCTTCCGCCGAACTGATAGAAGCTCGCCAGTTTGGCCACAGACTCTTTGTCAAATTGCAGGCATTTCGAAATAGTCTTGGGTGAAAAGACCGGCGACCGGAGACGGAAGACCGCCCTTGGTCTCCGGTCTCCGGTCTCCAGTTCCCCCCCTCACTGCGGAGCAACGAACATGGGGATTACATACATTGACGGCGTGGTAACCGGTCCCAATGGAAAACAGGCAACAGTGAGATTCTTGGTCGATACCGGCGTAACGTACACGTTACTCCCCGCGGCGGAATCCCTCCTCCTGGCGCTTGTCCCTAAACGAACGCTGGCGTTTACGCTTGCCGACGGCTCAACCATCGAGCGAAAAGTCTCCGAATGTCACATCGCGCTCCCCCAGGGAGATGGCCACTCTCCGGTCATTCTCGGTGAACCGGGCGATGAGCCGCTCTTGGGTGTAGTCACGCTGGAGATTCTCGGCCTTGTGCTCAATCCATTCAATCGAACGCTTCAACCAATGAGAATGCTGTTGGTTTAGTCGTGGACCGGCCCCCCGTCCCCGGTCTCCGGTCTCCGGTCTCCGGTCTCCGGTCCCCCATCCCTTTTACCTCTACCCCCATGAATAAGCTTAGCACCAACGACGAACTCAACCAATTGGTGGCTGCACTGCGGACCGGTGATCCGGAGCGGATCTACCTCATCGGCTCGTGGGCGCGTGGGGAGGCTGACGAGCTAAGCGACATCGACATTGTCGTGATTCAGCGCTCGACCCAGCCGTTCCTTGAACGACTCCGCGAGGTGGCGAGACTCCTGCCCACGAATATGGGCGCGGTGGACGTGCTGGTGTACACTCCCGAGGAGTTTGCAGCGATGCAGAGGGACGAAAACGCCTTCGCGCAGACTGTGTTCGAAGAAGGAGTGCTCATCTATGGCAGGGAAGCGGCGGCCTGAAGCGACTCGCTGGTTCCAGCAAGCGCTGCACGACCTGCGTGCCGTCCGTTGGAACATTGAGGGTGGATTTCATTCAACGGCCTGTTTCCTGGCCCAACAGGCCGCCGAAAAAGCGTTGAAGTCGCTGTTGTACTTCCTGGGTGCCCGCAGGACGGCGCTCATGACGCACTCGGTGGTCGAGATGGTTGAAGTGGCTGGAAAAACAGTGCCAGACCTGGCGCCCCTTCTTGTCATGGCACGCGAGCTGGATCTTCACTACATCCCGTCCCGCTATCCGAACGGCTTGCCAGGGGGGTATCCTCACCAATTCTACGGCCAGGAAGTCGCAGAGCGCGCCCTGTCATCGGCAAACGACATTGTCGGCGCAGTCCGCAACTTCTACCATACGCGCGGCGAAGCTGATATCATAAATGGGCAGCCATCCTAGTCTATGGGATACTTGAAGTGCCGCGTTGACGAATGGAGGGAGAAAGAATGGGTCTGCAATTACATATTCCTGATTCTGTAATCCAGTCTATCCGCTTGCCGGAAGAGCGGATACCCGAAGAACTGCTGAAGGAGCTGGCGATCGCTCTGTATGCGCACGGCCTCGTATCTTTTGGCAAAGCTAGAGAGTTGACCGGCTTGGGCAAGTACGAGTTTGGCCGATTATTAGGAGAACGCGGTGTCCTGCGCCACTATGGCCCCGAGGAACTTGAGGACGATTTAAGCTATGCGTGCGGTCAGTAATACGTCGCCCATACTGAACCTGGCCATTATCAACCAGCTTGATCTCCTGCCCGAACAGTTCGGGGAAATCTGGGTTCCCCCAATGGTCATTAAGGAACTGAGGCTGGAGGAAGAACTGCCTGGCTCTCATGCAATACGAGGAGCGAGGGAAGAAGGATGGCTCCGGGTCGGAGAGGTCAAGGATCAGTCAATAGTGCAGTTGCTTCAACGCGATCTCGACCGTGGAGAAGCGGAAGCAATCGCACTGGCGCTGCAACTGAAAGCCGAGTGGACCCTTTTGGACGAACGGGATGCGCGGAAGGTCGCCAAGGCGTTGGGGTTGAATGTAACAGGGCTGCTGGGCATCTTGCTCCGGGCGCAGCGACAAGGCAAGTCGCTATCATTGCAGAAAATGGTGGAAGAACTGCGCGACAACGCGGGTTTTCGCATTGGCGCAGAACTCGTGGCTGACCTTCTGAGGCAGAGCGAAGACCCAAATAGATGAGTGACCCATCTCGATGGGTCCTTGGTCCTTGGCCCAAGGTTGAGCGGGCATATTGCATTCACGGGCTCGCAAGGAGAGAAGCATGAAAGCGCTGGACCGGATAACGGTGAATCCTGAGGTGTGCCTGGGTCAACCGACAATCCGAGGGATGCGGATCACGGTGGAGGATGTGCGCCAAGCGTTGCTACTGTGCGGTGCGTAAAATTGGCGGCACTCCAACCGGAACCGCACGGTCCGGGGGAGAGCCCGACGAGGGGCGGCGGCCCGCCCCTCTCGGTAGGGTCCGTGGGGAGGGCCGAGACCTTGCGTTACGTCCTGTGCAAGGGCGAGGGCCTTCCCCGCGAACGAAGCAGCGCGGGGACGGTGTAGCCATTATTCCGCGCTGCGTAGTATATGCGGTATGGCACAGGAGAGACATGGCGCTGGCCCGTCCCCCGTCCTCGGTCCCCGGTCGACGAATCCCATGAGCGACATCGCCATTCGCGTCGAAAATCTCTCCAAGCGCTACCGCATCGGCACACGTCAGCGAGGCTACAAGACCATCCGCGAGAGCATCGCTGACGCGCTCACTTCGCCATTCTTGCGTTGGCGCGACAGGAGACGGACGACCATTGACGGAATCCCCGGTCATCCGTCTTCGGTCCTCGGTCCATCAAATCCGCAATCCGCAATCCGCACTTCGCAGTCAATATACATCTGGGCCCTCAAGGACGTCTCCTTCGAGGTCAAGCAGGGCGAGGTCGTCGGCATCATCGGCCGCAACGGGGCAGGGAAGAGCACCCTACTCAAGATACTTTCCCGAATCACCAAACCGACCGAGGGCCGGGCAGTGGTCAGTGGTCGCGTGGGCTCACTATTGGAGGTCGGCACCGGCTTCCACCCCGAGTTGACCGGTCGCGAGAATATCTACCTCAATGGCGCCATCCTTGGCATGAAGAAGGCAGAGATTGAGCGCAAGTTTGATGAGATGGTAGCCTTCGCCGAAGTGGAAAAGTTCATAGATACCCCGGTCAAGCACTACTCCAGCGGCATGTACGTCCGCTTGGCCTTCGCCGTTGCCGCCCACCTGGAGCCGGAGGTCCTCATGGTGGACGAGGTGCTTGCGGTAGGGGATGCTGCTTTCCAACAGAAATGCCTTGGCAAGATGAGCGAAGTAACACGCCAGGGGCGAACGATCCTTTTCGTCAGTCACAACATGCAGGCAGTCCAATCCTTGTGCGAGAATGTCCTGTCTCTTGATTCAGGCCAAGTTGTCTCTTCCGGCCCATCCCGAACGGTGGTGGCTGAGTATCTTGCAGCCTCGAGTGGGGTCGGGAGCCAGGTTGCCTGGCCTCCTGGTTCCGCGCCCGGAGACGGCCAGCTGCGCCTGACGGCAGTCCGTGTGGCTTCGGCATGTGGCCCTGCCGGCGGCCTGTACTCCAGCAAGGACAACCTGATCGTCGAACTGCAGTTCCACACCTCCGCACTTCAGTCCTCCCTGTGTGTCGGCTTCGACCTGATGGCGGCTGGAGGCGCAATCCTGCTCCGCAGTTATCAGACCGACTCTTTACCAGAGCGTTGGCCGCCTCTCCGGCTTGGAGAGAATACGTGGTACTGCACGATCCCGGCAGGTTTGCTCAATGCGGGCGTGTATCATCTGTGCCCCCGAATTGGACTCCACAATATTTCCTGGATTGTCCATCTGGACGCCGTAGTGCAATTCGAGATTGTGTTGGATCACGGGGTTTCCCCATTCTGGAATGTTCTCACGGACCGCAACCGCCCCGGAATGATCGCCCCGATCCTGCCATGGGGGTGCCGAAGTGCCACCTGAGCCAGGCATCCTAGTTCGCGCTTGTCGATCCATCCTCGATGGAACGTGTGCCATCAAACTCCTTAACCGTTTCTCACGCGTCAGATACATTCCAGCACCCGAGGCCGTGCTGAACCAGTTCCTCGAGGCGAGCTGCCCCGTCGGAGCGTGGCGCGACCTGTCCCCGCAAGCCAGGCAGGCATGGGTGGACTTTTCTCCTGTGGTTGACGGCCAGGGCATCCGCACGATCGCATTCGTCGGGGCGCATAACGGCACCATCCCACTTGCCATCGACAACGCTTTCCCGGGACGTGATCTGTTTCTGCTCGAACCAGCACCACGGACCTTCGAGGCACTCATCGCCAACACGGCACACCGCCCGAACGTCCACTGCTTTAACGTTGCCGCTGGCTCAGAGGACACCTTCCGCGATCTACTCGTGGACGAGTTCTCTCCTGCGAGCTCGCTCCTTCCATACGAGACGATGACCCTCCAGGAGTTCCCTTTCCTGGGCCACGGGACACCGACAAGAGTACATGTCCGCCCCCTCGATCACGTGCTCCAGGAATGTGCCGCAGGGACGATTGACATGCTTCTCATGGACGTGCAAGGCTACGAGGATGAGGTCCTCCGCGGCGCGGAAACGACGCTGGCTGCTTGCAAGGTCGTGGTGAGTGAACTGAGCCTTCAGGCGCTTTACCGGGGTTCGTCAACCTTCGATTCGGTATACCAAGCCCTCGTTCATCGCGGATTTCGACTGCGATATCTGCTGAATCCGATCGAGGGGACAAGCCGTCGAGTCCTTCAGATTGACGGCGTATTCATTCGCGAGTGATGACCCAACTCCTCCGCGCTCTCCAGTATTTGCGGCAGGGAATTCTTCTTGATCGCCTGAAAGACAGGTGGCGGTATCATCTCCGATGTCGGCGCCAGGCTCGATGGAGGGCGCATATCGACTCTGGCAGGACATGTGTTGTGCGGCTTGCCTCCCGCGTTCGCATGAATCTTCACCTGGACAGCAGGCTGTCCGAGTTGATCTACTGCGAGGGATTCGAAGAAGAAGAGCGACGATTCCTCAAGGCATTCCTCAGGCCGAATGATATCTTCGTTGATGTGGGTGCCAATACTGGCCTCTTCACGCTATTGGCGGCTCGTTATGTGGGGCCCACCGGCCGCGTGTATGCCTTTGAACCCTGTCGAGAGACCCATAACCGCCTGCTGGAGAATGTCGCCCTGAACAGATTTTCGAACGTGCGTTGTCATCAGTCGGCTCTCTCCGATTCCGATAAGCCACTCTTGATGCAAGTATCGCTCGACGGATTCGACGCCTGGAATTCTGCCGCGACTCCAACGGCCGGAACATCCTTCTCATCTGAAACGGCTTGTGCGACCACCTGGGACGATTTCGCCGAGACTCATCATCTCGTCGGTCGGGTGACCATGATGAAGATAGATGTGGAGGGCTGGGAATCTCGTGTCCTGGCGGGGGGATCGCGGTCACTGTCTCGTAGGGATACGCCCGTTCTGCAGGTCGAATTCACCGAACAGACCGCACAGGGTGCGGGATCATCCTGCGCCACTTTGTACCACACCCTGGAAGCGCTGGGATTCCGAATGTTCATCTACGACGCGCCGAGTCGCCGCCTTGTCCCTGATCCCCTGCGGCAGAGCTATCCCTATCTGAACCTGATCGCCACGAAGAACCCGCAAGAGGTAAACGCTAGACTGAAGCGGCGCTCTTTGTGGTCCTAGCCGCGAGGATAGGACCGGCGGAGGCCGATGTATACTTCGGGAGGGCTTTCTGGGACCCTTCGTGATCAAGCACCTGTGAACAGCGGCCTAGTGCGGTGCCGTATTCGTTCCGCGCAGCCGGGACTATGACTTGCGCGGGCCTGAACGCTCCTACCTAATTCCAGCCCTTGTCAGGGAATGCTTCGACGCCATCGAGGCGGGCACCAACGAGTTGGCGCCTGGGCGACGATAGCTCCATGCGTGAGCTCCTTTATGTCGAAGGTTGTGCCAAGACCGTCGTCCTGGCAACCGAGCGGTACAACAAATCGGGCATCGAGATGTCCATTCGGGACTTGGTGACCATGATCACGTGTCCGGCAGGCTTTCGGGAGCGTGTGGCTTGGAACGCTTCCAAATCCAACGGACAGCCTTGCCGGTGTCTGGATGCCACTCGGGCAGAGCATGCATTCGGATTCACGGCTGAAGTCCCGTTCATCGATGAGCTTCGCAGAACCGTCAAATGGTACCGAAGTTACCGACGGGCGAAATCCGGCCATGCGCTGCCCAACGCTTGAACAATTGCCGCTACCGCCTCCCGGCAATACCGGTTGGCCATGGACGGAGGAAACTCCCCAGCTCTCCGAGAGGATGTCCGACGGACGAGACTGGCCCCAAATATGCGTCGTCACGCCCTGCCTCAACCAGGCCCCGTTCATTGAAGCAACTGTCCGGTCGGTCCTGCTGCAAGGCTACCCAGCACTTGAGTACGTCCTAGTCGACGGCGGATCGACCGACGGGAGTCTCGACGTCATCCGGCGGTACGCCCCCCACCTGACTGCCTGGACGAGCGAGGCCGATCGCGGTCAGTCCGACGCTATCAACAAAGGGATCCGGATGGGCCGGGGAGAGATCGTCGCGTGGCTGAACTCGGATGATCTGTACGAGCCTCGCGCACTGGAATTCGCGGCTGCGGAATTCGCTGACCACCCGGATCTCGTCCTCCTCTACGGCGACTGCCTCAACATTGATCCCCAAGGCCAGGTCTTTAGCGTTTCCCACTCGCGGCCCTACCAGCGGGACCGGCTGATCCGGCACTGGCCGAATTACATCCCGCAGCCGACCGCCTTTTTTCGCAGGAAAGCTTTTGAGGCCGTTGAGGGCTTGGATATCTCGCTACACTACGCCATGGACTATGACCTCTGGATTCGCTTGGGGGCGGTCGGACCGGCGGCCTTTCTGCCCCGTGCCCTGGCACGGTTCCGAGTGCATCCCGCCTCCAAGACGGGCGCAGGTGCTGTTACCTACTGGCCGGAGATGCGCCGCGTCAGCCGTCGGCACGGCGCTGAACTCTTGTCGCCCATGCTCATCAAGCTCCTCCGGGACAGGTTCTACATATTTCGTCAGCGGCTGAAGCGCGGGCTCGGCTGGTCATGACCGATCCGAAGGTGAGCATCATCATCCCGACCTACAATGCCGCCGCCTTCCTTCCTCGCGCCGTCGAGAGCGTGCTGACTCAAACATATCCCCGCGTCCAGGTTGTCGTCGTAGATGACGGCTCCACGGATGAGACGCCGCACCTCTTGAAACGTTTTGGGTCCCCGGTGCTCTGCCTCCGACAGACCAACCGCGGTCCGGCAGCCGCTCGGAACCTTGGTCTGTCCGTGGCGGAGGGAGAGTATATCGGCTTCCTCGATGCCGACGATTGGCTCCTTCCGAGGACACTGCTCAGACATGTACGGTTTTTGGAAGCCCGTCCAGAGCACGGCTGGGTGTACGGCGACGTCCAGTACGTGGATGAGGCCGGCACGTCTCTCGACCTGGCTTCGCAGCGCTTCCGCTACGGCCAGCGCGACAGCCTGGAAGGGGTTCTCTTCCCCGCCCTGATCCACGGGAACTTCATCCCCTTTCACGCCCCGCTCTTCCGCCGGCGATGCTTGGAGGAAACCGGGCCGTTCGACGAGGACCCGGAACTCATTGGCATCGAGGATTGGGATCTGTTGCTGCGGTTGTCGCTTGTCGCTCCCGCCGCTTATCTGCCCGAGATCTGCGCCGTTTGTACGGTCCGCGCCGGAAGCCTGTCGTCCGACCCCTACCTCAGGGAGCGGCGTCGATATGTATTGCTCGACAGGTTTCAGGGTGGCCACCGCCAGCAGATACTCGACCTGGGAGTGCCCGGCAGGCGCCTCCTTGCCGATACCCACAACTGGTTCGGCTATGCTGCGTATGGTCGGGAGGATTGGTCCGAGACGACTCGCAGGTTAGCCGCCTCCGTGCGAGCCTGGCCCTGGCAGCGCCGGGCACCGTGGTTGCTTATCTTGAGCCTCCTGCGAGGCGGACTGACACGCTGACTGGCTCGACAGGACCTCACCTAGCCTCGGGCGCGGCTGCCGCCGCGCCCGACAATTGAGTGTCCGAGGTGCTGCATGGAACAAGTCGAATGTCCATACGCTAGACCGCGGGACGCAGTAAGCCTAGCCGATTGCTACTTCTAGCATACGATGGATCTCCCCGGGATCGGAGTCATCCCTGGCGAATGGGATCTTCGAAAGGGAATGTGTGCCTACCTCGGCCATGTCTCTCATGCAGGCAAGCGGGTCTTGGAGGTCGGCACAGCGGACGGTTTTCTCGCATTTGAAATGGAGAGACAAGGTGCGGAGGTTGTCGCTCTCGACATATCGGAGAATGAGGACTGGGATATCGTGCCGTGCGGAGGACACCCATCCAACGCCGTGCGGCTCGAACGGCGAAATCATATTCGGCGGATCAATAATGCCTGGTGGTATTCCCATCGGCTCCTGGGATCGCAAGCCCAAATGGTGTATAGCTCCGCGTATGCCATCCCGGAGACAATCGGCCCCGTGGACATCGCTACATTCGGAAGCATTCTCCTGCACCTGCGCGATCCCTTCCTGGCCCTACAGCGAGCGGCCGCCTTGACAAGCGAGATAATGATCGTGACCGAGGTAGTGCCTCGTTTCTGGCGTACCTACTCTCGGCTTCTCGCGTTGCTGCCATCCGGGCTCCGGCGAAAGGTGTCCAATCACCTTGTCCCTCACCTGACTTTCGTTCCCGATCCGGTCGCCCAGCGCCCCTGGGACACCTGGTGGCGGATGAGTCCTGACTTTGTGTCGCGATTTCTCCACGTCCTCGGCTTTCCGGACAGCGTAGTGAATTACCATGACCAGCAGTCGCGAGGCCGAACCGTGACCCTCTTCACGGTGGTCGGGCGGCGCTCCGGCCCGTCTCCTGGCACCTCCGTATCGGCGGGGAAGAACGGTTCACGGGTCCGTCCTGCCCCTTAGCCTACGACCCGATTTGCAGATTTGCAGACTTGCACAAGCTGATGGCGCCACCCGTTAGTATCGCAGTGGTTAGTTTCAACACGCGCGCTGCCACTCTGCACTGCCTCACGGCAACCCGTGAGGCGGTCGATGACTGGTCTTGCGCGTTTACACTCGTGGACAACGGATCTACAGATGGAACTGTGGAAGCGGTCCGGCAACAACATCCGGCGTGGCGGGTTATTCGACGCCTCGACAATCCTGGCTACGGCACGGCTCTCAACCTAGCGTTTGCCGGAAGCTCGACCCCCTATCTTCTGGCCCTGAACTCAGATGTCCTGCTGCACGTTGGTGCCCTAGAACTCTTGATACGCTTCCTCGATCATCACCCAGAGTGCGCTATCGCCGGACCAGCTCTCACCTACCCCGACGGGCGCCTTCAGCCCTCGCCCAAGCATTTCCATCGGCTCTCTTTTGCTCTCGCGGAGGTTTTCTGGCTTAACTTTCTCTTTCCGCGCAATGTTCTAGTTCGCCGCTTCTACTGCGCAGACCAAGACTTGGCCAATGACCCTTGGGTCGATACAGTCTCCGGAGCCGCTATGCTCATTCGCGCTGAAGCATTCCGGCAAGTCGGCGGATTCGACGAGGGTTTCCGTATGTATTTCGAGGAGACCGACCTGTGCCGACGCCTTCACGACGCAGGCTACCGTGTGGCTCTCTACTCCCAGGCGACGGCGGTCCACTGTCACGGGGCCAGCACCATTCAGACCTCGGTGCGGCAAGTCGATTACTTCCTGAGCTACATCCGCTTCTTCCGAAAACACCACGGCCACGGACCCGCCCGCATCCTGGCTGCGGCTGTCGCGGTCAGCACTGTCCTGCGCATGTTGGCCCTGCCCCTGAAGTACCCACCCCTCTCGCGGCGACGGCTTGACGTCCTGCGCCCCAAGCTGGCCGCCTGCCGGCAGCTCTTGAAAGCCCTCTGGTTCACCGGGTCGGCGCGGCTGGCTGCGAGAGTCTCCTCATGAAGGTCGCGATGATTGAGACCGGCGGCTGGGGCGGCATTGCGCATTACTCCTGGAACCTTTGCCGAGCGCTGGCCGAAGCGGGGGTAGAGGTCACCCTCCTCACCAACGTCCAGTATGAACTGGCCACCCACCCGAGACACTTCGGCGTCGAAAGGTGCTTCGATCCACGGACGGGATACCTCCGGACGGCTGGCGGATTGCTCCGACGGCTTGCCAGCATGAAACCGGATCTTGTCCACGTACAGAGCCAGATCTCCACCCGTTTCGATGCCTTGCTCTGGCCCCTCCTCCGTTACCACGCGCCCGTGGTCATGACTGCCCACAACGTGCGCAGTCACGAGCGGGCCCCCTGGGAGAGCTGGACCCTCTGGCGTTGCCTGCGCACCACTGACGCCATCATCGTCCACACCGCCGAGAGCGCCCGGGTGGTCGCCTCGCGGCTCGGCCCCAGGAGCCTCGTCCGCGTGATCCGCCACGGCGACTATGCCTTCTTCGCCGACGGAATAGCCGAGGATCGCGTGGCGGCCCGCCGGCTGCTCGATCTTCCGCCGGACGCGAAGATCCTCCTCGCCTTCGGCGCCATCCGACCCTACAAGGGAATCCTGGAGTTGATCGCCGCCCTGCCGCGGATTCTGGCCCGCCATCCGGACGCCTACCTCGTGATCGTCGGACCGCTCATGGTCGGGACCGAGGGTGAGTATCGGGAAGCGATCCGCCAGGCCGGGGCCGAGGCAATGGTGGCATTCCGCCCCCAGTATGTTTCGCATGATAGGGTAGCCGCCTATTTCAGATCCGCGGACGTCGCCGTGTACAATTATCACGACGTGACGGACAGCGGATCCCTCCGGATCGCCTGCACCCTCGGGACACCTGTCGTGGCAATCTCAGTGGGGGGATTTCGCGAGTTTCTCACGGATGGCGTGACGGCCCGCTTGCTCCCTGCGGGCGCCCCGGACCAGTTGGCGGATACGATTAGCGATGTGCTGACCGATCCGACCGGAGCCGCCAAGATGGCGGCCGCGGCTCGCGCCCTCTCGACATCCGCATGGTCCTGGGCCGACAGCGCCCGTGCAACGTTGGAACTGTACTGCGAAATCGGCGCAGGTCCTCGATGTCGTTGCCCGAATGCACTGCGACCGATCCCAGACGAGACGACACGTCAATCATGACGGCACAGCAGGATCCGCAACCCAATACTCAGCCAGGAGTCCACGAGACTATCCTCGGCTGGTTTCCACCAGAACGATTCGCCCGCATCCTGGACGCGGGTGCCGGCGAGGGGGCCCTGAGCGATGCCCTCGCGCGACGGGGATATCGCGTGATCGCTTCCGACAGGGACCCTATCGGTTTTCGCCCCCGCGGTATTCCTTTTGTCCAGGCCGATTTCAACGCGACGCTCCCCTTCGCAACCGAATCCTTCGATGCGGTTGTCTCGGCGGAGGTCCTGGAACATCTGGAGAACCCGCATCATCTGGCGCGGGAGTTTGCTCGCATCCTTCGGCCGGAGGGAACGCTCGTTCTGACTACCCCGAACATCCTCCAGGTGTATTCGCGGATTCATCTCTTACTCCTGGGAACTTTCGACTTTTTCGACACGTTATCGGGCAACCGCGAGGGAGCCTTCCGCGGCCAGATGGGACACATCAATCCCGTGGCGTTTCCAGAGCTCCGGTACGCGCTCGAGCGTGCCGGATTCGAAGTGCGGGACGTCTCGACCAATCGGGACATCCGCGCCGCCCTCCACAATGGGACCCTGTGGATGGCGTTGGTCCGGTGCCTGATCCGACCGATCGCTCTGTTCATCCACGCGGTGACCCGGGTAATCCGTCGATCGGATCCGTTGTCCATGCGACTCCTGACGCCGTCGCTCCTCTTGAGCGAGGACTTGATTGTCGTCGCCGAGCGCTGCCCCGGACCCACACGGGGTCACACCACAGCGGCATGACACTCAATGCAAGCAAGGATAGGAGCCAATGGCACAGGTGAGCGTCACGCTAGCCACCCTGAATGAAGCCGCGCACCTGGACGCTTGCCTCCGGGCGGTCGCCTGGGCGGACGAGATCGTCGTCGTCGATGACGGAAGCACGGATGGAACGGTTGAGTTGACCCGGCGATACACGGATCGGGTCGCCGTCCGACCCAGCCATGGGAACTTCCACGCCAACAAGAACTTGGCTATCGAAATGGCCACCGGGGATTGGATTCTCAGCCTGGACGCGGACGAGGTGGTGCCGCCTGATTTGGCGGCGGAAATCCGCGCGGTGATCAAGGCGACGCCCCATGCGGCCTACCGGGTCGGCCGGCGCAACTACTTTCTCGGCCGCTGGATCCGGCACGGCGGATGGTACCCTGATCGGATCATTCGACTGTTCCGCAAGGGCGTCACCCAGTGGCCTCTGGAGGTCCACTGGGTGCCCCAGGTATCCCCGCCTGCCACCGTTGGCGAACTCCGCGCTGAACTGGCGCACTACTCCTACCGAAGCCTCGAGCAGTACTTCGAGAAGTTCAATCGGTACACCACGAAGCTCGCCCGTGAAGCGCGCGGCCACGGCCGGACCCCCGGCCTCCGTTCTGTGGTCACGGAGCTGCTCCTTCGGCCTCCCGCCTGGTTCGCCTACAAATACGTGGCGCTGGGTGGATTCCGCGATGGGATCCCCGGGCTCTTCATCGCCCTCTCCTCGGCCCTCACCATTATGGTTGCCTACTTCAAGCTGTGGGAGATGCACGCGAGCCATCCACCGGAGACTGGCCCATAAAGCCAGAAACGGACGTCACAGACCCGCCGGATCGACCGGACCGGCCGGACGTCGGGACGGTGTGGCTCCCCGCGCTCCTGTTGTCGGCGCTCGCGATCTTGCTGCGGATCCTGGTGGCCACCCGAAGGGAGGGGATCGAGATCGATGGGATCACCTACCTCGGTAACGCCTACGCCATGCTGCAGGACTGGCGGACGATCAATGTCCTCCACCCACCCCTCTACTCGCTGGTCCTGATGCCGTTTCTGGGGCTCTGGCGGGATCCGGAGTGGGGGGCCCGCGTGGTCTCGGCGGTGCTCGGCGGGCTGTGGGTCTGGCCGACTCTCTGGCTGGCCCGCGAGACCACCGACGAACGCGTGGCCTGGACGGCTGGGCTCCTCGTGGCCGTGATGCCTGCCGGCGTGGAGGCCAGCACCCGCGTGTTGCCGGAGGCGACCTTCGGGCTCTGCCTCACCGGCCTGCTTGTCGCCCTGCTCCGCACCCTGAAGAGCGGGGGGCTGGGCTGGGCCTGCCTGGTGGGAATCCTGGGGGGGCTGGCCACGCTGGCGCGCCCCGAGGGGATGAGCTACCTCGTCCTGGCGGCGGCGCTCTTGGCCTTGGCCCCCGTGTTGATCGGGCCGCCGTGGAGCGCGCGCCGGGCCCTGACGCGGACCACTGCCGCCGCCATCTTGTGGCTCATTATCCTGCTCCCCTACATGGCTCTCGTCCACAACCAGACCGGACACTGGAGCTGGAGCGGCAAGCTGGGGATCACCCTCCTCTGGGCGGAGAGCGTGGGCGAGGAGCGTTCCCACGCCGTGGTGGAGCATGTCATCACCGAGACGCGGAAAGAGGATGTGCCGTCAAGCGTCCTGGGATACATCGCCGCGCACCCGAAGGAGGTGGCACGTCGGATCGTCATCAACCTGCACCTGATGGACAAGTACACGCTCCCGGGGCTCCTGCAGTCCGGAGGCATTGTCCTGGTCTTCCTCGGTCTCATCCATCTGAGGCTGCGGTGGCCCCCCGCCCCCCCGGAATGGTTTCTCGCGGCCGCCTTGCTTCCCCTGGGCGGCTTTCTCTTGTTCGTCGTGGAGTGGCGGTACTTCGTCCCGGCCGTCCCCGTATTGAGCATCATCGCCGCCGTGGGTCTGGCCCGGATCGGCCGGCCGACACCTGCCGCCTCCCCGGGCCGGCTTTCCCGGCTTGCCAGGATCCTGGTCTGCATCGTGGTTCTCAGTTTCGTTCCGTGGATCTTCCGCCCCTGGCTCCGGCAGGATCCCGCCGCCGTGGAGAAGGCGGCCGGCCTCTGGCTGCGCCGGACGGCCGGGCCGGGGACGCTGTATATCGGACGCTATCCGGTGATCAACTACTACGCGGACGCGCGGATGATGCCTTTCGCGCGACGCCTCCTCGATGATGCGCTGGCCCAGGGGCGGAACGCCGGCGCGCGCTTCCTCATCGTGGATAGCATCCGGCTTCCGGAATCGCGCCCCGATCTCCTGTGGCTGCTGGCCGGGGAGCGCGTCCGACCGGACCTCGAGATGATGCACGTCCTCGAGGACCGCGCCGGCAACCGCGTGGTGATCTACCGGATCGCGGGAGGGCCCACGCCATGACCAGGGCGAACCTGGATCCCCGGGCGGTACCGCGGGATCAGCGCGGGCCGACTCCCGAGGGACAGCAATGAGCGCGCCACAAGCCGTCCTCGTGGCCTCGAACCACGGCGAGATCGTCGGGGGCGGGGAGATCAGCCTGCTGGGCCTCCTGGAGGGCCTGGATCGAACCCGCTGGGCCCCCACCGTCGTGGTGCCTGCGGAGGGCCCCGTAGCCGCGCGCTGCCGCGCCCTCGGGCTCCCGATCTCTGTAATCCCGTGGCCCTCGCTGCGCCGGCCCGGGCCCGCCGCGGTCCGGAGCGTCCTCGCCCTGCGTCGACTGGCCCGGGCCACCGGCGCGCGCCTCGTGCATGCCAACGGGTCCCGCGTCATGGCCTACGCCGGGCTGGCGGGGCGGTGGGCCGGCCTCCCGGTGATCTGGCACGTCCGCGTCGCCGACCGTGATCTCTTCCTGGATCGGCCGCTGGCGGCCCTCGCCTGCGCCATCATCGTTAACTCCCGGGCGGTGGCGCGCCGCCTCGACTGGGTGCCCCTCAAGGTTCGCTGCATCCCCAACGGCGTGGATCTCACGCGCGTCAGCCCGCGGCACGCATCCCCGGCCCTCCGCGCGTCCTTGGGCCTTCCGGAGGGTGCGCCGGTGGTTGCGAGCGTCGGCCGCTTCGTCACCTTCAAAGGCTACAGCCATCTGCTGGAGGCCGCTCACCTGGTCCACCAGTCCGTCCCGGCCGCCCACTGGCTGGTGGTGGGCGATGGGGAGCTCCGGGGGGAATTGGAGAGCCAGTGTCTACGGCTCGGGCTGGAACCTTGGGTGCGCTTCACAGGCTGGCGTGAGGATGTCCCCGACCTGCTGGCCCTGTGCGACGTCTTCGTCCTGCCCTCCCTCGGCGAACACTTTGGTCGCGTCCTGATCGAGGCCATGGCCATGGCGCGTGCTGTGGTGGCCACCGACGCCGGCGGCGTGCCGGAGATTGTGGTGCACGGGAAGACGGGCCTCTTGGTTCCGCCGGCCCAGCCCAAGGCCCTCGCCGAGGCAGTCCTCGGCCTCCTCGAGGATCCGGGGCGGGCCGCCCGCCTAGGCACGGCCGGCCGGCGGCGGGCGGAGGAGAGCTTCAGCTTGACGCGCCATGTGGCTGCTGTGGAGGCGCTCTATACGGAACTGGCGGGGTCAGACGGTGGCCCGCGTAACAGCATCTGAGACGGACGACATGAACACGCCTGGCATACTCCCCGAAATTCTGCCGCCCTCTGCAACCGACCCCCCGGCCCACCGGGCGGCCGAGGCGTCGGCCGCCGCGGCACGGCGCTGGCTCCTCTTGATTCTGGGCCTCGCCCTCTTCCTCCGCCTTTGGAATCTCGACTATCCAGTCTGGAAGCAACCCGACGAGCAGAACATCGTCGACCGGGCACTCCTCCTCGGGCACTTGGGGCTAAATCCTGGATGGTTCGCATACCCGAGCCTATTCCTGTATGTGCTTTTCGCCGCCGATGCAGCGTTTTATGCCGGCGGCCGGCTGTTGGGGATCTTTACCTCGCCCGAGGAGTTTGCGGCGTTCTACTTTGCCTACCCCTTGGTTTTCCACCTCATCGCTCGATCTCTCATCTTGGCCTGTGGTATGGCCTCACTGGTGGCGGTCTTTCGGCTCGGATGCGCCGGTTGGGGGGCCGGCGTGGGATTGGCGGCCGCCGGAATCTTGGCTGTCTCACCGATCTGGGTGGATTTCTCCCGCCTAGCGAAGCAAGACATGATGATGGTCCTGTTCCTCCTCGTGGCCGCCTACGGGGTCATTCGCTCCTTGGAGACGGAGGGTCGGGGCTGGCTCTGGACCGCCGGTGTCGCGGTGGGACTGGCCGCCTCCACGAAATACACGGCGGGGCTGGGCGTGGCCTGGCTGCTCCTCGCCGCCTGGAACCGCAGGAGAGGGCGCGCGGCCGTCATCGAGGGCGGGGGGGCCCTCGGGCTGGCCGCGCTGGCGTTCGTGGTCGGAACCCCGTACGCGGTCCTTGACTGGCCCACCTTCCACGCCCACCTCACAGGCGTGGTTAACTTCATGCACGGCACCTGGTACGGGGCGGAGGATCGGCAGGGCTACACGTACTACATGTTCTACGCCTTTCCGCGAGCCCTCGGGTGGCCAGGCGCGCTTCTGGGAATCCTCGGCTGCGGCCGGTGGCTCTACTGCGGCGCCACGCGCGAGCGACTGCTCGCCGGTTTCGCGGCGGCGTTCTATGGGTGGATGGGATACTCCCGGATCGCCAACGAGCATTACATCCTTCCCATCTTGCCGATCCTGGCCTTGGCCGGCGCCGATCTGGTGCGGATCGCGATTGGCGCGGAGTGGGATTCGCATCCACGCCGAAGCGCATGGATCGCGGGCGGCTTGGCGGCCATGTGTCTGGCGCAACCCCTCGTTTGGACCCTTCGGGAGAGCGCGATCCTCCCCGCCTGCGACACCAGGGATTTGGCGGGAAGATGGATCGCCGAACATGTGGCGCCCGGCACGCGCATCCTCTCCGAGGCTTACGGACCCTTCCTGACCCTGGCGCCAGGCCGCCTGGATGAACTAATTTCCGAACAGGAGCGGGTCCATCCGGGCCGGGGAATGCGCCTGCGTTACGAGCGCGCGCGGGCCCATGTAGGCGCGGGACACTGGTACAACGAGATGCCGCTCTTCGCCAACGAGTTCCTGAGCCCGCCGGAAGTTGCAGCCTACGACCTGGACCGGGCCTTGGCGCAGGGATACACCACCGTCGTCCTCAGCAGCGCCGTATACGACCGGTACCGCCGCTTCCCGGGCCGCTATCCGATCCAGAACGCCTTCTTTGACCGGGTGACGCAAACCGGGAGGCTCCTGATCCAGGTGGACCAGGCGACTCCCTGGTGCTGCCCGCGTACCTGGAACGAGCGGGTGGCCGAAGCGGCGGCCAGCCAGTGGGGCCGCCCCGGGCCGACCTTGCTAGTGTACCAGCTCAAGGAACAGCCGTGACTCTTGCCGTAGATTGTCGGGAGTTCATGCCGGGGCGGGTGACCGGCATCGGACGCTTCTTGCACGGACTGTTGGAGGAGATCGCGCGCAGCCGGCCGCACCTAACCACGGTGGTCGTTGCGGCACCCGAGGCGCCCATTCCTGTGATGGCCCCGCATATCCGACTCTACCGGCTGCCACAGCACCTCACGCTGTATTGGGACCAAGTTCTCTTACCCCGCGCCTTGCGAGAGATCGGCGCCACAGTGTTTTTCTCCCCGTACTACAAGGCACCGCTTCTCGCCCCCTGCCCCACCGTCATCACCATCCACGACCTGATCTCACTTCGGTTTCCAGCCTACACTCGCGGACCCTGGCGCCTTTACGCTGCCGCATTCCGCGCATGGGCAGGACTCCTGGCTCGACGGGCGGCGGCCGTCATCACGGATTCGGCCCACAGCAAGACCGACCTGTTGGCAGCCCTGAGACTGGCTTCCGAGCGTGTTCACGTCATCTCCATCGGCGTCGGAGAGGCGTTCCGGCCCGATCTCCCAGCCGAGGCCGTGAATGCGGTGGCGGCCCGCTGCGGGATCAGTCAGCCCTACTTCCTCTCCGTAGGCAATTTCCTCCCCCACAAGAACCTCCTCCGGCTGGTGGACGCTTACAGCGCGCTGCCCGAAAGCCTACGCGAGCGTATCAGCCTCGTCCTGGCCGGCACACCGGCGAGTCACGGCCCGGCGCAAGCGGTGGACCAAAAGACTCTGGCCCGCCCAGGAGTTTGCTTGCCGGGCTTCATCGTCCCGGAGGATCTGCCGCTCCTCTACGCGGGCGCCACCGCCCTGGTCTGCCCCTCCCTCACCGAAGGATTCGGCCTCCCTGTCCTGGAGGCCATGGCATGCGGCACTCCCGTGGTTTGTGCCCGGGCTGGGGCTCTGCCCGAAGTTGCCGGCGATGCCGCTCTGTATGTGGATCCGACCGATGTGGCGAGTATCGCCGAAGGGCTTCAGCGCATTCTGGAGGATGAGTCGCTCCGCCGCAATCTGGCAGCCCGAGGGCTGCAACGCGCCAAACTGTTCGATCCGGCGCATACCACCGCCCGTCTGGTCGATCTGCTCGAAGCCGTCGCTCGTGGACAGGCGGTGAGCTGATCCATGTGTGGAATCGCCGGATACGTCGGGACCGCATCTTCGGAGCTCCTTCCCGCCATGCTCCGCACCATCGTCCACCGCGGGCCTGATGACTCCGGCACCCATGTCGAGCCCGGCATGGGTCTCGGCATGACCCGTCTCGCCATCATCGACCTGGCCGGCGGGCGTCAGCCCATGGCCAACGAGGATGGCTCGATCTGGATCGTCTTCAACGGGGAGATCTACAACCACCGGCTTCTCCGTCGCGATCTGGAGGCCAAAGGGCACCGGTTCGCCACCCAGAGCGATACCGAGGCCATCCTCCACCTCTACGAGGATCTGGGTGAGGGATGCATGAAGGCCCTCCGCGGCATGTTTGCCTTTGCGATCTGGGACCGGCCCCGGCAGCGCTTGCTGCTGGCCCGGGACCGATTGGGCAAGAAGCCCCTCTACTACTGGCACCGCAATGGCCTGTTCCTGTTTGGCTCCGAGATCAAGGCGCTTCTCGCCCACCCGGGCGTCGGACGCGATCTCGACCACGAGGCCCTTCATCACTACCTCGCCTTCGGATACACGCCTGCCGTACGATCCATCTTCGCCGAGGTCGCCAAGCTGCCGCCCGCGCACACCGCCACCCTACAGGGCGACAGGTTTACGCTCCGCCGATACTGGGGTCTGCCTCCCGGCCGACCGGCCGGGGAGACCCCGACGACGCCAGGCGAGGCGACCGAGCGGATCCGCCACGCGCTCCGGGAGGCTGTACGCCTTCGGCTCGAGAGCGACGTCCCCCTGGGTGTCTTCCTGAGCGGAGGCATTGATTCCAGCGCCGTCGTGGCCTGCATGCGCGAGGTGTCGAATCAGCGCATCGCCACCTTCTCCATCGGCTTCGGCAGGGCAACCCCCTCCTTCGACGAGTTGCCGTATGCACGGATGGTGGCGGAACGATTCGGCACGGACCACACCGAGGAGATCCTCGAACCCAGGGTGGCCGACCTGCTGCCGGCGATCGTCCACCACTTCGACGAGCCCTTTGCAGATTCGTCGGCGATCCCAACCTTCGCCGTCGCACAGGCCACGGCCCGGCACGTCAAGGTAGCCCTTTCCGGGATCGGAGGCGACGAGACGTTCGCCGGCTACCCGCGCTATCTGGGCGTCCGTCTTTCGAACGGGTATGGTCGGCTCCCCCGCTGGCTTCGGAACCCGGTGACGGCCGCACTGGACCGCATGTTGCCGGAATCCGACGGCAGCGCCAACTGGGGGAATCGAGCCCGACGCTTCGTCCACAGCGCCGAGCTTCCAATGCCGGAGCGCTACATCGCCTGGACCCGATTCTTCAGCGACGCGGCTCTTGCTGCGCTGGCTGCACCAGAGCTTCAAGCACGCTGGAGTCTTCCAATAGAAGACCCGCACCACATTGCCTATGCCGCTCGCGGATACGACGACCCGGTGGATGGGGCTTTCCGGATCGATCTCGCCACCTATCTTCCAAACGACCTGCTGGTGATGGCCGACCGGATGAGCATGGCGCACTCCCTGGAACTCCGCGCCCCATTTTGCGATCACCTGCTGATCGAGGAAAGCCTGCGCATCTCTCCGGGCGCGAAGATGCCGGGGCTCAGGCTGAAGGGGCTGCTCAAAGCCGCCTTCGCCGATATCCTGCCCGCCGCGGTGCTGTCCCACCGAAAGCAGGGATTCATGATCCCGCTGGCTCGCTGGCTGCGCACCGATCTGCGCGAGGTCATGGAGGACCTGCTGTCTCCTGGCCGGCTGCGGGATCGCGGTCTCTTCGATCCCGGCGCAGTCGCGGCCATGAAGAGCGAACATCTCGACGGCCGCCGCTCCCACGGCGATCGCCTCTGGACGCTTATGATGCTGGAGTTGTGGATGCGCCAGTATCTCGCCTCTGAGGCGCCTTGCCCGATCCAAGCCGCATGACGTCCTCGATTCGCATCCTCATGGTCTCCGACGTCTCCCCGCTCACCATCCGTGGTGGGGCCGAGCGCGTTCTCTGGGAAGAGGCGCGTCGACTCGCCCAGCGGGGGCATCGCATTCGTCTCGCTTGCCGCCAGCCTTCACCGGACGCCCCTTCGGCGATGGAACTGGACGGCGTCTTCATTCGTCATTTTCCGCACGACCGCCGCTCCCCCTGGCAGGCCTTGACCAGCGCCATCCGGCAAGCTCGGAATGCGGTCGCGCACCTCCTCGCCGAAGAACCCTGTGATGTCCTTTACTTGCACCAACCCATAGCCGGGCGTGGGGCTCTCGCTGTCTCGGCAGCCCGTCAAATCCCCTGCCTTTATAATTTCCTATCCCCGTCCCCATTGGAGTACTCCTCCCGCACCGGAATGACCAGCCTGCACCGCGGTGGTCTTCGCGGTCGCGGCGCTCAAGCCCTGCTGTGGTGGGTGGAGCGTGCCTGTCTCAGCTCCGCCGAGAGAATCCGCGTCCTGAGCCGCTTTTCGGCCGACCAACTCTGGCGCCTGTACCGGATCACCGCCGACCGCCTCGAACTGATCCCTGGGGCTGCCGATCTGGATCGCTTCCACCCTGCCGCCACCCAGGAAGCGTTGCGCCGCAGACTCCACCTCCCCCTTGACCGACCACTGCTGTTCAGCGTCCGCAACCTCGAAGCCCGCATGGGCCTTGATACCCTGATTCGCGCCTTGACATGCTTGCGCCATTCTATCCCGGAATTCCTGCTGACCATTGGAGGCACCGGATCCCGTCGAGAAGAGCTCGAAGAGCTCGCGCAGTCTCTCGGGCTTCGGGACCACGTGAGGTTCCTCGGTTATTTGCCCGATTCGGATCTGCCCAGCTACTACCAGGCGTCCGATCTGTTCGTCCTCCCGACGCGGGAACTCGAAGGATTCGGCCTCATCGCCGTCGAGTCGCTCGCTTGCGGCACGCCGGTACTCGGCACGCCTGTGGGGGCCATTCCGGAGATCCTGCGGCCCCTGGACCCATTGCTCCTGATGCGCGCCGGGACTCCAGAGGCCATGGCCGAAAGCCTCGCCGCCCTCTTGCTTCGGATGCGGGAGACGCCCGACGACTGGGCCCGTCTCCGCGCGGATTGCCGTCGGCATGCCGAATCCCACTACGGGTGGGAGGCCGCGGTGTCCCGGTTGGAGGCAACGCTCTTTCGTCTGAAAGACGGCATCGGACCCGCACCGGTCCCAGGCTCTCCGTGTCCAGGGTGCGGTGGCACAGCGTGGATACCGGCCCCGGCCTTTGCGGGTTCCAATTATTGGCGATGTCCAGAATGCGGCATGGGCCGGCGAGGCGAGATCCCGGACGCCTCCACCCTCCGAAAGATCTACGAGACGGACTACCCCCGACACTTCGATCCCACTCAGATCGCGCGCGCCCGAACTCGGCTTTTCGAAACGATCCTCGACCGGATGCAGACCTTACAATCGCCGGGGCGACTCCTGGACGTCGGCTGCGGTGGCGGGCAGTTCGTGCGTGCTGCCTGTGACCGAGGCTGGCGCGCCATGGGCACGGACCTCTCGCGCCAGGCCTGCGTTGCCGCAGACCGCATTAGAATCAGGGCCACCCAGGCTGCGGCGCAGGCAGTCCCTTTCCAGAGTGGGCAGATGCAGGCCGTGAGTCTTGTGAACGTCTTGGATCATACCGCCGATCCCCTACTCGTCCTCCTCGAGGCATACCGCGTGCTATGCACTA
>Ga0315286_10001362_pt1 | contig 22105 bp, 22 predicted proteins | sample YL17G10_0_MG_FD_205038 | JGI IMG/M metagenome (GOLD analysis project Ga0315286, IMG submission 205038) | Sediment microbial communities from Yellowstone Lake, YNP, Wyoming, USA - YL17G10_0 | ecosystem: Environmental > Aquatic > Freshwater > Lake > Sediment | place: USA: Wyoming | collected...
GGCCGTTGCTGGTCATCACCGGCCTGGTGGCAACCCAGATCGGCATGGCCTTCACCCTCGCGCCCTCAGGTAGTGCTCGGCGTGCCGCGTGGGTGTCCGCGGGCGTCGTTTCGGGACTCGTGGTGCTTTCCGGGTTGGTACTGGAGAAGGGTTCCGCCCTCGGCATGATCTACGGCGCGGTGCTGGGAGCGACGATGGTGCCGTTCGCTTTCGCCTGGCTCGCGCCCGAAGGATCCTTCCCTGTCAGCTACAAGCGCGGGGGCAACGCCGCGCACCTGGATCTGAGCGGCGCTCGAGCCGAAGCGGTCAAGAAAGCCGTCGCTGACCAGGTTGGGCTCACGGTCACGGAAGTCGAGCCGTTCGGTTTGGAGGGTTCGGGGGGATCCTCGCCGCTGCGCATGACTCTCGAAGACGGCGTGCACCTGTTCGGGAAGATCTATTCAACCAGCCATCTGCGCGCGGATCGTTGGTACAAGATCGGCCGCAGCATCATGTACGGCAAGATGGAGGACGAGGTGGCGTTCGGCTCGGTCCTGAGACTGGCCGCCTGGGAGGACTACTCGCTGCGCGTTCTGCGCGACTCGGGTATCGGTGTCGCCACCACCTACGGTGTCGTGGAACTCACGCCCGGACGCGAGTACATGCTCGTGACCGAGATGTTCGCCAACGCCAAGAACCTGGGCGATTCCGAGATCGACGACACGATCATCGACGAAGGCGTACAGCTCATCCGCTCGCTGTGGGACGCGGGGATCGCGCACCGCGACATCAAGCCAGCCAACATGCTGGTCGTCGGCGGTCACCTCCAGCTAGTGGACGTCTCCAACGTGGAGCTGCGTCCGACGCCGTGGCGGCAAGCGATAGACCTCGCGAACATGTTGCTGACGCTGGCGCTGCAGTCCGATCCCGACCGGGTCTACGAGCGCGCCACCCAGGTCTTCACTCCCGACGAGATCGCAGAGGCGCTCGCGTCGGCGCAGGGCATGGCTATCCCGACCCAGTTGTCGGCCCGCCTCAAGGCAGACCCGCGCCCCGTCATGCAGCGTCTCAAGGAGCTGGCACCCACGCGCACACCCATCCCGATCCAGCGCTGGAGCGCTCGAAGGCTGACCCTGGCCGGTGGCGCATCGCTCGGCGTCCTCGTGACGGTCTCGCTGTTCTTTGACTCGCTGCGCGTCGGGCTCTAGCCCACGCTGGGAAGATGACCCGACGATGAACGAAGCAGCCGCCCATCGCGTCAAGATGTTCACCCTCGGGGCAGGCATGCTCGCGGGTAGCGGGCTTCTCGCCGCGAGACCACGGATCCCGCAGATCGAGGAGAAGATCTTCCACGCCATCAACCGAGTGTCGTCGAAGCCGGCGCTGGGGATCAAGGCGGTCATGCAGCTCGGGACGTTCGGCACCGTTCCTGTCGTCGCCGCCATCTCCTACAAGGCCGGTCGCAAGGAGCTCGCCGCGCGCCTGGCGCTCGGCGGAACCGCCGCGTGGCTCGGCGCGAAAGCCGTCAAGCGAACCGTCGAACGTGGTCGGCCGGCAGCACTTCACAGAGTGGAGAAGTTGCGCGGAGACCACGGTGGAGACTTCGGCTGGATCTCCGGCCACACGGCTGTGGCGACCACCCTCGCCTGCGTCTTCGCACCGGTAATGCCGCGGGCACGGCCCGCGCTCGCTGCCCTCGCAGCTGCCGTGGGTCTCGGCCGGATCTACGTCGGAGCGCACGAACCGCTCGACGTCGTCGGGGGCGCCGGCTTCGGACTCATGGTCGGCTCCCTCTTCCGGCAGGGCGGGAAGACGGGGGCAGCGCCATGACCGAGAACTCATCAGGATCCGATCCGGCTGGCGGGCAAGGCCGTCCGAAGCCTCTCAAGGCTGAGCGGCGCTGGCCCATGGCGGTTGCAGTGCTCGCAGCCGTGGCACTGCAGATAGGCACGCCGCATCACGGTCGCCTGCCCATCTGGTGGGTCTTCCCGGTGGTCGAGGTCGTCGTCCTCGTGCTTCTGATCGTGGAGGACCCCGGACGCATCGATCGACGCACACGCAGCTCCCGCGGGCTCACGCTGGGCCTGATCGCCTTCATGACCGTTGGAACGACCGGTGGCCTCATGGTCCTGATGTACGAGATCATCACGTCCGCCCACGGCATGACGGCTGGGGTGCTACTCGGTCGAGGTGCGTCTCTGTGGGTAACGAACGTGATCGTGTTCAGCCTCTGGTATTGGGAGATAGATCGCGGCGGGCCGGCGGAAAGGGCGGCCGGCTCGGGCATCGCCCCCAGTTTCGCATTCCCGGAGAACGCCATGCCTGAGTTCGCCCCGGAGGGATGGCTTCCCCAGTACCCGGACTATCTCTACCTGTCGTTCACCAACGCAACCGCGTTCAGCCCGACAGACACCCTTCCCGTCAGGACGTGGGCGAAGATGACCATGATGCTCGAGTCCGCGATGTCGCTGGTGACCGCCATCCTCGTTGTAGCCCGGGCGATCAACATCCTGTAGACGCTCAGGCGACGGCGGATGCTCCGGGCTGTTTGTCGGGGATCCGTTTCGTGAAGAAGAGCGCGACGACGGCGACCAGAGCGAGGAGCGCGAGCGCCGAACGGAGGCCGTCCAACCTGGCCTGCTCGTTCACCTCCATGACGGCCTGGGTGGTCTGCTCGTCCAGTCCGGCATCCTGCAGGGCTGTCTCCAAGTCGGCGTCGGAGACGAAGGGAACACCGGCCGTGAGCTGCACGTTCGCCTGAGACACGACCTCTGGCGGCACCGCCGGGTTGTCGGCGATCCCGGTCATGAACGAGGCGGTCAGCGAGGCGATCAGGATGGAGCCGGAGACCGCCGTCCCGAGCGATGCGCCGAACTGCGTGGCGGTGTTCTGGAGCCCTCCGACCTCCGGGCTCTCGTCATCCGAGACCGCCGAGACCGTAACGCTCCCGAGTTGTGAGGCCAAGGCGCCCATGCCGAGCCCGATCAGCAGCAGCGGCCCGGTGACTATCTCCGCGCTCGCGCTCACGTCCATGGCGCTGAAGAGCGAGACGATGCCGACGACCGCGGCCACGAACCCCAGCGAGACGACACGCCGCGGCGAGGCCGATGGGAAGAACTTAGGTATGCCCACGGCCGCGACCAACATCGTGATCGAGAGCGGAGTGATCTTGATCCCCGTATCGATCGCGGAGAGCCCCAGCGCCACGGACAGGTATAGCGGGATCACGTAGAACAGCCCCATCATCACCACGAACTGGAAGAAGAACATGACGAGCCCACCCGTCATCTGCCGGTTGCCGAACAGAGACGGTGTGACCAGCGGTTCCTTCCCCTCCGCATCGAGGCGTTGGATGTGCGCCATGAACAGTCGTACCGCCAGCAACCCCCCGAGGAGCAGCCAGATCACCGGTGACACGCCGAGCACCGTCGGCGCGCCTTCCGACGGAACAACCCACCCCCACTCGCCGGCCTTCAGCACCCCCATGATGGCGCACCCCATCCCGGTCGCCCAGAGCAGCGCACCGAGCTTGTCGAGGCGTTCGCGGCCCTCAACCGGTGCGTCGGCGATACGCCGGGAGAAGAGAACGATCCCTGCCCCGACGACCACCTCACCCGCGAATACGTATCTCCATGAGGCGTACGTCGTCGCGAGGCCACCGATGAGAGGTCCGACGGCGATCGCTATCGCGCCGGCAGCACCGACCAGCCCATAGGCACGGGGCCGACCCTCTCGCGGGAAGTTCCCGGCGACGAGCGCCACGATCGCTGGCATGATCAGGGCGGCGCCGATCCCTTCGAGAACGGACCATCCGATGAGCAGTACCGTGAGGTTCGGCGCAAGGGCCGTAGTCAACGACCCCGTGCAGTAGATCCCGAGCCCGATCACGAAGGCCCGCTTGCGACCGATCATCGAGCCGACCTTGCCGCCGGTGACCATGAGCATCGCCATGACGAGCGTGTAGAGGACGATCGCACTCTGTATCCCGGTGACGGTGGTGTTGAGATCCTTGGCGACCGTCGCGATCGACACGTTCATGACCGAACTGTCGAGCGCCATCAGGAATTGACCCGCGCACAACGTCAGAAGGACGACCCCTGCGGCCTTGTCCTTGCCCGAAACCTCGGCCGATCCGCTCATCGGCCTATCCTATCCGGCCCGACCCGAGGAAGGCCCCTCTGTCGGCTCGATCCCCCATTCGGATAGGCTTGCAGACGTTGCCCTACAAGGAGGATTCAGGATGACCCGTTCACTCCGAACCGTATTGGCATTCATCGTTGTCGCCGCCGCACTGGCCGCCTGTTCGTCGAACTCAACCACAACCTCGGCTAGCAGCGGATCGGCGAGCCCCGTCGTCTCGGTCCCGCCGACATCGCCGATGTCGCCGACGGTGGACCTCTGCGCCAGCGTGACCGACCTGTACGACTCGCTGCAGGCAGTGAAACAGATCGACGTGGTAGCGCAGGGTACCGATGCGCTGAAAGCCGCTCTCACAGACGTGGAATCCAAGCTAGAGGCGGTCAAGTCCGCCGCCGGCACAACGTTCGGGCCGAACGTCGACGCGGTCCAGGCGGCGGTGGATTCGCTCAAGAGCTCAGCTGACAAGGTCACCTCGGGCACGCCGCTGAAGGAAGAACTGCCCGCCATAGCCACCGGGATCGCTGCACTCGCGGCCGCGACCGACCAACTCGCCACGATGGCGAAGTCCCAGAACTGCGATCTACCCAGCACGGGCATAGGCGGCTGACCTCGATAGCGCTCCAGCCAGCGGACCCGCGTTTGAACTGCATTCCTGGGGTGGTGCGGGGTAGGCTCTTGCCATGAGCGAGCCCCGGGGTAGGGAGAAGCGCACATTGCGTTCCGCGTGGAACATCCACGACTCCTACGGCTGGGTGTTCCTCCTGCTGATGGTAGACATCGCGCTGCTCGAACTGCTCCCCATGGGCACGGGGACATTGATCGTGCAGGTGGTGTTCGTGGCGGCGACACTCGTTCTGGCTCTTCGCACTTCGGACGCCCCGAAGAAGGTCCTCCGCTTCGGTCAGGTCGGCGCGCTGGTCGCCGGCACCGCAGCCATCGTCATAGCGATAGGGGGATCCGGCAAATTGCTCGGCGGGACCTACTTCCTGATGGCGCTGATGCTGCTCATCACCCCGCCTGTGATGCTCATGCGCCTGCTCCGCCACAAACGGGTGACGGCACGGACCTTGATCGGCGCGCTGTGCGTGTATCTCATGATCGGTCTTCTGTACACCTTCGTATTCCTCGGGCTCGGAACGACGAACGGAGGGAAACTGTTCGCACAGAAGGACATAACGGACTCGGGGGACTGTGTCTACTTCAGCTTCATAACGGAGGCCACTGTCGGCTACGGCGATCTCACCCCGGTCGGCAACCTCCCGAGGCTGATGGCGGTGTCGCTGGGGTTGTTCGGCCAGATGTACCTCGTGACCACCGTTGCCCGCTTGGTCTCGCTCTTCGGTTCCGAGACGAAACGGCCCCCGAAGGAACCGTAGCCGGGTCGCTTCCCCCCTATCTCTGCGCAACCCGTCTTGGTGCCGCCAAGAGTATGTGGATGCTGAGTGCGAGCGTCCAGAGCGGAAACACGAGATTGACCCAGGGGATGTTCCCGGAACTCACCAGGAGGATCAGAGCCACAACGTAGCCCGAGATCCCGAGCCATTTCGGGAGTATCCCCGTTCGGAACGCGATGGTGGTTGTGGAGATCACGAACACGGCGGCCATCCGAAGCGCGAAGACGTTGAGAAGTTGGTGGGTGATACTGCGCTGCAGATTCAGAGCGTCCTCCTGCAGGAAGTTCCCGGGCCCACGGGTGAAGCTCGCTGCGAGCGCGCCGGCGACAGCCGCTCCAACGAAGAGCATCGCGACGAAGAGCAGGCCACTTCCCATGAATACCGTCGCGATGAAGCGGTCCTCCTTCTCGCCTATGTGGTCTCTCACAACTCCCATGAACCACAGGAACGCGATCCCCGCGAACGGGACTAGGCCCATCGCGACCGTGAAGGACGCCCGCCGATGGGGATCGGTCAGCCACGTTCCGGCGTCACTGCTTTCAGCGGGGGTCGAGACCCTGAGGAGGACCATGGCGCTGCCCAGCAGCAGCGCGAACAGGATCCCCGCTACGCCCGCCGCGCGCGGGGTTCGCAGCGCTCGGGCGCCAGCCCTTAGGTCTCCCGGAGGGACCCCCTCTTCATCCACGTTCGAGCGCGGTTCTGCCGACTAGCCGGTAAGGGCGAATGTGCTCTCGACCTGCGTGAACGTTGGATCGAGGTCCTTCCAGATCTCGGTCGCGGACATCCCGGTCAACACGGTCGCGGAGGTCCCGTCGGCGCCCAGAACCATCGTTTGGCGCGCCGTCGCCGGGATAAGTCCCCAGTCCAAGGTGTATGTCGCCGTCTTCGCCTGTTCGCCGCCGAGCGTGGTGTTGCCTTGCGTGCCCGAAACGGTCTTCGGGTTCACGCCGAGCGAATTGATCGCAAGCTGCCGCTGCGTGTTCCAGGCGGTCTGGAGACTGGTCGGGGAGGTCCACGTGATCACGTTCACCGCGATGACGGCCGGGACCTGACCGTCCTGCGCGGGAGCGCCGAAACACACCGTCGCTGGACAGTTGCCACCCTTATTCTGCTTCGTCCAGTCAGTCGGGTAGTCCACCTGGAACCCGTTGGAGTTGCTCGTGTAGGTCTTCATGGGGGATGTCGGCGGGGGCGTGAAACCCGTAGTGCCAGGCGGCGGTGACAGGGAAGCAGAGGTCACCACCGGAACCGGTGACGGAGAGGTAGTTGTCGTGCTCGAAGACGAGCACGCCGCCAATAGCAGGGACCCGATTACCGCGACCGATCCATAGCGCTTCATACTCAACATCTCCTTCTATCGACTTCTCAACACCCTAGTGGATGGGGAGTCTGCCATTCGCCGACTACGTCGATACCTCGGATTCCTTGCCCGCACGGAACACCACGATCTCGTAGCCCAGCAGCACGCCTCCGACGATCACAGACCCCCACATGGAGAGGTCGAAGAACAGGAACAGCAGGAGCCCGATCGCGGCACCCACGACCATGAGAAGGTCGCGACGCGGCCGGATCATGTCCGCGACGTCGGGGTTCGGAGTGAACGCCGAGGCGATCACCGCCGCAACGGTCGAGGCCATGCGCCCGAGACGGGCGCGCATGGCGACGGCCCAGGGGTACGGCCCCGTCACGAGAGCCACGACGATGACAACCAGCCAGATGGCCAGCAACCATCCGGTGTAACGCAGCAGCGAGTGCATCAAACTGTCCGACACAGAGCGGGCCGCCGCCTGGTTCTCAGGTTTCACCTGCCCGAGCAACTCTTCGCGCCCGGCAAGCGAGATCCTGCGCTCGACGACGAGGCCGATCGACATCGCGCCCGACATCTGGAGGAGGCTCCTTCTCCTGCGTACAGACACCGCGAGGGTAGCGATGAAGAGGATGAAGAAGCCGACGATGAGCGCAACGACCAGCCGGTTGAACCAGTAGACCCCGGTCTGTAGCTCCGCGAACTGGGTCGACTTGTACACGACGACGCTGCCGAAGTCGTCGGGCAGGTCGACGTTCAGCACGGACTCCAGGCGCGCGATCACCTCGCTGGGCACCTGGTTGATCGTGACGTCTGGAACCGTGACACCGGATCCGAGCAGGTCCTGTGCCGTAGAGGTCATCTGTTGCAGCCCGGCGTTGAGGATCGGCAGGAGGTTTAGGGAGACCTGCCCGTTGGCGAGTGACAGGACGTCGGTGCTCCCTCCCTTGAGAGCCGTGATGACGTTGTCGTGCAGCTTGGTCTGTGCCTGAACCCACAGCTCCTGGAAGCGGTCGCTCTCGACCACCTTCAGTACCTGGTCGTAGACGAACCCTCTCGCCCCATCCGTGATCGGGCCCGCCAGGAAGCCCAGCGCCGGGTTCTGTTGAGTCAGCGCAGCGCTCACCTTGGCCTGAACGTCCAGGGCGGCGAAGATCTCGTCGGTCACCGTCCGAGCGATGTACTCCTGCACCGCGGGATCGGAGGCCAGGGGCGAAGTCGTCGCCACCCATCTGTCGGTGTTGAAGAAGGTTCTGCGAGACCAGGCTCCCGGAACCGCGGCCACGAAACAGAACACCGTCAGGATGGCAAGGATCGCCGCCAGCACCTTCCGGAAACGATGCTTGCGCTCGCCCGACATCCGCTCGACCTGGTTCTTCAGCTCATCGCGCTCCGCGCTCAATCGTTCGAGCTCTGCAGCTTCCTCACCCATCGCTTCCTCCCGAACTCCCAGATGTGGTCAACCTAGCACACCGGGTTGCAGCGCATGGATAGAGGAGGTTACGGGGTGGGGGCGGCTTCCTAGTCCCCGCGGCGGCGCTCCAGCCGGAACGCCGTCAGCTCCGCCCCGTAGAGGAAGAACTTCACCGCCAGATTGAGGATGATCAGCGCGCCGATCGTGCCGGCAAATGCTCCCCAGACCGCGGTCGCCTTGGCGAGGATCCGCTGGGTGTACGTCGAGCCCAGCAGTGTGAGCATTGTGAAGGATGTCCCAGCCAGCATCGCCCCCGGCCAATGGTTGTGTGCCACGGCTCCGCTGCCAGGCACGAACATCCGGTAGAGGGCGATGAAGATGAGGAAGTTGAACGCCAGAGCGAACGCGATCGCGAGCCCTGTGATGACCCATCGGGCAGGCACCGCCCACTCCCCCCCGAGCGTCGTTGCCCATGCGGTCACCGCAATGGAGGCGAGGAGTAGGGGCCCGAACCCCAGGATGATCAGCAGCGACTGACCGCGTTGGCTCGCCGCGTTGCCGCCGGGCGTCGTCCTGAAGATCCGGGCCATCGCGTCGCGGACGGCCGCGACGCCCCCGGTCCCGGCCCACAGAACGCCGACGAGGGCGACAACGCCGAGCCCGGTCCATGAGTCGGAGAGCATCTGGAGGTTCTGCTTCACGATGGGCCCGAGGCCGGGCAGGTCGGCTGCCAGGCGCTCAACCAGGTCCTGAGCGTCCCCCAACCCCTGGCGGGACAGCACGTAGCCGGCCGCGGAGAGGATCAGCAGCAGGGCGGGCAGCACCGATAGGAACAGGTAGAAGGTCACGGCGGCGGCCAGGAGCCTGATGCCGTCCTCCCGCTGACGTCGGTTGATCGCCACCGCCAGCGCGAGGCGCGGTCGGGCCTTGAGGCGCTCCACGGTGGCGGACAAGCCGCGCGTTCTCATCGACCGACCGTAGTTCCCATGTTCCAGGACGGTCAACCCCAGGGCCAGATACTCGCGTCGACATTGATCGGGGGGCAAGGCTAGACTGCTGCCAGGCGATCCAAGGCTGGACCGCCGTGAAGCAAGAGAAGGGGGTACGGATGCTCGCAGAGTGGCATTTCGGAGAAGTGCTATGGACGGTGTTAGTCGTCTACTTCTGGATGATGATCATCTGGATGTTCATCTCCGTTTTCGGGGACATCTTCCACCGCAACGACATCGGCGGTGGAGCGAAAGTTGGATGGATCTTCCTGATCTTCATCGTTCCGTTCTTCGGCATCCTGATCTACATGATCGTCCGGCCGAAGATGACCGATCAGGACAAGCAAGACATGGCGCGCGCGCAGGAGATGCAGCGTCGTATGTCCGGGGCTTCTCAGGCCGACGAGATCGCGAAGCTCGCCAAGCTCCGCGACTCGGGCGAGATCACCGCCGAGGAATACGAGTCCATGAAGAAGAAAGCAACGATGGATCTCTAGGAAGCGCAACGCCGGTGCGGGCAGCGTGAATCTTCCGCTGCTCGCACCGTTCGGCCCCGATCAGCCCCGAGGAACCCGCGGACGCCACCGATCCAAGACCCCGGCGACGATCTGACCGCTGGCAGCGCCGACCAACGAGCCGACCAACACATCCCCCGGATAGTGCACTCCCGTGTGGACCCGGGAATACGCGACGGCGGCAGCCAACCCCCTCAGAGGCAGCGCGAGCAGGGGAAGCTCGCGCGAGGCGGCGGCGGCGAATGCGAATGCGGAAGCCGAATGGCCGGACGGGAACGACGATGAGTCCGGCATCTTCACGTGCCGCTCCGATGCCACTCCGGCGCCGGCCCGATCGGGTCGGGCGCGCTCTCCCAACGACTTCAACCCGATGTTGACCACCGCCGACGAAACACCGATGGAAACGAGACCGGCAACAGCCGCCCTTCGCCCTTTGGACCCACCAAGCGCGGCAAGCCCCGTCGCCAGACCGACCCACAGAACCGAGTTGTTCGCTGCGTTGGACAACCGCCGCAAGGACTCGTCGAGAGTGGGCGAAGGAGTCGCGGCTATCGCCCGGTAGACCGCCTTGTCTATCTGTGACAGCTCGCGGAGCAGAGACATCCGAGGTTCGACCATCCAAGGAATCCTAGACGACGAGGGAACCCTGCTGCGACGTCATCCCTCGTTGCGTCCCTCCTGCGGGACCCACTCGGCGCCGGTCTGTTCCCGGTAGGCGTCGACTGCTGAACCCACGGTCGGGAAGAAGTGTGCGGGATCGATCGTGCGCGTCAGGCCGTAGCGGTCGATCTTCTTCCTGACGGGGTCCTTCATCTCGGCGAACACCAGGCTGATCCCTTCCGCGTTCAGCTCCTCGTCGAGATCCTCGAGCATGTCCGCAGCGGTCGTGTCCACGTCTGTTATCGGCTCGGACGCCACCACGATCCAGGCCGGTGGGGGCTCTTGGCGTGCCAGCGCTCGGATCTGGTCGCGGAAGGTCCGGCTGTTCGCGAACAACAGCGGCGCGTCGAACCGGAACAGCACGCATCCGGGCAACCGCCGGCCATCCGGGTGCGTGCTCAGGTCGTGGAAGCCGGGCAGATCGGGAACCCAACCCAGGGTCGTCTGGTACGGCCACCAAGCGTGACGGAACACGTTCCCGATCGACAGAAGGACCGCGATCAAGATGCCGGCGAGCACCCCGAGAAGCGTCACCGCGACGAAAGCCCCGATACACAGGAGGAACTCGGTTCTCCGCTGGCGATACAGCCGCACGACGCTGGAGATATCGGCCAACGACAGAGCGGCGACGATGACGACGGCGGCGAGCGTGGGTTGCGGGAGGTTCTGAAAGACACTCGGGAAGAACACGATGACCAGAACGATCGCGCCTGCGCCGACCAGGCCCGTCACCTGTGTCTTCGCGCCCGATTGCTCCGCAACGGCGGTCCGCGACCCGCTCGTGCTGACCGGGAATCCCTGGAAGAGCGCCGCCGCCATGTTCGCCGTTCCTATCCCGATCATCTCCCTGCTTCCGTCGACTTCCGCACCGGATCGAGCTGCAAAGGCCGACGCGGTGGAGATCGTGTCGGCGAGAGCGACGAGCGCTATCCCGAGAGCCCCGATGAGCAGTGGGACTAGGTCTGTGACCTTCACCTTGGGGATGGTCAGCGGCGGGAACCCCTGCGGCAGTTTGCCGACAAGGGATACGCCGTGAGCCGCGAGATCGAAGATGCCAGCAGCCGCGATCGACATCAGAACCGCGATCAGCACGCCGGGCACCTTCGGGAAGTTCCTCAGCGCCAACATCACCACTAGCGCCATGACGCCGACCGCCAAAGCAGCCGGGACCGTCTCTCCCGCGGCGACACCTTTCACGAAGCCGACGAGTTCCCCGATGAAGCCGTTGGCGTCCACCGAGAAGCCGAACAGCTTCGGCAGCTGGCCGACGATGATCGTCAGAGCGAGGCCGTTCATGTATCCGATCATCGTGGGTCGCGACAGCAGGTCCGCCACGAATCCCAGCTTGGCTACGCCGGCGAGGAAGATGACAGCCCCGACCATGAGGGCAAGCATCGAGGCGAGCGCGATAGCACGCTCGGGATCACCATCAGAGGCTATGAGCGGCAGCGTCGTGGCGAGGATCATCGGTCCGAGCGCAGAGTCGGGCCCCAGAACGAGGATCTTGGATGGGCCGAAGAGCGCGTAGCCGATCAGACAGAGGATCGAGGTGTACAACCCGGTGATGGCCGGCAGACCGGCGAGCTCCGCGTAGGCCATCCCCTGCGGTACCAGCAGCGCGGTGAGCACCAACCCGGCGACCAGATCCCTGCGCAGCCAGCGCCCCTTGTAGGACGCGACCATCTCGATTCCCGGTATCGATGAGGGCATCGTTTCGAAGTATCGCACAGGCGAGGATGCCCTCCGCCGCAGGCGTGTCTACCATCCCTCCGGGTGTGTCCCTCGTGATTCTGGCGTGTCGCTCTGAGCGGTTTCATCCACTTAGGCGGGTAGCTCAATTCACGCCCCATCGCCCATACTGGGAACGTTGTCCGCTGGAAACGGAAGGAGAGGCTTATGGAACACGGACCGGTAGACGTCGTGGTCCTGGCCGCGGGAGAACCGCGGTTCGACGGCAGCGTCCTAGCAGAGCTGGAGCGGCTTTCCGCAGATGGCACGATCCGGGTGCTGGACGCGATGGTGCTGCTCAAAGATGAAGAGGGAACCGCCTACGTCCTGGACATGGAGAACCTTCCCGATGAGGAGAAGGCCGCCCTCGGCTTCATCGACACGGGTACGCGCGGGTTGTTCGACTCCTACGATTCGGATGTGCTGATCGAAGGCATGGTCCCCGGTTCGGCCGTCGTCGCTCTTGCGATCGAGCACCGCTGGGCGGTCGCACTTGCGAACGCGCTCCAGGGAGCCGGAGTGGAACTCGCGATGCAGGTTCGCATCCCCGCACTCGTCGTCGACGAGGCGCTCGCCGGGCTCTAGCCCAACCGCAACCTAAGGAGGAAGACATGCCAGGATTGATCAGAGGGATGGCCCGTACGGCCGCGGTAGTCGGCACGGCAACGGCCACGAGGAATGCCGTGGACCGACGACAGGCGAGCAAGAACGCCGCCGCCCAAGCAGAGGCCGACGCGCAGTACCAGCAGACCCAATACGTTCAGCAGGCACCGCCGCCACCGCCGGCCGCGCCCAGCCAGGATGACCAGCTCGAACAACTGGAGCGACTCGGTCAACTGAAGGCTCAGGGCATCCTCACTGAGGCGGAGTTCTCGGCCCAGAAGGCCAAGATCCTCGGGATGTAGAGACGGTGCGGGGGCAAAGCCTCTTGTGCCATCCCCTCCCCCGCTCGTAGGATGAAGAGTGCCGTGGCCCGCAAGAGCCTCGGCCAGATCAACTCGCCGAGGCAGCCGAAGACGTCGGCCGCCTCATCGCCGCCGAGGATGGGTCCAACGTCGCATCGGCACGCCGACGAGAGCGTGCACGAAGGAAAAGGAGAACGAGATGCCCAGAGCGCTTAGGCGGGCCGCAGTATTGGGAGCGACGGCTCATGCGGCCAAGAGGAGAGGAGCGGCGCAAGCCGAGGAGCAGATGGCCGCCCAGGCCCCACCGGCGGCTCCGGCGGCTCCGGTCGCCCCCGCCGCTCCGGCCGCGGCGTCCATGGACGTGAAGGCCGACGAACTGACGAAGCTCAAGGGACTACTCGACTCCGGCATCCTCACGCAGGAGGAGTTCGACGCCCAGAAGCAGCAGATCCTCGCGAGCTAGGCTCGCGGGCTAGGAAGGGAGAGCGAAGATGAGTCTTGGTCCCGTGCAACTGCTCGTGCTCGGTTTCGACCAGCCGGAGTTCACCGGCGCGATCGGAGCGGAATTGCGGAAGCTCCGCGAGGGTGGTCTCGTCCGCGTTATCGACGCGATGGTCGTCTACAAGGACGCGCTGGGCGACGTGACGACAGCGCAGTTCAGCGACCTGTCTACGGAAGAGGCGGAGGAGTTCGGCGCGGTCGTCGGGGCTCTGATCGGGATAGGCACTGGGGACGAGGACACTGCCGTGGCCCTAGCCGCAGCTGGAGTCGAGGCCGGCGCAGATGGACACTTCCTGGACGAGAGCGAGATGTGGAACGTCGTCGACGACATCCCTAACAACACGGCTGCCGCCATCGCGCTGCTAGAACACCGCTGGGCGATCCCATTCCGCGATTCGGTCAGAGAAGCTGGGGGCTTCCCCATCTCGGACGGCTGGGTGCACCCGGAGGATCTGGTTGAGGTCGGATTGCTGGCCGCTGAGGACGCAGCCGGACTCTAGCCCGGCGGATAGCAGACGTTCCCCTCCAGGGGACCTTGGATCGCCCTAGGGTTGGTCGAGTTCGCTCTGAACCAACGCGGCGAGCGCCTCGAGCGTGTTCCGGCCCCGTTCGTCGAGGCCCTCGTGCTGCTGCGACGTGCGGATGTACTTGAGCAGTTCGGTTAGGACCTTGTGCCGCGAGCCTGTGATGCCCGAGGACGAGTGGATGTTGAGGTAGGCGAAGAGCCCGCCGCCGACGTCGTTGAAGATGAATTCCTCGCCGATGGCGTCGACCAGACCCGCCTTGCGCAGGCGCTCGCGCACCGACGGGATGAGGCCGGACAGCCACAGCTTGACCCCCGCAGCTCTCAGTCGCTCTTCCAAGTCATTCAACGCGTCGGCCGCGGGGACATCGAGATCCGGTGTAAGTCTCAGATCCAGCAGGACCACGTCGGGCAGCGGATCGCTGCTATCGACCACGCTCTTGATCGCATCGCGGATCTCAGTGGCGTTCACGAAGAACATCATCTGTTCGGGGCGGACGACCAGGAGGCCCGGCAACGATGTTGCGTGATCGACGGTCGAAGAACTGGGCCCGTCGGGCGTTTCGCCCATGAGCACGAGCCGTGCCTCGGCAGACCGCCAGACAACCACCCCGAGCGAGACGACCACCGCGATGCCGAGCCCCGGCAGGATGTCGAAGATGAGCACACCGAACAGCGCCACCAGAGCCAGCGCGAAATCGGCGCGGCGCAATCGCCAGAGCCGCCGCAGTGGCTCGATCCGCTCCATCTCCGAGACCGCGACGATCACGATCGCCGCGAGTGCGGCCTCCGGCAGTTCGCGGAACAACGGGGTGAGGAAGACAGCGACTAGAGCGGTAGCTACGGCGGCGGCCACGAGCGACGCCGGCGTCTTCGCGCCCGCCCGGTCGTTCGCGGCCGACTTCGAGAGGCTTGCCCCGATCGGGAACCCTTGGAACAGGCCTGCCCCCATGTTCGAGGCCCCGACGGCGATCAACTCGCGGTTGGCGTCGACCTCGTAGCCATGCTCCTTCGCGAACTGGTGCGCCGGGCCCATCGCCTCGGCGAAGGCTAGGAGCGCGATCCCCATCGCGCCCGCGAACAGCAGCGGCAGCGACTCCCAGCCAACACCTGGAAGTTGGGGCGGGACGAGCCCGGATGGCAGATCCCCGACAACGGCGACGCCGTGCGACGCAAGGTCGAGCCCCGCCGAGACGGCGATGGAGCCTACGAGCACGAGTAGAGCCGAGGGCAGCTTGGGCATGAAGTGCTGAAGCGCGATCATCACTGCCATGCAAGACAAACCGACGGCGAGCGTCACGACACTGGTATCGCCGAGGTGTTGCAGGGTCTTCCACAGCCCGACGAAAAAGTTGCGCTCGCTGACCTCGATGCCGAGCAGTTTCGGGATCTGCTTCATGGTGATGATCAGCGCCAAGCCGAAGACGAAACCCAGCAATACCGACGCAGAGAAGAACTGGGCGATGCGTCCGAGTCGGAGCAGCCCGGCGAGCACGGAGATAAGTCCGACAAGCAGTGCCAGCGCCGCGGTCAGCGCCACATACTTGCCGGTGCCCTGTGGCGCCAGGGCCACGACGGTCGCCGCCGACGTGATGGCGACGGCCGACGACACAGCGACGACGAGTTGGCGCGAGCTGCCGAATATCGCGTAGAGCAGCAGGCCGATGGGCGCCGCGTAGAACGCCGCCTCGGGGCCAACCCCTGCCAATTGGGCGTACGCCATGCCCTCGGGGATGAGGATGGCGGTGACCGTCAGGCCGGCTAGGAAGTCGGTCCGCAACCAGGAACGTTGGTACCCAGGAAGCCAGTCCATCAACCGGCGCGCGCTCGACACCGGGCCGTCAGTCTCGTCGGTTTTGGCGGCGCTGCCTCCGGCGCCGGTGACGGCGCATCACACCGAACCCGAACCACAGCAACGCCCCGAGCAGTGCCGAGGCCATGACGAGGAGCCACAGTGGCCACGTGAAGTGCCAGAAGAGGAAGTCGAGGCGGACGTCTTCCGTGTTCTGAAGCATGAAGAGGAGCAGCAACCCCGCTCCCGTGAGCGACGCGATCGCTCCACCTCCGAGCCCGCCTCCGTCGCTGCCGCTGGAACCCTCCTGGACCATGTCACCGTTCCCTTCGCTGGTGGGAGGGTCCTACTCCTCCTCAGCAGCCTCTTCGAGCAGCACCGCGACCTCGGCATCTTCAACAGCGTCTTCGATCAGCACTTCGGCTGCCGCTTCCTCGACTATCGCCTCGGCCGCCAGTTCGTTGGCAGCGGCTTGGAGCGCAACAGCCTCGGCGGCCTTCTCCATCGCGTCCTCGTGGAGCGCCTCGGCAACCACGGCCTCTTCGATGGCGTCGGTGGCGGCCTCTTCTGCTGCTGCCTTCAGTTCCTCATCCATGGCTTTCCCCTTCCTCGTTCACCGTGCATATCCAGACCGTGACTCTACCTTCAAGAGCGAGACATGAACACGCGTCCCGGCCGCGCGGGCCAACGCGGGTCATCCAGGTTCGCCATCGTTTCCGTAGGCCTCGATGAGGGAGTCGAGGTCGTCGAAGAGCGCGCCTTCGACCAGCTTCAGGGTTCCGTAGCGCTCCAGTTCGGCGCGGACCGTATCCGTGACATCGCAGAGGACCAGGCGCGTCCCGGCCTCCGCCATCATGGCGTGTAGATCGTGGATGGTCGCCGCCGCCGAGTAGTCGATGTCGTTGACGGCGTCGGCCATCAGGCAGAGCCAGCGAGGCGGTGTCGGGCCACCCCGCACGATCCGTCGGATCTCATCCGCGAACTGGTTCGCGTTCGCGTAGTACAACCCTGCGCCGAATCGGTATGCGACGAGCCCGGGCCGCAGTTCGGGCTGCGCTCCCTCCGCCGCGAGCGGTACCGCCTTGACTCCCCCCTTGGGACCCGGCGTCAGGACCCTATCTATCGGCAGGTAGCTGCGACGCAGGTGGTCGATGATCGACATGACGATCGCCAGCAGGATCCCCTGTTCGACGCCGAGGACCACCACGATGACAGCGGTCGCGGTCGCGACGACGAACTCGTCTGTGCGCCAGCGCAGGATCTTCTTCATACCGACGATGTCCACAAGCTCCACGCCGATCAGGAACACGACAGCGGCCAGCACGGCGTTGGGCATGTAGGCGAGCGGCTTCGTGAGGAACAGCAGGACGATCAACACGATCACCGCCGTACTCAGTTGGGCGAGCTGGCTCTTGCCTCCTGCGCCGTCGACCATCTGGGTCTTCGTCGGACTGCCGTTCACGACGAAGGTCCCGGTCGCGGCCGCCGAGATGTTGGCGAGTCCCAGCCCGACCAGATCGGTGTTCTCGCTGAAGGGCTCGTCGTACTTCGCCGCGTACGCGCGCGATGTCGCGGCCGACTGCGCCAGGATCACGAGGAAGATCGAGGCGGCCGTGGGCAACAGCGTCTTCCAGTCGCTCCATCCGGTGGAGGGGAAACCGAACGACGGGAGCCCACTCGGGACCGTCCCCAACACAGAGACCCCGTGGGACGACAGGTCGAGGAAGTAGCTCAGGGCGATGGCGCCTACGACCGCGATCAGCGCGCCCGGGATCTTGCGGTTCACGGCCTTGAGCCCGAGCGTCACCCCGATCACACCGAGGGACACAGCCAGGGTCGTGACGCTCGTCTGCGGGATCTGCTCGAGCGTTCCCCAGAACTTGGACAGGGTGCCTCCCGTGCCTCCCGGGACACCGAGCATCCCCGGGACCTGTCCCATCGCGACCTGTATGCCCACACCGGTCAAGAACCCGATCAGTACGCTGCGAGAGAGGAAGTTGGCGAGGAACCCGAGTCGAACGACTCGGGCCAGCAACAGGAAGCCCGCGGCCAACAACGCCAAGATCCCGGCCAGGGCGACGTAGTCGGCCGAGCCCACGGGCGCCATGCCGACCAACCCCGCCGCCATCAACGCGGCGGTCGCCGAATCGGCGCCCACGACCAGATGACGGGATGAACCCAGCAGCGCGAACACCGCGATCGGGATCAGGATCGTATAGAGCCCGGTGATCACGGGCATCCCGGCGATCTTCGCGTAGCCCATGACCTCGGGGATCCCTAGCGCCGCCAGCGTGCAGCCGGCGATCACCTCGTTCGAGAGCCCCTTGGATCGCACGGGCAGGATGCCCTGGAGCAGGAAGGTCGACTGGCCGCGCTTCACGTTGGTCACAGTCCACCCCATCTCCGCTGTCTTGGCAAGCGGCGCCTCCTATTCGCGGGCGAGCATCGCCTCGGCTTGGCGCTCCAGGTCGAGGTACGGCTCTCCGCTCACGTCCACGGCGACCCGCTTGATCGTGCCGCCGGTGAACCGGTAAGGAACCTCACCCGGGTAGTCGTCGGTGACGGCCTCGCCGCTATCACGACCGATACACAGACCCTCGCCGGCGAGCGAGAAGAAGCCCGGCTGGGTCTTGATGCGGCCCTCGCCGACCTTCCGGTCGCCGTAGAAGAGGGACAGCATGCCCGTCGCTACGTTGGGAGGATCCTCTCCGTCCTTCTCGAACGACGCCGACAGGATCAGATCGTCGCCGATCGGGACGTCCTCCGTGGCATCGACCTTCTGCTCGAACATACCGGCGAAGCTGTTCACGTAATGGAGCTTGTTGTCCTTTACATAGAGCGCGTGACCGCCGAACCGCGCGCCGTGAGCGAACAGCACTCCCTCGGCACCCGCCGCTGGGATGTCGACGAGCGCGCCGATCGCGAAGGAGCGGTTGCGAACGTTGACCGCCTGCTGTTCAGGCACGTCGGCGGTATCGGGGAAGTAGACGTATCGATCCCTCGGCGGAGTGAGCAACGGTCTGGGCGTGAGGATGATCTCGAGTGGAGAACGGTCGTCCAGCGGGAATGCGCCGTTGCGACCCGCCTCTGCGAACCACAGGTTGACGAGCTCGCGCAGCCTATCGGGCTGTTCTGCCGCGAGATCGTGCAGTTCCGACCGGTCGACGTCGGTGTGATACAGCTCCCACTCATCCGCGTTGAAGTTGCTCCATCCGGCGATCGTGGGATGGGTGGTAACGGCCTTCCACCCATCGTGCCAGATACCGCGCGACCCGAGCATCGAGTAGAACTGAGTGCTCCTGGCCGAGGGCGCCGTCGCATCCTCCAGGCTGTAGCGCATGCTCACCCCGTCGAAATCGCTCTGCACGTGACCCTTGATCCGGGCGCGAGGTTCCACTCCCAGACAGTCGAGGATCGTGGGAACCAGATCCACCGCGTGGTGGTACTGGGTACGGATCTCTCCGCGAGCCTTCGTGCCGGCGGGCCAGGAGACGATGCAGGGGTCGGAGGTCCCACCGTTGAACTCGTAGCGCTTCCACATCTTGAACGGCGTGTTGAACGCCATCGCCCAGCCATTCGCGTAGTGGCTGTAGGTCTTGGGACCACCCAGCTCGTCGAGCATCGCCAGCGCCGAATCCAGGTCGTCCGGCAGACCGTTGAAGAGCCGGTTCTCGTTCACCGAGCCGTTCGGTCCGCCTTCGCCGCTCGCACCGTTGTCCGAGACGAGGATCACGATCGTGTTCTCGCGTTCGCCCGAGAACTCCAGGAAGTCCAGGAGTCGTCCGATGTGGTGGTCGGCATGCGCCAGGAAGCCCGCATACACCTCGGCCATCCGAGCGAAGAGCTCCTTCTCGCCGTCAGAGAGCGAGTCCCACGGCTTGGTGACGTCCATCATCGGGAAGGGCTTGCCGTCGGGTCCCGTGCGGGTCTCGGGGGTTCCCATCGGGTTGATCGGCGGTAGCTCGGTTCCAGGAGGGATGATTCCCATCTCCTTCTGGCGTGCAAGCGTCTGCTCGCGCATCGCCTCGTAGCCCATGTCGAAGCGCCCCTTGAACTTCTCGATCCACTCCTTAGGTGCGTGATGCGGCGCGTGGCACGCCCCCGGCGCGTAGTAGAGGAAGAACGGCTTGTCGGGCGCGATCGCCTTCGCGTCCTTGATGAACTCCAGCGCCTTGTCGGTGATGTCATCGGTGAAGTGGTAGCCCTCTTCGGGAGACTTGGGCGGGTCGACCGGGTGGTTGTCGTAGACGAGTTCGGGATACCACTGGTTCGTCTCCGCGCCAAGGAACCCATACCAGCGCTCGAACCCGCGGCCGCTCGGCCAGTTCCTCCTGGTCGAAGCGAGGTTCATCTCATCCGTCGGACACAGATGCCACTTGCCCACCATGTAGGTGTTCCAGCCAAGCTCGCCGAGGATCTCGGGAAGCATGCCGTTCTCCGGGGGTATGGTGCCGCTTGCGTTGGGAAAGCCGATCGCGGCCTCGGTGATGCACGCCATCGAGTTGCGCGTGTGGTTGCGTCCGGTCAGCAGGCAGGAGCGCGTCGGCGAGCACAAGGCCGTGGTGTGCCATTGCGTGTAGCGAACCCCATCGTTGGCGATACGCTCGATGTTCGGTGTCTCGATCGGGCCGCCGTAGGGAGCCATCGCCGAGAATCCAACGTCGTCGAGCACGATGTAGACGACGTTGGGAGCGCCGTCGGGTGCCTTCGGCGGTTCGAACGGCGTCCAGTCCGGCTCCGAATCGCGGATGTCGACATTGATCTTGCCCTTGAAGTCGGATGTCATGTCTCGCTCCTTCCGGATAGCTGACCGGAACTATATGCCAGGGGGAACGTTACGCCGTGGACACCTATCGCGAGCCGCAACCCGGCCGGCCTATCCCAGTCCGCTGACACCCTGGCCGATCATCACCGCTGCGAAGACGACGAACAGGACGAACATGATCGTTGCGTTGTTCTGGGAGAGCCAGACCTTCCATTGGCCGAGGACCGCGGTTGCCTTGGCCCCCATGGTCAAGTAGACAACGAGCGGCGCGAGGACCGTGAGGCTTGCGAGCAGGATGAACGCGACCATGGCCGCCGTCTGTTGGGTTCCGCCTAGGTCGGCGACCTCCGCAACGGTCGCGGCAGCCGACACCGTGAGCAGGAGGTTCTTCGGGTTCACTCCGGACAGAAGCGCCGCGAGCGCCAGCGACTTGCCGGGCGTGAACGCATCGATCGTGCTCATCCACTTCGGCATGACGGCGTCGTCGCCGGACTTCGGGCGTGAGCGCCACTGCTTGGCAGCGAGCACGAGGAACAGAAGCCCGAACACGAGTTTGGCCGCCGCCGCCCCCTGGGAAGCACCACTGCTGGTCGAGACACCCGAGGCGTTGAAGAAGGCCAGGGCCGCGAACCCGACGACGCTCAGCCCAAGGATCCAGCCGGTCACGAAGGCGATACCGTTGCTCCGAGCCTTCGGGGTCATGAGTATCAGGATGATCGCGATGATCGGCACCGGACTGATCGCAACACCGACCGCCATCGGCAGGATGTCACCTACGGCCTGGCCCACGTCCTACTCCTCCCTCATCGTTCACAGCGATCGTCCTCGAGGCGCCGTGTCAACGATCTACCCCCCCGATCGACATCTTGCGGCGAGACTGAGTGATGGATTCCTGAAGCTCGCGGGCATACCTGGAAGGGTCGGCGTTGACGGCGCGGCCGTAGCGAGCCGCGAGCGGTCCGCTGCTCAGTCCGTGCAGGACGACCGAAAGCGTGATCGTCCACGTCGCGGTCTCGACTATGTGCTCGGAGGCCATGCCGGCCTCGTGAAGGGCATCCAGCGAGAGCAGGGTGAACACAGCAGAAGCCAGCCCTCGCGGTCCGAACCAACCGCAGAACGCGATCGTCGCGCCGCGCAACCGGGTTCCCAAGAGCGCCAGCGCCACCGGAGCCATCCGCACCAGGGTCAAGCTGATGACCGCATAGAAGATTGGCGCCAGGGCGGGCGACTTCAGCGCGGGCCCGACGAAGTTCACCCCGAATAGCACCCATACGAGGTAGGACCCGAATAGCCCAACCGTCTCCGTGAATTCGGTCGCCTCGCCCAACCTCCTGCGCGTCATCCTCCCGAAGAAGATCCCTCCGAGGAAGGCGGCGACGAACCCATTGCCTCCCACGGCGACCGAAGCGGAGTAGGACAGCAGAGCCAGAGACAACACCATGAGGTCTTCCGACACCGGAGAGGTCCAACCCGCTGAGCGCGCGAGCCTCGTCA
>Ga0315286_10001364_pt1 | contig 22083 bp, 8 predicted proteins | sample YL17G10_0_MG_FD_205038 | JGI IMG/M metagenome (GOLD analysis project Ga0315286, IMG submission 205038) | Sediment microbial communities from Yellowstone Lake, YNP, Wyoming, USA - YL17G10_0 | ecosystem: Environmental > Aquatic > Freshwater > Lake > Sediment | place: USA: Wyoming | collected...
CGGTCCTCCTTGCAGAAGGTCCGGCCGGCATCGCCACCTCGACAAAGCATCGGGCGGCTCCCGCCGGCCACGGCCGACGATAACGGCGGCGGGAACTCAGGTCAGGCATGCTTGCCGAAAGGACACCAATGGACAGGCACCCGGACCCCAGGTACAGAAACATCGAAGGTGATCGCGGCGAGTTGCCATCTACAACGGGCTCTGGGGCGTCCATGAGGCCGCAGTGAAAGGCGGTTCCACGCAGTGGAGCTTGGACTTGGAGGGCAGAGGCTCGAAGCTGTGCCATCCGCCATGCAGTCCCTGGACAATTCTGATGACAACCATTGACTCAGGATCAGGCCAGTCGACGCGTAGAATGCGATGGCTGCCGCGGGTGTTGCCCAGGGGCGCGATAATCTCCCACATCTTCTCGCCGACGGCAATGACGCTGGCATCAACCTGGGGTGGATTGCGCGTCGGCGGCCATCGCGGTGCGCAGACGTGCGTCAGAAAGAGCTCAAATCGCTGAGGATCGGGCTTGAGATGCGCCAGCAGATCAGAGAAACGCCAATGGGCATACCATCGCTCCACCGTGACGCGTGCGAAAAGCAGGGCCGGATCCGACAGGCCAATGGTGGGCTTGTCGATTTCTGCGACGAGGTAATCGGCCCAGAGCTGTGACGAACGCGCCAATTCCAAGATGGTGTGGCCATAGGTGTCGCGGACCCAAGTGCGGAACATGTCGGCAAGGCGCCCGTCCCAGTCGTCCACAAGGCATTCCAGGATCGTGCCGGTCGGGGGCGTCTCTGGCCAGACAAGGCGGTAGGCTTGCTTGGGGTCAGTGTGCGCAAGCAGCCTTCTGATCCACGGGTCGAAGCGCGAGATCTGACCGACAAGCTCAGGGGTCCTGCGCGGCGGGAGATCAAGCGGTTTGAGCGTCTCGGGCGGGGGCGGCAGCACATCAAATAGCGCCTTCTCCCCTCGCCATGGCCAGCGGGCCACAACGGTGCCGCCGGCAACGAAAAGCAACCCCAGGAGGAGCAAGTAGGAGCGGGAGTCGGACATCGTGGGCCATGCCTGCACATTGAGTGCGGATGAGCTATCGGGTGGCAACGCGTCAAGGAGATCCTCGGGCGCGTCGGAGGCCCGTGTGACGGATTGCGTGGTTGCTGCCAGGTACTGTTGCGGGCTATGCCGAGTAACGCGGGGATCCATTGAAATGCGATGGGCTGTGGCGCCAGGTGCAGCTGTGGCGAAGGACCGCGGAAGATAGCCGCCGAGGGCAAAGACTACTGCGACCCATGCCGCGGCGACACATGCGAGGCCGGGGATCCACCAGCGCCAGCGCACGACCGGGGCAACTTCAGGAAGAGTCTCCACGGCAGTATGGCCTTCTTCTTTACGCCGACGGACGTACCAGATTTGCAGGGCCAGCCCAACGAGTGCCAGGGTCCCCGATGCGATTTGCGGCAATACCCACACAGCAGGCGGCACTTGCCCTGGGATTGAGGCAGGCATCCGAAAGCTCTGCAGCTCAGCGGCGCAGAACCACAGCAGCGGGAATAGCCCAACCAGCAAGAGCGCAACGGCAAATTGCCAAGCCCATGAGGGCGACAAACGGCGGTACGGGACCGGCCTGACCCTGGGAGACTCCCGGTTCTCGTAGGGGACCTGCTGGTAATAGTGCTTGTACGACATCGAGGGCCAAGCCATGATTGCAGGAGAACCGATGACGAGAAGGCCCGCGATGCTGACCGACCACAAGCTGTCCGGCGGCGTAGCCCATCGCAGCAGCAATGCCACCGGCACGAATACGGCCAGCAGAAGCAGACCGGCTCCCGTAGCGAACCAGGCGTAGCTGGTAGGAAGACTTATGCGTGTCGACGATGGCGTTGGATAACTCACCGTGAAGTCTTGGCCAATCGTGGCATGCGCCAAAATGCAGTCGACGCCGCGATCGTAAGTATGCTTCTTATGTTCGATGATTCTATCGACAACCAGGTAGCGTCGCAGGACCCGGTCGTGCAGGTCGCTGCAGAAAACCATCTGTCTGAGCAACGGGCGCAGTTCGTCAAGGAAGCACCGGAGGCTGCCGATAGGTCGTTCTTCGCACACATCAACGAGGGCACTGTGCAGGGCCTGGGCGACTTCGGTCCTGCGTTGCTCGGCCGTTGCCCGTTCCTGCTGGGCTGTGATTGCGGAGGCACCAGGGCCGCCGGCCGAAGCGGTGCTCTGATAGATTCGGATGATCTGTTCGGCAAGCTTCCTGGCCCTCTCTTTGACTGCGTCTTCCCGGCTCTTGCTGATCATCCGCTGATCCAGTTCGACAAGGTCGACTCCGGCCACGCGCTCGGCGACGGCGCGGATGACGACCTCGGCCTTGCTGTACAGGGTCCGGCAACAGAAGGAGCCACAGACCTCGAGGAAGTCTTCGCCGCTTGTGATGCGAGTGCGTTCGGCGCGGCGCAGGTGATCGCGATACGTGCTCAGGCCATGGTGCAACAGGAACTCGGCCGCGAGCCGGTGCATCTCCTCTGGGGTTTGCAGCCATGTGTTGTTGGTATCGCGCCCATCGATGACATAGAGACGGTGAAACGAGGTTTGACCCTGCAGCCGCCTCACTAAATCGCTGAAGGCGGGGTACCACGACTCAATGGCCATGGATGCGTCATGGCTCTCGACAGTGGGCACAGCTCGGGTTGTCGGGTCCGGAGTCGGGGTTTGTGCCGCTCGTTGCGTGGGAGATGCGTCGGACCCAGGGCCATCGGGCGTTTCTCCAGCACCGTCAGCAGGAGGGGAGGCGGGACGGGTGGCTTCAGCCTGCGTCGCCCCCTCGATGCAAGCGGCGTCATTGCCTGGTCCGGGGACCTCGGGTGGGACGTGTGTTCGGGATTTTGTGGTCGAACTATCGGAGACCTCATATGGGCCGGCCGTGCGGCCCGTCAACGCAAGGCCAGTGATGTCCATGGTGGGATCGGCCTTAAGGAGCAGCTCCGCGAGCGTGATTCCATCACGAACAGCAAAGGGCTGGAGCAAATCGATCAGGACATAGGCGGAGATGCGAATGCGAGGCGAGGCGGCTGGGGAGATGCGTGCGCGATCCGGTCGCAGCCGCCGGGTGAGCGAAGTAAGTTCGCGCAAAACCTCCTGGCGATCCGATAGACACAACACCTGGCCGTCGAGGGAACGGCGTTCGGGGATTCTGAGGTTATCAAGAGGGTCGCAGTCGAAAGCGAATACGAAGCCGTCGTCGCTGCCGCCGGCGGCGTACTTGACGATGACTGAGCCGAAGGGACCCGTGACGCGGATGTGAAAGCGGGCTGCCACACGCGGCAGTTCCGCCACAGCCTGTGCAGCCAGTGGTCCGACCGCGGCAAACAGGACCGGCCGCATCGTGGGGAGGTGTTTGGGACGTTCTTCTGTCTGCATGAGGGTAGCTCCTGCCGGGCCTTGCCGAGGGCGGATGCAGCGCGGGCCGCGTGCGTGCTGCCGTCTCCTGGCCGGGTCCCTGCGTCACTTGCCTCCATCGTTCTCGGCTGCGGCGGCTTCGCGCGGGGTGTCTTGCTCCACGGAGCAGCACGGGGGACGGAGCACCGATGACCAGTGGTTTCGACAGGCATGGATGCTCTGTTGGCGGTGGGGAGGAACCACTTTGCCCACGTGCTCGATGAGATCAGAGAGGAGCTGGTTGCACGCAGCCCAGCCGCGGTCGATCTCCTCGGGTTTGCTGGGCGACAGCCGATCGAGGATTGCGGTCACATCGGACTTGGTCTTCTCGATGCGGCGGCCGGCCTCGACGGCGGCGGTGCCCGCAGTGATTGCGGAAGCTGCTTGGCGCATGGCTTCGATGATGCTCTCGGCGCACATTCTGCACGTGGCCAAGTGGGCAGCCAGCCGGTCGTAGTTGGTGGAGTCCATGCCGTCGTCGAAGGCTGAGGTGTCGCTCTGCCAAGTCCCGCGCAGCCTTTGATAATCGTGATACCAGGCCGGGTCGAGCCAGAGGTTCTCGGGAGCGAAGCCTCGCCTGCGCCGGTAGACGTGAAAGGCCCTGCGGTAATCCAGATAGCTGGTAAGCGCTTCCAGGCAGAAACCGTAGCGGAGGCGGAGGAGCCGGAGCCAGACTTTTCTGTCCCGCTCGAATTCGGGCGACACGAATGCATTGCGCAGACGGGTGGCAAAGAGATGGCCGAGCAGTTGCGGAACGCAGGTGGTTCTGACCTGCTGACAGATGCCCACTTCGAAAGGCTCTGCCAGGGATCGCGTCCGCAAGAGATCGATCTTGGGCACGGCCAGCCTGTAGATCTGGTTGATGGCATCAAAGAAGGGGTGTTCGCTCGGATCAGTGCCGGCCGACAGAGCCTTGTGGAACTCCCTGACGGTGCCATCGTGCACTTGGGTCAGGAATTCGTCCTTCTGCCTGGCCAGCTTGCCGACCGCTTCCTTTAGTCGCCTGGAGACCTCCGTGGGGTTGGCGGCATTCTGCTGGCTGCCGTCAATATCGAGGACAACGTGGCGGAGCACAGGATACACGAGGTTCTGGCGGAAGTCCGATCTCAATATGCCGTCCTTCTCGGTCGGGTCGTCGGAGACATAGAGCGGACGTGAGAAGACGGTGTCCTCTTCGGCCTGGGCGGAAGCACCTCTGCCGGCCACGGCATCGATGGATGCGGATCGGTCGCCGGGGTATTGGTGCGTGGCGCAGTCCACCAGACGATTCAGGGCATCTCGCTGCAATTCCAGAGCTCTGCGCGCCTGTTGCAGTTGTTCGGCGAGGTATTGATGGGCGACGGCCTTTTTCAGGGCAGGCCAAGGCTTTTTGTCGCTGTCCTTCATGATGTCGCGGACCAGTCGTTGAATATCATTGGCCGTGATGTTCTCAGGCGTGTCCCCCAGCATTGCGTCCATCTTTGCGAGGGCATGCGCGCGGATGGAGTCGACGATATCCTCGGCACGGGGGATCGCCTCACGCGAGAGCGCAACGAACCTGGCGGCCAGCTCGTCGCAGCACCGATCCAAGCAGGCGCCGACATGCCAGAGGTCTTCTGGTTGGCGACCCGTGAAGATCCGCTCCGTGATCATCTGGGTGATTTCCGCGCGAATGGCGTCGGTGGGTTGAACAGTGGATGATTGGCGCCCGCCCTGCTCTCGTCGCGATCTGCTGAGCAAGTCGTCAAGATACTTCTTCAGATCCGTTTCGAACCACTCAAGAAGGTTTTTGCGCTCCGGTATGTTGCCGCGGCTCCAGACGAAGTCATCCAGGTCGTTTCCACCGGGACCGTCGGCGATACTCGCAGGCAGGTGTCTGCCGATGATTTCGCCGACGGACTGGAGGTAGGCGGGAGGCGCAGCGGCGAAATGGGGGTACAAGCCGATCAAGTGCTTTCGGAGGAGCGAATCGATGTCGGCACCGCGATGGCCAGGGGTTCCGTGGTGCAGTCCATAGCTGGCAAAGCACCGGCAGCGTCCGTTGACACCGTCACGCAGACCCAGCACGTCGTTGAGCTTGTTGTTGGCGTCGGAGATGACGTGTTGCGCCATGGGTTCGACGGTCATGGCACGAATGGCCTGGGAGATCATCTGAACCAGATGGGCGCGGTGCGAGGAGCCGGCATCACCGTGTCCGTTGATCAGGTAGATGAAGCTGAACGGTGCCGTGAGGGCGTCGAAGTGCTTAATGCCGCCACGGTAGCGCACCAGCACGTCTCTTTCACGGCGGGAATCGGTCAGGTACTCGATCTGTTCGAGGGTGGCGACCGCGTTGGCGTCGAGTTTCAGTCGCAGTTCCGGGTCGGTGCCGAACGCTTCGGGGAGCATGAGATGGCCGACGATCTCGGCGGCACGTGGGAAGAACTCCCGGCTCCACCATCGCAGATTATAGGCCATATCCACCAGAAGACCTGCACCGGTTCCGCCACAGACGCTACTAGCAATGTGGACCGCCGGCGCGCCGTCCGCCGCAATGTCGAACTGCGCCATATCGCCGGTCAGCACGACGTTGTTCGTGCTTTCGCGGAGCGAGCTGAAGCGGGCAGCGACGGCCTCATGGATCACTGACTCACGGAGTTCGGCGAATACGACGCGTCCCAGAGCCGGGATGCCTTGGCAGCCGTGGTCGGCAAACGATCGATCGAGCTTCATCCCTTTGAGCCAGCTTAAGTGGGGGTGGAGCCCCGGATAGGCGCTGAAGTCCCGGATCACCTCCCCGAGATCCATGTGGTGAAATAGGTTGATGAAGTCCGAGTGGGCGGTGTCGGCGGGGCCTCCCTCTTCGGCGTCGTCCGTGTCCAGTTTGAGGAAGCGGATGAAGGGCGGCAGCACGTTGTTGAAGAGGCTGCGGATGAAGTGCTCGGCATAGCTGCAAATCAGCCCGCCAGTTCCGCCCAACCCCACAATGAGAGTAGGACGCACCACAATCTTGTTTTGGTTCTCACAGATTTTCATAGGTCTCTCCACATTTTATAGGACCGACTGAGAATTCATTTTCAGGTCAACGCGACCCGGTTGGCGACGGCGTGGCTTTCCCGTGTGTTGGCTGGGCTGCGCCAGCGGCAAGGGGTTCGGCGATCGCCTCGATCTTGAACATGGCGGTGGTGCTGGTGCCGGGCGGGGCATCCAAGTGCTTGGGAGCAGAGGCGGGCGCGTCTTTGTTGTTGAGCAACCGGACTTCTATGACGCTACTGTGGGGAAGCGCGAAGGTCTCGACCTTGTCGCTGGCGATCCAGGCACGGCCATTGCGGCGGCCAAGGTGCGTCGAGATACGGATTAAACCCAGCACGGGACGTCTTGGGCCCTGGGCGGCTTTGGGTTCAATGCCAATGACGGCATCCTTAAACCACAGACGACGCATGATAATTGATAAAGTAGTTAATATCATGGAAGCACCGGATCTACCGCTCGATCGCAGGTACTCGCGGTGAAGCCGAAGAACTTCCTTAAGCGGCGTCTGGTTGACCGGGGATGTTGTGAATTCGCCAGCGGGTTGGTTGGAGAACTTGAACCTGGGGTTGCCGGTGGTTTGGCGCAGCCGCCGGACGTACCTGCGTCGGGACTGAACTGCGCCGTCGTCGGCCGAGAGTTTCGGGCCGACAGACCCCGATGGACCAGGCGAGATCGCAGGATCCTGTACTAGCATGCGGACAAGCAACAGCCACAGGGGAAGGACCGGGAATAGGACGACCGCGACCCCGCCACCAGCCCACCACACGAAGGGAACCTGCCACGGCACATTCAAGACGACCGACTGGATATCGCTCCATTCGCGCACAGGCTCGGCCCCAGGGGATGGCTGTCCGGTCTGGTCGCGCGGCGCGTAGTCCGCCGCGGCGATCACCACATAGCGATGGGCCTGGGCACGCCTCAGCGGGCCCAAGATTCGCGGCGGATCCTGGGCCTCGAAGATAGGCACTTCAAAGTCGTCATCATTCTGCGTAAAGCGATAGATGGCGGCTCGCTTGGGGTCATGCTCCGGTTGTGCCTGGTCTTGTCTGACCAAGCTGTCGAGGAAGTCCACTGATGCCGGGCCTGCGGACGGAACATCGCCATGCGGGTTATGCAGCACGTAGACCGTCACTCGCTTTCGCGTCCACCAGTTCTCGAGTTCCTGGACACGATTGAAATTGACCCGTGCGACGACCGATGTGGGGGGATGCACGGAACGTGTCCGTGTTAGCTCCTTTGCACCTCCGCTGGCCCTGTCGAGGAGCGACAGCCCGTTCAAAGCGGGGTTGACGAGCATCACATGATCCGAGGTCCAGCTAATCAACGGTTCTTTTGCCGGGTCGTTCCGCAGGCGGAATTCGACCTTGCCACCAGCCAGGTTTTTCAGTACAGGCAGTGTGCTGTCCTGCAACGGAATCAGCTTTGCCTGGTCGGCCGGGGCGGTACGGCCCGCAATCCACTCAGTGGCCTCTCCCTTCGCGCCCGCAAACCTGTACTCGAACCGGAGCAGTCCGGAAGTCAGCAGCCCCTCCGGGACCGTGTAGCGAAATGGCCAATGCCTCGTGGCCGCCGTGATTCGGTTGGGTGGAGGCAGCACGCGTGTGATGCTGAGTGGGGTGTATCTCAGCAAGGTCGGCGTAGCCAGAGAGATCCCTGGATGGTTGCCTTCTCTCACGGCGGAGCAAACCAGTCGATACGAACCGGTTTTTACAATCGGGAATTCTGAGGTCTTTTCCGCGCCCTCTGGCAGCTCGATGATTTCGGGAGGCCCTGTCGCGGCGAAAAGAGAGTCCTCCGCTGGCTGGTGCTCGATGGCCAGTCGCAGTTTCCAGGGCGCGGCGATCAATTGCGAAACGCCTCCCGACTGCCAAAAGCGTACTATGAGCTTCGTCGGCAAGCTCCTGTGCTCTATCGAATGCCCCTGCGCGCCGCCAGCCCATGCCTGGGAATCGAACAGAACGTCATCGGTGCCGGCTTCCCTGATCTGCATGACAAACCGGGGTGGCTTCACATTGAGCAGCGTGGTTCTGCTGCGGACACCTACAGGTTGACCTTCGCTCATGTACTGACCGACGGGAGAAAGCTTATAGTATCCCTGCCGTGAAGGCGTGAAGTCCACGGACCCGACCACCTCGTACGAACCGGGGGAATATGCGTCCCCGGTCAACTCCTTCACCTTTGGGTCCCATGCAATGGGGAGGTTTGGAGCGCTATTGGAATCCATGGCGAGCACGCAGGAGTTCTCAAAGTCTTGGAGGATCGCTCTGTGCGCAATTTGGTTGAGATCAAAGCCACTGAGCGTGGCGCGGACTTGCAGATCGGGTTGTTCGAAGGCCCAGCCGACCAAGTCCACACCAGCCGCAAGCCCGGCCGACAATTCGGTAACCTCGGGGAGCCGGTCCTTGACCTCAAAACTCCCGGCAGTGATCCGCTTGACCTCTTGGAACTGGTTCTGGGCTCCCTGGAGACTGACCACGATCCAAAGCTGACCTTTCTGGCCGCGCTGGATACCGCGCAGCGATACGACGTTCTCGGCCCGTGTGGAGCCGGGCTGAACGGCTAGGTTGGCTTCCGCCAACGGCCTCTTACCGTCTTCGGCCATGAACTTGAACCGGATACCCGAGACGGGCAGATCGGGTTTCCAGCTCGCGGAGCAGTACACATCTTCGGGGTGGAGGACCGGGGCCAGCCCGGTGCGATTGGCGGGGATGGGCTTCTGAAGGGCATACCAGGCAAATGGTAATTCCTCCACTGTGAAATCCCCTCTGCTCTCAATCCGCTTCTCTTCTCCGGCAGCTCGAATCGTCCCAAGGTCCAGCGTGCATCGCTTCGCCGTATCGGGGATTTCGTCCGTTGCGGTAATCCGGTACGTGGCAACGACTTCATACAAGTTGGAATCCGTCATCTTCTGTACTTTGACCTGTTGGCTCTTGTCGCGCTCGACCTTCAGTTGCAGGCTTTTGGGATTGGGGTCTTGTTCATCGCTCTGGACCCGCATGACGGCATGGCTTAGGAGATCCGGCAGCGCCTGGGCAACTGCATCTGCAAGATCCCGGCTGCGAGGGAAGATGCGGATGGACACGGGCGCCTCGCGAACCTCGCCTGGCCACAGCGGGGTGCGCCATTCGCTGTAGTCCGGCTTGACCTGTAAAGGAGGTTGACCGTAACGGAGCCTGAAGTCGCGGAAGCGAATAACGCGGCTGGCGGCGGGGGCATTCAGCGTCACTTCAGCATGTCCTGAGATCTCGATGTCGTTGTCGGGGAGCGTAAACACATCTGTCGCGAGCTGGCCACCCGCATCCGCTCTTGCTGTGAACCGAATGCCGTTGGGGGTCGCATTGGTATAGAGGATTGCACTGCTGATCTCATCAGGCTGCAGGGCGCTGATGATCTGGGCGCGAACCTGGTCGCCGCCCCGGCAGGAATCAACCTCTTTCATCGCGTCAGCACGTAGGTCCATGAGGTCGGTGTATGTTCTGCCATCAGCGGCGAGTTTCTTCAGTTTCACCATGACTGGGCAGCTCTGAACCACGAACTCGCTCTGAAAGACCCCCAACGGGACGATCTGGTCGCCGACGCGGTCGGCTGCGTGACAGAGGATCTGGTATCGTCCGGGTTTTGCGAGCGCATCCACCAGACGAAGATCAGCGGTGAACACATCGCCCCGGGCATCCAGTGAGCGGGCTTGCCCCAGGTCTAAAGGATTCCCACCTGCGACTGGCATGATCTGGAAACGTAGCGTCAGATCGCCGCCAACCAGCTTCGGAACGTCGTGACCAGCTTCAAAGGGTTCCTGCGGCCTGGCCTTGCGGAACGCCTTGAGGGAGACTTGCTCATAGGGATAGCAGGGTGAGTCTGGATCGGTGCTTAGTTGCAGAAGGAAATCGGGGATCAGATAAGCGCGGCCCCTGTAGGGGACAGCTTTGTCGCGGGGCACTAGCGACCAGTGCCCCGCCCAATATCGGGTCACGCGATCCAGCTGTGCGGGCCTGCGCAGCGTGATGATCTGCCACGTGGTGAGGGGCACGACGTTACACACAATGCTAGATTCCTCATCCTTGGCAGAGCTCAGGGGCAGCAAGTACGGCTTGCGGTTGTTGGCGCCCTCGAGAGGGCTGATCTGGATGGAGTCCAGCGCCGAGGAGATCAGAACCACTGTGCGATGATGCTCCGCAATTGGTAGCATAACCGGGGCACCCTTGGCGCCGGATAGGACCTGGCTCTGATTGCCGAACATGCCGAGAACATCGGCAAAGATGTCAACGAAGTCGAAATCGGGCTTGATGCGATAGGCCTTGCCTTTGGTCATTGAGGCAACGCGTTCCATCAGCTGTTCAGCAGCCTTTTCCTTGCCGGGCAGCGATGCGGTGGCGTTGTGTCCTTGGCGGTGCGAGGCCGTGTTGATGATCACGGGACAGACAGAGATGTCGGCGGCGGCAAGACGCCGGGCTGCAGCGGTGGTCGCGGTTCTGGTTCCGGCGACTTCCTCGGTGGCATGATCCGGGTCCCCGTCGGAGAGGAGGATGACAAGCCCTGAGCCGTTACCGTGCCGTTTCCTCGCTTCCCCGATGTGCTCCAGGGCCCAGTCCAATGCCAGTTCGATGGAGGTACCGCGATCAGGGATGACCGCGACGGAGCGAACCAGATCCTGCAGTTCGCTCGATCGCAGATCGGTCTTGTTCCAAGGCTTCAGGGGCTCTTCTCCGGCGCGGATCGCTTTGCCTGGCTCCCCTGGTTGGCAGTAGGTCACGCTATCAGTGAACTGCACGACGCCGATGAAGTTGTTGGGATACAGAAGCGGCAGCAGAGTCAAGAAGGTAACCTGGCCATCGTCCCGCAGCGCCTGGGGCTTGCCTTCGGCGTTCAGGAAGGGCGGATCGTTCCAGTTCATGCTGCCCGAAACGTCAGTGGCCAACACAATATACCGCGGCGCAAAGGTCTGCCCTGCGCCTGCGGCCACGGCCGCTTGGACGTGGCCAGCAGTGGCCAGAAGCCAGCCCGCAAGCACGATGGCGATCACGCAACGCATAGGGGTCCTCTTGGTTGCAGAGTCCACGACGGGGGCGCTTCTAACGGTGGGGTGCTTCTCATGGTGTCTTCCTCGTCCGGGTCTCGTCGTCGCGCGGAGTCGCGGCCGTCGCCTGGTTCGGTGTTCCATCTGAGGGCATTTCAGCGGACCCCAGAGCGGTGCCGGGCGCTGTGCCCCCACAACCCAATGGCCGCGTTTCAGCCTGCGGCCCCGCGCCTGGGGCATCGACAGCGGCGTGAGCACAGCCGCTATGCCCAGACGCAGCTTGGTGTGGCACCGCAAGTTCTTCCGGAATGCCGGTCTCCGGCGGCGGCGGCTCTTCGGGAGGCCTCAGTTCGGCGCGGAGTTCTGCCACGATGGCGGCGATACTTCCAGACCGGATCTGGACGCAATGATCATCCGGCATTGCCGCGACCCATTGATCAAGCCGGTTCAGGATGATCCGCTGGAGCGTCGGGACATCCGCGGTGCCCAAGCGGGCAAGGTACAGCCCGGTTGCCGCCCGCTGAAGATAGCCGCGCTCAAGCCCAAGTCCGAGGGCCTGTTCGAAACACTCGGCGGCCTTTCTGCAATCAGGAATTCGGTTGTTCAGGAACTCCTCGCCCCTTCCGACAAGTCGGACCCGCTGGCATTTCTCGGCAAGAAGCACGAGTTCGTTGCGCGGGTCGGATCGTGCACCCTTCAGGGCCGCCACGGGCGGGCAGGAATCGAGGCACACGTCGATCATCTGCTTGATCTCATCAGCCATCGCAGGGCGCCCTTCCTCCAGAATGGCGGCAAATGCCGACCCCAACACCGACCACAGCTTGGTGATGTCCCCGGCCACGCCGTGGAAAGACTGAAAGAGCCGCCTGATCAGGACGCACGCCTGTTGCACAAGCCTAGTTCGAACAGGCACATTCCAGATGCCAGCGGGACCTGGAGGCTCCTTGCCCAGGAACTCGGCGGCACTGCGAAGAAGACTGTCGCGAATCTGCTTCAGGTCGCTTGGCAGCTCTTCCTCATGCCGTATGCTGAGCATCCCGAGGATGGGCGCCACAGCCGGCCCAAGACTTGGGTTGTACTTCAGGGCTGCCGCAAGGTCCCTTTCGATCCTCTCCTCGTCGCAGTCGCCCACGGAGATGTCCGCAACCACCTGCTGGATGAGGTGCTGCGCTTGATGCGCATGCAGTCGCGAACGCACGAGGTCCCAGTTCTGGATCCGATCGTCTGGATCATGGAGCTGGCAATCATCTAGAAGTCGGCTGGCTTCATCAGGGACCTGGTCCGTCCAGGACCTCGGCCAGATCTCCTGCAGCCGGCGCCACGGCTGTTGGACGCTTGCCTCGATGTCCCTGTACTCGATCTCGCGCAGGTGCTGGTTGATTCGTTGGACCTGATCCTCAATGAGCTGCGCGGATTGCGCGTTGTCCGCGCCGAATGCGCCATGCCAGGCGGTGCGAAGCCGCTCGAGGCGTGCCAGCAAGTCCTCCGATGCCCGATGCACCTGACAGAGATCCATCACGCTGCAGAACTCGTCGATCTCCTGGAGGAACCGGGTATACTCGCCGTGGACCTGGAATTGCCTGTGTTCGAACAGCCTGCGGCCGACTGCATGCAGGAGTCGCTTCGCTCGCTTGCGAAGCCAGTTGATCCGCCGGCTGCCTTTGATCCCCTTGAGACCATCGAGCGTGCTCTGCAACGTGCTCGTGGCCTGTTCGTATGCCCTGGACTCGTAACAGGCCTTGGCTTGGGTAAGCTTGCCTTCGGCGATTCGCTCGAGCCATACCACTTTCCGCTCATGAGGCATTAGCGACGAGGGGATGTCATGCTCAAAAAGCAGGCTGGCGGCCTCCGCGTATTCATGATGATGCAGTTCCTGCTGGCGACGTTCTTGTGGAGTCCAGTTGCCAGCCACCGCGAAGCGCGGGTGCGAGACCCAAATCGCCAACTGCTCCCGGATCGCCTCCGCGTATTCCTCGCCGCTTCCTGGCGGCTGTTGGCCCTGCGCGACTTCCTTGGCCGCCGTCGCCAGCCGAGCGGCGAAGACGATCAGGCAGTTGAGGGTCTTGGCCTTCAGGATTGCACATTCCTTCAAATCGTCCTTCTTGGCGCCGGGCGCTTCATCGGCAGCGCCATCGGCCGAAGCAGCGCCGGGCAGTTGCTCGCCGGCACTAGCGCGACTGAGATCGGCGGCGCCGGGCGCAGAGCCGATAGGCTGGCCGATCGAAAAACGGGTCGCAGCCTGTGCCACTGCACCGGCTTCGGGGGTACCGGGGGCATCCTGTCGCTGCTGCTTCGAGATGGTGAGCACCTCCCTGCGCGTGCCGCCCGTGCGTGACCCAAGATCCGGCCGAAACTCCAGGCCGAACCACCTCCAACAGATGGCATCCGGCAGATGTCTCACGTACTGGCGCAGTCTGCGCTCGACTTGGTCGGTCAACACGTTGCTCTTAAGAGCGCAGATCATGAGGTTGAGTAGGTTGAAGCAAGCCGCCGGGAGGCCTGTGTTGGTCCACCCGGTCTGCTTCTTTGGGTCCCTGTAGAACCCGACCGCTGCCCGCGCCAGGTCGCTGACGCCCTCAACCCGCCCCAGGCGGATGCGCAGGGCCCCTCGGTTGTTATAGGCCAGAAAGGTCAGGCGCGGCTCGACGAGCCCCCGCTGCAGGAACTCGCTATAAAAGCGGATGGCCCGATCGAGGGATCCGGTGAGCTCCTCCAGCCACGCCGCAGTCCAGTACAGCCGCCCGTGGATGACCGGATCATCCCAGTTCCAGTCACACAATTCCACCACGCGCGAGCGCAGTTTGCCCGGATCGGTCCCGTTTGGTCCAAAAACGTACATCCGCGCCAGGCGATCTAGAAGCTCCGTACAAACCGCTTCGCGGTGAGGCTGCTCGAGAAACCGCTCGAGCACGCTTTCCTGCTCCGACACCGTTTCATCCGAGGCGGTGGTATCGCGATTGACCTCGCCATCGAAGATCATCCGGGCGAGCGTGTTGGCCTCGACAGCTCTCAACGAATTGTCGACCTGCACCTTCAACATGTTCCGCGCTCTCGCTGTTACGCCGTCACGCGTGCCGATACAACTGCTTGTCCACCACCGCGGCCACCGCACCCACAAAAGCCCGTCCCGGCACCTCCGATCCGCCGCTGCCGACTCCGCGGCCTCCCGGGCGGGTCGGCCTGCGGATCACAGTCCAAGCGGCGGCACCGTGAGAACCCCCTCGCTGTCCGCCGCGGCGCTGGCTATACGCTGCCGCACCTGTTTGAGATCCTGCTTGCGGCACCAAGAGCGGATGAGGCCGGGGATCGCCTGTCGGCTCTCGCGGTCACCAATGTCAATGGGCGTGCGAAGACAGACGACGCGGTTGCCATTCAGCCGACGAGAAGTATTCTGCTCGGCCTGATTGCATGCGCGGATAGGGTTGGTTCTGGCACTGTGAATGTGCTCGGCCATTGCCGTCCGCACATTGCTGGTCAGATCCCAGTCCCGTACCAGTTTGCTCAGGTGCTGCTGATCGAAACTGTCCAACTGAGAACCGTCCCTATCGTCCGATGCCGAACTGGCGGCAAGCCGCACAAATCGATCGCAGCTCCCATCCGGAAGCCAGATTTCCACCCGGAACGCCGCATTGGTCTCTGTGGCAGCCGGAACAATCTTCGCAAAGAACTGTCGTACCATGTCGCCTAGCCACGCACGGCTACTGTCTGGCGCCGATCGGCTCGGTGCACGTAGACAATGCGCATCCCCAATGCGGCTGAAACCGCGGCCCGGCAGCAACGGTGCTCTCTGGCACGACAACGGCAGTTGTCTTATGTAAACCTTCGGCACCACATCCGCAAACAACCACATCGCATGGCGTGCATCATCAGTTATGTCAAAGCGATACTCGAACAGGAAGAAGAAGACCAGCGCATCAGCCGCAGCAGAGTCACTCTCTTGGTTCGGAACGGGAAGGACTGCTTTCACCCAGACAGGGAACCGTCTATCATCCGCCGGCGCGCAAGCACCTGTGAGATCCTCCCAGAAGCGGTTATAGGCCGCAGCTTCGTTCGCTGCCGGACGGGTCACGCGCCCTTCCACGCTCAGCTCTCCGCGCTGGCTATTTCGGCAGCAGTCGTTCAATATCGCAACGAACTCCGGAGCAACCGGCTGTGTGAGCCAAACGGCCTGCAGATTCCGTTTGCCCTGCCCATTGCAGGCCAGGAAATCCCAGACTCCGCTGCGCCGGAAGCCTGTTCCTGCTGCAACCACGGGGACATTGGAATCATGAAAAGCCCTATAGGCCCAGGTCACGGCGGACTCGTACGACACTTCCGGCTGCTGAGAGGCGGCACCGATGCTCCTCCAGATGCGCTGTTCGAGAGTCTGGACATCATCGTATGCCCTCAGTCGCAAGTCGCGCAACTTGGCGGACATCCCCGGCACGGGTGTCGGCCTTCCCCCTTCCATCTCGCGAGCCACCTCCGTCAGGTTTTTGTACAGCTCGCCCACATTCCGGCCAATCTTACCTGCATACTTCGCAACGGTCTCGTATGATAGGGCTTTCTTGCGGGACTGGACCTGGCTGACCATTTCCTGAGTAACGCCAATCTCGCCGGCAATCCGGGTTGTCGTAGGCTGTGATCCGTTGGTCTCCTCCTTCATCAACCGATCGCGGACAAATCTAACAAGGGCTCGCGATATCGCGGACTTGTCAATATAGCTCTTTGATCTTTCGTTGCGGCTCATGTTGGCTTCCTTGTACAGCTTCTGCCATTGTTCGGGACAACCGTCCCTGGCTGGCCCGGCATTTCTCTCACACAACGAATTCACTTCGCCCATCCTCAGCGTATCGGCGCAAGTCCTCTCTTGCTCGCTTGAACCTGCCCATTTCTTGGACCGACTTCAGCCTCTTCTCGTTGTCAATCAACGAGCAGACCAACTTGAGGCGGAGCTTAGGCCGCCTCTCCTTCTCAAGCTTGCGCGCGGTCCGCGACGCCGGTGCCAAGATGCGGGCCTCTTCGAGGAGCGCATGCAGACTCTTGAGCAGCCGCTCAAACTCTTCGCAATCGTTCATCCTCTTTACGTCGGCAGGTAGCGTCAGATTGGGGATGCTGCCCATGGCGAGCTCAATATCGGGAATTCTCTTATCGAGTAGGATATCCACGTGCGTTGCGAGTTTATGACAAGGCAACAAGTACAGCTTCCTTGTCACTCGAAGAAGCCACGCGAACACGTCGTTCCAGTGTTCCTGCACGTCGGCCGGGCTGAGCAGGTTCAAATCTTGCATTATATTGCAGCACTCGATGTCCCACAAAGTAGTTGCGTAGAAAACCTGGCCGGCAAGAGCTGCGTTCTCAAGGGCCGCATCGTGCTGGCACGGGAAGGGCTTAGGGGTCGTCGGCCATTGCAGGCCCCTGGCATGACCAAAGGCCTGATACAGCTCTTTGCACCGGATCTCCCAGATCGAATCGACCCGGGCTGCGAGTTCCTGCTTACGCCGGCCAACCGGTAGATCTGGATATTCTCTGAACAGCGGCATCATTTGAGCCCGCAACTTGTACACAATGAGTTCTTCCGCAATGCTCTCGATGTTCTTGGCCAGCTCGTTATCCTCCATCTGCTGTAACTCGGCGATCCGCGACTCAGTCTCCAGCAACATTCGCCAGTAGTACTGCGCCTCCTGCTCCTCCGTCATGTAACGGGCAAACACCTTGCCCCGAATGAGCCAAACCCAGCCCAAGTCCCAATCCCTGATGTACTGCATGGCTTCGACCTCCTCTTCTGTTTCCGCCGAAGCGCCCATTCATGCTCCAGAGTATAACTACCGGTTATGGCTTGTCAAGGCCCAACGCAGTCCCTGGAGCTGGTCGGGGCGCACAAGCACATTAACATCGGTCTGCATGCACGCCTTGCGAAACGTGAGACGGCCCGCTGGCCGTGCGAAAATCAAGACAACAGTCGCGACCCCCAAATGTCCGTCCGGCCAGCACCTCTGGCTCCAGGCGATTCGCCTCACTGCGCAGATCGCAGTTGCGCAGCGACTCTAGCCTCTGCAATACTGGCCGGTCATCCCGCTGGCGCGCCCGGCGGATCGCCTCGTCGATCACCTTATCCATCAACTGCGTCGGCAGGGTCTGGGGCTCCCTGGCGATCACGGCGTTCAATGCGTCCATAAGCCAAGGCACCAAATGCAGATCGATCGCGGCGCGGGGCCGCCACACCATCGTGACGCCGCAGTCCTCGATCAACCGCTGGGACTCCTGTTGCAGCAACGACTCGCCGCACGCGAAGAAAATGATCGCTTTCCCACGCAGCTTGGCACCGCCGTTTGCAAGTTCATCCCTGAGTCGCTCGCCCGTGTCGCCCACCACCACCAGCAGGTTGTTCTCCCGATCGATGTCCCGGATATGGGCTGGCGAATCCGCGAGGCGGAGCGCCTGCTCGCCTTCCACAATCGGCTTGAGCATGGCCTGCTCCCACCCCGGTGTGAGCGTATCCCTGAGCACACAGGCGGCGACGTTGAGGTTCCCATCTCGCTTGAGCGGCTGCAGAGCCTTGAGGTTGGCAGTGGCGCGGTTCATGTCGGTCGTCGTAATGAATAGCCCGCGACGCGTGTTTTTTCCCAGCACGGTTCGCAGTTGTTCGATCACGGACACGTCGGCTGCATCGTGCACCAGGAGCATGGGCTGGTCCCCAGGCTCGCCGAAGGTGTCGCGCCAGAAGTCCGCGATGCGCCGTCCTGCAGAGGCGTTGCCGAACACGGAGGCCGACCTCAGATCGTCCGCAAGTTTCGACCAGACCAGTGCTTGCCGGTCGCCGAACTGGACGGTGACGTCGTTGCCTCTCTTGCCGAAAACCACGGCCTGCAGACTTTCACGCGGTGTCCCTGGAGGGGGCTTTGCCGGGGATGCTACCGGCGGCGTAATCGGCTTCCGACGGCCCTTGCCGATCGACAGCACATTGGCGCGTAATGTCTGGCCCGCATACTGGAAAGTGAAACTGGGCGCCCCGGTGGCCAGACCTGGGTTGATGGCGTTCCGCATCGCCTGCACCGAGCCGTCGTCCGGTAGGCTCTTCGGCTTCACCGCCAGATCCACGCCACCGCTAACGGTCGCGCGGCGGGTCAGAATCTCCACGCCCCCGGGAACGGGCGTATTGGTCTTCTGTTCGCGCGTGTTCGTCAGCCTGCTCACCTGCTCAACAACATCCACCCTGCAATCCGACAGCGTCTGAGAAGCCCACTCCAGATCCACATCCATCTTCTGCTGTCGCAGCCATTTACCGAGCGCCATGGCCTTGGCCAGTTCACGTACTTCGGCGAACGGTCGGCACTCTACCGCCAGCTTTTCGTAGAGGTTGGTGGCCAGCGCGGCGAACTCCGAGGCGATTGGCTCGTTCGCATCAACGTCAACCAATCGACCCGTCTTGGGGTCCTTTTCCTGCCGCTTGGCGCGAATGGCCATCCGTACCCTCTCAAATCGCGCGGCATCGCCGGCCTCACGCAGAACTATCTCGTGTGAGACGATCCACATCCGGGCTCGCGATGCTTGCCCGTTCTGGCCGCGCCCACGCAACATCAGTTCCAGCATGTCCTTGAAGCCTGGGACATCCGGTTGGCGATCGGTCAGACGGAACGTTCTGGCTTTTTTGGAGACAAACACCTCAATGCCCCCGACGTTCTCCACGCGGTTGGCACCCGCGGGCACCCACCGATCAGCCGCCACGCACAGGCCGAGACAGTACTGCTTGAGTAACCAGTCTGCCTCGTACATTACCCGCGCAAAATCCGACCCGCGTACGGCCCCGGGCAGGTAATACACGGCTGCCCACCACGGTCCGTCCGGTTCCTCAGCAACCGCAGGATCGAGGCTGAAAGCTGGTTCCGAGTCGCTGGGCTGGAACGCGCAGACGATCGCCGCGGCCACATGATCAGGGCGGATGACCGTGCCATCGGGGCTGTCCTGACCAAGCAAAACAAGGCGCCCGGACTCCCGGTCCCAAACGGCGCCAATCAGCTTCCCCCCGTCCTTCGGCGACTCCTGGGCCTGCGCAATGCCCCCCAAGGCGCGGTGTCCAGCACACGCTACTACCAGGACGGCGGCCAACAGAGCGATCAGCATGACTCGAAGTCGATGTCGGTCAATCATTGTCCTCTCCCTGTAACCGGCCAAATGCCCCGGGGGACCGGAATTACACCAGTCCGCACCGGCGGCAAGAACCACACTCGCCTCGGCAGTACACGTGCAGTCGGCCCAGAGCTGCGCAATAGGCCAGCATCATCTGCTTCTCGTTCTCCGCTCCAGCCCAGTTCACCTCGGGCCCCGGCCAACTCAGGTCCTGGCTCAGTTTCTCGTATATCCTCAGGAAAACCGCGCCCAGAAGCCGACGAACCACATAGCCCGCCGGGCCATTGCCCCGCTGCTCTGCCAGCGCATGGAGCAACCAGAGAGCTTCGTCGTACAGCTCGTGTCGCAGCCAGATATCCACGAGCAGCATGTCGCGCGCCAGGCCCTCGGCACATCCAGAGGCTTCCTGCTCCAGTTGCCGAACCTGCCGGCACGCAGACTGACTGAGAATCTTGAACACGCCTTGGACGCATCTGATCGGCCGATCGCCTTCCGTTTTTGCCGTCACTGCCCAGAACACCGATGAGCCCGCTGCAGTCCGCTGCCAATCATCGAGGGCCAGCGCATTAGTAAGAGACTGAAGGTCCGCAGTTTTTCCTGAGCAGCTGTCCACAATCTCGATATCGTATCCGAAGGCGCCGATATAACTTGGCCAGATGAGGAACGTCGGCACCTGCCGGAGCGCAGTCCACCAGATCGGCTGGCTCCATCGGACCTGCTGCTGCTCTTGGCCCAGCAGCAGCAGATGCCATGGATCCGCTCCAGCCCAAGTGCGCACAACGGGCGGCACCCAGGGCTGGGTGCTGCTGACGGCAGGCCCAGCGGCGGCTTCCAGAAGTCCGCCGCCGCCGCCCCACATCCCTGTCAGTCTTCTCCGGAACTGCCGAAGGATCCGCACGATGGGTGGGCGCGGATCTCGCCAAGGGCGTGCCGGTTGCAGGGGCCGATTCGCTTGCACGCTGCCACGGTAGAGCACTGGTATGCCCCAGTCAGGGAGGTTGGCTATCCGTTGGACCCATTGCCGGCCATGTAGAACGCATAGATCGATCGGAGCCGGTTGCGATAGCGCATGGAAGAACGCGCGCCAGAAGGTGGTGGCCGTGGGCAGCGCTACCGGAGTCTGCATCCCCAGGACAATCGGGACCCGCCTCGACACCGCGGCAGCGGTATCACCACTGTTGCATGCGTTAATCAGCACCACCTGTACCCCGGCGGCCGCAAGTGTCTCGGCCAAGTCTTGACCCCTCCAGAGCTCCAGCCCACGATTCTTGTCAGATGCAATCAGCAGGCCTCCCTCGTCCCCATGGCACATGAAGATGACCATGTGCCATCGATCCCTTTCCAGCATGCCGATGGTTTCGCGCTGGGAGGCCTGAACACAATGCTCTGTGCCGTGCTGGCTTCCGACGAACCGTATCTCGACCCGATGCGACAATGCCTCCGAAAGCCCATGGTACGCCGCGCAGATCTCCTGGAGCCCTCCGACAGGGGGTGCTTGGCTGCACCCCGGATAACCGCCGGCCCATACGATTAGCACTCTGATCTTGCCCCGGCCCGGGAGTCCCGGATCAGGCGCCGGACCGCCGCTCTGACGCACGATGGAGATGAATGGGTCTGTGCACAGAAACGCACCGCGGGACGGGTCATCCTTGACATAGCGGTCGTGGAGGTACACGTACTCCCACGGCCAACATGCCAATTCGCTGACCTGGATGTCGAGGTGAAGCCGCAAGAAGCTGTTGTTGCGTGCCGTTCGATCCCGCCCCAGAAGCAGCTCCCGACGCACCGCCGGCGGCAACAGGATACTGGAAAGAAGGGATCCTAACCGCTCGGCGCGGAATCCGGGCGGTGCATCATGGCTCTCGCGCACCAGACGGCGTATCAACCCGATCGTCTCGCCATTCGGATGGACGGCCTCTGAACAGCGCTCCAGAAGGGTCGGCGTCAACTCAGAGAGCGCGACATCATAATACGCCGCCGCGTGGGGCTTCGAAGTGATCTGCAGGCGCCACTCACTGAACAGCCTGGGCATTGCCTGACCCCTTGTCCGGCGCACAATGTGCGACCCGCGACCCGGAAAGAGGTTCTTATTCCTCCGTGAACAATCCCCTCAGATTGCGACCGCACTGAAAACCCTTACTGCCCATTATAACGCGCCAGGATCGGCGAACAAGCTGCAATCAGGCCGCGGCGCAACAGCGCGCGACCACACCCCAGCCTCGGGCAGAGCAACGCCAGCCAACCTCCGAACAACGCCCTACTGTGTTGCAGCCACGGTCAGGTGTTGCGCCACCTGCAGGGTCAACCTGGCGGCATCCACGAAGTCCAGTTCGGAGCCGGGGCGATTCGCCAGGCGCATAATCACGTCGACGATGTCCGTCTCGTGGCCCGGCATGTAGCGAAACACGTATAGCTGGCCGTCCTTGGCCAAACTCAGCACGCGCATGAACATGACCGTCGTCCTTGACTTGGAGTCCGCAGCTCCCGTACGAACGGCGCGGTGGACATCCACCGTTGTTATCGGACCTGCACTGCCTCCGGCT
>Ga0315286_10001367_pt1 | contig 22061 bp, 24 predicted proteins | sample YL17G10_0_MG_FD_205038 | JGI IMG/M metagenome (GOLD analysis project Ga0315286, IMG submission 205038) | Sediment microbial communities from Yellowstone Lake, YNP, Wyoming, USA - YL17G10_0 | ecosystem: Environmental > Aquatic > Freshwater > Lake > Sediment | place: USA: Wyoming | collected...
CCTACACGAGCCACATTGTCGGCTTCCCAGGGAACGACTTCAACATCCTTGCGGGCGTTGGCTACTGGATCAACGTACCAAGTGGGACGAGGACGCTCATCCTCCAGGGAACCATCCCGCAAACCACGCAGTATACGACGGTACTTGTTCCGACGGGTGGCGGCTGGGCGATAATAGGCTTCTCGTCGCTCAAGACGACCTGGCATGCGGCAGACGTCCCCCCGATGTTCAACGTCCCCGGGAGCATCACGACTGTAGCAAGATGGAATCCAGCCACATCGTCGTACACGAGCTGGGTCAGCCTCTTCCCAACTTCGAACAACTTCCTGCTGGTCCCGGGACAGGCATACTGGATCCTGTGCAATCAGAACGTCGTGTTGGAGTATAACCCGTGAGGAGACGAAGCGCAATCCAAACCCTTTTCAAACCTCTATTTTTCCGTTTTCATGTCCGAGCGAAGCGTCAGTCTCGGAAGACCGGGACCTCGCGCGGACTACTCCTTGTTGACCTGTAGCCCACGAGGAGACGAAGGTGGATAGCAGCGACAAGATTGAATATAGCCTCGACCTATGCCCTATGGGGATTCGGATATGAATAGCATCGGCAAGATTGAACATGGCATCGACACGAATGGCGATTCTCGCTCGAGGAAGATGAAAACGACACGATTGGTCGGCTCCATCGAGAGCGGCAAGGACGTCAATTCGCGATTGAAGGGTCGAGGATCGGCACGTGCGGGAAGGAGATTTGTCAAGACAGCCTCGATGCTCCTCGTCGTGTGTGCGGCCGCGATATTCGTCGTCTCTGCGTTCGCATTGACGGAGGTATCGCAAAAGACAGCCTCGATAAAGGCGCCTCCCGGAACGGCCCACACCTTGATAGGGTATACGTGGGCCGCTGACGGTGTAACCCCACTGATCGGCTGTTTCGTGGTCGTCAAGAATACTGCAACAGGGGAATCCATAACCTATGACAACAATCATCCCGACTGGGACCCCAGCATACCTATATATAATATCGACGCCGGCCTCTTCACGTTGGGCTGGAATGTAGGTGACCTCCTCAATTTCACGGCGACAAATGGCGTAGCTATCGGGTATAACGAGTCATTCATCACCACGAACCAACCCGACATAACAGACATAACGCTGAATATGACATATACCCCAATCCCGGAGTTCCCGATGGTGATCTTGCCGGTCGGGGGCATGATTGCGCTGTTCGCTGTGGTGAGTCTGAGGCGCAAGGGCAAAGAACAGTAGTTGCGGAGCTAGTGCGACACAAACCCCTTTCAGATCTCTCTTTTTCCGTTTTCATGTCCGAGCGGAGCGGCTGACTCGGGGAGCCGGAACCTCGCGCGGACTACTCCTCTGAGAGGATGCCCGCGGCCGAATCGGGGCGTGGTGCTTCTTCTGAACGCTTCCTGTTCATCTCGGAGACGTCCTTGGCCGCCATGCCGATCATGTCCAGCTGGAGGAATGTGAAGAGGTAATCGAGGTTCCTGTCGACGTCGGGGTGATATCTTCCAGACGACGGGTGCTCCATCATCCTCATCAGAAGCCCATCGATCCGGTTCGAGGTTTTCGCGTTCTCTCTCATCATGCCGCCGCTCAGTCTGAAAAACGGGAATTCTACGGCCGCGCCTGTGTCTTTGGTCTCAACCGCGGCGGACTTGTCCTCGGACCATCTCTTTACCGCTGGCTCTTCGATCTTGTTGACTTTCTCCAAATCCCATCCCTCTTTGGAGCTAGGAGAAGTATCCGTCGATTTGTATATATATGTTTCCGACGGAAGGATTCTTCGACCAACTGGCTCGGAACAATCAGCTCAACTCCTCAGTATCTGGATCGTCAGGCGGGTTGCTGCTTCCACGTATCTGCCGCACCTCGGCCGATGTTCCACCGACTTGAAATCGCTCATGTTGAGGATTCTGCAGCTTGTCGAGCCGAATTGCTCATCGAACATCCTGTGGAGTCGGCCTGCCGTGTCGTACGCGGCGAGTCTATCTTCTTGGGGAGTCGTGCGTCCCTTGACGATGCCAATTGCTAGCACACCGCCTACAAGGGCGCCGCAGATGTCCTCAGACCTACCGACGCCTCCACCGAAAGGTGTTGCCATCCTCTTGCCCTGATCGGAAAGATCGATTCCCTGTGCGTGGCAGACGCCTCTCAAGACCGATTCTGCGCAATTGTACTGTTCGGCCCAACAGCTCGCCGCCATCTCAACGCCTTCTTCGACGGGTCTCGTTCGGATCACTCACTCCTCGAGGGCTCTCTCTCCCCTGCGTCGGGAGTGGCAGTCAACGGTTTAAGGAGTGCGCTCTGGAAAACAGTATCAACCCAAGTTGGCCATATACAAACAGACCCGGGGGAAGAGGTTTGGAGTCGAGGTCGCGCTCATGCCACGGCTTCTTCGAACAGATCATCCGAGGAAGGTATCTCCTCGAGCTCGGCTGTGACTTCGAGCAACCCGAGCTGAATTGACGCATTCACGTAATCAAGCTCGTTCTTCGCCTCGTCCGTGTCAACGAACTCAGGATCGCTCTCGATGTCGCTCACCAGACGGTCCAGTCGGTCCCTGTTCTCCGCGAGCTTGATAAGGATATCGAGGTCTCCTAGGTCCTCCTCGTCCTTGAGGATCCTTGTCTTGATGTTCTTGACGTCCTTTCTCGATTTGTGCTTCATGAGTGCGAGGGGCACCGCTAGTCTTCGCTTCAATCCAACATCCCATCCCATCGTATGACGATTGTCTGACAATATCTACTTCATTGTATATATATGTTCTTGGCCGCAGCTCACCTGAGGGGCGGTCCGGCGATCTGGTTCGCGCGCCTCTCCAGATCGGCGATCTTCCTCTGCAGGCTCCTTATCCTGGCATCATGCTTGGCGACCTGTTCCCTGATCTTCGCCGCCTTCGCCCTCAGCTTCGCGGCCTTCGCCAGCTTCTTAGCGGAGATCTGGTGCTCATTCACACTCGCCGTATACCTCTTCGCCTGCTTCATCGACGACATCTTATCCAGTGCAAAAACGTGCTATGAGCATAAGAAGGTTGTCTCAGCCCTCTCTGGTCCATCGAAAACACAATTATACGCGTTATGGATGGGGAGCACCAGATGAAAGGACACGTGGAGGCTCACGGCTGCACTCTCAACTGCGGCGAGACGAGGGAGGTCGGGGTCAGGTCAAGTGAGTTCACAAAGGCCCCATTCGGGTTTCCGCTCGAGAAGAACAGGTCGTCTATCGGAGATGATACAGTTGCGATCCCGACGGAGCGCGGCAGGCACCACCCTTCCCATACCCTTGGAGTGAAGCCGCTATGTCTGCAGAGCTCAGGGGTCGATGTTGGATGACTCCGTCAAGGAAGCTCTACATCATTCTCGCGCTGACAATCCTCATCTGGGGTAACTCGTTCGTGGTTGTCAAAGTGGCGATCGACGATGGGGCGTCTCCGACGCTCATAGCGATGGCAAGATTCATCATCGCATCCTCGATCTTCGGCGGATACTTGATCTGGAAGAGGCCCAAAGGCATCGATCGCGCCGACATGAGGAAGTTCCTTGCTCTCGCATTCATCGGAGTCGGAGTATACTTCATCTTCCAGTACTACGGAGTGAAGTTTGCAGGCCCTTCCATTTCCGCAATCCTGGTTACCCTGCTCTGTCCCATCATGATCTTTCTGATGTCCCGCTATCGGCTCGGAGAGAGGATGAACCCCGGACAGAAGACAGGGCTGCTGGTGTCCGCTGCAGGCTCCTACCTGGTCATCACCGATGGCAGCCTGTCGTTCGTATCGGACTGGGTGGCTCTCCTAGGTGGCCTTTTCGGCGTCGTGTGCGCTGTGTTCTGGGCGACCTACACGGTGGAAGGGAAGAAGATCGTGAAGGAATACGATCCACTCGTGGCGACAGCGTATCTAACGCTCCTGGGGACCGTAATGCTCGTCCCGTTTGCTGTTGCCGACGCATATTTGTACCAGCCTGTGGTGTTCCCGCCTAGCTTCTTCTTCGCTGCTCTGTACCTCGGGATACTGTGCACCGTCATAGGCTACGTTTTCTGGTTCCGTGCGCTGACAGGGTTGACGGCCTCCTCAACTGGCGCTACACTGTACTTCGAGCCCGTAGTGACGATAATATTCGCCTGGATTATCCTTGGCCAAGGCATAGGTTGGGTTGCCGCAGTCGGGGGCGTGCTTGTCATGGTGGGTGTGATCCTAGTCTCCAGAAGGTAGCTCGGCGCAGGTGCTTCGCCCCGTACTATCGTTTTGTCTAGGCAGGAAATCGTTAATATGAGTCCCGAACCATGTCGACACACAACCCACATCAGCCCCGTAGTGTAGCGGTCAATCATGCGGGCCTTTGGAGCCTGCGACGGAGGTTCGAATCCTCCCGGGGCTACTCCTCACCTCTCATGGTTGTCTCTCATCTCCTTCAGCTTTGACGTGAGCTTCGCAACTGCCACTAGGATTAGCACCCATCCAATGACGATCAAGAAGAATGTCTCGGCTAGGTAGCTTCCTTCAGCTGCCTTGAGCACGAACATGCCCATCAGCGTCGCAGTTATGCCGAACGCCATTCCCCAGATAGCCATCAGTCTATTCACACGCCACTTCAATTCAAGTCACCACTTCTCCCGGTGAACAATCTGCTCTCGAGGAAGCCTTGGCCTTCTTATTCCCTTCGTGGCGGGGTAGCCAACTGGTACAATCGCGACCGGCCGAATGTGCTCAGGAACGCCGACCGCCTCCGCTGCCCTGCGCTCATCGAACGCGCCGACCCAGACGCTCCCGATCCCCTTGCTGTAGAGGAATAGCATCATGTTCTGAATGGCCGCCGCTGCATCTTGTAGGCAGTAAAGGTTCCTTCCTCGGTCTCCATAGTGCCCTATCCTGTCGAGGTTAGCGCAGACGACAATGACGGCTGGCGCGGACCTGACGAAATCCTGGTTGTACGCAGCCTCCGACAACGCCTTCTTCGTATGGATGTTCTTCACGACTACGAAGTCCCTCGCCTGCAGGTTTCCAGCCGAGGGAGCAAGGTTCGCGACTCTGAGAGCCTCATCCAATGTGAGATCATCGACCGGGTCCGGCCTGAACGACCTAATGCTTGTTCTGCTCTCGATGCACTCGACGACATCCAAACCGCTCTCCTCCTTCGACGCCGGGTCATTGACGCCAAGTTCTAAGTATTTTGTCAGCGCTCGGCGCGAATAGGGAACGATGACCTCCAATGACAAGGGACCCAAGGTCAGCTGCAGCCTCCGTTTGGAGTTCGCCTCTTCAGACCAGGCGGAGCAAGTCCACAGATCCGTCGAGCTCGATAACCTGGGATTTGTCACGACGAAGCTGGAGGGCAACACGATCCTTGCGGAAATCGAGTCGTCGTCCCTGAACAGTCTGCTGCATACGCTGGACGATCTTCTATCCTGCACGAGCGTTGCCGAGAAGATAGTATCAAAGAGGAACTAGTCCGGGGAATCCTTCACCCGCACAGCGACCCCTCTTTTGAACGCCAGCATCTCCTCCCTGTTCATCAGCGCCCTCCCGACCGCCGCGAGTTCTTCCTTCGTGTTGACGACGAGCACATCGTCGCCTGGCCGTATCTCGGGGTCGCAGTCGACCACGAACTTTGCGAACACGTTGTTCCCCTTCGCGGCGAACTCTGCGGGCTCGTCCTGGATCTTCACCCTCATGCTTGGAGAGGGCAGAACCTTCATCAGCATCTTGCCGCCTTCCAGCTTCAGAGTGAATCTTCCATCTGTAGCGCGCATGGACAGTGCATGGACATCGTCGATGATGACGTTCCTTATCTTCCCCGTCCTTTCGGACTTCACAATCCGTACCTTCTTGCCTACGAGGGTGTCCCCTGCACCTCTCCCGAACTGCATGTCCAGAACCGCCCTGCACCTCATGAGGTCGAGATCGAACTTTGCCGGACCGCCCGAGACCATCTCCTCCAGGAACTCCAGGGTCTCGTCCCCTTCCCACATGACGGCAAGAGGGTACCCGTGCTGGTGGGCATGCCTCTCCATGGTCCTGAGCATCTTCTCTTTGACACCCGCATCTGGTTCCTTCGGTATCACCGATTGTGCAATGGGGTAGTACTCGTCGAGCTCCATCGGGACTGGTCCAAAGAAGGAAGCGACGATGAATGCGGCATCGACGCTTCGGGTCACCGCCGAGATCTCCTTGTGGTAGGTCCTTGAGTAAGGCTTTGCGGCCTCCTCAAAGCCCACGAGGACTCTTGCGGGCGGCTTCCTGTATCTTGAGAAGTATCGCTCTTGATACCTCATGACCGTCGGCCTGTCATAGCTCTCAGGACCACAGTAGAAGAACGCTCCCTTCCTGCTCGCAGGCTCGAACCTCTCGAGGTACTTCTTGTGCTTCTCGAGTGCCATGAGCGCCTCGAGCAGCGCGGGGTGCGCTCGTGCCCGCATCTCCGCAAGCTCCCATATCGAACCCTCATGGATCGCGTTCTTGATGGCTTTGATCTCATTCAGACAAACGCTCAGATTGTGTTCAGCGATCCTCTTCGTCCGCTCCTCAGCGGGCATCTGTTTCAGTTCTTCGACGCTCGTCCTGCTGCACGACGGACAGTGGCATGCTAGGTCGTGGAGGTCTCTGAGGAACCTCGTGCCAGTGGGATACATCAGGCGCTCATCTCGAGCGTACTTGGCATACGATGACGAGTCGAACATGTCACATCCTAGCAGAACGGCCATCGGGAAGACCATTGGATGGCCAGCACCGAACAGATGCACAGGCTTTGATGGGTTCAGCCCCTTCTTGGAAGCGATGATGACTTCGGCCAAATCTTTGAACCTGTAATTCTCCAGGAGGGGCACGACACCACCGATGGGGTGGACGCCGAAGTCGATGGCGGAGAGCTCTCTCGCGCATCGCTCCCTGAGATCGGGGAACAGTCCTCCCTGGACCGGTCCCGCCAGAAGCATCTCGCCTTTGTCGCCGACGGATTCCTTCCCCCTTCGAACGGTCTCGTCGACGGCGGCTCCCGCCTCTTCTCTTGTGAAATCAGGTTCCGAGAAGATGTCAAGGATTGTTCCGACATCGGCTCCGATCGAGGATTGGAACTTCACGATCTCTCTGTGGTCCACCTTGACATCGCCGTAAACGTGGTTCTGGAACGTTCCGCTGTCGGTCATCACCGGCCCGTCGAATCCGAGCAGGCGGTGTACTCCTTCGCTCTCGGCCTTCCTCCTGAGCTCATCGTTCCCTCTTATGATGTACGAATTCGTGATCAGCATCTGCACGCCCAATCGATCGTGCATCTCTTTCGGTGTGATCGTGAGGTAGTTGGGGTTGACGACTGGCAGAAGGACAGGAGTGGTGACCTTCCCGTGTTTCGTCGTGAGCTCACAGATCCTTGCGAGCCCGTCCCGTTCCTTCAATTCGAACATGTGCTGCCGTGTAGCATGTGCGTTATAATTATTGTTTCATCGACCGCAGAGCCAGCAAACGCTTAAATACGCTCCAGATTCTGCTTGTGGCTCGAGCACGATGAGCAGCATACTACAGGTGGCTGCGGGAATCGCGATCATTTTCTTCGTCCCAGGCTACACGCTGGTCAACTTACTATTCCCCAGAAGAGGTGAGCTCGATCCAGAATACGATTTCATCTACAGGACCGCCATCGGCATGGGGCTCAGCGTCGTCATATCCATACTTGTAGGCTTTGCGCTGAATTCGATGAGTACTGAGGAGCACCCGTACGTCACTTCGGGCCCACTCTGGACGGTACTTCTTTCGTTGACGGCAGTCTTTGTTCTAGCTGGTTGGTACAGAGGGGCCTATCCAGGAGCAGGCATAATACACCCAGTTCTTTTCAGGACACCGCCCTCGGCCGGACTCCCCAAGGTGAAGGGAACCGATTTCTCCAAGCGCCGAAGGATCGAACGGCTGATCATAGAGAGGGAACAGATGTTGGGGGATTTCAGGCTGTACACAGATAGGTCGTCTACTTCAAATCCTCAGAGGAAGCTTTACTACAGCAAGAGAATGGACCAGGTTAGGGTGAGAATCGAGGAGATCAATGGCGAGCTGAAGAAGCTCGGGTCCTAGGTGGAAACGATGTCGGTGAGGAAGGGCTACATGGAGTTCAAGCTCGTCGTCGTGGTCAGGGACGATCTCAACATGAAGGTTGGCAAGCTGGCGGCCCAGGTCGCACACGCTGCCGTCACATGTGCCCTTGAGGCGAAGGCCAAGAAGACGAAATGGTTTTCGGAATGGTACAAGGAGGGACAGCGAAAGGTCGTCCTTCGAGTGGCAGATTTGGAGGAGCTGAGGATTCTCAACGACAAGGCGGCACGGGCGGGCCTGCCGCACGTGCTCATAACGGATGCTGGCCTGACCGAGCTTCCTCCGAACACCACCACTTGCTTAGGGATCGGGCCGGCTCCGGAGAATGAGATTGACCGCATCACGGGCTCGCTGCCTCTGGCGTGATGGTCCGATGAAGAACCAGGTGCGGGTCCTAGGGATCGATGATTCTCCTTTCAAGTTCAAGGACAAGAAGGCTCTCGTCGTAGGAGCCCTGGTGCGTGTGCCCAACTACCTCGAAGGCGTCATGAAGACGGAGGTCGAGGTGGACGGCATCGATTCGACGGAGCGGCTTGCCCATATGATATCGAGGTCTCGGTATCGAGACCAGATCAAGGCCGTCATGATCGACGGCATTGCGGTGGCAGGCTTCAACGTGGTAGACATCGAATCGCTCCACAAATCACTTGGCATCCCCGTGTTGACAGTCACTAGGGATGAACCCGACCTCGACAAGATGAGAACGGCCCTCAGAAAACACTTTGAAGACTGGGAGGGGAGGTTCGAACTCATCACCAAGCTGAAGCTAAGACAAATCCGAACTGAGCACAAGCCACTCTATGCTTCGGGACTTGGCGCGGATTGGGAGGAGCTGGAGCGGTTTGTGACGATATCGACTGTCCGAGGCGCAGTTCCAGAACCCATCAGGATGGCGCATCTGATCGCGGCGGCAATGGTCCGAGGGGAGTCCTATGGCCGGTCGTGATTGTCGCGTCGCAAAAGGGAATATGGGGAACCGCGATACCATTCGAGTAACTGTCTTCAGGCGGGGATGAGCGATGATGAAGAACCTGTTCACCAAGCACGACAGGCGAAGCTTCGCGGGAATCACCAAGGAACAGGCGATGCAGGCTGCTGGTTGGTTCTGGCGCTACAGGCAGTTTGGAATCACGTACACTTCCCCTTACAGTCTGCGCGGAGGACAGTTCTACTCGCGGCTGGGGCTGAGACAGTCTGTCGATGTCTGGGCCGTCGACGATGGACCCAATGTCGGAGTTGAGGTCACATTCTCTGCAGAGCTCACAGACGAGGGGGCGGTCGTGGGCGTGGTCGGCGCCTTGATCCTGCTTCCTGTCACCGTCGCCGTCGGCGCAGTATCCTACATCGAGTACGAGAACGATGCGCAGAGGCTTATGACCGAGTTCTGGAACTACGTTTACAACTTCCCGAAGAATCCACAACCTCCATCCGGTTCGCCTCCTGCGCCTGCTTGGGCTCAAGGACAGATCCCTCAGGCGGCAGCTCAGCCAACATCGACAGCGACTGCGAAGACCTGCCCCACATGCAGTTCGGTCTTGGACCAAGACAGCAAGTTCTGCAAGCACTGTGGCGCCAAGCTCTAATGCCATCGCAAATGGCCCTCTGGCTTGCTCCACAGTACAAGCGTAAGTTTTAATAGGTCGACCTGTTTGTAGGGCATACTTCGCTGAAAAAGGTGAATGATTGCCGAGAGGTCTTTACACTGCCAGGAAGCTGAGCCTTGACAGACAGAGGCACAAGTGGAGCGACAGATATTACAAGCGCAGGGTGCTCCATCTCAAGGAGAAATCCGATCCCCTTGAAGGCTCGGCGCAGGGCAAAGGCGTCGTGCTCGAGAAGGTGGGCATAGAGGCGAAGCAGCCCAACTCGGCCATCAGGAAGTGCGTCAAGGTCCAGCTCATCAAGAACGGGAGGCAGATCACGGCCTTCGCAGTTGGCGATGGCGCAATCAACTTCATCGACGAGCATGATGAGGTGCTGGTCGAAGGAATCGGCGGCAGGATGGGCCGGTCCTACGGTGACCTCCCCGGCGTGAGGTTCAAGGTAATCAAGGTCAACAATGTGTCCCTCGACGAGCTCGTGAGGGGCAGGAAGGAGAAGCCCGTAAGGTGAACCGCATGGATGAGGGCAATCCGATCCAAGATGAAGGCAAGGCTCAGGAGCCGGCTCCGGCCCCACAGGCAGCTGCTGCACCGCCCACTCAGGTCGAAGCACCGACTGAGCCAAAACTTCAGCTCCAGGCACCGCCCGAGCACAAAGCGGCGGATGCCAAGGTCCCGAAGAACGCATCTCCCGGTGGAATGGTCCTGCTCTTCGGCAAGTTCGACGTCACGGGTGTGACGATGAGAGACCAAGGTATGGCTAGGTACATCGATATCTCGCCTGTGGCAGTCCCGCACACGGGCGGGAGGCACACGAACAAGCAGTTCGCAAAGGCCAAGATGAGCGTCGTCGAGAGGCTCATCAACGGCATGATGAGGACCGAGAACTTCACCGGCAAGAAACTGAAGGCATACAAGGCCGTAGAAAGGTCGTTCGAGATCATCCAGAAGAAGGGTAGCACCAACCCGCTCCAGGCGTTCGTTGATGCACTCCAGAACGTGGCCCCCAGGGAGGAGGTCACGAGGCTGCAGTACGGAGGCATATCCGTCCCGAAAGCAGTCGATGTCGCGCCGGCCCGAAGGGTCGATCTTGCCCTCAGGTACATCTGCAACGGAGCGCTGGAGACCTCGCATAAGAGCAAGAAACCGATCGAGGAATGCCTCGCAGACGAGATACTTGGGGCGGCCAAGAACGACATGAACAGCTTTTCGGTGTCGAAGAAGGAAGAGGTCGAGAGAGTGGCCTCTTCAGCGCGCTGATCGGCTTGAAACCGTTTCTCCATTGTTTCCTTTCATCTGATTGAATGCTGAGCCCATGGTGATCGTATGGGAAGAAAAGAGGACAACATCAAGAAGGCGCAGGCGCTGATGAGACAGCCGAAGTTCATCCGGAACATCGGGACAGCGGCGCACATCGACCACGGCAAGACCACTCTCTCCGACAACCTGATTGCTGGCGCAGGAATGATGTCCGAGGAGCTCGCGGGGAAGCAGCTGCTGCTCGACTTCGACGAGCAGGAACAGGCCAGAGGCATCACCATCAACGCTGCGAGTGCGTCAATGGTCTATGTCTTCAGAGGCCAGGAGTACCTCATCAACCTCATCGACACGCCCGGCCACGTGGATTTCGGCGGCGATGTGACAAGGGCCATGAGGGCCATCGACGGCGTCATGATACTGTGCTGCGCGGTCGAGGGAGTCATGCCCCAGACAGAGACGGTCATCAGGCAGGCCATAAAGGAGAGGGTGCACCCGATACTCGTCATCAACAAGGTCGACAGGCTGATCAACGAGCTCCAGGTGACCCCAGAGCAGATGCAGCAGCGCCTGTCCAACATAGTGAACGAGGTCAACGAGAAGATCAGGAAGCTGCTTCCTCCGGAGCTCAGGGATAAGTGGGCTCTGAATGTCGATACCGGCAACGTGGTCTTCGGCTCCGCGTTCAACAACTGGGCCATCACGGTGCCCTACATGAAAAAGACGGGTATCAATTTCAAGCAGATCTACGAGTTCTGCAAGAATCAGGACCAGAAGACGCTGGCCAAGAAGGCGCCCCTTCATGAGGTGCTCCTGGAGATGGTCATCACTCACCTCCCGGACCCGCTGGAGGCGCAGAAGCTTAGGATACCTGTCATCTGGCACGGAGACCTCGAATCGACGTTCGGGAAGTCGATGATGACCTGCAACCCAGATGGACCTGTGGCGTTCATGGTCACTAAGATCATCGTGGACCCCCACGCCGGAGAGGTGGCCGTCGGCCGTCTCTACAGCGGGAAGATCGTCAAGGGCCAAGAGCTCTGGATCAGCGGCATGCCGAACCCGAACAGGGCGCAGCTGGTCTCCCTAACAGTCGGCGCCGACAGGATACCTGTTGAGGAGATCGATGCGGGCAATGTCGTCGCTGTAGCCGGTCTCAAGGACGCGATTGCAGGTTCGACGGTGTCCAGCGACCCGGCCATGGCTTCGTTCGAGAAGATCGTACACTACTCAGATCCCGTCGTAACGGTCGCGATCGAGGCGAAGCACACCAAGGACCTGCCGAGACTGGTCGACGTGCTGAGGACCATCGCGAAGGCCGACCCGTCCATACAAGTGGAGATCAACCAGGAGACCGGCGAGCACCTGATGTCCGGCATGGGCGAGCTTCACCTTGAGATCACCAACTACAGAATCGTCAACGAGCACAAGGTGGAGATCACGACCTCGCAGCCGATAGTCGTGTTCAGGGAGTGCGTCGGCGGCAGGGGAGGCCCGTTCGAGGGCAAGTCCCCGAACAAGCACAACAGGTTCTACATCGAGGTGGAGCCACTCAGCCCGGCCATCGTCCAGGCGATAAGGTCTGGCGAGATCGAGACCGAGGGCAAGATCAAGGACGCGAAGGCCCTCGCCAGAAAGCTCCAGGATCTTGGCTTCAGCAAGGATGAAGGCAAGGGAGTGGTGTCGTTCCACGGGACGAACATGCTCCTGGATATGACCAAAGGCATTCAGTACATGCACGAGACGATGGATCTCGTAAAGGACGCCTACGACGAGGCCATGGACCAGGGTCCGCTGGCGAATGAGAAGTGCATGGCGGTCAAGGTCATGCTCGTCGATGCGAAACTGCACGAGGACAGCATCCACAGGGGTCCGGCACAGGTCATACCCGCTGCCAGGTCCGCGATCTACGGCGCCATGTGCCAGGCGGGCCGTGTGTTGTACGAACCGATCCAGAAGGTGTTCATCAACGTCCCCGAGGACATGATGGGCAACGCGATCAGGGAGATACAGCAGAGGCGGGGTATCATAGAGGACATGAAGCAAGAGGGGGACATTACCACGGTCCAGGGGAAGTGCCCGGTTGCCGACATGTTCGGATTCGCCGCATCGATCAGGAGCGCCACGAGCGGCCGCGCGCTCTGGTCGACTGAGAACTCAGGATTCGAGCAGATGCCACGTGAGGTGGCGGACAAGACGGTGCCTCAGATCAGGGGCAGGAAAGGCCTCAAGCCGGAACCGTACGACGCATCGTACTACGCCGGATGATGGCCAGGCCACCATCATCCATTCGACAGGGAAAAAGGCTAATATACCAAGAGCATCATGGTCGAATAGAACGCATAGAGGCGACTAAAATGGCAGAAAAACCACACTTGAACTTGGTGTTCATCGGACACGTCGACCACGGAAAGTCGACCACTGTCGGCCGACTGCTCCTCGATACCGGGCACATCGAGCCCCACGTCATCGAGAAGTACAAGAAGGAGGCTGAGCAGAAGGGTAAGGCGACTTTCGAGTTCGCATGGGTCATGGATGGGCTCAAGGAGGAAAGGGAGAGGGGTCTCACCATCGATGTGGCTCACAAGAGGTTCAACACGCAGAAGTTCTACTTCACCATCATCGACGCGCCCGGCCACAGAGACTTCGTCAAGAACATGATCACTGGCACAAGCCAGGCTGACGCTGCCGTCATTGTCTGTTCGGCAATAGAGGGCCCGCAGGCCCAGACCAAGGAGCACATCTTCCTAGCGAGGACCTTGGGCGTCCAGCAGATCGTCATCGATGTCAACAAGATGGATGCGGTGAACTGGGACCAGAAGAAGTACGACGATACCAAGAAGGCCGTCACCGAGCTGCTCAAGACGGTCGGTTACAAGGCCGAGGAGATCCCGTTCGTGCCATGCTCTGGATACAAGGGCGACAACATCGCGAAGCCGTCGGCAAACATGCCCTGGTACAAGGGTCCGACGCTGCTACAGGCCCTAGACGCGCTCAAGGAGCCCCCGAAGATGACCGACAAGCCCCTGAGGCTTCCGGTCCAGGACGTCTACACCATCACTGGTGTTGGCACTGTACCTGTCGGCAGGGTAGAGACGGGCGTGCTCAAGCCAGACATGAAGATCATCTTCATGCCCGCCAACAAGGTGGGTGAGGTGAAGTCGATCGAGATGCACCACGAGATGCTCACACAGGCAGTGCCTGGTGACAACGTGGGGTTCAACGTCAGAGGATTGGCCAAGACCGATGTGAAGAGAGGCGACGTGGCCGGTCCGGTCGAGAATCCACCGACGGTCGCGAAGACCTTCACGGCCCAGATAATGGTCCTGAACCACCCGAGCGTGATCACGGTCGGATACACACCAGTCTTCCACCTGCACACTGCCCAGGTCGCTTGCACGTTCCTCGAGCTGCAGAAGAAGCTCGACCCAAGGACGGGCACGGTCAAGGAAGAGAACCCGCAGTTCCTGAAGACCGGTGACGCAGCGATCGTGAAGATCCAGCCGACCAAGCCACTGGCCATCGAGAAGGCGAAGGATTTCCCACAGCTGGGAAGGTTCGCCATCAGAGACATGGGCCAGACGGTCGCGGCCGGCATGGTCATCGATGTCGAGAAGAAGGAGATGTAAACCCCTTATCCAAATCCTTTATGTTCTTGTGTTTGAGGTCTTTGAAATGGTGCAGAGGGCAAGGATATCGCTGAGTGGGACCGACCCGAAGAAGGTCGACGGGGTCTGCAAGCAGATCAAGACCATCAGCGAGAAGACTGGCGTCGCTATCTCCGGTCCGATACCTCTGCCCACGAAGCGCCTAGTCGTCCCTTGCAGGAAGGGCCCGGACGGCGGCGGTTCGAGCACTATTGACCGATGGGAGATGCGCGTGCACAAGAGGCTCATCGACCTTGATGCGGATGAGCGCGCCCTGAGACAGCTCATGAGGATAAACGTCCCGGACGGCGTCAACATCGAGATCGTTCTGAGGTCCTAGTCGCTCTTTGAACGAATTTGGTAACGATTTCATAGTACGGTTTCTGGGCATTGTCGAATTTTTGAACAGCCCATGCATCGCCGAGTTGCTCGGCAGTTATGTACATCAAGCGACGGACTTGTTGCGGCACACAGGTTAAGTATCAGAGCGTGTTAACGCCGTTATTCAATCCGAGGAGGTTGATTCTCGTGCAAGGAAAAACAAAGACGCCGGACTTCGAAACTCTCGCGCTCCACGGCGGTCAGTCACCTGACCCGACCACGAACGCGAGGGCTGTGCCGATCTACCAGACGACGTCGTATGTTTTCAACGACGCTGAGCATGCTGCGAACCTGTTCGCGCTCAGGGAATTTGGAAACATCTACACGAGGATGATGAACCCGACCACGGATGTCTTCGAGAAGAGAGTCGCAGCGCTTGAGGGGGGTATTGGAGCTCTAGGAGTCTCCTCAGGCCAGGCGGCAGAGACTCTCGCGCTATTGAACTTGGTCCATCCAGGCGAAGAGGTAGTTTCCTCGCTGAGCCTCTATGGTGGGACGTACAACCTGTTCACCTACACCTTCCCAAAAATGGGCATCAAAGTGAAATACGTCGATTCGACAGATCCTGAGAACTTCAGAAAAGCTATCACCGACAAGACTCGGGCGCTGTATGCCGAATCCGTCGGCAATCCACGACTGGACACACTGGACTTTCGCGCAGTCTCTGAGATCGCACACGAGAATGGGATACCTTTGGTGATCGACAACACCCTTCCCACGCCGTATCTTTTGAGGCCGATGGACCATGGCACTGACGTCGTGATTCATTCTGCCACCAAGTTCATCGGAGGTCACGGGACCAGCATAGGGGGCGTTATCGTGGACTCCGGGAAGTTCGACTGGTCGTCAGGCAAGTTCCCTGACTTCACCGAGCCCGACCCGTCTTATCACGGGATCGTCTACACCAAGGCCTTCGGAGAGCTGGCGTACATTATCAAGACCCGGGTGCAGCTCCTGAGAGACCTTGGCCCCGCCCTGAGCCCGTTCAATGCGTTCCTGTTCCTCCAGGGTCTCGAGACTTTGCATCTGAGGATGGAGAGGCACAGCCAGAATGCGCTCAAGGTAGCTGAGCATCTCCAATCGCACGACAAGGTGACATGGGTGAACTACCCCGGTCTGAAGTCGCATCCGAAGCACGAGCTTGCGAGGAGGTACCATTATCGGGGACTGTATGGCGCGATCCTGGGCTTCGGCATCAAGGGCGGGAGAGAGACCGGCAGAGGATTCATCGAGAACTTGAAGATTCTATCCCACCTGGCCAACGTCGGCGATGCGAAGTCCCTCGCAATACATCCCGCCACCACGACCCATTCCCAGCTTTCTCCTGAGGAGCGGCTGTCGACAGGCGTCACTGAAGATTTCGTCAGATTGTCGGTAGGGCTCGAGTCTATAGACGACATCATCGAGGACATCGACCAGGCGCTCGCGAAGGCAACGAAGGGGTGATTGAGCTACCGCATGATGGCTTCGTTGGGGGTGCATTCTGATGAAAGAGGCCTCGGTCGGTGTCGTCAAGCCGAAGCAGTTCACATTCTCAGGGCCGCAGGACGAGCTGGTGCTGGAGTCGGGCCAGAAGCTAGGCTCGATCACGCTGACCTATGAGACCTATGGCGAACTGAACGGCGACAGGTCAAATGCCATCCTAGTCTTCCACGCATTGTCGGGGGACGCACATGTCGCTGGATACCACAAGCGCGGCGAGGAGAAGCCTGGTTGGTGGGATCTAGCCATCGGTCCAGGCAAGATGTTCGACACAAGCCGCTATTTCGTCATCTGCTCAAACGTGATTGGAGGGTGCAAAGGCTCTACCGGTCCAAGCTCTGTCGACCCAAGAACCGGCCGGCCCTATGGACTGAGCTTCCCGCTCATCACTATCAAGGACATGGTGAATGCCCAAGCAAGGCTGCTCGATCATCTTGGGATAGAGACGGTGCTCGCGGCCACAGGGGGATCGATGGGCGGTTTTCAGGCGTTGCAGTTCGCGGTATCATTTCCGAACAGGTGTAGGCTGGCCATCCCGATCGCCACCGCCGGGAGACAGTCAGCGCAGAATATCGCGTTCAACGAGATCGGCCGGCAGGCGATCATGGCCGATCCGCGCTGGAACAAGGGCGATTATCAGAAGTGGGAGGCGCCTGTGGACGGGCTGTCAATCGCGAGGATGGTTGGCCATGTTACCTACTTGAGCGACGAGACGCTGAGGATGAAGTTTGGGAGGAGGACCAAGGAAGGCGTTTGCGTGAACGGCGGGTCTTTCTTCAGTGAACCACACTTCGAGATTGAAAGCTATCTCAGGCACAAGGGCGACGCTTTCACGAAACGGTTCGATGCGAACTCTTACCTCTATATCACGAGGGCAATCGATCTTTTCGATCTCGCCCCTGGCTGTGATTCACTTGAGCCCGCATTCAGAGGATGCAAGTCCCGGTTCCTCGTGCTTTCATTCTCGTCGGACTGGCTCTATCCTCCCTATCAATCCCCGGAACTCGTCGAAGCGATTCAGGCGAACGGCCTCGCGGTCGAATATCACATGGTCGAGACCAGTTATGGACACGACGCATTCCTATTGGAATTGGACAAGATGGAGGATATCGTCTCCAGGTTCCTGATAACTGATGGAAGGAAGAAGTTCTACGAAGTGGACCAAGGCTACCCGATCTCATGAAGTGCTCAGGAAAGCTATTTAACGGCCATATTCATTGAGCCATTCCTATCCAACGGGGGCCGATAGATCAGCGGAAGATCGCCTGCTTTGCAAGCAGGAGGTCAGGGGTTCAAATCCCCTTCGGTCCACTTTGATTATGACTGGTCAAATGCCAATCAGCCGGAACTGAGTTCTTCCCTGTCCCAACAAACCCTTTACGATTCTTTCTCTAGGCTCGGTCTTTGGTCCTATGAGTTTCGGAATGATGATGGCGTAGTTAAGCTCAAGTTCGTTCGAGGGAAGCTGGACCTCAATCAGCTTTCAGATCGCGAGAAATGCATCCGATTGTATCAGGAGTGGGTATCTGACGACAATTATGTGGTTCTGAAGAGGACGGATGAGAAGGGGGATGTAGAGTATCATGCGTGCAAGGCGAGGAAGCGTGGGAACGATGTCGACGTCTATCGGATTGGACGATATGTTCGGGCGATTAACGATTCTATTCTGGAGTATGCTCAAAAAGGCGAACGGCTGTGTTCAACAAGTGCAGTGTATGTGACTGGAACGATAGATCCATCTCTTGTCGAGAACGACCTGGAATATGCCTGGGAATACTTGGGGTACTGGTTCAACTTGTTCCTGGCTAATCTTCGTAAACGCTGTTCTGGAGCCAAAATAGGCGTATTCCGGTCGTGGGAGTCCCATAGGTCGGGTTGGCCTCATTTTCATGCTATCCTTTGTTTTGAGGACTTTACATGGCCGATCTTCCAGGACTGCAGGTCCCAATGGCGTGTTAGGGACAAAGATGTCTTCGAGGATGCTTGGAGTTATGGATGGATTGATGTCATCGGGTTGACACCTCGAACGGTTCAGAAGAATGCTGAGAGAGTGGTCTGCTACGTTGCCAAATATGCCGCAAAGGAAGCCGTGGATTTCGATTATCAGCACATTGATTCGTGGCCACTCAAGAAGCTTCTGACAGAGTCGATATTGTGGTATTATGGGAAGCGGTCCTTTTCAGTGAGTCGGAGTTTGATTGAGAGTGCCTGTGCGCACGACTTGAAAAAGCCTACAAGCACAATTCAAATCCATCTTGAGGGAAATCTGGTTCAGGAGCCTGAAATCGTATGGGAATTCGTCGGTCTAGTGCGGCGTAGAGACGCTGAACTTAGCCGCGATGATTGGGCAAAGGTCTATGCAAATCCCCCTGGGTGGCTGGATTTGTGCTGGAAACCTTTTTCTCGGCGTACGGGATTAGGCTGGACAAGTTCTTGGGGGAATTGAGATGATTCTAGGGGGACACCGGTTATTTGAGGCAAGGGCAGAGACAAGGAGAACAGTCAACGATGGGGCGAGTTGAATACGGTCGAGCGGGGTCATTGATCAAGGAATACAAGGATGACGGCGTGAAGGATATCATGAGCACGTATTTCCTTCACCCGATCTGGGCGATGAAGACGGGCAGTCCCATTCCTGATATGCCTTTGGATGTACAGTTTGAGCTCGTGAACCGCTGCAATCTGCAGTGCATTGATTGCGGCGCTAGGATGCCTACGACAAGAGCCAGGTCGCTGCTGGAATGGGAGGTGCTGAGGAAGTGTGTGGACGAGGCCGCTAGTGAAGGAGTGTGCTACTTTACAATCTGTGGTATTGGCGAGGCTTCGCTCCATCCAGACCTGTGGAGGCTTTGTGGCTATATTCGTAGCAAGGATGTTGAGCAGAAGGGGTTGAGGGTACTTCCCATGATGCCCACGATTCTTGTCTCTAATGGTATGTATTCGTTGGCGCAAGTTGAGGAATGCATCAAGAATCCTCCAGACGTGCTATCTATTTCGGTTGCAGGTCTGACTGATGAAGAAATCGAACGTCGGAGAAGTCCTCTCCAAATTGATCGCTTGTGGCAAAACATTCGGACAATCTATAAAGGACGCAAGGTCGTCCGCGGAGTCGACGGTAGTCTGGTTCCCATTATTCACGTGTCAACGCACATCTTGCCGAGAGAATACTCTGAACGGGCAGAGGACATCAGGGCGTTCAAGAAGCGATGGTTTGAGGTATCTGACGCTGTAGTCATCAAGCCTAGGATGATCGGCAAATTCACCGAGTCGTACGGCGAATTCCTGGTCAACGCAGTATCTAGATCAGAGGGCGATGGACATCTCTGCTATGCAGATATCTCTCAGACGTACTTTCAGCGTATTGCGCCTTGCTTCGAGACTTCTCGTCGCCTGTCTATTGACTCAGATGGAAATGTCTGGTGTGGTCATCATCGGTCTGAGGACTTTGGTCGCTTCCTAGGCAACGTCAAGTGGCAATCATTGCGTGAAATCTGGCACGGGGAACCTATGAACGAATTCAGGCGGCAGGTTAGGGCTGGCGCATTTGAACGCCCATGCTGCATGACCTGCGGTGACGAGATTAGGGAAGTACAGCGAGAGAGAGCCGAAAGAGTGGAGGACAACTTGCGCTTCCTGCCTAGTGCGGTATAGTGGCGTCTGGCTATGTCCCTCCTTCTGAGCTTCTCGGTCGCACTCCCGCAGGATGTGGGTGTGTGGCTGTCCTGTTTAAGGGTCGCGCCTGAGCGAGTACCATTTCTTGTGAGGCGAGGCTGGTGCCTTTAGGCTGCCGGACCCAAGCGGAGAAGAAGGTTGGAGGTCGGCTCTGGTCAAATAGAGTAGTTCATCACAAGAATGGGGACAGGCAAGACAATAGACAGGAGAATCTTCAAGTGATGTGGAGAGGTGAACACTCTCGATATCACGCAAAGAAGAGGCGTTAGTTCAGGTAGGCCCTTATGATGAAACGTATACGTAGTCTCTTATAATGAGACGTAAACGTAGCCTGTGACTACAGACTATACTTAGTGTATCATTAATCTACTGGGTCTGGCTCCAGCGGAAAAGCTAAAAGCAGGAATTGCGTTAAGGTGTCTAGAGCGGTTGGCTCTTAACTTTGCATTTCCTTGTGTTGTTTGCTTTCGCGGCCTAGCGGCCTTTTCGTGTTTGGGTTTGTTGTTCTTGTTTGTAGACGAGCCTTCCCGCCTAGGTCGAGAGTCGTTTGGGAGATAAACAAGAAAAGGATTTCCGGTGGGCGAGAAGTTGTCAAACGAGAGAAAACGTTAACTCCCTAGATAGCCATCCAGCGAGCGGTCCTGAGGTTGGGACAACTCAGGACCGCAAGGGAGAGAATGAACCCGATTGTGAACCCAGATCGGGACAGAGGAGAAGACGTCGAAGAGTGTCTAGGAGACGGATTAGGCGGGGATCGCCAAGAAGGCCGAGGTCCTTGGGTCGATATCCGTTCCTAGCAGAGCTCAAGGTCTATCTTGAAGGAGTTCGACGAGGCTATCGAGAATCGACTTTCGTAGAAATGAAGAGAAAGTTGCCGTATGTTCATAGAGTGTTCCTTGAGCTGAACTCCAAAGGGCTTATCAGGACAACGAATCCGCGGAAGATTGGAGAACGGGAGATAGGAGTCTTTGATGACTGGATGAACGCAAGGAATGGTCTTCGTTCAAGGCCGCTTGGTCCAGGGTATCAGAGGAAGTTGCTTCAGCACTTGAACAATTTTCTCACCTATGTGGATAATGGTGTCATCGAGCGCATGGTGAAGAAGAAGCTATTGAGGCCCCCTCGGGAGCTAAGGGTGCCGAAACCGTCCTTCGGTCCAGAGGAGAAGGCAACACTCCTGACCATTCTCGAAGAAGCTGCGGTAGCTGGATCTTTGAAAGCTCTAGGTGTGTTCGGTCATGCAGTATTCTGTGGATATGCAGGGACTCGACTTAAAGAAGTCAGACTTGCTGAGAAGGGCGATTATGATGAGAGATTCTGGGAACTGACTGTCTTTCATCCAAAAGGAGAGGGAGTATGGGCGGATCCCAGAGTGGTACGAGTTTGTCCTCCAGGTCGAGGATTCGTTGCTGACTTCTTGGGTCTTAGAGAGCGAGAGTTGCGAAAGAGGAGCATTGAGGACCGGAAAGACTTGCCTTTGGTGCCGAGCTTCGTTGGTTCTGGAGTTGTGCAATGGCCCGACTCAATCTTGCACAATGTGAAATGTGGGGTTGAAAAGGATCTAGGCTTGCGGTTTGATTTCCGAAAACTACGAAGAAGTTACGGTCAAAATGCCTTTGATACTGGCGGCGTTCGTTTGGAGGCGGTGAGCAGGGCGTTAGGACATGCCAGTGTTGTCACAGCTCAGAGGTCGTACGTGCGGACCATGTCGAATCCTGCGTTGGATGAGATAGATCGTGCTTATGAATCGGCGTCTGTAGATTCAATTCGTTCTGATTGCGAAAAGGCCAGGTGTCCGAAGTGAAATCCCCTTCGGTCCACCATCATTCTCGGAAGAAACCGTAAGGAAGGGAAAGGCGATTGCGGAGGACAGAGTGGGAATGGCGATCTGCCCCAATTGCGGCGCGGACCTTTCAATGTGTCACTCTGC
>Ga0315286_10001369_pt1 | contig 22059 bp, 13 predicted proteins | sample YL17G10_0_MG_FD_205038 | JGI IMG/M metagenome (GOLD analysis project Ga0315286, IMG submission 205038) | Sediment microbial communities from Yellowstone Lake, YNP, Wyoming, USA - YL17G10_0 | ecosystem: Environmental > Aquatic > Freshwater > Lake > Sediment | place: USA: Wyoming | collected...
CGGCCCGCCCGCTGTTGCCTTCCGACCTTCTGGACGGCGTCGGCACCCCGGTTTGACCAGCACTTTCGCGGCTCACTACTCGGCCCGCCCGTGCCCCTGCCAACGCTTCACCCGCGTCCTCGCGGACGCCGGCGCATGGCCCGGGGCCGGTGTGGCTCGCTATGCCTTCACCGTACAACTCTTTCATTCGCTCCTCCTCGCCAGTCATCTGGCGCTTTCCCAGAATCCGCGGGCACACCCGCCGCGACACGGCATGCCCTTTACTGTCGGCCTTCACTTGACTGAGCCAACATTATGTGCTATACTTGCACAATTCGGGGATTGAGGGCCTCGAAGCAGACTCATTGCGTCTAGCGAGGGGTTAAGGTCGTAGCTTTGTCGGGACTCTTTTCGGACGACATCCTGGATGGGATTGCGCGCGCCAACGACATCGTGGAAGTCGTTTCAAGCTACTTCCCCTTGAAACGCGCTGGGAAGGACCACGTGGCGCTATGCCCCTTCCACGCCGAAAAGACTCCCTCTTTCTCCGTCAGCCCCTCGAAGCAAATCTATAAATGCTTCGGGTGCGGCAAGGGCGGTAGCGTGTTTAACTTCGTGATGGCCAAGGAGAACGTGACGTTCCCCGAGGCCGTCCGGATTCTCGCGGAGCGGGCGGGCATCAATCTGCCGGACCGCGCCGGGGCCGAGAAGCAGGTGGGCGCCCGGCGGCAGGTCCGCGACGTGCTCGCCTGGGCGACGCGGCGGTTCGTGGCCGCCCTCCAGCACCCCAAAGCGGGGGCCGAGGCGCGGGCGTACCTCGAGCGGCGGGGCATCACGCCCGCCACGATCGAGGCGTTCCAGATCGGCTTCGCGCCGGAGAGCTGGGACGCGCTCATCCGGGCCGCCCAGCGCGACGCCATGCCGCTGGATTTGCTCGAGGCGGCCGGCCTGATCGTCCAGCGAGACGGCGGGTCGGGATATTACGACCGGTTCCGCGGCCGGGTGATGTTTCCGATCATCGACGCGTTGAACCGGCCGATCGCCTTCGGCGGCCGGATCCTCGGCGACGGGGAGCCGAAGTACCTGAACTCGCCGGAGACAGTGCTCTTTCACAAGGGAGAGGCGCTGTACGGGTTGCCGCAGGCCCGCGACGCCGTGGAGGCCGAGCGCCGCGTCATCGTCGTCGAGGGATATTTCGATGTCGTGATGCCGTGGCAGGAGGGTGTCCGCAACGTCGTGGCGACGCTCGGCACGGCCCTGACCGACGAGCACGTCCGCGTTCTGCGGCGGCACGCCGACGAGGTCGTGCTGGTCTTCGACAACGACCTGGCGGGCCAGCGTGCCGCCGACCGCGGCATGGAACTTTTCCTGGCGGGCGACGTCCGAATTATGGTGACGGTTGTCCCCGCGGGCAAAGACCCGTGCGACTTCTGCAAGGAGGCCGGCGGCAACGCCTTCAAGGCCCACGTGGCCAAGGCCGAGGACGCGTTTAAGTACAAGTGGAAGCTGGTGCAGGCGAGCCTCGAGGAGGCGACGGGCCCGGCGGCCCAGCGGCGGGCGCTCGAAGCGATGCTCTCGAGCGTCCTCAAGGCGCCGGCCCTGGCCCAGGAAGACCTGCGGCTTCAGCGGGACCTGATCCTCGGCCACATGAGCAAGGTGCTGGGGATTTCGGAGGAGACGTTGCGGGCGGAATTCCGCCGGCTCCGCCGCACGCCGGGGCGCTCGGCGGCCGCAACGGCGGCCGGCGCCAACCTGCCGGACCCGGCGGTCCGCGGGCGCCGGTGGGCGGTGGAGCGTGAGTTGCTGACGGCGCTGGTGTGCCGGCCCTCGGGGCTGGACACGGCGGCCGAGGCGTTTCCGCCCGACCGCGTCGAGACGCCGGAGTTTCGCGGCCTGTACGAGGCGCTCCTGGCGAACCCGTCGCGGCGCGACGGCGACATCGAGAGCATCGTGATGCGGCTGGAGGACGTCACGGTCTCCAGCCTGGCCGTGGAATTGTTCGAGCGGGGCGAGGCGGTGGCGTCTTGCCGCGACCCCGCCGATACGGGGCCGGGGCCGATCGTGCGGCTGCTGGACGACGCCCTGGCGGTGCTGAAGAAGATGGACGAGGAGGAAGAGCTGGCGACTCGCCGCCGAGCGGCCAGCGAGAACACGACGGACGATGGCGCGGCCCTCCGCGAGTTTGCGAAAGACCGCGTCAAGCAGCAAGGATTCGTTCCCCCCGCCATGAGGCGTCGGCGGGGACCCGCAGAGGCCTGAGGGGCCTCGACAGGGGGGCGGGACGCCCAGGTCGAAACGTCCGTACCGGATGGAAGGTTTGGGGACACAATGGCCGAGAAACGAGCACCGAAGCCGACCGCGGAGCAGCAGATCGAAACGCTGGTCCAGCGCGGAAAGGCGCGCGGCTATCTGACGTACGAGGAGATGAACGATAGCCTGCCGGACGACCTGGTCAGTCCGGAGCGCCTGGACCGCATCCTGATGACGCTGGACGAGCTGGGCGTCGATCTGATCGACGAGCTGGAGCTCGCCTCGCGCGAGATGGCCGCCCGCGCCCAGGGCGGCGGCGCCGAGGCGGCCTGGGAGTCGGAGCAGGGGGCCCGCCGCACGGCCGTCAGCCTGCCCACCGACGCCGAGACGCAGAAGCGCATCGACGACCCGGTGCGCATGTACCTGACGCAGATGGGCGAGATTCCGCTGCTGACGCGCGACGAGGAGATCTTCCTCGCCAAGCGCATCGAGCTGACGCGCAAGCAGTTCCGCCGCAAGGTGCTCGCCAGCGACCTGGCGATCTCGAGCGCCATCGACATCCTCCGCCAGGTGGAGTCGGGCGAGCTGCCGTTCGACCGCACGATGAAGATCTGCATCTCGGAGAACCTGGCGAAGAACACGATCATCAAGCGGGCGCCCGAGAACCTGACCACGGCCGAAAAGCTGCTGGAGGCCAACCGCCGCGACTACGAGGACCTCGTGGCGCCGCAGACGAAGGAGGAGATGGCGGAGACGATCCACCGCCGCATGCGCTCGCGCCGCCAGAAGTGCGTGCAGCTCCTCGAGGAGCTCTCCCTCCGCACGTCGCGCATCCAGTCGATCATGAAGAAGCTCCTCGCCATCCACCAGAAGCAGCAGGAGATCAAGGGGCGACTGGTCGAGATGGCCGACAGCCGCGAGGACGCCGGCGAGGCCGCCGCCCTGCGCGAGGAACTCGAAGGCTTCGAGCGCCTGACCGGCGAACGGTCCGAGGACCTCACGACCCGCATCCAGCGCGTCCACCAGTGCTTCACCGAGTACGAGGAGGCCAAGCGGAAACTCTCCGGCGGGAACCTGCGCCTCGTGGTCTCGATCGCCAAGAAGTACCGGAACCGCGGCCTCTCGTTCCTCGACCTCATCCAGGAAGGCAACACCGGCCTCATGCGGGCCGTCGACAAGTACGAGTACCGCCGCGGCTACAAGTTCTCGACCTACGCCACGTGGTGGATCCGGCAGGCGATCACGCGGGCCATCGCCGACCAGGCCCGCACCATCCGCATCCCGGTCCACATGATCGAGACGATGTCGAAACTGCGGAATATCTCGAAGCGTTTCCTCCAGGAGAGCGGCCGCGAGCCCACCCTCGAGGAGCTGGCCGACGAGGCCAAGCTGCCCGTGGTCGAGGTGCGGCGCGTCATGAAGATCAGCCGCCACCCGATCAGCCTCGACCGCCCGGTCGGCGAGAGCGAGGACTCGTACTTCGGCGACTTCATCGAGGACGAGACCGCCGAATCGCCGGTCACGGCCGCCACCCAGGAGATGCTGAAGTCGAAGATCGACCACGTCCTCAAGACGCTGACGTACCGCGAGCGAGAAATCATCAAATTACGCTACGGCATCGGCGACGGTCAAACGTATACACTGGAGGAGGTGGGGCGGATCTTCCGCGTCACGCGCGAGCGCGTCCGGCAGATCGAGGCCAAGGCCATCCGCAAGCTCCAGCACCCGGTCCGCAGCCGCAAGCTCGAGGGCTTCCTCGACGCCCGGATGGCCGAGGCCCGGCAGAAGCTGTGATCGCCCTTGGGCCGCCCGCCTTGGCGGCCGCGCGTCTTGCCGTTGTTGTTGCCGTTAACTTGGAACTTTGAACCTGGAACCTTGAACTGCCGTTGCCGTTGCCGTTAACTTGGAACTTTGAACCTGGAACCTGGAACTGCCGTTGCCGTTGCCGTTGCCGTTAACCTGGAACCTGGAACTGCCGTTAAACGAGTCCCGGCAAGAGCAGTTATCCTGCCTTTTGCCGACCCGAGGCGGGGCCCTCACCCCGCCTCTTTTTTTGCGCCCAGGCGCGGCGCCGTTGTCCCCACCGTGTTCAGGCGTCGCCGGCGTACGTGTTCCGCGTGGTCCTTCTTGTCACCCCGAGCGAGCGCAGCGAGTCGAGGGGTCTCGCCTTGCATCCGTCCGAACAGCAACGGCCACAACGAGATTCCTCGACTCGCTGCGCTCGCTCGGAATGACAACGCTAAACACATACTCGCCGGCGCGGCGACGCTTGAATCGAAACAGCGAATGTCCAACATTGAACACTCAACATCCAATGTCCAAGTGAACGGCGAAGAAACGAAGGGAAGAACGGCAAAGAAACAGCGCGGCGGGTCAGGAGACCCGTACGTGTTTGGCGTGCGGACGTTCACTTGCAGGGTGGCATGCCCAGGCCGCCTTTGCCTGGGCATGTTCGTCGAGGTCCGGCGTGCCTATTCAACCCCCGGTGATTCACCGGGGGCGAAGTACTTTGCGTGGGCATGCCACCCGGCTATCCGGAGCAACACGCTGAACACGTACGGAGACCCGCCGCGCTTGAGGATTCTCGAATCGTCCTGGGCCGCTTACACCTTCTCGGGCACGACGAACGGCTCGCGGTACTTGCCGTCGCGGGTGCCCTTGGTCAGGACGTTGGCCTTGTCGGCAAACGCGCCGGTGAACTTCTCGGCCTGCGGGTCGAACGTCAGCCACGGGCCGACGGTCGGCTGCCACTTCGACGGGTCGGCCTCGTTGGCCGAGACGTGCGTCTGGAACCGCTCCCAGCATTCCTGCGCCACCTTGTCGGTCTTGAACATCTCGGCCACTTCCTCGCGCTTCGTTTCCTTGCCCAGCCGGTACGAGATGTTGCCGACGTGGAAGCAGATGGCCGACCGGTGGCCTTCGATGGCCTGGGCCGGGTTGTCCTCGGGCTTGCGGCTGCGGAGGGCCTTGAGAAAATTGTCGCGGTGCTTGGCGCCGCCGTCGCGCTTGAACTGCTTGACCTTCTCGCCCTTGGAATCGACGGCCCAGCCGCCGGCGAAGTAGCCGCCCTCGAAGTCGAAGACCTCGCCGACACGGACGCCCGCCTTGCCGTAGGCATCCATCGCGGGATTCTTCTCTTCGGCGGTGGCCTTCCGGACGGGCAGGCCGCGGACCTCGAAGATGATCGGGACGGTGTCGGTCTCGAGGAAGACGGTCTCGGTGTTGGGCGTCTCGGCGTCGTCCTCGTAGCCGAACCTGCCGCCGAACCCCATGGCCCGCTTGACGATCGTCGCGCCGATGCCCCACCGGCACTTGTCCATCTCGTGGATGCCCTGGTTGCCGATGTCGGCGTTGCCGGTGGCCCAGAACCAGTGCCACTCGTAGTGGAGTTTCTTGCGGCGCAGCGGGTCCTTCGGGGCCGGCCCGCACCACAGGTCGTAGTCGACCGTTTCGGGAATCGGCTGGGGGCCCTCGGTCTTGCCGATGGAGCCGCGGGGCTTGTAGCAGAACCCGCGGGCCCGCAGGAGCTTGCCGAGGTTGCCGGCCTTGAGCCACTCGAACGCCTCGGCCAGGCCTTCGTCGGAGCGGCTCTGCGTGCCGACGTACACGATGCGGTTGTACTTGGCGGCCGCCTCGACCACCTGGCGGCCCTCGAAGATGTCGTGCGACAATGGTTTCTCGACGTAGACGTCTTTGCCCGCCTGGACGGCCCAGATGGTGGCCAGGGAATGCCAGTGGTTGGGGGCCGCGATGACGACGGCGTCGACGTCCTTGCGGTCATACACGCGGCGCAGGTCGGTGTAGGTCGCGACGTTGGCGTGCTTCTCCTGGAGTTTCCTGGCCTTCTCCTTGCTCTTCTCCGGGTTGTCAGGGTCCGCGGGGACCGTGGCGAGATGCTTCACGGCGCGCTCCAGGACGGCCTTGTCCGGGTCGCACAGGGCGACGATGCGGGCCCCGGCGATATCGCGGTGGGTCATGAGGTGCGAGCCGCCCTGGCCATTGAGGCCGAGGATGGCCACCCGGATATCGTCGTTGGCGCCCAGGACGCGGTGGGACGGCGTGCTCAGGACAAAGGCCCCGGCGGCCATAGCCGCCGATCCGGCCAGGAACCGCCTGCGTGTCATGCGAGCCATTCCGACTCTCCTTTCTCGATTCCCTGGACGTGCGACAGGCGACAATCTTGCACTCTTTTCGCCTCCGCTGCAAGCGCTAATGTGCGCGAAGGCGCAACGGATGTCACCGGCCACTTCTTCCGGCGCCGAAGAGGAATAGTCCCCACTGGGGCCATCCATTTCGGCTATCATAACAAGTGGGGCGAGCCAGCCGGGATGCGCCCCGTCTTTGCCTGGACCAAGGGGAAGCGGAGATAGTATTCATGGCCGATTTCGAACGTGCGCTCACGGCCGTGACCGGCGGTGTACTTCAGATCAGCGTCGGCTGGGACGGCACGTTATACGATTGCGACTTCAACCTGGCCCTGGGGTTGCCGGTGGATCACGGGGCGCCTGATCATATCCGGCAGTTCGAGCCGACCGCGCTCGCCACGCGCCAGATCGTCACCGGCCGGCACTGCTTCGGCGGCACGGCGGGGTGCGGGTCCTCGTGTGCGGGGGCGTTGGTCCAGGGCCAAGCGCCGCCTGGGGTGAGTCGCTCCCGGCGAAGCAGCCCCTAAGAGCGCGGAAAGGGCGGTGACTCGTGCGACGCCGTTCGGGGCTGATCCTCGGTGCGGCGACGGCTGTCCTTGGGCTGTGCTGCATGGACGCACGAACCATTGTGGCGCAAGAGAAGGCCGCGCCGGCCGACGTCGAGTACCTTCGAGCCGGAACCTATGGCATCGAGTATCTGGACTACGACCGGTCGCTCAATGAACAGGCGCCGAAAGCGGGTGCGCCATGACGGGGACAGGATCGCTCCAGGCCGACGGCGGCGCCGCACCCGGTCGCCGTCGGTGGCTGTGGAAACTCGCTATTGCCCTTCTCGTCATCGCGGCTGTGGCGGTCGCCTCCATCGCGTTGCCGCTACGGGAGTACGTCACCGCGGCGCTGGAGTGGACTCAAGGGTTGGGCTACTGGGGGCCGGTCGTCGTCGTCCTCTTCTACGTGGTGACCGTATCTGGTAAGCGACGTACGTTACGGGGTCCACCCCCAGGACGGCCACCTGCGCCATCCTGAATGGGGCAGAATACAGCACCTCGCCGGGATGAAAGCGGAAGGACGTGGTCGCATCAAGATCCGGGTCGATGTGATGCGCGCTGTGAAACCGCCACAGGAGCGGCACGCGGCGATTGGCCCAGTGCCACCAGTAGAACGTAAGGTCCAGGAGCAGAAACCCCAGGCCCATTCTCAGGGCCTGGGGCATGGGCGCCAGGTGCAGCAGGCCGATGCCTCCGCCCTCGTTCCAGCGGGCGATCGCCAGGGCCGGCGGCGCCACCGCCAGCGTCCCCGCAGCGAACGCGGCCGCGGTCACCCAGGCGTTCACCCGCCATCGTCGCCAGGGGCTGCGCCGGGGCTGCCGCAACGGACGCAACCGCTCCGCCATCAAGAGCGCCAGGAACGTTCCGGCGACGGCAGCCAAGGCGACGACGCCTCCCCGTGTCTCCTCATCCATAGACCGCGCCTCCAGGTCTTCCCCGTCATTCTACCGCCGTCCCGTGGCCGGGAGCGACGTTTTCGGATTCTTCCACATTGGGGGCGCCACCCGCATATCATGGATAGTGGCAGGAAGCGAACGTACATCCCGGTCGTCGCGATGAAAGGAGACTCGCATGTTCGCACGAAATCGCTGGACTGTCTGGGCAGCCGGCCTGGCCCTCCTGGTTCCCCTGGCCGTAGCAGGATGTGATCGGGAGCACCCCACGGGCAAGGAGCATCCGGCCGAGCATCCGTCCGGGGCCGCCAAGCGCATCGCCCTGGAAGACGTGGCCGCCGCCATCGAGGCCTACGTGAAGCCGCAGAGCGGCGCCATCAAGATCGAGGATCCCGCTTCGGGCAAGAGGCTGGAACTCGCGCTGGTCAAGGTGCACCGCGACCGCCTGGCCACCCTCGGCAACGACGTCTACTTCGCCTGCGCCGACTTCAAGGCCCCGGACGGAACGTTATATGACATTGACATGTTCATGAAGGGCGCCGCGCCCAATGCACTCACCTTCAGCGAGATGGCGATCCACAAGGTCGCCGGCAAAGAGCGTTACACCTGGTATGAAGAAGGCGGCGTCTGGAAGAAGAAGACGCTGGAGCCTGCCGCGCCGCCGGCCGAGAAACCCAAGCCCGCCGCCGAGCACCCCAAGGGGGCGGAACACCCGAAATAGCGAGTCCCGCTCTCGCTGACGCCCGCAGTCTCCGGCGGCCTCGCCAGCGCCGTGCAGAAGTCGCCCGAAGAGTCCTGCGGCCCGGCACGCGCCGCCGGGCGGACTTCCGCAGGGTCCGCAGGGTCAGCACGGCCTGAAAGGTGGAACGTGCGCGCTTCCGCCCTCGTGATGCCGGCACTCACTCTGGCGGTCGGGGCTGCCGCCATCGCATGCGGCGGGTGCGGGGGCGCGGAGGACGCCCCGCCCCGGCCGCAGGGCGTCCGTTGCGTCGAGGTCTTCTACGAAGTGACGGTGCGCGACGTGCCGGCCGGCGCCCGTCGCGTCGTGGCCTGGGCGCCCATTCCTCCCACCGACGACCACCAGACGCTGGATTATCTGCATCTCCAGTCGCCGATGCCGCACGAGACGATGTCAGAGCCGCAGTACGGCAACCGTTTCCTGGTGGTGGACTTGTCGGACCAGGACCGATCCGCAGGCGCCGTCGGCTTCACGGTCGTCTTCTGCGTCACGCGGCGGGCCTACCGCGTCCTGGGGCGGGAGACCGTGCCTTCAACGCCACTCGCGCCTGAAGAACAGGCCCGCTACCTGGCGTCGGACCGGCTTGTCCCCGTGACGGGCAAGGTGGCCGACGAGGCCCGGCGCGTGGCGTGCAAGGCCAGCGGGCCCGTCGGGACCGCCCGCTGTATCTACGACCACCTGATCGAGACGATGATCTACGCCAAGACCGGCGCCGGCTGGGGCCGCGGCGACGCCCTCTACGCCTGCGACGTGCGGAGCGGCAACTGTTCGGACTTCCACAGCCTGTTCGTGGGCGAGGCCCGGAGCCTGGGCCTGGCCGCTCGCTTCGACATGGGGCTGCCCCTGCCGGAGGACAAGTCCGCGGGCGCCATCCCCGGATACCATTGCTGGGCGGAGTTCTATCTGCCGGAGAAGATGGCGTGGGTGCCCGTCGACGTCTCCGAGGCCCACAGGCGGCCGGAAAAACGCGAAGAGTTCTTCGGCGGACTGGATGAGCACCGCGTGGCCTTCAGCCGGGGACGTGACATCTCCCTGCCCGGCGCGGCGGCCGAGCCGGTCAACTTCGCCATCTACGCCCACGTGGAAATCGACGGGAAGCCCCACCCCGCCGTCCAGACGACATTCCGGTTCGCCGACCGGAACATGCCCGCGCCGGCCTCCGGCCCAGCGCTCGCGCGCCCGGGCTCGCCGAATGCCGGCAGCCACGGGTTGCCGGCAACCCGTGACACATGGGAAGAGGATCACGCCAAACACGTCAGGAGACCCGCCGCGCGGCAACGTCATGGATTCCGCTTCACGGGGCGAGAACGAGCTTGAGGGCCCAGTCGTCGGCGGCGCCGACGCCGACGCCCGGGAACGGCGGCAGGGCGAGGCGGCCTTCGCCGTCGGCCGCGAGCGCCGCGTCGCCGGCCCACTCGCCGCGGCGCGGGTTGAACCACCGGGCCGCATACTTGGCGCCGGGCCGCGCGCCGGAGAGCGTCGCGGGCGGGCAGTCCTTCTCGAAGTAAAGGAAGAAGAGGTCGCGGCCTTCCGTGCGGGCGGCGTAAGCCCAGCCCACGCACGTGTTGGGCTTGCCCGAGCGGTTCGGCGAGACGAGATCCGTGCCGGGCACGAGGTCCTGGTATCGGCGGCCCTCCGAGAGGATGAAGTGCTTGAGGTGCCGCATCTGGTCGGCCGAGGGCCACTGGATGACCTTCCAGATGGGGGACGCGGAGGCGGCCTCGACCTCGCCGCTCCACAGGCCGCCGTCCCATCCGCCGGCCCCGTAGATGTGCCCGCCGAGTCCGCCCGCCAGGACGCTGCCGTACATGGCCGAGCGGCAGTAGAGGGCGGCCGCCTCGGATCCGCCCTCCTGGCCTTCCATGCCATCATAATAGGGCTCACCGTTGATGCCCGGCACCGGCGGCCAGGCGGCGAAGATTTCGGTCAGCAGGGCGTAGCAGTCGTGCGTGCGGCGGTTGCCGATCTGGTGGAACCCCAGCCACCGGGCCTTGTCGACGTGGCCCCAGTTGTGGAGCGAGGAGGGGGCGGCGTTGGTGCCGGCGAGCGTCCCGAACGGCGGGCGGCCGTACTTCTCGATCACGCGGTTGGCCGCCAGGTTCCAGTCGTCCGGCGGGATGCTCTGGGCCGGCGTGTCGAGGTGGATGGGGCTGTAGAGGCAGACGTTGGCCTGGCACCGGCTCCACACGTACTGGATGTAGCGGGTGTAGGAGTCGGGCCACGGGTGGTACTTCTTCCACGCCTGGCCGATGTCTCGCCGCGCAACCTCGATGAACGGGACGAGGCCCTGGGCGTTCAGGGCGTCGATCTTCTTGTCGAACGTATGGAAATAGGCCGGATTGATGCGCTCCAGGTCGGGGAAGGCGTTCTCGTAGCCCGGCACCTTGCCGGGCAAGAGAAACGCGCGGCGGCCGGCCTCGTCGGTCATGTCCTTGGCGCTCGGGGTTCCCGCCTGCCGCCACGCCGACCGCAGGACCGTGCCGTCGGGCATCGTCAGCCCGGCCGGCCGGCCGTCGTTCGACCAGTTCGGAAACGCCGCGATCATGGCGATGCAGTTGAACTCCTGGCGGCGGCGGAAGCGCACGTAGTCCTTGAAGCCGGCCTCCGGCCCGAGCGGGCGCGCGGTCTCGTCGTCGCACCACCGGAACCGGAAGGTGGGCGCGGCCCACCAGGTGTCGCCGAGGAGAAAGAAGGGCGTGCCGTCGGCATACGCGAAGGCGTGGCCGTTGGCCGACGGCCGGATCATGCCGCGGCGGCAGCCGTTGGCCTCCTTCTCGGCGTCGGTCCACGGCGTCGCCGTGAAAGACCCGCTCGCCCGGGCGAGGCCGGCGTCGGGCGGCGCCGAGCCGCTCTGCCACGTCCACTCGCCGGGAGCGGTGGCCAGCACGCGCACGCGGAAGGCGTCGCCGCCGTCCCAGAACCCGTAGCAGCGCTTCGCGAACCCCGGCCCCTTGAGGTCGACCCAGACATCGACATCCATATACGGGTTGGCGTACGCCTTCTCGGCGCGAAGCGCGATCTCCACCTTCTCCCAGACGCGGCGGGTTTCGGCCGGGGCCATGGCTGCCATGGCCGCCAGCATGCCCGCCAGGAAGAGCATCGTCAAGAGGCGACGGAGGATGCGGACCATCGCGGTCTCCTTGTGAGGGCTGCCTGAGAGATTCCCTGCCGCTACTTTACTGTCCGCGCCGGCGCGATGCCAGCTTTCTACCGCGCCCCATGCCGGGTACAATGGCCCGCGTCCTTGGCGAGAGGGAACTCATGGAACCCATCGCGGTCATCCTGTGCGTCACGTTGGCGGCGGCCGCGGCCCTGCCGGCGGGGGCGCTGGCGGAAGGGGCGGCGCCGTCTCCGCCGCCGGCCACGATGGCGGCGCGATTTGCGGACCCGCCGGCCCGGGCGCGGATCCTCAAGATCGTGCACGGCCTGCCCGACGCGCCCGAGGCGCAGGACACGCTCCTGCGCAAGCTCCTCGCGCAGGGTTTCGGCGGCATCGTCTCCAACGTCTCGTCCACGGATTACCTGGAGAGCGAGGCGAAGTGGAAGGCCTTCCAGCGCGGCGTCGAGGAGGCGAAGAAGGCCGGCATGGCCATGTGGCTCTACGATGAGCGCGGCTACCCGTCGGGCACGGCCGGCGGGCTGACCCTGCGCGGCCATCCGGAGTGGGAGGCGCGGGGCCTCCTGATCGCCGACGCCGGGGCCGGCGGCGGGCCGGTCTCGCTCGATGTGCCGCCGGGCCGCCTCTTTCGCGCGGCGGCGTTTCCGGTGAGCGGCGGCGCGATCGACCTCGACAAGGCGGCGGACCTCTCGGCGAATGTCCGCGACGGCAAGCTCCGGTGGGACGCCCCGGCGGGCGAGTGGCGCGTCATGGCGATCACCGAGGACCGGCTGTACGAGGGCACGCACGCCTCGCTGAGCCTGGCCGACAAGCAGCCGTATATCAACATGCTTCAGCCGGAGCCGACCGCCCGCTTCCTCGAGCTCACGCACGAGGCGTACGCGGGCCGGCTGGGCCCGGACCTGGGCCGGTGGTTCATCGGCACGTTCACCGACGAGCCGTCGCTGATGAGCATGTTCCTGCGGGCGATGCCCTACCGGGTGCTGCCGTGGGCGGCGAACCTGGCGCCGCAGTTCCGCGAGCGGCGCGGCTACGCGCTGGAGCCGCTGGTGCCGGCGCTCGTGGCCGACGCCGGGCCGCGCGGGCGGCGCGCGCGGTACGACTTCTGGCTCACCGTGGCGGAGCTGGTGTCGGAGAACTACTTCGGCCAGATCCGCCAGTGGTGCCGCCGGCACGGCCTTCCGTCGGGCGGGCACCTGCTGCTGGAGGAGCCGCTGCTTACGCACGTGCCGCTATATGGCGATCTCTTCAGGTGCGAGCGGGTCCTCGACGCCCCCAGCCTCGACTGCCTGACCAGCCTGCCGCCGGAGGTGCACTGGTACTCGGCGCGGCTCATCGCGAGCGCCGCCGAGCTCGAGGGCCGGCCCGACACGATGTGCGAGACCTCGGACCACGCCCAGCACTATCGCCCCAAGGGCGACGCGCGGCCGCCGCGCGCGGTCACCGAAGAGGAGATCCGCGGCACGTGCAACCGGCTGATCGCCAGCGGCATGACCACGATCACCAGCTACTACTCGTTCGCCGGCCTCAGCGACGAGCAGCTCCAGCGCCTCAACCAGTGGGTGGGGCGGTGCTGCACGATGCTCTACGGCGGGCGCCAGGCGGCCGACGTGGCCGTGGTCTACCCGATCGAGAGCGTGTGGCCGCGCTTCGTGCCCTCGCGCGAGTGGACGAAGGATTGTCCGCCGGCCGCCCACCAGGTGGAGAAGGCGTACCGCGACACCGCCGAGGAACTGTTCGCGAACCGCCGCGACTTCACGTTCATCGATTCGCGGACGCTGGCCGAGGGCGACGCGGCCGACGGCACGCTCACGTACCGCGGCCTCGCGTGGCGGGCCGTGGTCCTGCCGCGCGTCGATACGCTGCCCCTGAAGGCGTGGGAGAACCTCGCCCGCTTCTGGCGGGGCGGCGGCGTGGTGGTGGCGGTGGGGGCGATGCCGGCGAACAGCGAGAGCGAGTTCCCCGCGGCGTCGGTCGAGAAGCTCGCCCGCGAAATCTTCGCCGACGCCTCCGGTCCGTCGGTCACGGCCAATGCCGCCGGCGGCGCGGGAATCTTCCTGCCCGCCGGGACGGAGACGCTCCTGGCGGCGGCCCTCGACCGCGTGCTGGAACGCGACGTCCAGGCGCCGGCGCGCTCGCCCCTGCGCGTGACGCACCGGCGGATCGAGGGCCACGAGGTGTACTTCATCATCAGCGATAGCGCCAAGCCGTGGGAGGGCGAGGTCCGCCTGGCCGTAGCCGGGCCGGTCGAGAGGTGGGACCCGGCCTCCGGCGCGGTGACGCCGCTAGCGGCGGACGAGGGGGGTGCGCAAAGGTTTTCTGGCGAGGGTGGCATGCCCACGCCGCCGTTGCGTGGGCATGTTTCCGCCCAGGGGATCAGCATGCCCAGCGAACAGCGCGCTGGGCATGCCACCCGCGTCGACCAGCCAGGCAACCTTGGCGCTCCCGGCGAGGGCATCGCGGTGAAGCTGGAGCCTTACGGCGGCGTGTTCTTCCGGGCGGCCCAGGCCCGCCTGCCGCGGCGGCTCAGGGTCGAGAGCGGCCCGCTCCCGCTGCCGGGTCTGGCGGCCCTGCCGCCGGCCCGGCCGACCATCGGCAAGGGGGAATTCGTCAAGGCCGAGTTCGGCCCCGACCCGGCCCGCGACCGGCCCGGCTCGCCGGTGTGGCGCGCCGCCGCCGTGCTGACCAAGGGGAAGGTCGACACGCACCTCTTCACCTCGTTCGATTACCCCGGCGGTATCGACATGAGTGCCGCCGACTTCCTGTCGGCCCGGACCTGGGCGCCGGAAGGGCAGCAGGCGCCGACCGAGCTGCTGGTCATCGTGCGCGACTCGGACGGCCGCGAATTTTTCGCCCCCACCGGCCGCCTGCTGGGCGCCGCCGGACAGGTCCGGTTCTTCCTTCCCCTGAGCCGCTTCCAGCACGCTGGCTGGTCGAAGGGCGCGGGCGGCGAGTTTGACTGGCGGCGCGTGACGGCGATCCGCATCGGCTGGGGCGGCTACTTCGGCGCCGAGGGCGAGAAGATCGAGTTCAGCCTCGCCCCGCCCGAAATGGGGAAGGCGGGCGGGTGACGGCTTGGTGTTGCCAGAACGCCAACGCTACTTAGCGCGGCGGGTCTCCTGACCCGCCGCGCACGTGCGCCATCTCGCCGCCCGGGGGCAATTGCCGCGCGGTGGGTCAGGAGACCCGTATGCGTTTAGCGTTGTCATTCCGAGCGAGCGCAGCGAGTCGAGGAATCTCGCTGTGGTCGTTGCCGTTCGGACATTCGCACGGCAAGACCCCTCGACTCGCTGCGCTCGCTCGGGGTGACAGCATGCTGCGAAGAATCGCACACGCAACGGACACGCACCTTGGCCCACCACGCAAGGACCACCGGTGGCGAGGAGGGAACACATGGAGAGATTCCGCTCTCACGGCTGGTGCATAACCTTGCTCCTTCCGGTCCTTTTCACTGGCGCGACGGCCGCCGCCGGCGGCTTGGCGCCTTTGGAGTCGCCGGCCGACGAGGCGGCGGCGCTGCGGCTGGTGCCGTTCCCCAAGGAGGTGCGGCTGACGGCGGGGATGTGCGCCCTCGACCGGCAGCTTGTGCTCGAAGCGCCCGCCGGGGCGGCTGACCTGATCGGCCGCCTGGTCGGCGCGGAGATGCGGAGGGCAGGGTGGCCCGCGCCGGAAGTCCGCGCCCTGGAGAAGGGCGCGCTCTGGCTTCGCCTGTCGGCCAAGGCGGGCGGGGCGGCGCCGACGTTCCGGTTCCGCGACGGGGCGACGCCGGAAGATTACGCCCTCGACGTCGGCCCCGACGGCATCGTCGGCGGCGCGCCGGGGCCGGCGGGGCTCCTTTACGCGGCCGAGACCGTCTGCCAGATCCTCCGCGCCAACCGCCGCGCGGGCGGCGTGCCGTGCCTGGCGATCCGCGACTGGCCTTCCTTGCGGTGGCGGTGTTTCCAGACCGACATGACGCGGGGCCCGAGCGCCACGCTCGAGACGCTCAAGGGCGAGGTCGCCCGCGGGGCGGCCCTCAAGATGAACTTATGGACGTATTACATGGAGTACCAGTTCGCGTTCCGCCGGCACCCGAAGATCGGGCCGAAGGACGGGGCGCTCGAGCCCGGGGACCTGGCGGCGCTCGTGGCGTACGCCAGGCCCCTCGGCGTCGACGTTCTGGGCAACCAGCAGTCGTTCGGCCATTTCGGGCGGATCCTGCGGCACCCGGAGTACGCGGCCCTGCGCGAGACGGGCGACGTGCTGTGCCCGGCGAAGGAGGAATCGTACCGGCTGCTCGATGACCTGTACGGCGAGGTCTGCCCGCTCCTTGAGTTCGAGATGTTCAACGTGTGCTGCGACGAGACGTGGGGCCTGGGCACGGGGCCGTCGAAGGCGCTGGCCGGGAAGATCGGCGTGGGGGGCGTGTACGTCGGGCACATCCGCCGCGTGCATGATCTCTTGAAAGATAAATATCATAAGCGGATGATGATGTGGGGCGACATCATCCTCCAGCACCCGGCGAACCTCGGCGAGGTGCCCAGGGACACCGTCATGCTGACGTGGGGCTACGACGCCCGGCCGAGCTTCGAGGACCAGATCGTGCCGTTCGCAAAGTCGGGGTACGCGTTCTTCGTGTGCCCCGGCATCTCGAACTGGAGCCGCATCCTGCCGGATTTCGGCGTGGCGGCGGCGAACATCCGCGCCTTCGTCCGCGACGGCGCGAAGCACGGCGCCCTCGGCATGCTCAACACGGCGTGGGAGGACGACGGCGAGGCCCTCAAGGGTTCCTCGTGGCACGGCTACGCGTGGGGCGCCGAGTGCGCGTGGAACGCGTCGGCCACGGCGCCGGAAGATTTCAACCGGCGCGTGGGGGCGGTCCTCTTCGGCGAACCGGGCGACCGCTTCGGCCGGGCCATCGAGCTTCTGGCGCCGGCGCACCGCCTCGCGGGCATGGAAGGTATGAACAACGGTCGATTCTGGCAGGACGACCTGAAGCCGCGGGCGAGCGCCGCGGCCACGCGGGCGTCGGCCGAGCGGCTCCTGGCGATCGTGCGCCCCGCGATCGAGCATCTCGAGGCGTGCCGGAAGGAGGCGACGGTCAACGCCGAGCTTCTCGACGGCTTCCTCCTGGGCGCGCGGCGGATGGAGGTCATCGGCCGGCGGATGCTCGACGCCCTGGGCGCCGCCCAGGCCTATGCGCGGGCCTGCGAGGCGGCGGACCCCAAGGACGCCCTGCCGCACCTCGCGAGGGCCGAGGAGTTGGTCCGCGCCGACCGCGACGCCCACGAGGCCCTCGGCCGCGAGTTTCAGCGGCTCTGGCTGGCCGAGAGCAAGCCCTACGCCCTCGACTGGACCATGACCCGTTATGCGAGCACCGTGGCGCGCTACGACCAACTGGGCAAACGGCTGGCGCAGGCGCGGGCGGACCTCGAGGCCGGCAAGCCGCTGCCGCGGCCGGAGGCGCTGGGCCTGGCGCTGCCCGAGAGCTTCGCCCGCCGCACGCGGCCGCAGAAGGTCGAGACGAAGCCGCTTGCGTCCGAGGCCCCGTGGGCCGAGCCGGCGGCCACGCATCGGATGGCCGTCCAGGTGAGCGCCGGGTCGGTCGACCGGTTCGACCTGCCCGTCGAGGTTGACGCGGCGGTGCCCGCCGACCTGGCGGCGAAACCGATTCGCGCGCTGGCTTCGGCGAGCGGCGCCGCCCCGCGCGAAATCCTTGCGCAGCTCGACCCCTCCGACGCGCCGGCCAAGGCGCGGCTGGTCCTGCTCCTCGCCGGCCCCCTCGCGAAGGGCGCGCAGGCAACCGTACACGTCTACATGGGTCTCGGCGCGGCCCCGCCGGCCCTGCCCGGGGCGGTCTCGACCAAGGACGGCCCCGGCGGCGGCAAGTGGATCGAGAATGACAAGGTGCGGCTGCGGGTGGGCCGCGAGGGCGGGCACGTGTACCGGTGGGAGGTCAAGGCCCTCGGCGGCCGCGACCTGACGATGCCGGGCGAGACCGGCTGGGCGGGCTTCTCGGACATTGCCGCCGGCCATCGCGACACGCCGCACGCGCTGGCGTGCACCGCCCGCGGGCCGGCGCTCGTGCGGTACGTCGGTGCCGACTCCGCGGGGCTCGCCAAGACGATCAGCGTGTTCGGCGGGGCGTCGTGGATGGAGGTGATCTTGAACGAGCCGGTCGGGCACTACTGGGACTTCGACCATCCGAAGAACTTCGCCGCCGACGGGCCGACGCCAGGCACCTATCTATTCTCCAGCGGCGCCACGGGGCCGGTGCGCAAGGAGGCCGACGGCGTGCCGGGGCAGGTCGCGGCCGAGAACGTTCACTGGGGGATCAAGTTCAACGCCCAGAAGCTCGCCCTGGGCCTCGCGACGCCGGAGACCGCCGCCCGCCATCTCGTGGCGCCGGGGGCCGGGGCAGGGGGCGTGGGCATCGAGAGCTCGCCGCCGGCGGGGCACTTCGTCACGTTCGCCGGCCTCCTCGATGCAGAGCCGGCACAGGTGATGCGCCGCCTCCAGCAGACGCTCGACTTCCGGAATCAGCCGGAGGTGGTGCTGGGCGCGCTCGAAGCCAGGCCCGCCGGCGGACGGTGACGTCGGCCGCCGGAACGCCGCGGGTGTGCGGTCGGCGAACCGCTTGTGGATCCGCGGCCTAAGGTTGATGCTTCGCGTTTCTCGGCAGGGTGCCGCCGGGCGCGGGTTGGGGTTCGGTTGATGGCGGCTCGGCCTTCGGCGGACGCTGTTTCTCCAGAGGCTGGAGCCCCTTCTCGGCCGCCCACTTCCGAGCCACGGCAAGAAAGAGATCGACATCCTCGCATCTATCGACATTCACAGCCCCCACTTTAGCCCCGATGTCTGTGTTATACAATATGGCATCAACAATACGCTGCTTAACGATCAAGTGAATCGTGGCCTCTTCACTCCCATCCAAATGGTAGTTGTTGCGATTCAAGACGTAAATGAGGAACGGAACGGCCTGGGTATCTCTCATAGCTGGCTCCGGGGCGGTTCCGGGTGCCTTGCGCTCTTCCCCCGCGGCAGGCTTCGCCAAGTGTCGGGCCGTAGCGGCAACCAGATCGGGTATCGGGTGTAGAAGTAGCTCTCGCGTCACTTCGGGAATGCCCGCGTCAAGCAGAGCCCGTGCGGCCAAGCCCTGCGTCCCTTCGTCCTTGCCAGACCGGGACAGAGAATAGGCACCAGCCAGCCGTTCTTCCTTGGATGGATGAAGAGTGCCAGCCTTGATATCTAAAACATTATTGATACCCTTCCAGGCCTTGTGGTCTTCAGGCATTCCTGCCGCCGCCTTGGCCCAGACTGCGCTCAGTGCTGCGGTTTCCTTCATGGGGATCGACGGAGATTCCGGCTTCTTCAGGCCAGGGTCTCGTGGCACAGGTGGCGCTGCGTCCTGGCAACCGGCGCCCAGGGAAGATGCGGCCAGAATCAGCGAGAGCGTGCCGACTCCAAGGCACAGGTGCCTCATGCGATTCTCCTTCATGGAGGCCGTGTCCATCAGAACGCTTAGGTATCAGTATAGAAGACGCCGCCGGTGTTACGCCAGACAATTGTTGGCCAACGGCGCGGCAGTGGGAAGTGCGGCGCGCCCGTGGGCGAGGCCGGGTTCCACCGGCACGGCCGGACAAGCCGGCCGTGGCACACGGCCATCGGGAGTTGCACTGCAATATGGAAATAAAGCGGTAACAATCACGGGTTGGCAAGCAACCCGTGGCACATGAGAAAAAGGCCACGCCCGGCGGGCAGGCCGGGGCCTACGTGTTCACGGCCCCGGTGGGATGTCCTTGTCTTCGGCGGGCATGGCGCCGGCGGCAAGGCGCTTGAGCATGCCGCGGATGTCGGCGACGCCGCGGATGGCCACGTAGACGGTGATGGTGGAGTACCACACCACGCAGGCGGCCGTCAGGAGCCACCAGAACCAATGTTCGGCCATGGGGTCACCCCGCGTCCGTTTCAAGGGCGGCCTTCGGCGCCGCCGGCGTGGGTGCGGCCGGCTTCAGGAGCGAGCCGACCACCATGGCCAGGGCCGTGATGACGAAGGCGGCGATTCCCGAGTAGTACGGGCCGATGTGGCCTTTCACGAACTCCGCGGTGCCGGGCACCTTCTCGAGCACCAGGTACAGCGTGGGGATGGCGGCGCCGAAGACGATGGCGGCGGCGGCGCCCCAGTTGTTCGCCCGTTTCCAGTAGCAGCAGGCCACCAGGAGCACCGACATGCTGGCCAGGTAGATCGTGCCGGTGATCGTCAGGTAGTCCCACAGGCTGCCCTCGAGCGGGTACCACAGGCCGTACACCAGCAGGAACACGCCGATGAGGGCCACGATCGAGCGGTTCCAGAAGAGGCCCTTCTTCTCGGACCACGGGATCCTGCGGAACGGCGCAAGGATATCGTTATAAATTACGCTAGCCCACGTGAGCATGTACGAGGAATCGGTGGACATGTCGGCGGCCAGCATCGCGGCGACGAGGAGGCCCATCAGCCCGACGGGGACGAACTGGCTCAGGAAGACCGGCATGGCGTACAGGCTCTTCGAGGCGCCGCCGAGGGCGTCGGGGGCGAGCGTCGCCAGGGCCGCGATGCCCCAGAGGCCGGGGATCAGGAAGCGGCAGACGAAGAAGAAGCTGGTGCCCGTGTACACCTTCCGCCCGGTGCGGGTGTCCTTGGCGGCCAGGAGGCGCTGGATGGTCGTCTGCCACGTGAGCACGGCCGCCAGGTTCAAGAGGGCGTTGAAGACGACGAACGGCCAGCCCATGCCCTCGTGGACGAACGGGTTGAAGCCGCCCGCGCCATGCGCCGTCTCGACGGCGGCCACCAGCCGGTCCCACCCCACGTTCACGAGGATGAGCACCGTCACGGCGATCAGGCCGACGCTCATGACGATGAACTGGAGGAAGTCGGTCACGAGCACCGAGAGCATGCCGCCGAGGATGGTGTACACCGCCACGGCCAGGAGGAGCACGGTCATGCAGATTTCGAGATAATGAGCACTGATGAAGCCGCCGAGGGCGCCGGCGCCGGCGGCGCTGTGGGTGGGAAGCCCGCACACGAGGACCAGGAACTCGCCGCCGGTGCGGAGGAACACGCCCATGTTCAGCAGGCCGCCCAGGACGATCACCACCCCGGCCAGCCAGCGGATGCGCGGGCCGAACCGCCTCTCGAAGAGCTCCGGTAGGGTCATCACCCCCGCGTCGCGCAGCGGCTTGACGCAGAAGCCGGTCAGCCCCACCACGAGCATGGCGGCGGCCATCAGGAGGCCCGGCGTCGCCCCGGCGAACCCCTTGTCGTACCCGTTCTGGGCGGTGTACATGCAGGTGACGATGCCGAATTCCGTGGCCGCCAGCGACGCGATGCCCAGGTACACGTTCATCTCGCGTCCGGCGATGAGGAAGTGGTCGACCCGGCCGACGTACTTGCGGACCATGATGCCGGCCACCATCGTGGCCAGCAGGTACACCCCGACGATGCTTCCATCCAGCCAGGAGAAATGGGTCATAGGGATGGCCGCCCGCCCGTCGTACGAGTCTGAGACGGCAGCGCTACATTGATCCGTGCGCCGTGGGTCATCCTGACCCACCGCGCCACAAGTGCCCCGAACTGGCCAGGAACCGCATACGCGCGGCGGGTCAGGAGACCCGCCGCGCAAACCCATATCCAGCGCTATCGTCCCAGGGCTTCGCGCCGCATCTTCGCAGGAGGCTCGCCTCTTTCAACAGTTTTCCGGGGAGGGGCACGCACCGGCATCCGCATGTGCTCAGCGTGTTCCTCTTGGGCTGTCACCCCGAGCGAGCGAAGCGAGCCGAGGGGTCTCGCCGTGCGCCTGCGCGAACGGCAACGACCACAGCGAGATTCCTCGACTCTTTTGCGCTCGCTCGGAATGACAACGTTAGACACGTACCCGCGCCCCTACGGCTTGGCCGCCTCCGCCTGGGGCGAGAGCGAGAACTCCATCACCGCAAAGCCGTCGATCTGGAAGTGCTCGACGACGATCTCGACGGTCCTGGCCTCGTCGAGCTTCAGCGTGCCGGAGTTCCGCGTGGGGCCGTGCCAGGCCCAGTTCTCGATGACGGGCTTGCCGTCGACCGAGACGCGCACGCCGTCGTCGCTCAGGGTGACGAGCTCCCACGCGCCCTTCGTCAGCGGCAGCTTCGTGCGGGCGATCATGGCGAAGTGGTCGGCGCCCAGCTTGGCGGCCGTGACCTTCTCGGAGATATCCAGCTGGCTCGGGCCGCGCATGCCGTACTTGAAGGAAAGCTGGTCGACCTCGGCCGAGACCGCCGTGGGGCCGTCGGCGAGCTTCCGGTAGCCCTCGAGGTCCTTCCGCGGATCGACGTCCGCCGGCCACTTGAAGAACGTGGCCTGCCACTTGACGGCGATCAGCGTGCCCTTTGCCTCGGC
>Ga0315286_10001370_pt1 | contig 22049 bp, 28 predicted proteins | sample YL17G10_0_MG_FD_205038 | JGI IMG/M metagenome (GOLD analysis project Ga0315286, IMG submission 205038) | Sediment microbial communities from Yellowstone Lake, YNP, Wyoming, USA - YL17G10_0 | ecosystem: Environmental > Aquatic > Freshwater > Lake > Sediment | place: USA: Wyoming | collected...
GCTCAATGAAGATATTCAGAAAATAAACCCTAACCCTAATTCTGGGGTTTATTTCTCCAACATTTATGATTTTTCTCCGGCTTTTTCGCAATGGAAAGAATTCATTCATAAATATTTATGGGCAATAGGGTATGATGGCGGTAAATGCGTCTATTATCCGCAAAATCATGAGGGAAGGATAAAATTTGATCATTTACTGGGAGCTGGGAAGGGCCCTCATGATTCTTGCTGCTTTGCGATAAATCAAACTATTGATCTAAATACCAACCCCTTTTTGGAGATAATTCAACCCCATCCTACAGATGGAATGAATTACGGTTTCCGCTTCTATAGGGGCCAAAAAAAAGTGTCAGTTGAAGATTATCTGAAAACTGAATTTAAAGAGAATATAATCAGCATACACATTTTAATGGGGGCAGGAGTAAAATTGGACCAATGGTATGAAATCATAAAAAAAGCTTATAGAGAAACAGATATTTTACTCCTCTTTGAACACAGAAGGGAATGTAAAGACTGGCCAGAATGGGATGTTACCTCAGATAATCTATTAAGTCATGAAAAACTGGATGAATACGTTTACTCACTTGACTATAGATGGAAAAAATTAGGTTGCCCTAATCTAAAAGGGGACATTACGGATATAAGAAATATTTTTTATTTCTTGGATAAAAAAAATGCCTAGCCAAAACGAAGAAGATACAATTCTTGAAAAATATCTGTCTGAGCCAACCGGTTATTACGTAGATGTTGGAGCATTTCACCCATTTGAGGGGTCGAATACGCATAGATTATATGAGAGAGGATGGGCAGGAATAATTATAGAACCCATGATGTAATAGATATATGGAAAATATTCCGTCCTAATGATATCGTCATAAAAAAAGCAGTTTCAGATAAAAAGGGAGTATCAAAATTATACTATTGTGGTCAGGTAAGCTCTTTGGAAGAAAGATGGCAAATACCAAAAAATAATATAGGAATGATAGAAACAGATACCCTTGATAATATTATGGAAGAATTTCCACTAATAAGAGATAATTGTAACTTTCTTTCGATAGATGTCGAGGGCCACGAATGGGCCGTTATCAGCGGTATGAAATTTAAAAAATTCAGACCTAAACTTATCGTGATGGAAGTAAAAGAATATGTCACTGGTAAATTATTAACATCAGAATATTAACCTAAAATGTTAGATTCAGGATATGAATATTTAACATCTACTGGCGATGGACTAAATAAATTTTATCTTAGAAAATAATTATTCAGAAAATTTATTTATCCCAACTTTTCCGTTACTTGCTATCGAGCCATAAAATCGTGGTTCGTATGTATCCTTAATGTATTTTCGTCTTTCACTCTCTATTCTTCTTTCTGAAATCCTTCGTTCATTTTTCCTCTGTTCATGGTCAACAGCAGTTTCCACAGAGCGCCTTACCACTTTTCTCCGGATGGTTTTTCTACGTGTGCCTTTTCGATTTTCCATAATTTCAAAATTCTAATTCATTCTTGGTATGATGATAAAAAATCATTATATGCCAGTTTGAGCCCCTCTTTTAGGCTTGTTTTATGCCTCCATCCCAATCCGTGTAACCGAGATGTGTCCAAAAATTTCCTAGGTGACCCATCAGGCTTCGATGGGTCAAATGTTATAGTTCCTTTAAATCCGACAATTCCTCCGACAATGATTGCAAGGTCCTTAATACTTACTTCTTCCCCGGACCCTATATTTATTATTTCACTACCATTATAATTCTTCATAAGAAATACACAGGCATCAGCCAGGTCGTCGCTGTATAGGAACTCGCGAAGGGATGCCCCTGTACCCCATATTACCACTTCTTCTAAACCAGCCTCCTTTGCTTCATGGAATCTTCGTATCAGAGCCGGGAGAACATGGGAATTCATAGGATGATAATTATCTTGTATTCCAAACAAATTTGTTGGCATAACCGATATGAAATTGGTCCCATATTGCTTATTATAACTACGACACATTGTTATACCCGCTATCTTTGCCACAGCGTATGCTTCATTAGTAGGCTCCAATTTACCGGATAATAGCGCATCTTCAGGAATGGGCTGAGGTGCAAACTTAGGATAGATACAGGAGGATGCAAGAAACAGAAGCTTTTTGACTTGGTACAGATAACAGGAATTTATAATATTGTTCTGTATTTCCAGATTGCTGTAAATAAAATCAGCCGGATAAGTATTGTTTGCATGTATTCCCCCTACTATAGCAGCCGCTAGGAACACATAATCAGGCCTCTCCATGCCAAAGAATCTTTCGGTGGCAGCCTGATTCGTCAGGTCCAAATCCTTATGCGATTTTCCAATTATGTTTTCATAACCCTGACTTTTTAAGCACCGTTCCAGGGCAGAACCAACAAGCCCCCTTCTTCCGGCAATAAATATCTTCGAATTTTTATTCATCGGATGTGGAATCCTTTCTTGCGATGTCAAACCGGCTCAGTCCCCCGGTCATCGGGTCGTTATGTAGTATCATGTTTTGGTTAGTTGTCAACGGCCTGTTCAGGGCCCCAACTCCATGAAGGAATGCTATAAAAGCATCGTAGATTTCTCTGTCGTTGGTGACAGAATTACCTTTTACAAAAAAATTACCGCTTGTATCAACCCTGATAATTTCCTGACCTTTTATATTAAGATAAAAAGCTCTTTCTAATTCTGGATTGGCGATTGAAAATTCTATATCATGGGTATGAACCTGAAAAGCAGGTGATGGAGTCGTATAAAATTGAAAAGAATTAGTGTTAGGGGCAGATATAGAAAAAGTATAATGTGGGTCTATTTCCCCTATCCCCACATTTCCTGAAGTTATTACATAGGAATTTGAGCCATCCGAAGAGGTACTAGAACATACAAATCCCTGCATGGTCATAGCTATATCCTGTCCTTGGTCAATCTGGATTATTTCAATAATGGCATTGCATAAAGGACAAGAAATTGTTTTCTTCACATGAACTTCAGAATCATATTCAAATAGGCGGTCGCACGCACAACATGATATTCTCATAACCCCTCCTGAAACAACTTCTTCCACATAAGAGCTACGTTAGCCCATGAATATTTTTCTGAATTTTTAAACCCTTTATCGGACCACTCCTGCCACTTTTCCTTATCCTTCAACAGACTAACAGCCCCAGCCACAAATTTTTCCCGGTATTCCTTCGTATAAGATTGGCCCTTTGTCCCGTTCCCGATAAGAATGCCGGAATCGGCCACGGTCGTCTGCAATCCGGCATAATTGGATGCTAAGACTGGGACACCGGCCCGTTGGGCTTCCAGAGCGGTTATGCAAAAACTTTCTTCGAAATCTGATGGATATGCCCATAAACTGGATTTTAAAAATTCAACAGCTAATTCCTTTTGTCCAACTCGGCCATGATAAAATACACCAGGTTTCTTCAACCCCTTTTGTATCTCATTTAATTTTTTCAGTTCCCAATCCTTACCATTCGCCTTTATACTTTTAATCCAGTTTTCGAATCCATAAAAAACATGAAGTTCCAATTCCGGTATTTCTTTTTTCATAAAATCGAATAAATATAAAAGAGTGTCCAGCCCTCTATCCGCTGAAGATGAATAAATTAATCGATATGGATTTCTTTTTATATTGATTCTATCAAATCTGTTAAAATCAATCCCATTGGAACTGATTACTATTTTATCCTTAGGTATTTTATGATAATCACTTAAAAAGTCCCTATGCCATTCGCTAAGAGCACAAAATTTTGTTACCTTATCCAAAAATATCTGCTCTTTTTGGCTGAGGAGAAAAATGTCATGAGAAAGTACATATATCTTCCCGGCCCGTAATGGTAGCTTAAGAGTATCAGTAGTTCTGGACGATATGAAATAGTCTGTCCAATGCTGTTCAACCCATTTGGGGTATTGCCCGTAATGTAACCATTCCACATCCCCGTCATGGTCCGGAGACTTGGGACAATCTGCAAACACCGTGACCCGATACCCTATCTTGGATAGCTCCCGGGCCACCCATACCACCCATGTCTCGCTTCCCCCAATGCCACCCTCATCCACGTTCTTATAATTCCATTTCTCCCAACTAGGCCCGGAATATATTACGACACTTTCCTTACCCCATATATGGTTCAAAAGCTGGTTCGTCTTCTTATCAGCAGTCTGATAACTTCCTTTGTCCTCTTGTTCTAAAAGGCGTCTCGATACCGCTCCAAAATGAAACACAAATGCCTTATAGGTATCCACAATCCGGTACCCACACTTTTTGATACGCCGGCATAAGTCTACGTCTTCACCAGAATTGGTATAGTCCTCGTTTAGAAGCCCTACACGGTTTATGACAGCCCTTGGTATCAGGGTGCAGTAGAAAGCCGTCCAGTCACGCTCTATGACGTCCTGGTAGGGTGATTTATAGTCATATATCTGAGGGACTGCCGGTTCTATCTGCTCAAAAGTGTTCATTCCCGGGAGCAGGTCTACCCCGCCTATGCTGAGGTTGTAATTATGACGCCATCCCTTATCACAGTTGCTTAGAGGCCCTACAGCCCCTACCCCCTCGGTACAGGCTTTGACCATTTCTCCGAGCCACCCCTTGGACACTATTATGTCATCATTCATCAAAAGAATGTATTTTGACGAGCCGGCCTGAATACCTGTATTCATTCCCTGGGAGAAGTTCATTCGGGGTTTTTTAACGTATCGTATATCAGCCCTTTTCTCAAGATATTTATGGAGCTCTTCATCGGTTCCATTGTTCACCACAATGATATTGTAAGGGAGGTCGGTGCAGGCCTTTATGCTGTCCAGGCAGAGCTTAATTCCTCGGAGGTTCTTATAGGTTGGAATTATGATGTCTACTTTTTCATTCACCTTCAGGGCATCAAGCCATTTGTCCGTAATTACATCTATACTGTAATCCTTGGCTGCAATTAATGCCTTTTTAGATAGGTCTATACGGAGCTGCTCCGAATCCCGTAATACCGTTAGTTTTTCCTTCCATTCCTCTTTAGTATCGGCTATAAGAAATGAAGCTGGGTGTTTCTGAAGAACACGTAGATAAGAGTCCATGGGCGACGCTATGACGGGCTTTCCCAACGACAAAGCCTGAGTGACCCGATTGGCGCTCTTGGCCGGTTGGATTTTATAATTGGCTGGACATATTATGATATCAGCCTGCTTAAGATGATTCAGCCATGTTATCCTATTCCACTTAATATCTGCATTGTCCCATTCATGAATAGTATAAAGCTTCATCTGTAACTCTTGCTCTATTAAAAAACGGAGTTCTTCTGCAAGGGGTGAACTTCCACCATAACCGATAAAATATACATTTAGCATATTTGCCCTCTTCTCTTTTGAGCCTCACTCATTTAATTAAACCATTCTTTAATATCCATTCTCTTCTCTACAGGAGTCTCTATTGAATTTACAATGGAATTAAAAAAATCAAGCTTAGCTATGGATTCCACTGAGTCAATCGTAACACAATAAGATTGCAGTGGTTTGTCGGAATCCTCATTTGGCATGATAAACCCTATACCTTTGCTGTTCTTACCTTTTAGCACAAAAATAACTTTATAGAAATATTTTGGAACAGACACACCCTTCCCTATTTTGGATAGGTTACCAGAAAGAACCGGGCCGGCAGTAACATATAGGGTCGTATCCCGTTTCGCCCAATTTCTGACCTGCTCTTCTAATTTTTTCCATATCCCACGATTGAACCCAGGCTTCTGGGGGGTCATATTGGACATATAGAATGATTCGGCCATTGCCGAGTCGGACCAACTCATATCTCCTGCTGGGCATATATGACCTCTGTCGTAGCCAGATTTCACATAGTCATCAGGTGTAGCAGACCCTGTTTTCACCAGGGGGTCTGACTTAAAATTATTTGTTCGTTCGGAAGCTCCCTTAACCATTTTGTTAGTAAGCTTATAGTAGACCCATGAGGGTTCCTCATGGAGTTCACTGTATTTTAGGGTATAAGCCATATGTCGCACAATTTGGTCCTTGGTTGTATATTTTGGCGTATACCCCTGTGAAAAACACGTAGAAACCAGAGCAAGTGCCATCAAAAAATTTTTAGTCATGTTTTTCCACTCCTATTACTTTTTTAATTTGACCATTTGACATAACAAATTGACATAACAAATGCCGTCCCCCCAGTTCCCATGGCGAAGGAAGTATTGTCATTATTGTCGAATGCCGTATCTATCCCCATCGTACTTTTCCACTGATAATTTTTAAGAATATCCGCATATACTTCAGGGGGAACGGAATAGGAACCCGATCTATCCGCCCACATGTACTGCCCGATTTCGGTTTGTTTCTTATCCTGATTTTTCATTTCTTTTATACGGTCGAGCAATTGGTCCTGTTTTTCCCGGAGCTGGACGGCTTTTTCAAAGTCCTGACTCATGACTGCTTCTTCTTTTTGTTTCTGAAGGTCAGCAATCATAGTTTCCAAGGACTTTATATCTATTTCTCCTCTAGCGATCGTAAATCTATCCATTAGTATTCATCCGATTTCACGCAAACGGGTAGTGACCTTTACAAGAATGTTATTGTCAGCAATTCCAGATACGGTATCAACCACTCCTATAATAGGTCCGTTATGAACTGATGAGTCATATTTAATACAATTTCCACTTGAATCGACCGTTACCAAATCTCCAATGTTAACATCCTTATCTGATTTCATGGTCATAGCATATAGATCAGATCCAGGATATAAATTTATACCGAGACTCTTTTTAACAGAATTGGTCAACAACCTAGGTCCCTGCGCTATTTGGGGCAATGGCTTAGCCAAAGGTTCTATGGGCGGTGTGACTCCGCGGGCGATTGAAAATCTATCCATTTTTCTTATTTTTATCCATTACTGATTTATATGCCATCAAAATCCATATCAGAATCGTAAGAAGTAATAAACTGACAAAAACAACGGACATGAGCGTATACGTCCCATACACGATGTAATTTGATGGTTGCAATTGCTCAATATTGAAGAGCTTGTCTATTAAGAAACCAGCCACCCATGAAATACCCAGCAAAGAGGCAAAAATAGGTATTCCGACAACCAAACCCATCAACAGGTACATTGCACCACTTTTTAATTCCCTAATAAATTGAATTAGAAAAATCATCTTAAACCCCCCATTATAGTAGAAAGAATAGTATCTTTAGCTTTTTTGGCATCAACATCCATGGCTATCTTATGAAGACCCACTTCTTTGAATGTGAATAGTTCAGGATTAGTTAGGGCAAGAACAGTCAATGGGTCGTAACAATATGACATGTTATCTGTCCCTTTATAAACCCGCTCGTATAAATCTGGAACTGATATCTTGAAATGTTCAAAGGTTTGAAAAGCATGGTCCTTTAAGAATTTCGCCACCGGGTGATTAATTTCGCCGATAGAATTAAAATCTGTTTGTGTAAAGGGAACTTTATAAGCGCAGTCCTTTCCTATAAATACAAACGGGATATCATTCTGAAATTTAAAGCACTCCTCAGAAGCATATGGGTCACATTTAAAATTGTAAGAGTTCATGTCCGGTTCTACTATACCCTTTGTCTCTTTAGGGAGTCCCATAAAAACAGTCCCAGTAATTATATTGCGGTGTAATAAGCTCAGATAATCAGTCAGGGGGGATATAACAATGGCTGTGCCCCATTTCATAAGGTATTCCGGAGGAGCGAATGGTGGTAGTATGCTCATGGGGTCGAATTTTTCTATTTCGAGGTACCCCTCAGCAAAAGGACCATTGTAAACTACACCATGATTCAAACCCTCTTTGAGTGGCTTATTACTCCCGTACATTACTCGTATTTGATTGACATCTGAATACATGGTAGATAGGGCATGTAGCATATTTTTTGTTATCATAGCGGCCTTATGAGAATCTTTTGATGTGGTGACGATAAGATTTAATGGTACCCCTTTAATAATGGCATACGTTAATGCCACAGCATCATCAATGTCTTTTCCAATATCAGTAAATAAGATCATAATAAATCTCCTCTATATCCAATAGTTATTTTTGTCTACCGGTTCATATGTTTCCTGATCTACATCCAACATAAAGGGTTTGATATAGGCCTGTTTATATCCAGTTACTTGAACACTTTTTCTTGGGTCCTTTTCAAGTTCTTCCTGAGTATACCCCCAGTTTTCTGTCTGCCCTGCATGCATGCAAAAAATATGCTTACAAAAAGCCATCTGATATCCGCCATTCCTGATATGCATGGATACCAACCCATCATCCCCATAGATTCCGAGTTTCTGTTCAATCTTATCAAGTGGGAATAAACTACGGCGGACCATCTTAAACGCGTTCCCCAGTGCCTTACAAAAAACTACATCCTCATCGTCATTTATTCCACATGGTCCCATCAGTTGAACCGGGGGTATATGCGGGGTAAGCATTGATATCTTTGGATGCTCATCCATGATTTTAACCATACGAGATAACCAGTCCGGAGAAAGTTTCGGTGGATAAATATCATTATCCGTCACGACATAGTAGGGACTGGATGATTCTGTCATCGCATGAAAAATCAGTTTATTATACAGACACCCCGTATTCCTGGAATCCAACGTCAGAGAAGTTATTATTCCGCTGTCGAAAAGGGAGAAAAGGAACATCTGGGTCTTCCGGTCACTTCCGTTGTCGTAAAGATGAATCTGATAAGTATCCTTTTCCGTACGGTCATGTATCTCTTTCACAGCTCGAGCTGTCATATCCCTTCTAAAAAAAGATGTCATGTAAATGTTAATTTTCATAATCTTATCCAATGGTGATTTATTCTTATTTCCACTTGGTATGATAATAAATTCTATTTAACTCTTTTAATGCTCCACTGTTTGGTTGATTCAAAAAAGATTTATCATGCTCGATATGATATGTAAGAAGGTCATCCCTGGGAACAACCAATAACCCTGATTTTCTGACCGTATTTATAAAATCAGCATCTTCAAAATCTATACCTTTAGAGAATTCTTCATCGAAACCTCCAAAATTGCAATAACTTTCCTTAGAAATACAGGTACAGAAATGCCAGTTACAATTCCTATGTTTTGTGTGATTGTACCATTGTATGATAGTAAAATTTTCGGGTATAACCTTATCAGTAGCAAAAATTGTAGATTTTGACCTGACTGCTAGACAAGAACAGGCTACATAAATTTTTGCATTCCGTACAAATTCCTCATCGAACCCCTTTAAAATATCAACCATATGGCAACATTCCGGATTTGTAATTATGAGGTGTGATCCAGAAGCAAATTTAGACCCAAAATTATACAAAATTGATGGATTAAATAAAGGTTGTGCATTATACTCAATGTGTTTAATAGAAATAAATGGGCTAAAAGCAGCCACAGCATTTTTTAGTTTTTCATGATAATCTACATTAACTATGTTTTTATACTCTTCTATTATAATTACCTCGTAGTCATTTCTGTCTCGATATAAATCCTTAAAAGATGATAAAGTGATGATGAAACTATCAGCTCGGTTATAAAATGGCATCAAAAAGCTGTATTTCATTTATAAATGCCCCTCATCCAAGAAATAGTTTTAGCTACTCCCTCTTCTAATGTTATGGTATCTCTATGACCCAGGTCAGATATAGCCTTGGACACATCCACTTTTTTCATTTTGGTTGTCATAGGTTCTGAATCGGAATAAGTTATCAAATTCTTGTCCGCACCTGTACAATCCCATATAATACTGGCGAGTTCTTCTATTGTATGATAGCGACTTCCTCCTATATTGTATACTTCCCCGGACTTGAAATTATTCATGATATTACATAGGGTGTTAATAGTGTCATCAAGATAGGTACTTGTTCTGAAATGCCCCATAAAAACAGTGATCGGTAAATTTTTTATGGATGAATAGCAGAAGCGACAATTTACAGACCGATATGGAGAATAGTATTCTCCTGGCCCATAGGTATTGAACAGGCGTACTCTTACAGTTTTTGTATTTTTCAATTTCATAGAATTTAAAATCTGCATTTCATTTACCCATTTAGTCATAGCATAATCGTTCAATTGTTTTATTTCTATATTATCCATTACATCTTCTTTCATCACACCTTCATAATCCCCATATACCTCGGAGGATGAAAAATGAACTAGTTTAAATCCTAAAAGTTCTTGTAGACGAATGATATTCTTCGTGCCTATGGCATTGGTCATCCATAGCTGTTCATAGTAGTCCTCTCCGTTCCATCGACCAAACTCAGCAGCTGTATTATAAACAACATCATAAGAACCTGTTTTCAGAGCTCTTTCTAACTGCCTATAATCCGCTATATTGCACCTGATATACATCATTTTTTCCGTATGAATAAGGTCAAGGCCCTGCACCTGATATCCCCTTTGTCTAAGCTCCGCAGTGAGTTTAGCCCCAACCACACCGCAACATCCGGTCACTAAAATCTTCTTCATAGAATTAGGCCGTACCCCCCAACTATAAGAAACATTTTTTATTTTCATTATATAAATTTTTTATTTTTAAGTTGTGACCCAACATACAATTCAGTTTTTTTAAATTTATTTTTAAGAACATTGATGAGTTCTATGTTACCTGTTATCACTCCTGTCCATTTGACGTAATCTTTTATGTCCAGCCAAATCCATCCATCCTTTAACAAAACATCCTGATAGCGGTCGGACGGCTCATCAGAATCATGACATACCACTACGGATGAGATATCTTGTGAAATCTGTGCCGAAGAGCTCCTACATTCGGCTGCCCCATCAACTAATATAAGGTCCCAATAAATTTCTTTTATACTCTGATAAAAGTCCATTTCTGAACGAGGCCCTATTTTAACTAGGGGCTCCCAATTATCGGCCTTTATAAGGTCTTTTATTCTTTTAAACCATTCTTTTGAATCTGTTTCTATGGATTTTAGTATTTTGCAGTTATTTACCAAATATGGAGTACTATACATCCCCATTCCAAATTCCAATACATTTTTAAATTCTCCATGCCATTCCTTTATAGCCTCCAATATGGGTAAATGCGTCGAGTAAACATCTCCTTTTGGCAATCCCATAATTAATCCTCAAAAGTTCTCAAAAGCATCCTCTATAACTATTACATTCGGATTTATTTTTAAAATTATATCCGCCAATTTATCGGAACAACATATTACTTTATCACATATTTCTATGATTTCTTTAACCCACGGAAATTGGGTTATCTCTTCACACACATCACAGTAAACAGTCTTTCCAGCCCTCTTCAGCCATTTTATATTGGTGAAATGGTGCTCATCGAATCCCTTTCCAACTATGGCTATATCAAAATTCTGATTTATTATTTCCGGATAATTAACGAGATAAGACTTATAACCCATAGACCGTAACTTCCGATGGACATTTAGAACTCTTATTCTAGTCTGGGCTGCTTCCCAGTTCTCAGGAGCTATCCAGCCTATTTTTATATTGGAAATTGGTTTCACTGCACGAACTACAAAAGAAGGGGTGAAATAATTTGGTTTTTCCTGTATATTTTTTGGAAGTAATGGGTCATTCGATGGATAATTACCAATGAAATCAACCAGAAAATCATTTCTTTCCAGCACCAGTTTCATTTCTTCTTTAGAAAATCCACTTTTATGAATCTGGGCATCGTCCGGCTCTCCGGCCTGGCTCTTTTGAATCCCATACACTGTATTCTTGTACCAACAACGAGTCTGAAAGAAATTTGAATGTTCTATTGGAGCATTTATATATGACCTGCAACACAAGTCAAAATCAGGCATATAGAGCATCAACTCCCCGCCTGGAGCCAGGACTCGGTTCCATTCCCTTAACGCTCCCTCAGCCCTATTAAAAGGGACATGCTCAAGGGAATGCTCTGAATATATGGCTGATATGGTTCCGTCTTTATAGGGGATATTATCCATCTCAAAAACTTCGTCTATACCAGGACCCTTAAACAGGTCACAATTAATGTATCCGTCCATTTTCTTTCCACCACACCCGAGATTGATCTTTTTTCCTTCCCCATCTCGAATTATTACATTTTGATTTACTGAAGCAGGAACTCTTTTCAAGGAGTCAGACAGGATACGGTCGTTGTTCAGGGCCCTGGAATCCTGGGGCCTGTATTCCAACACTTTCTTATTGTACTCATGAGCTTTCTTGATATTCCCTATAGAGTTGTATGCCACGCAAAGTTGCAGAGCTGGAAGCCAACTATAATATTCTGGCTGATAAGTAGCCAATAAATCTTTGGGCCTTCGTACAGACAAACACATCTCATACCATTGAATGGCCTTATCCATGTTGCCTTTCCCGAACCAGTAATTAGCCAGTTCATAGAAGGGCTCGGCCCTACGGTCCTCTATCTTTATCGATTCCCACATATGGTGCAGAAACTGTTGCTCATCGCCTTTGGACAGATAACATTTGGCCAATTTAAAATAAGCCGCATATTTATCCTCCCAGAACCCGTCTGGCCGATTCACGAACATCTTCAGATAATAAATCGCATCATCAATCCGGCCGCCTACATCCATGTACTCCTTTCCGAGGTAATAGATGTTCCTGGACGAATCCTTCTCCTGCACTATCTTCTCGAGCATCTCAAGATTACGCTCGGACGACCCATGTTGTTTATTATGATGTATAGTAATGTCGGAAATATATATCTGTCTATTATTTAAAGATATGAATTCATGTATGGGCTCTTCAAACAGTGGATTAATAGAACGCCTTAATATGCGTTCTCTCGGCACATTACAAATGGAATTTCCAAATTCATCATGGGCATAAGCATAATTACATATAATAACTTCTTTGTTGGACAGGTCTAATTTCCTAAATTTATCAGCATCCTCTGGCAACACATAATCATCCCCGTCTAGCCAAAGGATAAATTCTTTAGTACACTTCTGAAAAGAAAAATTTCGGGCGGCTGAAAAGTCGTCAATCCACTCAAAAAAATATACTTTATCTGTGTATTTTTTAACAATTTCAAGAGACTTATCAGTAGACCCAGTGTCCACTATTATTATTTCATCAACTACATCCTTAATACTAGAGAGACATCTATCTATGGTAGTTTCTACATTTTTTATTATCATGGCTAGGGATATCGTGGCGTTCATAGTTCTCCAATACAATCTAAAGATAAATGGTGAAAGCATTGATTTACCCATTCGATAAAATCTTTTTTAGTTCGGTCTGTCTTTGCATAATTACAATCTTTACAACAGGGTACTACATTATCAATTTGATATCCGATATTATTATTAACCCTATCCAATCCGTTGTAGTAGAATCCTTTACGGGCGCTTTTTACTATGCAATATCTTAAAGGCGGACTTCCGCAATAATAACAGCTCCGTTGAACTATAGTAATAAATTCCTCAAATCCTATAGAGAATAAATGCCCCCTACTTTTAGCGCACGTTTTTTTATACCTATTATATAGCATATTCTTAGACGACATTGTCTCGTCGGTAAATCTTCCATGGGTATCAAGACATCCACAACTTCTAGTACTACCCCTCCTCAAATTATGAGAATCTACTATAGTTTTTTTACCGCAATCACAAATGCAATTCCATTTAGAGGCACCCGATTTACTATTTTCTGAACGGGAGATTACAAAAAGTCTCTCAAATCTCTGCCCGGTCAAATCTATTACTCCTTTACTCATTTAATGCCTTTTAATTTTAAATTATTATGACATCTTTTTATCCATTCAATAAACTTATCTTTATTCATATCCCATTTTGCACGATTACATGTTTTACAACAAGCTACTACATTATCAAGATCATATCCTTTATTATTATATAGTCTATCAAGGCCGTTATAGATATAAGGGTCCCTAGCATATTTAGGTTTAACAATCTGCATAGGTACTTTTCCACAGTAGAAACATTCCTGCTGAGTTAAATTAATAAAGTCTTCAAAAATAATGGAAAAATTTAGGCCTCTTTTTTTTGCACAGCTATCCCTATAATGCCTATACAGGTACATCTTCGCAGGAAAGTTCTTGTCTTCACGTAAATTATATGGCCTAAGACATCCACAACTTTTTGTGTTACCATTTTTTAGATTAGATGAGAATACAAACGTTTCTTTTCCACAATCACAAAGGCAACTCCATTTTTTTAAATCAGGTAAATAAGAAATTACTAACAACTTCCCAAATTTTTTTCTTGTGATATCCTTAAAACGGGAACAACCACAACTTTTTATCTCTCTTAGACTACTTGATAAAACTTTTATTTTTTTTCCACATTCACAAGAGCAATTCCATTTTCCTTCCCCAGCGTAAGAAATAACTATTAATTTTCCAAATTTTTGACCAGTTAAATCCTCTGATGGTAATTGACGCAAACAGCCACAACTTCTAGTATTTCCCCCTTTTAGGTACTTAGTCATTACTATGATTTTATTACCACAGTCACAAATACAATTCCATTGAGTCCGCCCTTTTATATGACTGGCTCTGGAAACTACTGTCAATTTTCCAAATTTCTTCCCAGTCAAATCTATAAATTTAGGCATCTGACACATGGGTCCTGTTTTGTTCTATTTTTTCATACTTATCATCAATAATCCGTCTAACCATCTCTGAAAATGTTATCTCTCGTTTTTCTGCCTCATCCTGTACCCATTTGATTTCCTGATCAGAGAAGGCAATTAATTTATTTTTCATATATAATCCTTATGCGGTATATATAGAATCTATATTAGAAGATTATCCGAAGATTATCAATAATTGCCAGGAACTTTTCCCGTCCTTCTTTATCATACTTTCGGCACGTCCCGACGTGTCTTTTTTTCCTTCTTCCCGTTTTCAGCTTCCCGTGGTCGCTTATTTAAGAGACAGACAGGAGAGTCACGTTCCACATTGCAGCCCTCTGGTTCATTAAACCAAACACAGTCCGGACACTTACCTCTACCGGCCATTATTTACCCCCTGATAAGCCTTGTTATTATATAATTCAACCGTTTTCTGATTTCCCATCCTTCCTTCTCACATTTCCTACATGGACCGAAAATTCCTGTATTCATGATTCTTACGAGCACGGCACGTCTGTGCGATGCGGGCCACAGATCAATAGGCCTATTGTGACGGCTTGTGTTGGTATTGCTACCGCACTACCTAGTCACAAGCCACCGGATTTATCCGGTGGTAATTGACGGAGCTTACTTACATATTCTATTAAGTTTATTTCGGGGTCATGAACCTTAATCATCTCTATTTTTTCCTTCCAACATTTCCACGTAAACGTCACCATGGCAGGATTGAGGTTTACAAAAGCACCCTAGCGACCTACCCCTTAACAGCTCCATTTTATCTAGAACCCATTTCCTTCTTTCAGGCTCTATATCCGTATAATTGGTACCATTAATCCATTCTCTGAAAGCATCTATACACTCTTCTCGGGTAGAAAAGTCTAATTTTGCAATCTTACTTTTTCCCCCAAAAGAAAATGGATTACCAAAATGCATCCCAAAATTTTTTCTTCCTATATAAATTTCGAAACTTTCTTTTTTACAATGAACTACCCTTGTTTTCATATGGTGCCCGTTATCATGGCCAATTTTTATACTGTAATCTTCTGTAGAATTTCCAGAATTTATAGTCATTTTTAAAACTATTTCCCATGTATTTCGGGTATTTTTGCTTATATCTATATTTATCTAACCTAAACTGATATAACTGACAAAAGCTTCTAGTAAGAAAATAACCTATGAATGGCAGCACAATAAAAAAAATTATTAGTTTCTTTCGTTTGTTTAAGAATGTTAATATTTTCATAGAGTCCCCGGAATCCTCAATTTCTTTCGTGTACTTGTTCAAAGTCGTATATGTTTTCTTTAAATTTTCTGAGACTCGGTAATATTTGGGAAAATAAATAAGGCGTTGGCTCTACATCGAAAGCATCCTGTATGTAATGAACTGGACTCCCTAGCATTCTGTCCACCAGCCTAGTGAAAAACTGCCATTGGTCCCGAGCCCATAATTCTATAGTTGGAACTCCTTGAAATACAGCCGCGTATGCCGTCCACGAACTGAAAACCACCATCCCATCCAGTTCCCGGACATTAGCCATGGTCTGAAGTATCGTATCTTTCCCGAACCTCCATCTATTTTGGTCACCCTCTATCCATTCCATAGCCTCTGGGTATTCCCTTAAGAGGTTATCAGCATCAGATTGACCCCCAATTAGTACAATATGATATCCAGCCTGCCATATAAGATTTAAGTATGAGCCTATATGGGGTATCCGTGGCCTGTGCCAGTTTCCGGAAGACATAATTTGAAGACCTATGCATTTGTCCATTTTGAAAGTGGGCTCTTCGTTATAACGAAACCATTCTGATAACGGATGAAACGTAGCATCTTTCAAAATCCCTATGTCTATCATGTAACGGTTCGGCTCGCAATCGTTCTCTGCACAGAGCTCCAAATATTTGGTATCATCCTGAAAACTATGGTCAGGCATGAAAATTATCCGGTCTATCCAATGTTGATGCTCTGGATTATACAGCTCAAGAATAGATGGATTTAAACCAGAAGGTAGGACAACAAATATCTTCCTTCTTAATGAATGATGATACATGTAGTGAGACGTAAAAAACATATCCCCGATGGTCCCCGCAGAACCACGATACATTATAGGCTTATCCATAATGACTTATGATATTCTATTTTTAAAGGATAATAAAGAAAAATTCATAACTCCAACATTTTAGCGGAATAACAACTCTTCCCACCGCTTAGCCACGTTTCCCCAGGTTATATTTTTAACCCACTTTTTACCTTGAATAGCCAGGTTATCTCTTACATCGCCCATCCTCATAAGGTCACTGATAATTGTAGGGATGTCATTCAGATAGGTAACTCCGCCCCGGTGGATAATCGGGTCAATCAAACTATTCCCGCCGGCCACAACGCATGTCCCCACAGCCATGGCCTCTAATGCAGAAATACAACAGGTTTCTTTATTACCAATCAACGGATTTACAATACATAACTGAGCTCTGGCTACAACTGATGCCAGCTCTTTTGGTGGTAATGTCCCCATCATTTCAATATCCTTAAGATAGGGCTCGCAGTATTTTTTATATGATTCATCAACAAATCCATACATATCAAACCCACCGCAAATACGAACAGGCCAAGGAATTTTTTCCTTTACCTTTAATAGTTCCAATACACCTTTGGCACGGGTAAGCGACCCAACATATACTATTTCATCTTTCTTTTTTATTTTTGTAGTATTAAAGAAACAACTCCTGATACCATTATAAACACCAGCGATACGGTCTGATTTATAATACCACTTTCCAAATTCAGCAGATTCAATACTCGGAAACACATATATCATTTTAGGAATTCTGAGAATTTCATGCATGGGGAACCGACCGAGCTCGTCGGGATGGTTATGATGCCAGAAAAATATCTTTTTGACGTTAAATGGACCATCAAGAAAAATCTGCGGGTTACCGGATACAATTAAGATATCCGGGTCGAAAGTTCCTATTTGTAACCTGACAAGTCCATAGGATGTAAATGGAATATACTCTACATTATCATAAAAACCGTAGCTGCACGGACAGGAAACTTGTACTATGTGGCCATTTTTTGCAAATTCTGAAGCTAATGAAACGGTACAACTATCGGTCCCGCCTACACCCTTGTTCTCTATTACTTCCGGGGTCAGATTTTTTAATTCTGTCTCCCTAAAAATGAAAATTTTCATATTTGTGTGTTTTCTATATCTTTTTTTGTTATCTGTGATTTTTTAGAATCAAATGCCTTTCTTGTAACCAATTTTATTATACTTTCTCGAAATTCAGAAACTTTCTTATCAAGATAAATAAGAGCTTGGTCTTCATAATAAAATTTAGCCAGTATCTCTTCACAATTAGTAATTATATATAATCCATTGCCGCATAGAAATGGACGACCATATTGGACACTTTGTAATGTATTAGTTATTTCCCATTCCCTTTGAGATGTACGTATAAGTTTCACAGAGTTATCTTTAAGATTATTTTCTGAAAAGGCATCTAATTCAGTATAATGACCAGATGCCCATGTTATAAGGTACCTATCTGCCATCATCATTTTTTTCAAAATAGATATGGTCCCATTTATAGAGAATCATAGGGGTCAAAGACTGGATGGATTATCTGCCAATAATAAGGAGAAACAGCCCCTACTTCTATGATTATAGAATTAAAATGATTAATAAACCACATAGCTATAGGAAGCTCTATCATTCTCTCGGTATTGGCCGCATTATTGTAATTATATCCATCCCATATATTAAAAAATAAAGAACCTACATTCATAAAATTACTCTTTTTTCATGCCCCACACGAACTGAGGGGTCAACATAAATGTGAAAACCCAACTTTTTTATATTCTGGCACCATGATACATCCTCTGAAGAGAAATCCCGGACATCTTCAGATATTTGCTGCCAGTTCGGCCGGAACCATGGATATTCTAATGACTCGAACACATCATACTTCACGAGCATGAAACCGAACCCGGTGTAGGACACATCCATCAGACCACCCTGCCACTCTTTCACGTCCTTCTCGGTTAGGAACTGGAAATATCCATTCTTCTTAAAAAATTCAACATCCCAATTCTGAACAGTGGCAAAATTTTGTCCACCTTTCATCATATAAATCCCAGATACTATATCCAAATTGTAGGAAAGAAGTTTCTGAAATTGGTCAAAATTAAAGATAATATCCGAATCAATCCACATCAGATAATCGTATTTTATTTTTCCATCGAAGGGCTTCTGATGGATTCCTCTAAGGACATCGCCATTAAGGACTTTATTTCTAGCGTAATAAACAATCGCATCTTCACTGTGGCTCAACATTGGGATGATATTACTCCTCATGCACTTAACCACGAACTCTGTCCAATTGGCGAAAAAGGTTCCAGAAAAATTACTCCCTGGAATACAGAATATTATCCTCTTAGGCCGGCCGCTGGTATCTATTTTTAATTTTACAGTTTGATTCTGAGTTTCCGGCATAATTCCTCGTTATTGTAAAAATTATATACTTTGGCTAGATCCAGAAGAACCCCAAAAAATTTATTCAGATAGATTCCGTGGTTGATGTTATCCTGTTCTTTACTATCAATTCCATTAATATCATAAACCTGATGCGATTTATGAATCACCAGGCTCTTGGCAGAGATAGCTAATTCATATCCTGCTAATTTAGATCTAATCCCATAGTCATTATCTTCATAACAACCTATTTTATAGACATCATCAAAATATCCTATTTTGTCGAATACTTCTCTTAAAATTAACATGCAAAATCCATATAGGTTCGGAGAATAAACATCATTTGACACATAATTCACCCGCTGATGTCCGACACCACCCTCATTTCCTAACGGTCCCACTATGCCGGCATCGGATACTTTTATCATGGTTTCGTACATCCTCTCTAGCCAACCCTCCTGAGGCTCGGCATCCACATTCATTAAGCATATATCCGACCCCGCCGTAGTCATCTTCATCCCTTGATTCACCCCTGGAGCAAACCCTCTATTTTCTTTATTGAATATTTTTTTGCAATCGAGCGTTTTTATGTACTCCACGGAATCATCCTTGATGGAACCATTATCCACGATGACAATTTCATATGGATGTTTCGTATTTTTCTCAATTAAACTTAGACATCGTTTCAATAATGAGCATGAATTCCAGTTTAATATAACGATAGAACATAGCCGGCTCGGTAATTTTTCATTTTTTATAAAGACCTTCAACTGGTCAGGAAAGATGGAAAAATCCTCTTTTACAGCAATATTATACTGCCGAGGTGTGACCGGATGTAGGTTCTTCATCTCAGGAGTCCACTTTTCCCATATATTCTCATACCAACTCGGAATAAATTCTGAGGCATGAGAATTGATTTCCATTTTCCTCCTCATGTAATCATCATACCGGGCATAGGACATATGATAGCAAATCGCTATCTCCGGAGATATGAGTACGGCATTGTATGAACCTTTTATTTTAAGAACTGTTGTACTGGTTCTTATTACCGATGTGGTGCCACCCCGGATAATGGTAAATAAAAATCGGTTGACCCGAACAGCAATAAGGGGCTGATAGCCCTCCCGGGGCCATATCCTGTAATAGGATTTTTTCCAATATGTATTCCACTCAACATGAAAAGCATCAACCTGAGGATTACTGGTTATGAAATTTTTTATGTTAAGAAAATGCTGGAGGTGATAAATTTCATCATTGTCTATGACGAAATAGATATCTATTCCCCATTCGAAAAACTTTGAAAGTCCAAAATTTCTTTGGTCAATTTCATTGGTCCAGTGCCCCTGAATCAGTTCGAAATTTTTATTCTGAGCACATAACTCTTTTACTTTGGCTACGATAGATGAATTATCACAAGATTTTCCGTTCCATGGGACATCAGAAATCAGGAAGAGAACCTTATCCATATGATAACTTATTGGGAATAAAGACGGATTTAGGTATTCCGTATCGTCATATAGGCAGTAGACTGCACCAAATTTCATACTCTATGGTATCCTAAATTGATACTCAGATTCAAATTAAATTTTTAGACACTAAATATTCGTAACATTTTTTAATTCTATCAATAAAAACTTTTTGGGTTAAATTCATTTTAGCACTATTACAATCATTACAACATGGAACCACGTTATTTTTTTCATAACCTACATCATTGTTTATTCTATCTATACCATTACAAAAGTCATAACTTTTTTTATACCATTTCCTAACAGGGGGATTTCCACAATAGTAACAATTTTTATGAACCATACTAGTAAAATCTTCAAATGTATATTAACATAAAGCTTTTTCCAATATTTATCTAAAATATCTAATAAACCTGTAGTAATTCTTTGAGGTAACACTACTGGTATTTTTGTGCCAATTCTTATAATTTGTACATGTTCAATTTTATAAAGTTTTGAAAGAATATTATTAATTTTTTTATCTGTAAGAAGCATCGGATCACCACCTGAAACAATAACATCTTTTATTTGCGAATTTTTAGAAATATATTCTATTGCTTGACTTATGTTTATTTCTTCTTTGTGAGAATTTATAAATCTACTCCTTACGCAATATCTACAGTTTGTTGAACAAAAATCAGTAACTAACAATAACACTTTTGTCGGATAACGATGGATTAAATTCTTTACTGGCATTTGACTTTCTTCACATAAAGGATCTTCTGCTTCTCCTTGAGACTTTAAATTTTCTAAATCTGTTGGTATTACTGTTTTACTAATAGCAACACTATTATAAGCTACTGAAGCATAATATGGAGTAATAGCTATTGGTAACTGATTATCAAATTCTTGATAATTTGAAAATATACGTTGTAAATCTGTATTAGAACACAATCTGTTCTTTAACTGCCAACGCCAATCATTCCAATCAGAATCGACAACTTGATAAAACCATTTTTTGCGGAATTCTTCTGTCTTGAAATTTTTTGAATGAGAGGAAAATAAAGAAGTACTTGGAGGCTCTGAAATTTGACTAGTCTCTGATGGCATTTTGAACTAAATCTCCTTATTTTAAATTCTTAAATATGACATATTAATAAAAACTTTAGAAAATTATAGAGTTTAACAATTACCTTTTATCTCCTGCTCCTGAAATAACATTTCTTTTCTTTCTATCTAATAATTTCTCTAAATTCTTTTTTGCTATAGTATTTAAACTTATTCCAAGTTCGTCACTTAATCTTGCTAAATACCAAAGTACATCTCCCATCTCTTTTATTAAAAGTTCATAAGTTTCTGCATGAATTTACACTGTTCATGATATTTTGCTGTTAGTCATTCGTTCATATTATTTCTTCTAATAATTTATTTAGAAAATCTGCTTAGGATACCAAAAACAGTTGTTGACTCATTTTGTTCTTTCATTTTTTCTCATTTTTTAATAATTTCTGATTTGTTTTCTTTTAGTCATAACTTGTTCTACAAAATAATTAAATC
>Ga0315286_10001373_pt1 | contig 22044 bp, 22 predicted proteins | sample YL17G10_0_MG_FD_205038 | JGI IMG/M metagenome (GOLD analysis project Ga0315286, IMG submission 205038) | Sediment microbial communities from Yellowstone Lake, YNP, Wyoming, USA - YL17G10_0 | ecosystem: Environmental > Aquatic > Freshwater > Lake > Sediment | place: USA: Wyoming | collected...
ACACGCGCAAGTTATTTCACCTCACACGACTGATCTAACCCGATCACCATGAGTCTGTCAGGCCTAGGAGGCGACCTCTCAGGCATACCCGTCCTGAGGGACGCCAAGAGGAGGAGGTTCAGCAGCTACGACCGCACCGGCGGAAACAAGGACTACTTCGCCGTCCCGGCGGGGGAGACCGCCACCCTCGCCGAGATGGAGGGCGCCGGCATCGTCAAGCACATCTGGGTCACCATCCGCACCCGTGACGAGTACTACTTGCGCAAGCTCGTCCTACGAGCCTACTGGGACGGGGAGGAGAACCCCAGCGTCGAGGTACCCATCGGCGACTTCTTCGGCATCGGCCACGCCATCTCCAAGAACTACGTCTCAGCCCCCCTACAGATGAGCCCAGAGGACGGGAAGGGCTTCAACTGCTGGTTCCCCATGCCGTACGCCAAGGGCGCCAAGATCACCGTCGAGAACCAGGGCTCGTGGGACTGCGAGGCCTTCTACTACTACGTCGACTACGAGGAGCATAAGAAGCTGCAGGAGGGCCTCGGCAGGTTCCACGCATACTGGCACCGCGATAACCCCACCAAGGGCGACCCCAGCGGCGAGTGGGACAACCCCACATGGCTCTTCCGCGGCGAGAACCTCGACGGCAAGGAGAACTACGTCCTCCTCGAGGCCGAGGGCAAGGGTCACTACGTCGGCTGCAACATGAACGTCCACAACCTCCGCCCCACGCAGCGCTTCAACTGGTACGGCGAGGGCGACGACATGATATTCGTAGACGGTGAGAAGCTCCCAAGCCTCATCGGCACGGGCACCGAGGACTACTACGGCATGAGCTGGTGCCCCACGCAGGAGTACTGCGCCCCCTACCACGGCCTACCCCTACCCGGCTCCGACAAGAACTGGAACGGCAAGGTGACGTGGTACAGGTACCACATCCTCGACCCCATCTACTTCGAGAAGAGCATCAGGGTCACCATAGAGCACGGCCACGCAAACAAGCGCAGCGACGACTACAGCAGCACCGCCTACTGGTACCAGACCGAGCCCCACAAGAAGTTTAAGCCCCTGCCCCCAGTACAGGAGAGACTGCCGAGGGAGAAGCCATGAAGGTAGGAGTATTCAGCCCAAACGACGCCCGCCCCTGGGTCCGAGAGGACAACATCGACCACATGATAAGCCAGGAGAAGCTACTCGTCGATGCCCTGAAGAAGGCGAAGGTCGAGGTCGTCAGAGGCGGAGAGAGACAACAGAAGATGGACCAGATAGCCTGGAACACCAGACTCGTCCAGGAACACGTCAGGCACATCGCCGAGGGCAAGCCCGATACCCTCATCATCAACCAGGGCAGCTGGACCTTCCCATGGGACAGCGTCGACGCCGTCAAGCGCTACGCGGCGGAGACGGGGGACATCCCACGGGTCGTCATATTCAGCCACAAGGACCCGACGGTCCCCGGCCTCGTAGCCGGCATGGCGGCGGGCGGCGGCCTCACACGCATAGGCGTCCCCTTCAGCCACGTCTTCGGCGACATCAAGTCGGATAAGACCGTGATCAAGCGCCTCCTCGCCATCCTAAAGTTCAACGGGCGCCGCGCCGCCGAAGCCGAGACTGCGAAGAGGGTCATCTCCGACCTCAAGGCGCAGAAGTACCTCGCCCTAGGCGGCATGAGCCTCAAGATGCCGACGACCACCGCAGATGTCGACCAGTGGCAGAAGCTCTTCGGAATCAGCTACGAGGCTCTCGACCAGAGCGAGCTACTACGCAGGGCCCTCATCATGGTGGAGTGGAGCGGCAAACCAGGCGAGGGGAAGTACAAGATACTCGACCCCCGCCTCAAGAAGGCAGCAGACCACATCCAGAAACACGGCACCATCAGCTACGATCGCCCCAAGCTCAAGGAGTTCGCCAAGATGCTCCTCCAGCTCAGCCTCTACTACGCCGGCGAGGACATAGCCGACGAGTACGCCGTCACATTCGCGGGCATAAAGTGCCAGGACGAGCTGAGCGCCCAGCACTGCACAGCCTGCCTCATGGCAGCCTACCTCAGCAACGACGTCGGCCCCGATGGCAGACCCAAGAAGGTCATACCCGTCGCCTGCGAGAACGACATGGACTCCGCCCTCACCCAGCTCATCATGCACCTCGCCACCGGGAAACCCGCGGGCTTCGGCGACTTCCGCGACGTCGAAGACAGCGTCCTCTACATAGTCAACTGCGGGCAGCACCCGCCCTACTTCTTCGGCGGCCCCGAGATGGACTCGGCGAAGAAGCTGGACAACGTCGAGTACATGGGGCAGGAGCTCTTCTACGACGCGGGTGGGAGCAGCGTCCGCGGCAGGACGCCGGGTGGCCACGTGATGACGGTCGCCCGCCTCGGCAGGGAGAACCTCCGCTACAGACTCGTCGCCAGCGTCATAGAGACCCTCCCCGTCGAGCCCGAGGAGCATGAGAAGTACAACCCGAGCTGGCCCATAATCAAGGGCAAAATACCCATGACTGACGAGGAGATAATCAGCGTCTGGCCCTGCAACCACCTCGGCTTCGCCTACGGCGACCTCACCCCGGCGCTCGCCGAGATAGCCCATCGCCTCGATATCGGCTACACAATCTACGACGCCGATGGCAACAAGTACCACAAGCCGACGTGACCGTGTTGACGTACCTTGTTGGCACCGATATAGGCACCCTGGGGACGAAGACGGTCGTCGTCGACTCTGAGGGGAACATAAAGGGCAGCTCATTTTTGGAGTATGGCGTCATCACCCCGAGGCAGGGGTGGGCGGAGCAGTGGCCCGACGTCTGGGAGAAGGCAGCACAAGCATCGATCAAGACAGCGATCGAGAAAGCAAAGATCGACCCAAAGGAGATAGCGGGTGCGGCGATAAGCAGCCTATATGGCGGCAGCGGAATCCCACTCGACAACAAGATGAAGCCTATCCGTCCCTGCATAATCTGGGCGGACCGCCGAGCAACCGAGGAGTGCAAGTGGCTCCGAGACAACATCGGCGCCGACGCCCTCTTCAAGGTCACCGGCAACGTCATCGACCCCTACTACGGCTACACGAAGATGCTCTGGATAAAGAACAGGGAACCCGGCAACTGGAGGAGGATTCACCGTTTCGAGACACCGAACGCCTACGTCATCAGGGGGCTCACGGGGGAGGAGAGCGTCGATTATAGCAGTGCGGGCAACTATGGGGGGCTCTTCGACATCCATAAGCGCGACTGGTCCGACAGTATGATGGGGGAGCTCGGCGTCCCGAGGGGCTTCTTCCCTGATAAGATCGTAAGCTCCGAGGACGTCGTCGGGGAGGTGACCGCGGAGGGCTCGAAGGTCTCTGGTCTCCCCAAGGGCACACCAGTGTGCGCTGGGGGGATCGACGCGAGCGTCAGCGCCCTCGCGGGGGGAGCAATCGAGGACGGGGACCTCGCCTCGATGCTCGGCACGAGCATGTGCAACGGCTTCATCAGCCATACCTCCCGCCTCTCGCCAAGGATGATCAACTTCCCATACGTCGTCAAGGGGCGAGAGTACACATACGGATTCACCGGAATCGCTACGGCGGGCTTCAGCGTCCGCTGGTTCAGGGACGAGCTGGGGCAGAAGGAGAAGGAGACCGAGGCGACGACGGGCGTCGACGCATACAAGCAGCTTGACGAACTCGCCGCCAAAGTGCCGATAGGTAGCGACGACCTCATCTTCCTCCCCCATCTCATGGTCGGGGAGCGAGCCCCCTACTGGGACGAGCACCTCCGCGGGGGATTCCTCGGACTCAGCGTCTACCACAGCAGGGCGCATATGTTCCGCGCCGTCCTCGAGGGCGTCGCCTACGCTATGAGGTACAGCCTCGAGGCGGCGTGGGAGACAGGCATCAAAGTGAAGAGGGCCACCCTCGTCGACGGTGGGGCGAGGAGCCCCCTCTGGAGGCAGATAATCGCCGACGTCACCGGCGTCCCCATGAGCTACATCCCCGGTGCACAGGGAGCCCCACTGGGGGACGCCATCCTCGCCGGACTAGGCACGGGGACCATAGGAGACCACAAGGTCATCGAGAAGTGGATACCCGAAAAAGTACCAATGAAGCCGATCCCAGAGAACGTGAAGGCCTACCAACACTACTACAAGCTATACAAGACGTGTCTCGAGGCGAGTCGGCCCCTCTTCAAGGAGATGGCCGGGTAGACGCATCTGAAACCTTTAACCATCATTTGCCTATACTTTAGACGGGTGTAGGCCCCCGGTGAACACGTTTGAGGAAGATAGTCGCTTATCTATTGGGCGTTTTTCTACTGCTTCTTCTTGGGGCCGCGTTGATTCATCCATCGCTGCTTGTCATTGCTGATTGGCTTGGCCCAATGCTGGGGTCGCCGGTCTACGGGGCCCTTACCATGGCTTTCCTCATGTTGGGTGACCCGCTTGGTTATCCCCTCCTGTTCCTCATCTGGTTGGTCGTGGCGCTCGTCGTCGGCATAATCATCCGTAGGAGAATCGGTGCGGTTCTAGTCGGGTTATTGATCTGGCTAACTATGCTCCCCATCACAGCTTCGGTCGTCTTCGCCCTCGCCCAGAACGTCCCCGCGGTGATGAATGGTGCCGGTGGACCCCTCGGCGGTCTGCCCCCTCTCCCGAGCGGCTTGACCCTCGCCAAGATTTTCGAAGCCCCGATAGTGGGCAAGATCATAAAGGCGGCGCTCTCCGCCCTCAGCGTCGAGGCGAGCGGGCAGGTCCTCGCCGAGCAGATCATCCGCGGGCTCGTGACCGACTTCGCCTTGAAGCCGCTGATAATGGTTGTTGGCGCGTTGATCGGGGTGGAGATCGGTAGACTGGTTCAGAGGCGGCGGTTCAGCGGTACACCTCCCCCTGCTGGAACTGGGGCGGTAAAAGTAGGTGCTACCCTGTTGATACTATGCCTCTGCACGATTGTCCTGATCCCCCCAGCTTCGGGGATACAGTTTGGCGAGGAAGCGTATACCGAGGCTATGGTTGGTGCCCTCGACAAGAATGGTAGGGCATACGTCGGGGACCTCTTCATGGACACCGGGTCGACTCTGTCCGGGATGGGTCTCAGTGGAATGGACACCGATGGGCTCGCCGCGGCGATAGTCGTGTCGCAGAGCGGCGTCGTCGAGGAGTTCAGGAAGCAGCTCGGGTCAGACCAATCCCTCAGCGACATGTCGAGCCTGATCAACCTCCTGCCACCGACCTTCGCCGTCATCATCTACCTCGACGTCCCCAAGGACACAGCCGCTCAGCGCTCCTTATCCGTCTCGAAAGCCCTCTCCTCCATCTATGGCGTGGACCTGAGTCAGTTGACCTCATTCAGCATAAAACCGGAGGGCAACGAGACGGGCAAGGTGCCCTTGATTACGCTGGCGTTCTATCAGTCATCCTTAGACGTGGGGGTTCTCGCGGATAACTATCTTAACCAGTTCAAGGACCGCGGTGGGTTCGTCGATGCAATCAAGGGCGCCGTGGATAATGGGAGGCTGGTCCCCGGGGAAACCGGTGACTCCGCCTCGGGCGCCATCTTCACCGCCGGCTTCATCAACGTCGACGCCATAAAGCAGTACGTCCCCGCTGACCAGATACCCAAGAACGTAACGGATGCTCTCGATCCATTCCTTAGTGGCTCAGTCAGCTTCGCGGGGAGTGTCTCATTCTGGAACCACGGCGCGCAGCCCTCGGGCGGCGCCAACGGTCTGGACATCCTCAACCTCCTAGGCGCGAGCGCGACCCCCTCATATTCCCCCGACTCTGACCTCAGCCTCCTCCTGGCGTTTGCGCCCCCGGGGGAAAACCTTGGAGGTGAGGCAGAGACACCCAACGTAAAGATATCGACAAATGTCCCCCTGAGCCAGACGGAACTTGACACCATATACAACTTACTGGAGAAGATGGGCTACATCGTCCGCGTGAAACAGGGAACCCCATCCCCCCTCGACTTCCAGCTGGATGCATCTGGCCTTACCCTACCCATGAACGTGGAGTTCACAAAGACGATCAGCGACAGCGAGACCGCGACGGTGACCGTGATCGTCAAGAACAAGGACACGAAGCCGATGACTGACGTGAGGGTCGACGACAGAGCGACGATAGCGAGCTACACGACGAGCGCGGAGCTGTTATCGGGGAGTACGACGGGCTCATGGGATGTGATCCCCGCGGGGGAGTCGCGCACGATCACCTACACGGTGAGGCTCGGCAACCCGGGGGTCTACACCCTACAACCAGCAGCTCTAAGCTACATCAGTGAAGGGACGCGGTTCAGCGACACCTCGAACAGGGTGGAGACCGTCGCCTCCAGACCCTTCCCGATCCTCATGCCCTTCGAACTCGCGGCGTTGACTTGGAAGACCGGGAGCCAGCTCCTAGACATGGTGACCGGTAGGGGAATGATGATCATGTCCGTCATCACAGTCGCCTTCATCGCGTATGTCGCCTGGGATGGGTTCAGGAGCTACCGGCGCTGGAGGCGGCGAGGGGAGGCTAGTGAAGCCCCTCAATCAGTATCCGGAGATACGAGCTGAGCCCCTCCGTGAACAGGATGAGTCCCGCGAGGAACCAGACCACCGAGTCGGCTATGTAGAGGATGCCGAAGCTGGCGGCGGCGTAGACGACGTAGCTCCAAGCGTATTCTCCACCGAGGATGAGGCAGACGACGCCGAGGAGTAGCTTGAGTATCGAGTATAGGAGCCGCTCCTCTTGGGCCAAGAATCTGCCTCCAATGAGAAACCTCGGCTGGATGTCGAATATGCAGTGTGTAACTGGGAAAGAGGTGTGTCGGGTAAAAGGGGAGGCGTCTAGAGGATGACGCGCGCGTCGACTGCGCGTGCGCCCTTCTCGTAGACGAGTACGGGGTTCATGTCAAGCTCCTTGATCTCGGGGCACTCCGTGAGCATCTTGCTTACGGCGAGGAGGGTGTCGACGATGGTCTCCTTGTCCGCCTTGGGCATGCCGCGGGCGCCGTCGAGTATCTTCTTCGCCTTGATCTCGTCGAGCATCTCCCACGCGTCCTCCTTGGTGATGGGGGCGAGGCGGAAGCTGACGTCCTTGAGTATCTCGACGAAGATGCCTCCGAGGCCGAACATGATTGTCGGGCCGAAGGTCGGGTCAACGGTCGAGCCGATGATGATCTCGGGTCCCTTGGGCGCCATCTCCTGTACGAGGATGCCCTCGATGACGGCGGTTGGCACGTTCTTCTTTATGTTGGAGATGATCTTCTGGTAGCCCTCCCTGATGCCCTTCTCGTCGTTTACGCCGACGATGACTCCCCCAGCGTCGCTCTTGTGGAGGACCTGGGGCGACACTATCTTGAGGACTATGGGGAAGCCGATCCTCTTCGCCGACTCGACGGCTGCGTCCTCGGTCTTCGCCACCTCAATCCTCGTGATTGGCACGCCGTAGAGGCTGCAGAGTATCTTCGCCTCGTGCTCAAATAGGAACTTCCTGTTCTCGGCCTTGGCTACCTCGAAAATCTTGCTGATCTTTGGGTCCCTCATGGGCAACCTTCCTGAACTCTAACTAGGGATACCCTTTCCCCTTTTAAAAATATGGTATTAGTCACCGTATGGTCTTCTCGGCCGCATTTAGGCCCTGCTCGAAGAGTGCGACGAGTTCGTCTATCTCCCCGCGTTTGGCGCAGAGGGGCGGGCCAATCTGTATGTGGTCTCCCCGGGTACCATCTATCGTCCCGGCGCCTGGGTAGACTATGAGTCCGCGATCCCAGCACTCCTTGAAGACGCGCTGGTTGAAGCCGAGCTTGGGGTCGAGGGGCTCCTTCGTCTTCTTGTCCTTCACGAACTCGATGCCCGCGAAGAGTCCGAGGCCTCGGACGTCGCCTACGGTCGGGTGGTCGTAGAACTCCTTGAGCCTCTTCATGAGGTATTTTCCGTTCTTGGCGGATTTTTCGACGAGTTTATGTTTCTGGATGTAGTCGAGGCAGGCGGAACCGGCGGCGCAGCATAGGGCGTGGTTGCCGTATGTGTGGCCGTGGGCGAAGGGGCCCTTGAATGCCTCGTAGACCCTGTCGCTTGCGATGACGGCGCCGAGTGGGAGGTAGCCGCTGCTCAGGCCCTTGGCGGCGGTCACGATGTCGGGCTCGACGCCCCAGTGCTCTATGCCCCAGTTCTTACCGGTTCGCCCGCAGCCGGTCATCACCTCGTCGGCTATGAAGAGTACGCCGTGTTGGGTGCATATCTCGCGGATTAGCTGGAAGTATCCCTTGGGGGCGGGGACGGTCCCGAGTGTGGCGCCGACGACGGGCTCCGCTATGAAGGCGCTGCAGTACTCGGGGCCCGTGGCCCGTATCATGGTGTCGAGTGCACGTGCGCATTCTAAGTCGCAGCGCTCGGGGGTCTTGTTGTAGGGGCAGCGGTAGCAGTAGGCCGGTGGGATGTGTGGGTAGTCGATGAGCATGGGTGCGAAGCGGCGCCTCCTCCCGATGTGTCCGCTCATGCTTAGCGCGCCGAGGGTGTTCCCGTGGTAGCTCTGCCACCTGGCGATTACCTTGTATCGGGTCTTGTCCCCGCTCTCGAGGTGGTACTGGCGCGCCATCTTGGCCGCCGCCTCCGTCGCCTCGCTCCCCCCGTTGCAGAAGAAGTTATGCTTCAACGTACCGGGTGAGAAGGCCGCGAGTTTCTCGCTCAGCTCCTTTACGGCGTCTGCTACGAAGAAGCCGCTGTAGGCGAAGCTGACGGCGTCCATCTGCCGCTTTATCGAGGTGTTGACCTCGTTTACGCCGTATCCTATGTTGACGCAGAGGGGGCCCCCGCTCCCATCCAGGTACTTTTTTCCGTCGGAGTCCCAGATGTAGACTCCCTCGCCCTTGACGAGTGTGGGTGTCTCCCCCGCCGCCCTCGAGAAGAGGTTGTAGTCTCTTGGCATAGAAGATCGGTATTACTGGTGTGGAAGTTGGCTTAACACTAACGCCCCGCACCTTGCGGGAATCGATGCTCCTTTGCATAGATCCGCCTCGGAACAGAGCTGTTATTTGGCTTATTTCGGTTATCCAAGCCGTTTTTAAGCGTATCTGGGTTGCCTCTCCCCGCTCTACTTTTCGGGAGATAAGGTTGATAGGCGAGGCATCGAGTTTTCCTGTCCTATTCAAGCTGGAATCGTGGATGCTGCCAACGGCCCTCGTCTTCGCCAACATCATCGGGAACAACCTCGGCCCCCACTTCTTCCCAATCGGCAGCCTCGCCATCCTGATGTGGCTCAACACGATGAAGAGGAAGGGGCTCAACATCCGCCTAGTAGACTACCTGAGAGTAGGCTCAGTTCTCTCCATCGTTGAGGTCTTCGCGGCGGCAGTCATCCTCTGGGCGGAGATCAACCTGCTCCACTGGACACTAGCGTTTTCTTAGAATGGGTAAACGATAAATAAACGTAAAAAAGACGGAGACTCAGATTTCTCGGGTTGTTCTCTCCCCCAGATTGAATTGTCGGTGTGCTTGGTGTAGGTCTGTTTTCTTTGGTATCAAATTAAGGACAGGGCAGTGCGAGTTGTAAAAAATTCTTCTTAAAAAGGGTTAAACCCTGTGAGTGTGAGGGTTATTGAGTGTTAATCGAATGTTAACTCGTTCAAGGTCGAGGATACTTGCGGTGATGGTCATCCTCGTAGTTGCGTCGCTGGTGGGAGGCGCCTACGTCGGATACCAGAACGGCTACACGAACTCGCGCCTACAGTTGGATCCTGAACTGCAGAGGCAAATCAACATCAACGCTAACATCACAAGGGAGAACGAAGCCCTGAACCAGGCGCTACACAACGCCTCAAACATGAACACGGTGAAGATAGGATACATAGCCCCAAACCCAACGGATCTAGAGCTATCCAAGCCACTCATAGAGCAAATCATCCAACCGGACCTGAACGAATACGCTGGGAAACTCGGATACGACGTCACCTTCCAGTTTGTAATCATGGATGCCCTCGATCAGGATGGCGTCCACCTCCAGAAAATCCAGGAGATGAAGAAGATGGGGGTCAACCTCGTAATAAGTGGGGGCTGGTCCTCAATGATCAGCTCAAGCCTAAGTTACGTAAACGACAGAGACATGCTCCTAGTTGGCACAACCTCCACAAGTCCTTGGGGACTAGCGACCCCGAATGATCACCTCTTCCGAATGCTGCCGCCCGAATCAGCGCTTTCAACCTCCCTCGCGGGTATCATGTGGAGCTACGGCGTCAAGAGCGTCATCATATTCCAGCGCAGTGACTCATGGGGCAAAGGCTTCGTCAACATCTTCGAGCCCGCTTGGATCGCCAAGGGCGGAGAATTGGCGGGGGACCCAATCAAGTACCCTCTAGGCGGGACAGACTTCTCCAGCTACCTTCAGGCTGCAAACGTTCAAGCTCAGGCCGCCAAGGCGAAGTATCCGGAAGGCGACCGAGTTGGCATACTGCTCCTCGCCTTCGATGAGGATGGGTTGATCGTCTCCCAGATCAAGGACTATTTACCCCTCTATGACTGCGTGATGTTCAGCGGATACAGTCACATAGGCTTGAAGACGGATGTGTTCATCGGGAACCCCGAAGCGAGTCACCTCAAGACCTTCACTCCATCGATTCAGTCGTTCAAGTCGTCGATAATTGATGAGTTGAAGTTTAGGTACCCGAGTGGTGCAAGCTACTTGAATGATCAGGGCGCTTACCTCTACGACGGCGCCTGGGCGATCGCCGCTTCTGTACTGGAGGCCCGGTCTGCTAACGCCTCGATGGTTGCCAGCGTTTTCCCCGATGTGTGTGGCAGACTCTATGGCGCTAGTGGGTGGTGTAGACTGGATCAGTTTGGTGACAGGGCTCCTCTCCCACTTGATGTCTGGTTCTACAAGCAGGACTCGTCAGATGTGAAGCCTAGATACTACGCTGGGCTCTATGAGCCCGATACGGATACGATGACTTGGAACAGCGGCGAACTGGGTTACACCCCATAGAACGAGCAACATTCAACTTTGAAAGGCCACGAAATACATATTCGATGATAATTGAAAATAGCTAGAAGTACCTCTTCGCTCTGAGGTACTCGGCGGTCTGGACGGCTCCACCACCCGCGCCCTTGTCTAGGTTGTCGCTCGTCACGACGTAGGCGAGGCCATTCCTGAAGACAGGATCTTTCCTAAGCCGCCCGACGAGAGTCACATCCCCGCCGTACTTCCTATGGAGCTTCGGCTGGGGCATCTCCGGCTCGTCGAAGACGATGATGGGCTTCTCTGGGGCTGATGGGAGCTTGAGTTTTTGGGGCTCGCTCACGTATCCCCTCATGGCCTCCTTCGCATCGTCGGCGCTGCATGGCTTCTTCGTGTCGACGTAGACGGCCTCGGTGTGGACGGTCTGGACGTGGACGCGTGTGCAGGTGGCGCCGATGGCGATGCCTGCGCCCTTGACCCCGTCAACGGATAGCTTGCCGAGTATCTTATTCGTCTCCTTCTCCACCTTCGCCTCTTCCCCCTCGATGTAGGGGAGTACATTCATCTCGACGCTCTTCCGGTAGGGTGAGTCGAGGCGGAGCCCCCTCTCACCCGCCCCGCTGAGCGCCTGCTCGGAGACGACGTGGACGGCGCGCACCCCGTAGGCGTCCATGAGCGGCTTCAGGCTCACGGTGAGGCCCACCGTCGTGCAGTTCGGCCCCGGGCAGATGAAGCCCCCCACCCTCACCTGGCTAAGGGCCTGAATGATCCTGTCAGTGACCCCCTTCATTGCGGAGACTACGCAGACGGGTACCCTGCCAGCGCCCAGCTCAGACTCGGCGACGTCGGCTATCCTCCCGAGGTCCTCCCTGCCCCGAAGTATGGAGCCACCTAGCTTGTACACGACGATGTCCATCCAAACCAGCTCCTTTGGCTACTTGCCGAGTATCTTCCTCAGCGAGGCGGACATCGCCCCTGCGTCGAGGCGTGTAGGCGCGTTTTGCCTCTTGGGCGCGACGCCCTTGAGCTTGCCTGTGTGGTAGCTGACGGTGGCGTCCGGGTCCTTCAGGAGGTTGCCCGTGAGGACGCAGACGACGTCCTCGTCGGGCTTGATGACGCCCTTCGAGACGAGCTTCTTGACGCCGGCCACGGACGCGGCCGAAGCGGGCTCGCAGCCGACACCGCTGCCGTCAACGACGGCCTTCGCCTCCATCATCTCGGAGTCCGAGACGACGTCGACGACGCCGTTGGTCTCCCTGATGACCCTGATAGCCTTCTCCCAGCTCACCGGGTTCCCAATCTTTATCGCCGAGGCTAGGGTCTCCGGTTTCAACGCCTCGAGGCTGGTGCCCCCGCCCTTCCACAGCTTGTAGAACGGTGCGGCGCCCTCAGCTTGGATGGAGGCGATGCGCGGCACCTTCTCCACCCAGCCTAGCTCGACTAGCTCTGATAGCGCCTTGCCGAAGGCGGAGGTGTTCCCGAGGTTCCCCGCTGGGACGACTATCCAATCCGGGGGCTCCCAGCCGCGCTGGTGGAGGAGCTCGAAGATGATGGTCTTCTGTCCCTCGACCCGCCACGGGTTGATTGAGTTGAGGAGGTAGAGCCCAAGCTCCCGACTCGCCTCCTGGACGACGCGCATGGCGTCGTCGAAGCTGCCGGGGACTTGCACGACCCTCGACCCGTAGGCCAGCGCCTGGCTCAGCTTACCGTAGGAGATCTCCCCCTCGGGGATGAAGACTACTCCGCGTAGCCCCGCCTGGGCCGCGTAGGCCGCCATCGAGGCAGAGGTGTTACCCGTCGAGGCGCAGGCGACCGCCTTCGCCTTCTGCCGAACCGCCTCGGAGACGGCGACGGTCATCCCCCTGTCCTTGAAGCTCCCCGTGGGGTTTTCCCCCTCGTGCTTCATGGAGAGCTTCGCAACGCCGGCGTAGTCGGAGACCGCCTCGCGGTGGTAGAGGTTTGTGTTCCCCTCTGGGCGGGTGACTATCATCCCGGCGTCGAGACCGGGGTGTATCAGCTCCTTGTAGCGCCACACCCCGCTGCTGTAGGGCGGACCCATGGGGCAGAGGCGGGAATCAACGACGTGTCTGTCCCACCTCGTCGGCTCGTGGACGACCTCTAGGAGGCCGCCGCACTCGCAGTTGAAGACACTCCCGGGCTCGTACTCCCCGCCGCAGCGGATGCACCTGAACTTTGAGGGCATCACACAACCCTCGCACCGAGGTTGCTCGGCTTGGTTACGTAGACATCAGCCCTAGTGTCATCGAAGGCCTCAGCCATCGCCTTACCGATCTCCGCGGGGTTCTCCCCCACGGCGAAGACGCTGGGACCGCCCCCAGAGATGGAGCACCCGTAGGCGCCGGCCTGCAGGGCCGCCAGCTTCACGAGGTGGAAGTTGGGAATCATCCCCGCCCTGTGGGGCTCGATCATGCTGTCGCAGATGCTCTTTCCGAAGAGCACCGGATCCTTCATCGCGACGGCGGCGACCATCCGGCTAGCGTAACCTATGTTGCGGACCGCGTCCTTCAACCCGACGGTCTTCGGGAGGAGCGACCGCGCCATCTTCGTCTTGTTCTCATACCTGATGTCGGGGACGACGATGACGAATCCGACCTCAGGTATATCCATCCTGACGACGTCGTATCCGTCACCGACTAGGATGAATCCGCCGAAGAGGCTGGCGGAGACGTTATCCGCGTGGGCGCTACCCGCGACGGCCGCCTCGCCCTGGGCCGCGAGCTTGACGAGCTCCCTCTGGGGCAACTCGACGCCCATGAGCTTCTGCGCCGCCACGGCAGCTGCCGCAGCTGAAGCCCCAGAGGAGCCCATCCCCTTCCCCGACGGGATACCCTTCTCGATCTCCAACTCGACACCCGCAGACTCACCGAGCCTGTCGAGCGCCGCATTCATAACGGCTCCAGCGCTGTTAAGATGCGCCTTCACTGGGATCTGGTCCGCCTCAAAACCCTTGACCAATACACGGACACCGGGCTCAGACACCCTCCTGACCTTGACATAGTCACCTAGGCCGTCGAGGGCTACACCGAAAACGTCGAAACCGGGTCCAAGATTAGCGATAGAGGCGGGAGCGTAGACTTTAAACTGTTTGATGGTCACCCATCACTATTACACCTGGACAGCACAGATGGGCGCGGCCACCCTTTTTAACCTTTACGCGTCCAGCGGAAGCTACACACAACTACAGTGAGCTGGCCGTTGGCCAGCTCGACCCGCCTCTCAACGTTTTTAAGGCTCCTCGTATCCACCATTCTGAAGGTGCGATTTTGGAGAAGGCAGAAGTACAGAAGGCACTCAACGACGTTCGCCCCCAGCTCCAGATGGACGGTGGAGACGTAGAACTCGTCGACATAGTAGACGGCGTCGTCAAGGTCAGGCTCAAGGGCCACTGCGCGGGCTGCCCCATGAGTCAGATGACCGTCAAGTGGGGCGTCGAGCAGTACCTGAAGAAGAAGGTCCCCGGCGTAAAGGCCGTAGAATCGGTCTAGGGGGAGCCGATCAACACGATAGCGTCTGACCTAGAAACCTGCAGAGACTACGGCGACGTATTCGCCCTCGTCAAGAGAGCCGTCAAGAAGACACTCGGCCTACACAGGGTGGGCCTCATGCTGCTCCTCGGGAACCTCCCCATGAACGTGGGTGCGTTCCACCCAATGGGCACAAACGAGATCGTCCTGAACCGCCGGCTCCTCAGGGGGAAGACGGGGCTGAGCGAGAGGAGCCACGTCTACACGATCCTCTTGCACGAGTACCTCCACAGCCTCGGCTTCGAGGACGAGTCACAGGTCAGGCGCCTCACATACAAGGTGTGCCTAGACAACTTCGGGCGGGGCAGCCCGGTCGTCGAGGCCGCATTGACGGGGCCCTGGGTCGACCTCACCGAGGAGGACTTCGACCAGCTAGAGCCGGAGCTCAACCTGGAGCTCGTGAGGAACTTTGAGAGGCCGGACATCGGCTACATCATCTAGCCGTTGCCAGTTTTTCCTCTAGGCACTTTGGGCATTCTAGCTTCTTCCCGTATCCCATGGGGTAGTTTGATACGAGTCCATGGGTGGGGCACTCGAATGCGTAGAATGGTAGGGCGCCGCTCCAGCCCGGCTTCGAGTAGTGGCCGACGTAGGTCTTACCTGTGAGTCTCAGGGCGAGTCTCTGGCGCATCGAGAGTTGAGGCGCATTCGGTGAACGCTGCCTGCTCCTTGAGAGCATCGTATATGTCACGTCACCCCACCACTACGAACCTGGTAATGGCCGTGGTTGATTATGCTGTAACCCCGGGGCCCCAAGGCGGTCGACAGGCGGCGGTCTAATGCTTATAACACGATCCACTCCTCTTATTCTCCGTGGTTCTGATGCCGAGAGACAAGGTTGACACCTACAAGTATGTCAGAGAGATGAACGAACTCCTAACGAGTGGGGGCCTCTTCCTGGTCGCGGAGGGGAAGGAGAAGAAGCCGAACGCGATGACGATCGGCTGGGGCCTCCTAGGGACGATGTGGGCGAAGCCCGTCTTCGTAACCGCCGTCCGCCACAGCAGGCACACCTACAAACTCATGGAGGAGGCGAAGAGCTGGACGGTCTGCGTCCCCGCCAAGGGGATGGAGGCCGCCCTCGAGTTCTGCGGGACCAAGTCCGGGAGGGACCATGACAAATTCAAGGAGTGCAAACTCACCGCCGAGAAGGGCGTCGAGGTCGAAGCTCCTCATATCGCGGAGTGCCCCATACACATCGAGTGCGCCACCGTCTTCAAGACCGACATGAGGCCCGGCCAACTCGAAGCCGGCATTGAGAAGGAGATGTATAAGACGAAGGACTTCCACATGATCTACTTCGGCGAGGTGAAGGGCGTATACGCCGTCAAGGACGCCAAGAAGAAGCTCCCCAAGGTGGGCTAGGGTGAAGGTCCTAATAGTATTCGACTCTAGCACGGGAAACACGGAGAAGATGGCGTACGCCGTCGAGGAGGGCTTGAAGAAGGCCGGCGTCGAAACGATCCTCAAACACGTCGACAAAGCATCAATCGACGAGATCCCACAATGCCAGGGCCTGATAATAGGTTCACCCGTCTACTATGGTCTCCCCTCAGCGAAGATCAAGAAGTTCATAGACGATTCAATAAAGTACCATGGGAAGCTCGACGGGATGGTAGGAGGCGCCTTCGCTAGCGCGGGTGGCACCCACACCGGCGCGGAGACCACGATCATCGCCATAAACGAGATGCTGCTCGTCCACGGCATGATAATACAGGGCAGCTCCGCGGGCAGCCACTACGGCGCAGCCTCCGTCGGCTCACCAAACGGCTCCACCCTCGAGAACTGCAGGAAACTCGGGGAACGCGTCGGAAAACTCGTCAAGAAGCTGAACCCGTAGGGGAAACCATTTTCTCCCCGTCCCACGCCTTCTATCTACATGGCTCCCAAGGTAGTGGACAGCATCCTAGAAGTAATCGGAAACACGCCGATGGTCAGGCTCCAGAAGGTGGTGCCCCCGAATGGCGCGGACATATTCGTGAAGCTCGAGTACCTCAACCCGAGCGGCAGCTACAAGGACAGGATAGCGCTTGAGATGATCCGCCAAGCCGAGGCCGAGGGCAAGCTCAAACCCGGATACACGATAGTCGAGGCCTCGACGGGGAACACGGGGACCGCCCTCAGCTTCGTCGGGACCCGCCTCGGGTACAACGTAGAGATCTACATGCCCGAGGGGATGACGAGGGAGAGGATCAAACTCATGGAGAGCTACGGGGCTAAGGTCCACGAGATGAAGATCGAGGGCCTCTCAACCAAGGGCAGCGTCGCCGGCGCCGAGGTCGAGTTCGCCCCCCGGCAGAGGTGCCTAGAGCTTGAGAGGAGCAACCCCAAGATCTGGTGGGCGCGCCAGTTCAGCAACCCCGCAAACTGGAGGGCACACCTGACGACGGGCAACGAGATCCTCGAACAGATGAACGGGAAGGTCGACGCCTTCGTAGCGAGCATCGGCGTCGGCGGCACCCTCTACGGGGTCGCCAAGGCCCTCAAGGCCAAGCAGCCGAAGTGCAAGGTCATCGGCCTCGAACCCGCCTCAGCCAAGTACGCGATAAGCGACGGCATAACCTCCCCACCCGGCGTCAGCAAGGAGATCGCGGGGGGCATCATAGAGGAGATGATGGAGAGCGGCCTCATAGACGAGGTTGTGAAGGTCACGAACGAAGACGCCATAAAGACCTCGGATCGCCTAGTCAGGGAGGAGGGACTCTTCTGCGGCATCTCCGCGGGCGCCAACGTCTACCACTCCATCAAGGTCGCCGAGGCACTCGGGAAGGGAAAACGCGTCGCCACCGTCCTCCCCGACCACAGAGACCGCTACCTCAGCGAGAAAAAATACACGACCTAGCCCCGCTCAATCCGCACTAGTTCCCGTATCTTCGAACTAGTCACCTCAAGTCTGAAGTCCTCGACCCTTATCATCTTTACGGGCCTCTTCGATCTCTTGTCGACCTCATCGTGGACGGTGATGAGGTTTAGTTTCTCCATCTCCACGATCCTGTTCTGCACGGTTGTGTAGGGAATGTCTCCCGAGCTGGCGATCTGCGTCAGGTTCTTTTTACCTTCCATGAGGTCCGCGATGATCTCCCACGTATACTTTTTTGAAAGGACCCTAAATCGTGCCTTCAGCTGCTTAGAGTTCTCACCAAAGATAGGCTGGAATCGAGCCTCCCGGCGCTTCCCCCGGTTGTCACCTATAATCAGAGCCTCACTCGACATGTGATATAAATAGTATCTGTTATATTTCAGTTTATCTTAATTCCCGATTCCCACCAATCTGCGCCCCGCCTTCTCAAGCATCTCCAACTTATGCTCCCTCGATGCCTGGGTCACGGTCACTAGGTCGAAAATCGTGAACCCGATGCGCCGTAGGTAGTCCTCTAGGTGGAGGAGGGCCTTGACACAACCGTTCCCGGTTCCGCCTGCCGACGCGATGCCCATAGCGAACTTTCCATTCAGGTTCTTGAACTCCCCCTTGACCTCGCATCGGCGGAGCCTGTCGAGGAATAGCTTTGCCGACTCGCTTAGGTCTCCCCAGTAGACCGGCGTGGCGAACACAACAGCGTCAGCGGCGTGTATCTTGTCCCTGAGTTGCTGGAATTCGTCGTCGATGATGCAGGTCCCCTCCCTGCGACACTGGCCCCAGCCGCTGTCGCAGGCGACGCACGGCTTTATGACGAGCTCATTTAGGTTTATCATCTCCACGCTGGCGCCCTCCGCTTCGGCACCTTTTATGACCGCTTTCACGGTCTTCGCCGTCAAGCCGTCCTCATTCGGACTAGACTGTATTGCGAGTATCTTCATCAAACACACCTACTTTGGTTAAAGTGGCTCGGGTGGCTTTAAATCCCACCGTCCCGGAAAAAAGGTACGTTTATATAATAGTTATATTGTTGAACTGTTAACTCGGTGAACGAAAAATGAGTGATGCCTCCGCACGCACAAAGGTGGACCAGATGCTGGACAACATCTTCAACGTCATCCCCCTCTTCCACCGCACCATCTTAAAACCAGACCACCTGAGCTTCAACCCCATGAGTTCCGACTTCAAGGTCATGAGGATACTCATGAGGCATGGCCCACTCCCCATGTCCCGAATCGGGGTCTGGCTCGGCATATCAAAACCAAACATGACCTCAATCATAGACAAGTTGATGGCAGAGGGGCACGTCGAGAGGCGGCAAGACCTGAAGGACCGCCGCGTCGTCGAGGTCAGCCTAACCGCGGAGGGGCAGAAGCACATGCATAACTGCATGAGAGAGGGCCGGGAGTCGATGAAGATAAAACTCTCGACACTCTCCGAGGAGGAGATAAACACCCTCTACACATCACTCGAGAACATCCGAGTAATATTGCTAAAAATCAACGAGATGAATAAACAGTGAATATGAGGGACTCGAAACAGATCCATCCAATTGAACGGAGGAAGTCATTTGGCTAACTCTATAATCCGGATACTATCCTACGTTAAGCCCTACTGGAAACCTGCCCTGCTATCAATCCTAATGCTCACGTTATCCGTTTTAGCGGAGCTACAGATCCCAAGGTTACTACAGAGCATAATAGACACGGGCATCCCAAGCAAGGATCTCTACCTAATCGGCACCACCGCGTTGCTGATGGTGGGACTAGCATTTTTTGACGCTGGTATGGCCATAGGTAACACATTCCTCTCAGTCCGGGCGGCGCAGAGCTTCGCCGCAGACGTCCGAAGCGCAGTCTTCCGCCGGATACAAAGCTTCAGCTTCGGGAACCTGGACAAGTTCCAGACCGGTCAACTCATCATCCGGCTGACTAGCGACATCAACATCGTACAGATGATGGTGATGATGGGGCTACGCATGTTCATCAGGGCCCCATTGATGATCATCGGCAGCGTCGTGATGATGTACAGCATAAACTCGGAGCTCGCTGGGATAACCCTCCTCATAATGCCCCTGACCCTCGTGCTCTCGGGAATCTTCGTATGGAAGGGGCAGCCCATGTTCACACAGGTCCAGACGAAACTCGATCGGCTAAACTCGGTGCTTCAAGAGAACCTCTCGGGGGTCCGCGTGGTCAAGGCATTCGTCCGACAGAAACACGAGGGCGAGAGGTTCGCGGTCGCAAACGAGGCCCTCGCGAGCCAGGCCACGAAGGTAAACCGCTTCATGATGTTACTGATGCCCGCCCTCTTCGTCTTGATCAACTTGGGTGTACTCAGCGTCCTATACTTTGGCGGTCTACAAGCAATAGAGGGCCGTTTCACCGTCGGAGAAATACTTGCCTTCTCCAACTATCTCCTCTCCAGCATGTTCCCACTCATATTCCTCTCCATAATGGCGAGTCAATTCTCCGCGGCCGTGGCCTCTGGCAACAGGATCTACGAGGTCCTCGACTCGACCCCAATGGTGCAGAATAAGCCGGATGCGAAGCCACTCGACGACATCACGGGGCGTGTCGCCTTCGAGGACGTCTGCTTCAGCTATGGTGGGGATTGTACGGAACCTGTGCTGAACCACGTAAGCTTCACAGTCGAGCCGGGGCAGGTCGTCGCCCTACTGGGGGCGACGGGCAGCGGCAAGTCGACGCTGATCCACCTAATCCCCAGGTTCTATGACGTAAACTCGGGTCGGATCACGGTTGATGGAGTCGATATACGTGATGTAACCCTCGAATCTTTACGAACTCACATAGGCATCGCCCTACAGGAGCCGGTGCTCTTTAGCGGAACAATCCGAGACAACATAAAGTACGGGAAACCCGACGCCACGGAAGAAGAGGTGATCGAGGCAGCGAAGGCGGCACAGGCACACGAATTCATCATGGGCCTCCCCAAGGGATACGATACAGAGGTGGGGCAACGCGGAGCAGGCCTCAGCGGAGGTCAGAAGCAGCGAATAAGCATAGCCCGCGCCATTCTGGTCAAGCCAAAGATACTCATACTAGACGACTCAACGAGCAGCGTAGACGTCGAGACCGAGACGCTGATCCAGGAGGCGTTAGAGACCGTCATGAGGGGACGAACAAGCTTCATAATCGCCCAGCGAATCAGCAGCGTCCTAAAGGCTGACGAGATACTCGTCCTTGACCGCGGCAGAATAGCCGCCGAGGGGAACCACAAGGAGCTGATGGAGACGAGCCCAATATATCGTGAGATATACGACTCCCAGCTCGGCGGAGGAATCCGGTTATGAGCGGCCACGGTCCGATGGGTGGGGGGCCGAGAGGCCCCGGCGGAGGAGGCCCCGGTGCAGGCATGGCCCACGGCATAGAGCGCGCGAGGAACCCCCGGGAGACGATAGCCCGACTCGCAGGTTACCTACTCAAGTACAAACTGCAGCTCGTCATGGTTGTGGCCAGCATAGTCGTGGCCTCGATTCTGCAGCTCCTCGGCCCATACCTTATCGGTGTCACCATAGACCAATACATACTCAAGGGCGATGTGGCGGGGCTGACGCGTATGTCCCTCATCCTACTCGGGATATACATAGGGAGCTGGGCGATGCAGGCGATCCAGGGTTGGATCATGGTGACGATAAGCCAGCGGGCCCTCCGACAGATACGTAAGGATCTATTCGAACACATGCAGACGCTGAGTCTGAGCTTCTTCGATAAGAGGAGCCAGGGGGACCTGATGAGCAGGCTCACAAACGACGTAGACGCGATAAACCAGGCTCTGACGATGAACATCACCCAGATAGTGAGCAGCGTTCTAGGTCTATTCGGGATACTCATCGCCATGTTTTCGCTCAACCTCTGGCTAGCCTTGGGCAACCTCACCGTCGTCCCATTCATGCTCCTCGTCACCCTAGTGATAGGCAGAAGGACGATGAGCGGGTTCCGCGGACTCCAGTACTCGATGGGCCGCCTTAACGGGCGGATGGAGGAGATCATAAGTGGTGAGCGAGTCGTTCAAGCCTTCAGCAGGCAAGACGTTATCCTAGCCGACTTCGACAAGGATAATGAGGCCTACAGACAGGCGGCGACGAAGGCGATGAGCTGGGGCTTCATAATAATGCCCCTAGTCAGCGTCATGAGCTACATAGGCATCGCCGTGGTCTCCGGAATCGGTGGCTGGCTCGTGGTCACGGGCGCCATCACCATCGGCCTTGTCGTCACCTTCATCAACTACGCCCGCAACTTCGTCCAGCCACTCCGCCAGCTCGCCGACCTCTATAACAGCATGCAGACCGCCCTTGCGGGTGCGGAGCGCGTCTTCGAGATCATCGACACAAAACCAGAGATCAATGATAAGCCCGACGCGAAGCCCCTCAAGGAGATCAATGGAGACGTCGTCTTCGACCACGTCGACTTCAGCTACGACGGTAAGACACCGATCCTAAAGGACGTGAGCTTCCACGCCAAACCCGGCGAGATCGTCGCACTGGTCGGCCCGACCGGCGCCGGGAAGACGACGATGGTAAACATCCTAAGCAGATTCTACGACATCCAGGGAGGTTCAATCATAATAGACGGGGCCGACATCCGAGACGTGACGCGGGAGAGCCTACGGAGGCAGATAGGCACCGTGCTCCAGGACAACTTCCTCTTCGCGGACACCGTGATGGAAAACATCCGCTACGGCAACCTAGAGGCGACAGATGAGGACTGCGC
>Ga0315286_10001374_pt1 | contig 22024 bp, 19 predicted proteins | sample YL17G10_0_MG_FD_205038 | JGI IMG/M metagenome (GOLD analysis project Ga0315286, IMG submission 205038) | Sediment microbial communities from Yellowstone Lake, YNP, Wyoming, USA - YL17G10_0 | ecosystem: Environmental > Aquatic > Freshwater > Lake > Sediment | place: USA: Wyoming | collected...
ATCGGTGGGTTGTCAACCGGTCCGGCCACATCGCCGCGCTTGATATCGTTCTTGGCGAGGCCGCGAACGTTGAAGCCGACGTTGTCGCCAGGCTTGGCCTGTAGCATTTGCTCGTGGTGCATCTCGATGCTCTTCACTTCGCCGATCTTGTTGGACGGCATGAAGATGATCTTCATGTCCGGCTTCAGGATGCCGCACTCCACTCGTCCGACCGGAACGGTCCCGATACCAGTGATGGTATAGACGTCCTGGATTGGCAACCTGAGCGCAAGGTTGGTCGCCTGAGGCGGTACTTCGAGCATGTCTAGTGCCTGGAGCAGTGTCGGGCCCTTGTACCATGGCAGGTTAGGCGATGGTTTGGTGGTGTTGTCTCCCTTGAAGGCAGACAATGCAATGATCTGCACCTTCTCCATCTTGTAGCCGACGCCCTTCAATAGCTTGGTGACCTCTTCCTTGACCTCATCGAAGCGCTTCTGGTCATAGGCTGGCTTGGTAGCGTCGATCTTGTTGATTGCAACGATCACCTGGGTAACGCCCAAGGTCCTGGCCAGGAAGATGTGCTCCTTGGTCTGGGCCTGCGGTCCCTCGATCGCGGAAACGACCAGAACGGCCGCGTCTGCCTGGGAGGTACCAGTAATCATGTTCTTTACGAAGTCACGGTGGCCCGGGGCATCGATGATCGTGAAGTAGTACTTGTCGCTGTTGAACCGCTTGTGGGACACATCGATGGTGACACCGCGTTCCCTCTCTTCCTTCAGAGAGTCCATGACCCAGGCGAACTCAAAGCTAGCTTTGCCCTTCTCCTCTGCCAACTTTTTGTATTTGTCAATCAGGTATTGTTCGATGTGGCCAGTGTCGAGTAACAAGCGTCCAACTGCAGTTGACTTTCCGTGATCGACGTGACCAATGAACACCAGGTTCAAGTGAGGTTTCTCTGCCATATTCCAGCCTCCTATTTATTGATTTAAGTTCTCCATACCGTATTTCATATTTAACGGTTTTTCCGCCTCAGCCCGAATAATAGCCTGCATCATAGGGCTCTGGATTGAGTCCCTTGCGTTTGCGGATCTCTGCCACGACCTTGGTCTGAATCTCGGTTGGCACCCTTACGAAGCCAGAGTTCTCGGTCGACCATAGGGCGCGACCTTGCGTCGCACCACGGATCGCGCTCGCGAACCCGAACATCTCTGCCACTGGCGCCTTAGCGGAGACCACTGCCGCCTCGCCTTCCTGGCTGATATCCTCGATGACTCCGCGTCGTGCCTGGATCTCTCTTACTGCGTCACCCATCAGATCCTGAGGGACATTGATGAATATCTTCTGGATCGGTTCCATGAGGGTGCGCTCTCCCAAGCACATCGCTCCGTAGATACCGGAACGTACCGCCGGGATGACCTGCGCTGGACCACGATGGACTCCATCCTCGTGGAGCTTGGCATCGACCAATCTGACCTTCATGCCCATCGACTTCTCCTGCGCCAGTGGACCGACGGTCATGGCCTCTTCGAACGCCTGTTTGGCAAGGTCGAGCGTCTCATTGAGATACTGGATACCTTTAGTGATATCCATGAAGACGTTAGTGTCCTTGAAGGACACAATGCCGCGCGCCTCGTCGCGGTCCATTCCGAGGTCCTGCAATTGCTTGGCCAGTGCTTTCGGGTCCTTGATCTTGCCTTCGGTCTTGATCTCGCCTGCCTTGATGGCATCGTAGACCGCCTGCTCCAACGGCTCCACTTCGATGTAGAACTTGTTGTGCTTGTTCGGTGACTTGCCTTCGAACGGACCGCCTTTCTGTTTCACGCATTCTCGATAAACAACGATTGGCGGCGAGGTGTTTATTTCGACCTTGTGCTCGTTGACTATCCTGTAAATGGTGATCTCGAGATGCAGCTCGCCCATTCCGGAGAGCAGGTTCTCGCCAGTTTCCTGGTTGATCTGGACGTTGAGCGACGGATCGGCCTTCGCCACATTCCTCAGCACTTCGACCAGCTTGGGCAGGTCCTTCATGTGCTTCGCTTCGATCGCCACTGTGACGACCGGCTCAGAGTAATGGGTGATCTTTTCGAAGGACTCCATGTCCTTCATGGTGGTGACGGTTGAACCAGCGACGGCATCCTTCAAACCACCGACGGCGCAGATGTTGCCCGCGTCCATCTCCTCGACCGCGATGCGGTCCGCCCCGACGCTCAGCGCCACGGTCTGGATTCTGTTGGTGTTGCCGACGCCGGAGATGTACATCTCCATTCCCTTGACGACCTTGCCCGAGAACAATCTTCCGACGGCGACTTCGCCGGCATGCGGGTCCATGATGATCTTGGTGACCATCATGGTGGTCGGTCCGTTGGGATCGCAGTTCATCATGGCCTTGCCGATCGGGCTCTCCAGGTCTCCCTTCCAAATGACCGGGATACGGATCTTCTGCGCCTCCAATGGGTTGGGGACGTGCTTGATCGCCATGTCCAAAAGGACTTCGTGAACCGGTGATTTTTTGGCCAATGCCTTCTGATCGTTGTTCTTGCAGTGCTCGTACACGTCCTTCATGGACGTGTTGGACTTCTTCATGTACGGCGCGCTCACGGCCCAGTTATGGAACGCTGAGCCGAGGGCGACGGTGCCGTCCTGAACGCTGACCTGCCACTCCTTGTTCAGGGGGGCGGGCATTTGTGACATTATCCTTCGGTTGACTTCTGTGATGATCTGAACGAAACGCTGCTGCATCTGCTCCGGGGTGACCATGAGCTCGTTGATCAGTCGGTCCACCTTGTTGATGAACAGGACCGGCCTGACTCGCTCTTTCAGAGCCTGGCGGATGACGGTCTCGGTCTGAGGCATGATGCCCTCGACCGCGCAGACCAGGATGATCACGCCGTCCAACGCCCTCATGGCCCTGGTCACATCTCCACCAAAGTCGACGTGGCCTGGCGTATCGATCAGGTTGATCAGGTACTCCTTGCCCTCGAAAACGTGGACCATAGAAGCGTTAGCGGCGTTGATGGTGATGCCTCTTGCCTGCTCCTGCTCATCGAAATCGAGCATGAGCTGTTTTCCAGCTAGATCCTCGGACATCATCCCTGCCCCGGCGATCAGGTTGTCGCTGAGCGTGGTCTTCCCGTGATCGATGTGTGCCGCCGTCCCAATGTTACGGATCTGTTTGGGATTGCGCATGATGGCCTGAGCCTTTTTGATATTCTCTTCTTTGCGTCCCATAGAAACACCCCAAAGTTGCAGAAGCCCGTGCTCACCGAGCCGAGGATGCGACCCTCTCTACCTCTTCTTTCTTGGTCACGGCGAAGCTGTTCATGTCGTTCTTAGAAGCGAGTATCAGCTCGTCCGCGAGGCATTCTTGGATGGGCTTGGTGTTCTTGAAGCTCGTCTGGATGGCGCCCTTGGTGATGTTCCTCAGGGAGATGTCCAGCCTGCGTGATGGCGCGACGTCCACTGCCTTCGGAACGGAGATGCCTCCGAACTGTAGCCTGGTGACCTCTTCGCGCGGCGCGGCGTTCTCCAGAGCCTCCACCAATACCTGGATCGGGTTCTTTTTTGTCTTAGTGGCGATGATGTCGAAAGCCTCCGAGACGACCCGATAGGCTTTCAGCTTCTTCCCGGTGAAGACTTCGGTGCGCATCATGTTGTTGATCAATCGCTCAACGACGTTCAATTTCACCTTCCCGAATGATCGGTTGGCGTGCCGACCGTCGGAGTGCGGAACGGATGTCGACGAGAGATTGATGTACTTTGCCAGTCCGGCGTCCCTGACGGTGATCTCGGAATAGCTGTACTTACTGAATAGAAGCATTTCCTTGGCCGCTGGGGCCGGCGTTGGGGTCGTGACTTGAGTTCCTTCCATTTAATTCACCTCACCGGCTTCTCCTTCCTGCCCCTGACCAGTTCGTTCAGGGAGACATTGTTCACTTGAGTGACTTTGTAACGGACGCCGGGGATATCACCGTAAGAACGACCCATCCTGCCTCCGATGCCTTCCACCAGGACCTCGTCGTGCTCGTCTATGAAATTGATGGCGCCGTCGCCGACCGCGAACGCGGTGATCTGGCGGCCGTTCTTGATAAGCTGTACCTTAACGCACTTTCTGATGCCAGAGTTGGGCTGCTTTGCCTCGATACCAACCTTCTCCAGGACGATGCCCCTTGCCTGGGAAGCGCCCTCCAACGGGTCGGACTTCTCCTTCAGCCTGAGCATTCTCCTCTTATAAGTGCTATCACTCCACCGGAATTTCTGCCTGTCTTTCCTGAGCTTGCTGGCAGTGAATAAACCTCGAGCCATTAATTTCACCTTTGAATGGGAAGCTGTCGCCCTATTACGCTTATTATATTTAAGCGTTGAGGGTTTTTTGGTCGCTTCAGCACCCGTCCTATAGCACCGCAGTATTAATAACTTCCCGTTGATAGCCAGTAGGCTTAACCGAGGCAAAATCGCGGAGCGGGATAATCGAGGGGAAATATCTCTTGAGATCGCGGATCATCGTTACCAATAAAAGACGATGCCCAACTCGGCAATGAATCTTCGCCATTCGATGAACGCCATTCGATCATTTAGGGCAATCTTGGTTTTCAATCCTATGAGCAACCTCAGCATCGTGTCAGACAAACAGCAGACATATTTTATACCAGAGATCGCGCTATAGGGATGGGATGGGAATGTCAGCCGAGGCAAGCGACCCAAAGGATGAGATCGAACGGACAGAGAACGTCATCCAGTTGGTCATGGCGGCGGTCGTTCCGGGCGTATTGGCAGCAATGCTCTTCTCTTACATCCTGTTCGATGAGCTCACGATATTCTTCTTCGGGCTTTCCATCGCGATCGCGATATTCATGGTCGTTCCGGCACGGCGCATGCACCACCTACATTTCAAGACCTGGGTGCGCAACTCGTTGCCGTCGAAGCTGATAACCAGCGTAGTCGGGATGATCTACATCGCGGTCATCAGCGTCTTTGCCGTCTCGTTGCTATCGTTCACGACCGACTTCAACCCAGAGCATCCGGCGACCTTTGCAGTGGAAGGCGGACTATTGCTATCGTTGATAGGCTTGATGTCCTACCAATCACAGAACAAGGAGCGCTTCCTTTCAGGCGAGAAGAGGTTCTTCTCGACCGAGCCGAAACAGCTAGAGGAGATATTGGTGCAGCACCTGAAGACGATCGGACATAGTCACAAGCGATCCGGTGATGGCTCGACCTGCCACTTGGACCTTCCTGAGTCCGGCCTCCGCATTCATATCCACCCGCTCACCAGGAACAGCACTGAGGTTCTGCTTGAGAACATCAACGAGAAGAACTCGGGGATCGCGCTGACGGTGAAAGGCTGCTTGGAACTCCCCGCCTAAGCATCGCCCTTGGATTCCCCTTTCTCGACCGCCCTGGCGATCAAATGAGCAATCCGTATGGGTTCAGGCAAAGCACCGCGGACGATACTGCGATCGATCAAGTCGGCGACTTCCTTCTCATCGATCCCGGCCGCAGCGACAAACAACGGCTTGTGAGCGGTCCTCACCTGGAAGAGCGGTGATTGGGTGATGAGATGCAGACGCCGTTCCCAATCGATGAAATGTCGTTTCAAAGCCGCTTCCATCTTGACGAGGTCGGGAGGGTCCCTGGTCACGCTGACCGTCGGAAGCCCGGTCGCTTGATTCAAGGCCTCAAGGTCGATCACGTTGAAACCGCCCATCGCGATCCCGTCCAGCATGACCAGCCGAAGCTGTTCCTTGTAGCGAGATGAGTTGATCATCCTGGCCAGCACGTCGTTCCCGTCCTCTCCGTCGATGGTGAGGCGGGAACGCATCACGCCCTCGACGTAGCTCGGCACGCGAATGACCACGCCGATGACGGTGACCTTGGAGTCAGAGAACGAAAACGGGGAATCATCGATGCCGAGCACCCGGACGTGCGGCTTCACGTCACATCAGCCCTAGATGGCCCGTGACCTTGTCGATGAGATTGTCCGGCGCCGGCCCGATGCCGAGGCAGGTGGTGGTGTTAGGTGGGAGTTCGGTCATGCCAGCATCCGTGATGAGCGAGGTCACCAACCCCGCGCTCTCGGCCGCCATCTTGAGCTCGAGCAGCTCCTTTAGGTCTTTGACCTTGACCACCACTTTCTTCTGGCCTTCGGCGTACCACCTTTCGTACCAATCTGTCTTCCTCTTCTTGGCGCTGAGAGCGCAATTGACGGCCGCGTGTGCCACCTGCGCCGCCAGCTTGCCTGGCGAGAGCTTGATGTCCTTGCGCACGGCGATGACCATCTTGTTTTCGAACTGGGCGGCTGGCATTCGCAGGAACACCTGCCGGGCATATCATAAACCTTTGCTTGTTTCAAGCGCCAGGTTGATCGACGCTTTCTGAAATTGCGACCATCCATTCAAATTATTTATATACCCGTTCTATACAATAAAAGTCATTATATTTACTTATGGAGGGAAATAGAAACATGGTAAAATTTGCCGATGTTCCAGATGAACAAAAGTTCTCTAAATTGAGGCGTTTCAACCTGATCGCAGCTTTTTTGCACCTCGCTCAGGCGATGGTAATGCTTTCAATCGCGAACTATAGTGTGAAGATGTACTTCACAACTTCGTATTACGATGCGACGAACGGATTTCCACCTGTTCTACCATCAAACCCCAGTCAGTTCTTTTCTGTACCTCTTGGCCCCATGGTGGCGGCTTTCCTGCTGATGTCAGCCATTGCGCATTTCTGTGTATCGACGTTCGGTTATAACTGGTATGTGAAGAATCTTAAGATGAACATCAACAAGGCGAGATGGTTCGAATATGCGGTCTCCTCTTCGTTCATGTTGGTTGTCATCGCTTGGCTATGCGGCATGTGGGACTTCGTCTCCATAATGTTGCTTTTCTCTCTGAACGCCTGCATGAACCTGTTCGGTTACATGATGGAGCTGCATAACCAGACAACGGAAAAGACCAATTGGACCTCCTTCATCTTTGGTTGTTTCGCCGGTCTGGTCCCCTGGATAGCTTTGATGATGTACTTCACTGGCGTAAAGGGAGGGAGTCCCCCGATATTCGTATATGGTATCATTATTTCCATCGCCTTCTTCTTCAACATCTTCGCTGTGAACATGCTGCTCCAGTATAGGAAGAAGGGGAAGTTCAAGGACTACCTTTATGGCGAGTACCTATACATCGTCCTGAGCTTGGTGGCAAAAACTGCCTTAGCATGGCAAGTGTTCGCCGGTACCTTGCGTGGCGGTTGAAACCTCTTTCATCCTTTTTTTCCGGCTGGTATCGGTCAATTCGACCGAAGCTGGCCAATTTTTCTTCATCTAGGATCGAGACCTCTCCATGATTACCACATAACAGGGAGCATTTTTTTAACGATCTTAACTCGACCATTTTGCCAGTTTCATCAATGCCTGGGGTTATTGCGGCTCTAATGGTGGCAATGAAGAAAGTTGAAAGGGGTTTAGGGAATAAGGCGAGCATTGTTTAAGCGCTCCTTCCAGCAACCTATGATGCTTTTTTTAGGGTCTTCATAAACCTTTGCTGTCGCCGCTAACCCCGGCGTTATTGTGAGACTAACGATCGAGAGCGACATTAAAACCTTAATATCGACTCTGCCTACACTCAACCATGTTCGAGATCCTAAAGCGCGACGGTCTGGCAAGGATCTGCCGTTTCGAGACGAAGCATGGTGCTTTGGAGACGCCGGTCCTGCTACCAGTGCTGAACCCGCGCTTGATCACCATCGCGCCGTCGGTAATGAAGGAGGAGCTTGGCTTCCAGGCCCTCATCACCAACTCGTACATCATCCGCAACGACCCGGCACTCAAGCAGATCGCTCTGGAGAAGGGCGTGCATTCGCTCATCGGCTATGATGGGATAGTCATGACCGACAGCGGCACCTTCCAGAGCCACATGTACGGCGAGGTCGAAGTGCTCAACAAGGACATCGTTGCGTTCCAAAGGGACATCGGTTCCGACATCGGGACCGTCCTGGACATCTTCACCGAGCCGGACTGGGGGCCGGAGAAGACGCGAACGGCGGTCGATGAGACGTTGCACCGCACCAGAGAGGCAGTCTCGATCAAGGGGGACATGATGCTCGCAGGCGTCGTCCAAGGATCGGTCTATCCCGACCAGAGGGAGAGCTGCGCCCGGGAGATGGCCGGTATGGACGTGGACGTCCATCCGATTGGCGGCGTTGTGCCCTTAATGGAACGCTACCGGTTCGCGGAGCTGGTCGACGTCATCATCGCCTCCAAGAAGGGGCTGATGCCAGCCAGGCCGGTCCATCTTTTCGGCGCGGGGCATCCGATGGTCTTCGCGCTCGCCATCCTCCTCGGCTGCGACATGTTCGATTCCGCTTCCTACGCCAAGTTCGCCCGGGACGACCGGCTCATGTTCCCGGAAGGCACGATGCACCTGGCGGACATGAGGACGCTGGAATGCGAATGCCCGGCCTGCCGCGCGCACAGTTTAGAATCGCTGCGCGCTCTTCCAGAGAAAGAGCGCATGCTGACGCTGGCGAAGCACAACCTCTACGTTTCGAAGAAGGAGATCGAGCATGCGAAGCGAGCCATGCTGGAAGGGACGCTGTGGGAATTGGTGGAGAGGCGCTGCCGCTCCCACCCGGCGCTGCTGGACGGGCTGAGGCGCCTGCGCGAGCATCGCAAGTTCCTGGAGCGCTTCGAGCCGTTGAGCCGGGACGGGGCGATGTTCTACACCGGTCCGGAGTCGTTGAACCGGCCCTGCTTCCAGCGCTACGAGGAAAGATTCTTCGAGCGATACCGTCAGCCATCGAGCAAGATATTGGTCGGATTCGAGGACGCGGAGCGACCGTATTCGCGGACGTATGCGGCCACCATGCGGCGGTTGTCCGAGGTGGCGGACGCGCACTTCCTGGTAATGGCGCCGTTCGGTCCAGTGCCGATGGAATTGGATGAGATCTACCCCATCGCGCAATCGCTGTTCCCTAAGCACAAGGATATGGAGATGGAGGAGCACATCAAGAGCACGATGGAGCGATTCTCCCATTGCCAGCAATACGGCATGTGCCTGATCTATGACGGCAAGGCGACGGAGGAGATGCTGTCCACGTTATCGGGAGAGAAGAGCAGCTTCGATCTGGACGTCGCAAAGGTAAAAGCCGTTGCCGACTACCAGTTCGGGAAGGGGGCGGCAGACGCGCTCTTCGATGGCGCGCTGCAGATCATCAAGTCGAAGACCACGGAGAAGATCAGGAACGTCCTGGTCGACGGAAAGCACGTGGTATCGATGAGGGCGCCGGACGGGTTCTTCACGCTGCGCCCTGCTGGAGCAGAGAAATTGCACAAGCATTTCGCTTCGCCTCGAATGAGGGTCATCGTGAACGCCGATTCGGCCGAGTTCAACAAAGAGGGCAAGAACGTCTTCGGAGGCTTCGTGCATGATTGCGATCCAGACCTGGTGCCGATGGACGAGGTCCTCGTCGTGGACGAAGCGGACAAATTGATCGCCATCGGACGGACGCTTCTGGTAAGAGAGGAAATGCTCGCGGTGAAGAAAGGCCTAGTCGTCAAGGTCCGAGAGGCCGTTCCCTAAGCCTGCGATTCCCTGGACCATCTCGTCCGCGACCTTCAGGCAGGACATCAGGTCTTCCAGCGTATGGAGCATTGATGGTGCCGAAGCAGCTGACGCGGTCAGGATGAGCCGGTTCCCGCGGACCTCGGCCTGAGCATACTGGCCGTTGTCGAGGGATATCGATCTGGCGACCTTCTCTGCCTCATCCTCGCTCTTATATTCGAGGTCGATGACGCACTGCACCTGCATGAGCAGGGGAGATGCGAGCCCCATTAACTAATCTTTCTTGAGCTCATCGAACTGAGCTACTTTTAATGTCGATAAGAAACACCCGCGAACGATCGCTTCGCAACGTAATGTATAAACAAGAATTCCTGCTCTAGTATCTTTGCTAGTATTACCTAGACACAGGGGGTCGGAAATGGAACTCGTCGAGAGCATTGAGGCCAGAGTGAGCATACGATCGTTCACGGAGGAAGATGTACCAGAGAAGATTGTCAACGAGGCTCTGAGATTGGCGATACTCGCCCCCTCCGCGGGCAACTTACAGTCAAGGGATTTCATCGTGGTGAGGAACGGCTTATCCAAGAAAAGGTTGGCGAAGGCGGCGTTCGGACAGGCTTTCATCGAGGAAGCCCCGGTCAACATCGTGGTCTGCGCCAACCAGAACCGAATAAGGAATTATGGAACCAGGGGGGCGCAGCTCTACTGCCTCCAGGATTCGGCGGCGGCGATCGAGCACATCCTCCTCTACGTGGTCAGCGAAGGCTTCGGAAGCTGCTGGGTCGGGGCATTCGACGAGCGCGAGGTGTCAAAGGTGCTCAGCATCCCCGATAACGTCCGCCCGGTCGCGGTGCTTCCCATCGGCCGCCCGATGAAGGATGGCTTCCATACCTCCCGATTGGACACGAATGAAGTGGTCCACAAAGAGAAGTGGTAAAAGGAGAGGAATGGTAGCCCCGGGCAGATTCGAACTGCCGTCACCGGCTCCAAAGGCCAGCATGATTGACCACTACACTACGGGGCTGTGTTGCCTCGATTTGATTTCTCGTATATAAAGAGGAAGTCCAGAACCGGGTTAGAGCGTCACCAGCAGATGCGCACCTTCTTGATAAATGACGCCTTACGGCTGAGGGTAGCCGCACATGGACGCGCGCCGCTTCGCCATCTACACTGGTGCTTTCATCGGGCCCCTGGCATCGAATGCAGTCCTAGCCCTGGTGCCGGAGCTCAAGGCCTCGTTCAATGCCGGCGCGCCCGAGGTCCTGCTGTCGATCACCTTCTTCATGCTGCCCTTCGCTCTCTTCTCGCTGTTCACAGGGGCGCTTTCGGACGTACTGGGGCGAAGCAGGGTGTTGCGCATCGGCTTCCTGGTCTATGCCATCGGCTGCATCGTTACTGCGCTGGCGCCGGAGCTGTTGACATTCTATTTTTCGCGGGCAGTCCAGGGCATAGGGTTCGCATTCCTGCAACCGGTCCTGGTGGCTCTTCTCGGTGATATCGTTCCAGGGGACAGAAAGGGGGTGGCGATGGGGCTTTTCACCGGGGCGACGACCGCCGGGATATCGCTCGGTCCGCTGGTGGCAGGCATGTTCTCCATCGTCGATTGGAGGTTGACCTTCTGGTTCATCGCCATCCTTTCGTTCATACTAGCATTCCTTCATAAGAGCCAGAAGAACGAGAAAAAAGATGCAAGGGTCGATTGGGCCAGGTCTGTGCTCTCCCGCATCGGCAGAGCATGGCGGCTCCGCCCCGTCGTCCTGCTCTCGATCACCGGCTTCATGCAAGTGTTGTGCTACATTGGCAACCAGGCCTTCGTGTCCAATAGATTGTCCGAAGCTCCTTTGCTCATCACCAGCGAAGGGATCGGCATTATACTGGCAGCGGCAGGGCTGGTCGGCCTACTGGCATCGAGGGTCGGAGGCGAATTAGTGGTGAGAATGGGGCTGTTCAAGAGCGCTGGACTGGGCTTCGTCATCATGGCCGCTTCTCTTACGCTCATGCTAGTATCCGATACCACGCCACTGTACGCCGTGGCGCTTGCCATCTTCGCTATCGGTTCCGCGATCGCCTGGGCGTCGCAGCTGACATTGGCGGTGGAATTCTCCCCGGAGCTGCGGGGAACGGTATCCTCGCTCTTCACCAGCGCAGGGTTCTTGGGTGGGTCCTTGGCGGCGGTTGTGCTCTCGGCACCGTATCTGGCGTGGGGGATCGCGGCCGTGAACGTCTCCTGCATCGTTCTTTGCGCCATCATGGCAGTGACGATGTGGATGGCCACGGCTGGAAGAAGATGAAATCGAAGCGGTTTGGATACTTGCCGTCGTAGGCAGATGAAGAAGTCCTAAAGAGGATAAGCGTCTTTGACTCGATTCGATCGTATCATATCTCGCGAATGTGCAACTGATCCAGGACAGAAATAATAAAAAATATTATTAGTCGATTAATCGCCCGACGAGATGGGTTGGATGCGATTCGGTGACGACCGTTCTTATCTTGGAACCTAAGGGAAGCTGGATTGGGATGACGACCGGGACGTAAGCATAGTCCCTGCAGATCGTGGTGCCGGTCTTCCCCTCCTCCGTGGCGATTACCTCGATGCATTCGCCAATCAGTTTAGCATTGATATCCGAGGCTATCTCGAACCGCAACTTCGCGATCTCCCTGGAGCGATCCTTGGCGATGCGGCTGACCACCTGTGCCCTCATTGATTCAGCCGCGGTACCAGGCCGGCTCGAGAAACGGGTGACGTTGACTATGTTGGGTCTGACACTTTGAAGCATCTCCAACGAGTCCCTATGATCCTGATCGCTTTCGCCGGGGAATCCGCAAATGACATCCGTCGATAGGGTCAGCCTCGGCACTGCCTGCCTGATCGTTCGGACCTGATCCTCGAACTCACCGACACTGTACTCCCTGCCCATCACCTTTAGCAATCGATCGCTACCGGTTTGCACAGGGAGGTGGAGGAACTTGTAAACATTCTTGTGCCCAATGATCCGGGCCAGATCGCCTTCTTGCCCTCGCAGGCTGTCGGGGTTCATCATCCCTATCCTGATCTTGAAGTCACCTTCTATGCAGCAAAGTTTCTCGATCAAATCCACCAGGTTGCTGTCGGAATCCTTGCCATAGCAGGCCGTATCCTGGGCGGTCACTAAAAGCTCCTTTGCGCCCTCTTTGACGGCATTCTTGGCGCGCTGCGTGAGCTCTTCTATCGGATAGCTTCTCAATCCTCCTCTGGCAAGGCGCGTGATGCAATAGCTGCAATGCCCCAGACAGCCTTGGGCGATCGGCAAAATGAAGGTCGTGTTAGAAGCCCATTGGATTTTGTCGTCATTTATATCCCCAATACCATAGCGTTCAGAGACTATCCCTGTAAAAGAACCATAGCTGGACGGGGGTATGATAAGGGCCTCGGGGAATTCGTCCATTACCTCGCTACTCTGTACAGAAGCCATACATCCAGTCACGACTAGCTGCTTCCCCTCCTCCTGCAATCGCCTCATCCGCTTCATGATCTTCAGCTCGGTAGCTTTGATCACAACGCAGGTGTTGACCACGACGATATCCGCTTCCTCTGCGGTCGCGGCGATGGAATGATTCATCGAGACTAGCTTTTGCTGCATCTCCTGGCCCTCGCCCTGGTTCATGGTACAGCCATAGGTCTCGACGAAGAAGCGCACGCTTTGCCAATCATATCCCGATATTTATGCTTGTCAGGATTCCCCCGGATTCGATGCAATTATGGAAACGACATAAAGACCGAAATTCAAAGGGTAAGGTTTATCTCTGTCTCACTGTCTTAAATGCTGCAAAATCGTCGGTGACAGAAGATGAATTATAAGAAATTGTTCGCATTGGCCGGGGTCGCTTTGATTGTGGTGGCATTCATAGCTTTCGTCGTTGCTCCTAACCTAGGGGGCGGTCAACAGACCAGTTTCAATGTTGTGGAAATCTATATCAGCTCTTGGGATCTGAACAAGACGGTCGAAACACAAGGCATCGATGTCAAATTCAAGATATCCATCGATTTCGATGGTGATGGCATCTTCGAATTCCCGAAGTTGAGTTCGAGATTCAATGACACTACGGTCGAGCTCGCTCCTTTCAAACTTGGTGGCCCGATAGCCTCGGCAATCACGGCATTCAAGTTCAAGGTAGAGGTCTTCAAGGTGGGCATTAATGAGACCTTAGGCGAACAATTGTACTATACTGCAGACGGTACAACACCAGTGAACGATGGGATCAACCAAGCGGAAGCATTACACTCGTGGAGTTACGATGCGACCGGGATTGAGGGTGCAAATGACAATGCTTGCCGTATCAGCTACTGGTATTACGTCAACTTCGTAAGTTAGCGAAGGTGCGAGAAAACATGACCCTTTGAGGTCGGGCGACTGCAATATATTGCACGACTTCATGATCTCTTTAAGGAAATTCCTCCACCTCAATTCTAATGAGAATTCTCTCGATTCGCTGATCGGCATCATGAAAACGGAGGAGCGAATCCACAGTTTCGACGAAAGGAACGACAGCTCGTTTGTAATTTGCTCGCGTTCCCTTTTTTTAATAGCCACCGCTGTTCTTTCACAAAAAAGGCTCAATATCGCAAATTAAGCGGTGAATCAATAAATTTTCAATGCTGGATAGCAACGTATTCTCCTCTGCATTAGATATAAATACGGTCGAGTTCACTTAATTCCTATTCAAGGTGTGGTTGAGGCCACAATTACAATAAGGAGCTGATAGAAAATGAAAGACGAGAACAAGAGGGTTCTAAGGATAGCATTAGTTACTCTCGTATGTTTCGCGATGTTGTTGCCATTAATGCAAGCATCAGCGACAGCGGCTGTCCCCAAGACCCCTCTGGATGCGAGTACAATACCAAAATATGTAACCAATATTTCGAGTGTGCCTGTATATGTGCCCACGAAGGCAATGGACCCTGTCACGCACCAGATGACGGATTATTATACCATCATCGCCACGCAGTTTAAAGAGCAGATTCTGCCTGCAGGGTATCCCAAGACCACTGTATGGGGATATGGTGGTATTGCCAAGGATGCGATTACTGGGGCTCCCCTTGGATTCGTTAGGAACTCCCCATCACCTACGTTAGAAGCGACGAGGGGAACGCCAATGAACGTCGCCTGGGTCAACGGCATATACACCCCATATCTTTTCGCGACTGACCCCACCATCGACTGGAGCAACCCCAACAATATGGCGAAGCCCGGTCCCGAGGGTAGCATTAACGCACCTGCATATCCTCCAGGATATGCTCAAGCGCAGTACCCAGTTACTATAGCGACCCACTTGCACGGCGGAGAAGTCTCGGCCAAATATGATGGTGGCCCGTTTAACTGGGTAAGCTGGAACGGTCTGCATGGACCAGATTACTATACGTACACAAGGACCGTTCGCAACGCCCAAGTCTTCCATTATGATAACCTGCAAGCGCCCGGAACGGTGTGGTTCCATGACCACGCCATGGGTCTGACCCGGAGCAATGTGTACTCTGGGCTCGCGGGATTCTACATGTTGAGAGACCCCGCTGACCCAGTGGCTGATCTGCTGCCATCCGGCAAGTACGAAGTGCCTCTGGCCATCCAGGATAGGAATTTCTATACTGACGGCTCCTTGATGTTCCCGAGCGATGCGCCACCCAACCCCACCTACCACCCCTATTGGGTCCCAGAGTTCTTCGGAAGCGCTATTATGGTGGACGGAGTTACCTGGCCGAACCTGAACGTGGATCGTGGACAATACCTGTTCAAGATCGTTGATGGTTCGAACGCCCGCTGGTACAACCTATCGATGTCGAACGGCATGCCGTTCAAGATCATCGCCAGCGATGAGAACTACCTGCAGAGCGCCGTGACCGTAACATCGTTCGTGATAGCACCTGGTGAGAGATTCGACGTCCTCGTGGACTTCACTGGTATCGCGCCTGGCACTCATATCATCATGCGGAATGATGCTAACGCGCCATTCCCAGATGGAGACCCGATTGACCCCGCCACCAATGCACAGATCATGCAATTCACGGTGACAGCGAACGCCGGGTTCGTGCCGAACACGCTACCTGCTCTGCTTAACCCGACCCTGCCGGGCATCTTCCCGACATTGAGCAACCCGTCGGTCTACAGAAACATCACGCTCAAGGAATGGAGCGGACCAAACGGACCATTGATGGTCACACTCGACGGACAGCAATACTCGAGTCCAATTAGCGAAATGCCCCATGTGGGAGCGACCGAAGTGTGGAGGCTCATCGACGATACCGTCGACGGCCACCCGATACACTTGCACTTGGTCAACTTCCAGCTAGTTAGCAGGCAGGCATTCAACATGACTGCTTACGACAATGCCTGGATGGCCCTCAATGGCGGATCGTTGCCGTTCTCGAGCCCGACTCAGAATGTCGACCTGACCCAGTTCCTGATCGGATCGCCAACCGGACCTGAACCGATAGATCGGGCTTGGAAGGATACGATTAAGGTATTGCCTGGAGAGGTGCTGACCATAATCGTGAGGTTCTCACCGGTCGATGGTAGTCCGTCATATTCGTTCGACGTGACCCAGGGTGGGCCATATGTATGGCACTGCCACATCATCGACCATGAAGACCAGGATATGATCAGACCATACCGGGTCGTAGCTTAAGCATTAAACATTTTCCTTTTTTCTTATTTTTCCAAGCATTAGCAGAAGGCTTGGCCAAACGAATGGGATCCTGGGATACCAACCGTCAATGCTCAATTTATCTTGCTTTCCGCACCAGGGCTTGAGCCTGGAGAGAATGCACATTTCGATCTTCCAACTAATAAGGCTGGGACTGTTTGAGCATTCATCCCTATCTCAGCAGATTTCCAGGGAAAGAGTGGAATGATATATTATGCAACGATTACATCGAGCATCTTAGCATAATCGATATATATGGTCAAGTACCAGTTTGAGAATCGATATGGAAATGACCGGAAATGAGAGGATTGTCGATCGGAAGAAGGCAGCCGCTTATCAGTTTTGAGGTGAGTTGGCATGAAGAGCCCCATCAACATTAAGAAAGTCAATTCCGGTAAGCTGATCACAAGCAGCATAAGACGAAGGTTGTTTCGCAATCTTGCCACCATTGCATGTTTTGCTTTCGTTGCAGGAACCATCCTCGCGGCCGGCTTTCTTGTTGCAGGCGCTCAAATGGGTGTGCAACAGGGGTTGGACAGGCTCGGCGCTGACATGATCGTGATCCCATTGGACCCTTATGCCCGCAATGCCGGTTTCTTCATGACTGGACAGCCCTCGAGTCTCTATTTGGACGAATCCGTAACGAATGACGTACTGGCCACTCCAGGCGTCCTGGCCGTTTCTCCACAGGCATACGCCGGGACATTGCTCTCGGTGCCCTGGTGCCAATATAGCGTCCATGTTATGGGGTTCGATCCAAAGACCGATTTCACCATAAAAGGAATGGTCACGGGGATGCCGGATCTACAAGCCAACCAAGTGATTGTTGGTAGGTTCGTGCAAGGGAACGTCGGTTCTTCAATTGATATCCATGGCCAGAACTTCACCATCGTCGGGCGGATGGCGGCCACTGGATTCTCTACCGATTACTCGGTTTTCGTTACGTTAGAGGAAGCGTATCGATTGGCAGCCGATTCTCAGTCTGGAATGGATCCTTTCCCATTGCAACCAGGTAAGATTTCGGTGGTATTGGTGAAAGCAGATAGGGAAATCGGCATCGATCCGGTATTGTACTGGGTAACTGTGATGAATCCCGGAGTTCTGGTATATCCGATGTCTAAGCTCACCTGGCAGGTCGGTGACCAACTCATGGTTACCACCCAGACCCTATATCTGACTGTGACATCGGTGATCCTGGTCTCGCTGCCTTTGGTCGCTTTGATCGCCACGATGGGAACGAATGAGCGACGCCGGGAGATCGGACTTCTCCGTGCAATGGGAGCTACCAAGTCCTATGTCTTCAGATTGTTCTTCACAGAAACTGTCCTATTAGCCTTTTTAGGAGGAATTATTGGCGTGGTCGGAGCGAGCCTCTGTTTGGCCTGGTTCCAAGAGACTCTCTCCCAAAGCCTTCAAATCGCCTTTCTCTGGCCATCGCTCCCGGTGGTTTTGTCGCAGATCTCGATCGCACTGATGATCGCAATCCTCCTGGCAGGTGGAGCTGCTATCTGGCCAGCCTTGCAGGCAAGTAAATTGGAGCCATACGACGCCATTAGGAGAGGACAGAATTGATTGTTATCTCCTCGATTACAAAAACCTACGTTACACCGAGCTGTACCGTCAAAGCGCTCGACGAAGCTAGTGCCGTGATTGAAGACAAAGAGTTCGTGCTCATTGTTGGCAGGTCGGGAAGTGGCAAGTCCACCCTACTGAGCGTAATGGGTGGCCTCACCAGGCCATCCGAGGGAAAGGTAGAGCTCAATGGTAGAGATATTTGGAAAATGGATGATTCAGAGCTTTCACAAGTACGAAACCGCGAGATAGGTTTCGTGTTCCAATTTGCCGGCCTCATGCCAACTCTCAATGCGTTGGAGAACGTGATGTTGCCGGCGATGTTCTCTAACAACAGGACCGATGTGGCGAAACGCGCTGAAGAATTGCTCATATCCTTAGGTTTGGGTGATAAGTTCACTTCCTATCCACATCAATTATCCGGTGGCGAACTAAAGCGCGCAGCCATCGCCCGAGCTCTTCTTAACGATCCTGGCATTATTCTCGCGGACGAGCCGACAGGAGATCTGGACGCGGATACCGAGATGGAGATAATGGAACTCTTTCGGGAGATCAACAAGAAGGGCAAAACAATTATCATGGTCACTCACAACCCTGATCTATCGACGTACGCGACGAGAGTATTCCGGATGGCGAAAGGGAAATTGGAAATCGTTTAGACGGATGCCAGAATGCTGGCAAACATCAATTTAACGATGGGAAATCAATAAAATTCTTATATCCGTGACTGGAATCATTAGCACTATGAAAGTCACATCGATTGCTATTGTGGGGATAGTCCTTGTGGCGGTTGGAGTTCTCGCAGCCGTCGGTCCTTGGACATTGTTCCCTGTCTGCGAAGCGGGCGACCCTCCGCTGTTCGTGATCACTGCAGCCAACAAGACTCTTCCAATGCCCTGCGGATACACTGCACGAGCTGAGCTGGGAGTTGGTTCTCTGATTGCAATTGGTGGCATAGGATTGATGCTTACGAAGTCGCCAAGCAGTCGTCGTGCTCTCGGCTTCATGGGAATTGGTCTAGGTGCGTTTGCCATATTGCTCCCGACATCGTTGATCGGTGTATGTGCCAACGCCTCGCACAACTGTGTTCTGGAAACCAGGCCTTTCTTGTTAATATTGGGAGGAGTTGCAGCAATAGCTTCGGCTTACGTGTTGTTCAAGGCCCGGTGACCTCGTGGACGCCCTTCGCTTCCGCCAGTTCATTTTTAAGGGCGTAAAGCGCAGGACATTCAGGAACATCGTCACCATCCTAACCTTTGCTGTCGTGACTGGCAGCCTACTTTCAACTTATTTCCTTATTGGAGGCGCGGAAAACAGTACACAAGCAGGCATGGATCGCCTGGGTGCGGATATGCTTGTGGTCCCGGAGCAGTATGCAGCGGATGTGGATGCAATCATCCTATCAGGGCGCACTTCCACGTTCTTCTTCAACAGCTCTGTCCTGGCCGGTGTGGCCAATGTTTCAGGTATCGAGAAGGTCGCGCCCCAGACATACATAGCCACGCTAAACTTCGGATGCTGCTCCTTCCCGACCCAGCTCATTAGTTTCAATTCGACGCAGGATTTCACTATCCTTCCGTGGCTTAGAGAGGACCTGGGTCGTCCGCTGGTCAGAGACGAGGTCATATGCGGGAATCAAATAATAGGGGCGGCACCGGGATATCATCTGCTATTCTATGGCCATGACTTCACCATCGCTGGTATCCTCGATCCCACTGGCACGGGTGTCGACCAATCGGTCTTCATCCAAGATACCGATGCGGTGCAGATGGCCAAGGACTCTGTGAAGCTCGCCGTGAAGCCCATTGACCTGAAGGAGGGGCAAATATCTGCAGTATTGATAAAGCTTGCACCAGGAGTGGATGCCGAACAGGTGTCCGCTGCCATACAAACCGCCGTTCCGAATACTCACGTGGTCACCTCAGCTTATTTGGCAAGGGCGGTTTCTGACCAACTCTCCGGAACGATTGGCGCCTTGTACCTGATGGCTGGCGCTGTCACGATCGTCTCGGTACCTTTAGTAGCAACCGTTTCCAGTATGGTCGCAAACGAACGAAAGCGGGAGATCGGCCTACTCCGGGCAATGGGAGCGAACAAGCGCTTCGTCTTTTCTGTGGTGCTGGTGGAGGCTTTGATCCTTGCTGGCCTAGGAGCTTTGATAGGGGCGGCGGTTACAGGTGTCATCATCGCGATGTTCCAGAATCTGATCATGACGAGTCTGGGGATACCTTTCCTTTGGCCGCCTGCATTGCAGCTGGTCTTTGACATTGGATTGGTAGGCATTGCAGCGGTGGCGATTGGAGGTCTTGCCTCGCTATATCCAGCGATAAAGGCAAGCCGTCTCGATCCCTATGATGCCATAAGAAGTGGACAAAATTGAGCGCGCGATTCATGGCCAAGCCGATCGAGAAGATGCGATGTCAGCAATTGTCGTTCGATTTCATCCTGATCAACAATTGAAGAAGCTCTTTGAAAGCCACAATGGTTTCATCCATCTCTCCGGCATCAATCGGTTTGACAATGTATCCGTTCGCCCCGCTTACCCTGGCGGTCTCGAGATCGATCGGCGAGCGGGACCCGGTGTAGATCACGATGAGCATCGTCAATATGCTTGGCATATCTCTAAGCAATCTCAGTACCTCATGACCGTTCCTTCTCGGAATATTGAGGTCCAGTAAGACCAGTTCGGGCATTTCTGTCTTGGATTTGAGCATTTCCTCGATCATGGCGATCGCATATTCGCCATCCGTCACCACGGATACGGTTGCAGGGAGTTTGGTTTCCAATATCAGTTCTTTAGCGAGCATTGCATCTGCAGGGTTGTCATCCACCAGAAGGATTCGAACTGGCTCCAATCCGATCATCGTATCCTGTCCCAATGATACCTAAAAGAAGGAATTTGACCCCTTCTTTTCATCTGATGCAGCATCATTCGATCACCGTGCGCTCATCATTCTCCGTGCTATCGGTCAAGCAAACGCCATGCCAACGTGCTGATTAACACAGGGCATACGTATTCAAGCTTTCGGAGATGGGGGAGGGATCGGAAGCTGCGCTGCTCTTTTTAAGCGCTCCCTCTTAGTTGAACGCAGAAAAATAGAAAAAAGAGATGAAAAGGGAAAGGGGTTTAGGCCTTTGTTGACTGCGTCGCGAGCGCCTTACTTGCCGTACTTGGCCCAGTAGTCCGCGAAGAGCGCTTCATCAGTCGGAATCGGCTTCGGAGTCGCGAGTATGCGCGAGACCCAAGTGAGGTTCACGAACATCCTGGCGTTGACGTTCTCAGTGGTGATGTTGCGTCCCCAGGTACCGCACGATAGCGACAGGGTGAAGGGCATGCCGTTTCGGGGGCCGCCTGCACCTTCGTTCATGTTCTGGTTCACCATCACTCGACCGGTCTTGGTGCCGAACGCCAGCGCATCCACGTGCTTGTCATTCTTCGTGTGGATCCCACAGGTGTGACCTAGTCCCTGATACTCGGTGATCTTGTTCACAAGATCCACTGCGGCCTTTATCGATCCGTGGTACTTGTATAGCGTCAGGACGACGCAAAGCTTCTCGCCCGAGAACGGGTAATCTGGTCCAGTGCCGTGTTCCTCGACAACGAGATAAGTGCGTCCTGCCGGTAGGGTAATGCCAGCCAGCGCTGCGATGTGCTCGGCGGATTTGGCGATGACGTCCAGGCTCGGCACAGGCGCCGGTTTTGGCCACATTACCTTCTGCAGTTTGGCCTTCTCCTCGGCGTTGCATATGTACGCCCCGTTCTTCACCATCTTCTCCACAAGCGCCGCATATATCGATTCATGGGCGGCCACGGAATTATCGGCCAGGCAACTTGTCGCCAAGTCGAATGTCTTTCCGCGGCTGATCATGAGCGCGGCGTCATCGAGGTCAGCGGTCTCGTCCACCACGTGGACGCTGTTTCCGACACCAACGCCGTAAGCAGGTGTGCCCGAGCTGTATGCGGACCTGACCATGTCGACGCCACCGGTGGCGACGACCAGGTCAGACTGGCGCATCAGTTCCTGGGTCTTGGCGATCGAGGGCTTATCGACGATCTGGATGAGGTCCTCGGGGACTCCGATCGCCTTGCAGCCCTTGCGCATCAGGTTGACCGCCAGCTCCGAGGACTTCTGCGTCTTCGGGTGAGCGGCGACGATGATGGCGTTCTTGCCCTTCAGGGCGCAGAGGGCCTTCATGGGCGGAGTCGCATCTGGGCCGGTGGACGGGATGATCGCTGCCAC
>Ga0315286_10001375_pt1 | contig 22019 bp, 41 predicted proteins | sample YL17G10_0_MG_FD_205038 | JGI IMG/M metagenome (GOLD analysis project Ga0315286, IMG submission 205038) | Sediment microbial communities from Yellowstone Lake, YNP, Wyoming, USA - YL17G10_0 | ecosystem: Environmental > Aquatic > Freshwater > Lake > Sediment | place: USA: Wyoming | collected...
AGACGAGGACGAAAAGAGATTAGACGGTGCTGACATAGCAATGGATCATCTTGCTGAAGATGAGCACTATTATACGAAGCTCAAGGAAATGGAAAGACAAGGTAAAGAGGGCGCCAAGTCTGAAACAAAGAAAGAGAAGCTCTTGAAGCTTGGTGAAGCTACTGAAAAATCTGTTATTAAAGAACGAAAACTTGCTGGGACTGTAGCTAATGCTGAAAAGATGGCTCGTATTAGACAAGAGACAAATGCAAGTCCAAGCGAAATGAAGGCTACGCACGGTCAGTTGAGGGCGTATACGGCTAAACTAAAAGCTGAAAGAAAGAAGAATGAAAGTGTAACAAAGGCTAAAATATTTAGAAATCCCACGCAAGAAGAAAACTTTAGAAGTAATAGGCCATTTGGCGGAAACGAGCAAACAAGAAAGAAAAAAGCAGATGAAGCGGCCGCTTCGAGGCGTCGAGAAAACGCTTCGGCTTTTACAGAGAAGATGATGTCACGGATCCGCACAGATCCAACGCATAGAAAGCTAGATCCTACTGGTGGGTATGGTGATTTTAATGACTAAATACTTTGACTGGGCAAGAGTAAAAGACATGGATTCACGTAAAAAGTCTGACATTAACATGTCTTCGACTTTTGCTGAGCAGCGTAAAAAGAAAGAAACTCATAGACACTCTAAGGAGTTCGGCATTAAACAAATGGGCGAGGAAGTAAACATCGATTGGGGTAAAGCAGAGGGAGTATACGACGACCCAAGACGTGCATTACAGAAGCTTGCTGCAGCTGAACAGAAGGCTGACAAAATAAACGAAGAAGATGATGAGAATGACCGTCCCGAGGGCGAACTTGAATGATTACCGTCTATAAAACGACTAATCTTATCGATGGAAAAGTTTACGTTGGTCAGCGTACATCGAAAAGGATGGCAGGCTATTATGGCTCTGGCAAACTAGTAAAGCAGGCTTTGGCTAAATACAGCAAAGAGAACTTCATAGTTGAAGAAATCGATTATGCGTATTCGTCTTGTGAAGCCGACCAAAAAGAAACATTATGGATTCAAGAGTGTGATTGTCTAGCGCCAAAAGGTTATAACATATGTCCCCATGGCGGCACTACTCGCGGCGCTCATTTTTCTGAAGAAATATGCAGAAAGTTTAGTGCTGTTTCATCGTTTAGGCGTCTCAAAGGTATTCCAAAGCCAGAAGAACAGAGACAAAAAATGCGGCTTGCTAGCAAAGGAAAGCCTAAATCTGAAGAACATTGTCAAAATATGAGAAAACCTAAATCTGAAGAGCACAATAGAAAAAACAGCGAATCGCACAAAGGACAGATTCCTTGGAATAAGGGCCTCAAAACAGGACCAACAAACTATTCTGAAGAAGGGTGTTTGAGAAAGAGTGCAGTACAAAAAGAGATGGGCGGAGTATCGACGTGAAAATCAACTTCAATAACATAAAGTTTGTCAGAAAAGATAAAACGCTGCTTGATAATCCGTATAAAACGATTATGGAGCATGACAAGACTGGTTACGTATACGTCGACAACGTAGAGGGCGTGGCTGTTATTCCCTATCGAATGGGCGCAAACGGTCGAGAAATCCTTATTCGCGATGAGTATAGTCCTCTGCATAATACGGTTTTATCGATTATCACTGGGCGAAGAGATAAAGACGACAAGAACGGTCAAGCAGCAGCCCGCAGAGAGTTGTTAGAGGAAGCAGGTATTCTCGCGGAAGAACGATGGTTCAATGAGGTTGGTGAAATCCTACCTGCTGGTTCATACAAGCGAGCCGATGTGATGTATGTTGTCGACGTGACGGGTGTTCATCAGGGCCGACCAGAAACCGATGGAAGTATCTTTGAAAAGAAATCAACGAACATGTGGGTGCCTGTTAGTGAGCTTGCTCGCATGGTTAGAGAACCAAATGGCGCTACTGATGCATATTTTCTCAGCGCCGTTGCTAAATATTTAGTATGGTGCGGCTTGTTCAAGTCGGAGGAATCAGATTTAGCTAAAGACAAGAAGGGCTCAGAGCGCCCTGGTCATAAATACATTCGTAGAGAAGGCCAGGCTGGCGGCTACAAATATATCTACAAGGAGCCTGAACAGAAGACTGCGAAGAAGGAAGACGAGAAGAAACCTAAGGGCGGAATCATGGAGCAGCTGGCTGCTCTCCTTGGTAAGAAACAAGGTGGCGAAGAGAAGAAGCCCAAGAAGCAGCTTCCATTCAAAGAGTTTCCAATGGCGCCTGAAGGCATGCCTGATTTTAAGAAGGGCGTGACGGCTGCACAGTGGATTGCAACACTTGACAGTATGGTTACTAGAACAACAAGCGACTTTATGGCAAATCTAGATGACGGCGATCATTTTTTAATGAGCGAACCGCTTAGGCGCGGTCATCTTTATGCTGATGCTGTTATATCGATGCTAGATGCTGCTAGAAATGCATATTCAACTCAAGACCTTCATAGCAAAGACATTTTAGTTGAAGATAAGAAGAGACTTAGCGACGGCGCTCAAGGTGAGGTTCAACGAGGTATTTTGAAAGCGTCTTATTGCCTATGTGCAACTAAGCACATGACTGCAGCACTTAATAGCAGCCTTACTGAGCGTGTATTCAGTAATCTTGCTGAGAAGCTGGATGCAGGTGCAAGCTACAATAAAACAGACAAGCTCGTGACGATTGTTGCATCGGTAAAGAATCAGTTAGAAGATCTCAGCGGCATAATGAAAGACATCAGATGGCTTCAAGGTGGTGATCCAAAACTAGACTGGATGGTTGACAGCGTGTTCAAGGCTGTCGATGAGCTAATGCAGGCCAGAAACCGCTTTGTGACGAATGGCTTCAAGTTCTACATTGATAAACTGGCGCCAAAGATTGAGTCGCTGGCCGATGCAGAGGAAATAGATGATTCGGTAAAGCTCTTAGAGGGCTTAGAGACATTTAGACATGAAGCGATGTATTCGTCTACTACTTCACATGAAAACGAAACTTTTGCTAATCAGTGGAATATGAAACAAAAAGGCATCTATGACGGCGCTTCAAGATTTTCAGCATATGCTTCTGGAAAACTGGTAGATAAGGTAAAGGGCTTAGAAGATCTTGGCGATGATAAGATTCTACAAGGCCATATCAACGAATTAGCCAAGAGTCCGGCATTTGCCTTCCTCTCAATGAGCAAGCACGTTTCATCGTTTCAGGTTAGCGAACAGATCTTTTCATACATAGACACACATGGCATTGACAAGTACTACAAGGACATGGTTTATCTTACAGGCGGACGCTCAAAGCCGTGGAAGGGCGCCAAGACTGATCACTACGAGCAGTATGTGAAAATCCTCACAGAAGCTTATAATGGCAATGATGTATATGAAAACGAAGACATGAAAGACATTGCTTCATTCTCAGGCGACCAAATGGGCAATATGGTAAAGAGCCATCCTGCTTCTACGGTCTATGCTGCAATGAATACAATGCTCTTGCTCAATAAAAAGACACCAATAACTTCTAGGGCTCCTGCTTTCATTAGAATGTGGTCGGTGGCGTCTCACAACTCACTTATGAGCAACGCCCTAGAAGAGTTTGTATCAGCTAAGAACATCGATAGAGGCTCCTATGTGAACTATCATATTGCCTCCAATAGAACGGTGACGCCTCGACGAACTTCAGTGAAAGAAGGCTTGGCTCATTCGGCAAATGAAATCTACGCTTACTCTCAGGAGCTCATAAATAGCTCTGATGAAATCAAGGGCGACACGGTAAAGCTGTATAGAGGCAATGGTTCAAGCGAAGTGAAATCGGTTGCTTCTTCTTGGACTCCTCGAGACGATGTGGCTGCTCACTTTGGAAGTGAAATATCGGTTGTTGATGCTCCGAAGGAATCCGTATTCCTATTCAATGACATGATGAACGAGGATTATTGGACATTCCCTCACGAACGAGAGTTCATTTTGATGCCCGGGCTACTATCGGCGGATAAGAAGCTCAACCCGGAAGCACTTGCACCTTCGGCTAGACAAAGTATTTTAGACAAGCAACTAGAACAACAGGCTGAAGCCTACGGTGAAAAATATTAAATGATAGCAAAAGACTACATTAAAAAAAGAAATCTCCGATTCTTACATCCCGACGTTGTTGCAAAATCGGATGATGCAAACGTCGCGTCGATACTTAAGGCGGTCGGCTATTTCAGAAACTTCCCAATCTTTAAGATGATGTATACGTTGCTCTACAAGAGCACATCGCTATCATTAGAGCAATACGGTCATGTCTATGCTGTGATGATGGATTACAAAAAGCATCATCCATGCGATTTCTTTATTGATGGATTTTCTGCCGCATTATCAAAGAGCACAGCTGTGGGCGACGACATTAAGGCGCTGTATGGTATAATGATACATAATCAAATGAATAAGAGCAGCAACTTGTTTATCCGCCGATCAAGGCTTGAGAAAGCTGTTGCCGATTACTATGCATTCGGAAAGCCAATCAATGTAGCGGTCATTAGAAAAGCAAAAGTGTTGAAAATCAGCAACTGGAATTTGATTAAGAGTATTGCCAAATGGAATCGCTAGCCGAGGATCTCACACTATCTGATTTAAACAACAAGATCGCTACAACGAAGGTTTATATCGAGAACGTTAAGAGACATTCTCATGAGATGAAGGCCTTCTTGCCAATATTCAACAATGCTGCTTCTCTTCCCATAAGTCGAACAAAATACGATGGAACTGTCGCGTATATCAATTGGATCTTACGCTCTGATGAATTATACCTATGTCTAAATATTTCATATTGCTTGTCTGGGCGATTCAAGTGTGCGCAAACACTGTCGCAGCTGTTAACATTAGCAGAGCTAACTGATCGTAGGAATATTAGAACACTGGATGGCAGAAGGTTCAAACAATACTATACGTACACTGCGACGGATCCTGTGTATGCTGTTGTGCCAGACAGAATAATCAGCCCAAAATCGTTTGCAATAATCGAAAATGGTTTAGAAGCTTTTAGGTCAAGAGACAAAATACTGAAACGCTTCGATGTACAATCTCCCCTGCTTGGGGTATAATGGAGGTTTATACATGGATCTCTTCGAGAAAGCCGGCTACGTTGGTGTTAAAAAGGAAAAAGCAAAGTATGTTCGGTCTCAAGAAATATTCGCAATTAAGCAGAAAGAAGGTCGTGCGTCAAAGAGATATGGCACGAAGAAACCCATTATCGAAGTTAATAAAAAGGATTTACTAGTTGCATGGCGGGAGGATATGTGAAATTACTTATTTGCGGAGACCGTAATTGGTCGGACGGAAATGCTGTTAGAGAAGTAATTGCAAAGTTTCAGCCAGCTTTTGTTATCGAAGGTGAAGCTAGAGGTGCTGATATTCTGGCGAGACTATCTGCTGAAGCAATGGGAATTGAGGTAAAGCGTTTTCCTGCTGATTGGGAAAAGTATGGTCGTGCTGCTGGTCCCATTCGCAACAGCCAAATGCTAAAAGAAGGTCGGCCAGACGTGGTGGTTGGGTTTCATTACAAAATAGATGAGTCTAAAGGCACACGCGACATGCTAACTCGGGCTAAAAAGGCTGGCAAAGCTACATTTATATTTGATGGTAAACTAAAGGAGTTTTAAATGGCTAGAATATTTATAGACGGGTTTGAGAGTGCTACATGGGACTTATGGGATTTGAATATGTTTACGCATATGAACGAGTATCCAGGCGTTGAAGTGCCGTCTGAGTTTACTAGTCGGTTTTGTGTAAATCAGGTGGGCTTATCTCGTGCTATCGCTCCTATGAGCGAAGCTTATTTTGCTATTAAGGCTGGTACTACGATCACTTTGAGGGATCCAATGATTTCTTTGGACTACAATTACGAACTTTTTTCTGGCGAGCCTCTCGGTGCTATATTCACTTTATGGATAGATTCTAATATCGGCGCCATACACGTTGGAGGAGGTACGAATCTTGACGGCTTTCCAGAAATGGGACAAGGGAACCCTCAGTGGAGAGCTCAGTCAAACACGGGTCTTGTAAATACAAATACTTTTCATTTAATTGAAGCTTATTTCAAGATAGACGGTTCCGCAGGAAGGTGCATAGTTAGGTTCGACGGAATAGAGGTGATCAATTTTACAGGAAACACTCTTATTGGTGCTTATACAACTTTTAACGTAGTGGGACTTGGCCCTACCAATAGTAATACTTTTATGGACGACTTTATCATCGATGATTCTGAATTTCCTGGTGATACACGGATTGAAGCGATTTATTCTACGGGTGAAGGATCAACGACTGAATGGACACCTTCACTTGCTCCAAATTGGGACTGTGTCGATGAAGTTCCACCTGATGATATCGATTACATATCTACAAACGCTATAAATAAAACTGATACTTATTTAATGAGTGATCTTATAGGTCCAGTTAGTTCAGTCATCTGTGTCCAGCCTCAAGTAGAAATTGTAAAAGAGGGATCACCCACACCTCTAAATATCAATTTAGTTTTGCGATTAAATTCTACAGATTATCCATCTGCCGATAAAGCAGTTACAACAGTAGTACCGAATGGACTATCTGCTATATGGAATTCAAACCCAGCAGGAGGTTCCTGGGATGAATCTACTGTAAATAATCTTCAGGTTGGAGTAAAGAGTAAAACATAATGGCTGATCAACTTACAGTATTTCAATCATTAGCTCAGGTTGAGTTTCGCCAGCCTCCTAAACTTAAGGTGATTCAAGCAACAACGCAGGTTGAATATCGCCAGCCTCCTAAACTTAAGGTGATTCAAGCAACAACGCAGGTTGAATATCGCCAACCTCCTAAGCTTAAGGTTATTCATTTATTAGCGCAAGTGGAATATATTCCTGGTATACCACCACCTCCTCTCCCTAATATTCTTTTTGGTCATGTCATATGGTAATTACAAAAGAAGCCGAGATGAAAGCTTTGAGAGATGCTAAAATAAAAGCCTTGAAAACAGCTAGACAAAGGGCTTTAGATGATCGAAAGAAAGCTATCGAAAACAGACCAAACATTTTAAATGCTAAGACAAAAGCTCGAGAAGATGTTAGAGTAAAGATTTTAGAAGAAGCCAAGATAAAGGCCATAGAAGAAACCAAGATAAGGGCCATAGAAGAAACCAAGATAAAGGCTCGAGAAATTAAGAAAGATGCTTTAGAGGCTAGAAAAAAGGCTTTAGATGCTAGAAAGAAAGCTAAAGACAGTGTCAATAGAGATAACATAGTGTCTTATAAAGAAAAAGCTAGCAAAAGTTATAAGACGAGTACAAAAACAATGGAAGAGCATTCTCACATTGGTTCCGGCGGTGGTGCAGGAGTCGGTGCAGGAGTTACTAAAAGAAGAAGGCGTGTTTAAGGAGTTTTAAATGGCTGTTTTAGCAACAGATCTTTTTGAAGAAGCAACGACTGTTCCTGCTCCCTTACCTACCGAATGGTCATATCCAACGGGCCTTGAGGATAGTTTGTCAATGCATTGGGCTTATCTTTCAAATATTCCCGGAGGTGGATCAGCCGAACAACGAGGCAACGAAGCCGTTATTCATCAGTCTGTACACACAAATAGGTGCCGCCTACCGTAATGATATTAATCCTGGTCCTAATCAATATGCCAGTGCTCAAATTGATCTTCATGGAGGAGGTGCGGTAGCCGTAAGAATGTCTCCAACTAATGGAAATTGTTATTATCTATTCTTGACATATGGTCGTCTAGATCTTATTCTTTTTAAATATTTTGAAGGAAATCTTACTCAATTATCAAGTATATATATGCCGACTTTTATTCAAACGCATGAAGTCGGTGATGATATATCTTTGATCACTCTCGAGGCAAATGGACGATATATAAATTCATATTTTTCTGAATCGTATACTTTTGTCAATCAAATTATCGATGAAGATATTGTTTCGGGCCAGCCCGGAATGGTTTGTGACGCTGATAACAATAACATATGGTATACCGACAAAGGAGTTATAACCTTTGAAGCGGGTGATTTAGATGATTATGTTGTTCCTAAAGGATTGGGAGCGATCTACATATCTGATTCAAATAATAATAGAGTGATCGATCGGACGATACCTAATCTTGAATATATTTCTGAGTTTACTGATTCGGGTCAGCTAGTATATCCTACTGGTATCTGCAATGATGGAACACATTTATATCTAATTAATGAGGGTAAAATACTCTTGAAGTATTTGTTAGGAGAGACGGCTGCTGATTTGACTTTTGTTGAGGGAACTGGCTGGGATGTTTTCGCTAATTTTTGGGGTGATAGTGTATTTCTAACTGACGCCGATGATTTTATAAGCTACAGCACTGCAGATGAAGTTTTTGCTGAAACAACAAGTGTGGTCATTTGTACATGCGATGGTCGTGCTACAATTGATAGCGTGACTGATGATTTAGGAAATACATACACAGAAGTGTTTTCGGGTACAGTTCCCTGGTCAGAAGCGGGAACAGACACTTATCTCATTACAGATGATTTTTCAAATGGAACAATTGACGATCCGCCGTGGGGTTATATCGAAGGAACTGTATCTGAATCTGGTGGAACACTAAATGTTACAGCAGCTAGCGGGACTAGTAGTGCCATTGGTAACGATTTATTTATGCGAAGTAACGATTTTTATGTAGAATTTGGTGTAAATATTCAATCGATTACAGCTGGCGATTCTGACTTGATATATTTAGCTTCTCTATACAATTCAGAAGTTAGTGCTAGTGTCTTTAATGTATTTATTGCCTCGACAACAAGAAAAATATATATCAACTGGAGAAATAATGATAATTCTTACGAGTCACTCGAAGGTCCTGTTCTTTCTCTTACTACTCCATATACGATCGGAGCATATTTCAAATTTGGAAGTGGCGATGGCACAGCCGAACTATACGTAGATGATATTTTGACTTTATCAATATATGATTTAGCCAACGATGTTTATGCTGTTCAAGGATACTTTCCTGCAATAGGAAGTACATGGATGGATGGAACTACTGGTTCGGCTTCACTAAAATTTGATAATGTAGTTTTTACGAGTGATTCTCTATGGTATAATAATATTAAAAATATTTACTTCAAAAATTACCAATGAGGGACTGTCGGGCTCGACTATAACAGCTAATTTTTCTGGTCTGGTTACATATAGAAGTATACAGGTCATTAATTACTGGGGTCTTAAGGACAATTCATTCGATGTTGCTTTATTAAGTGATCCACGAGCAAGCGTTGTTGCTCCAGATGGTAATTACAGTGAAACATTGACTACGACAACTCCTAGAGAACTCGTTATAGCTTCTATTTTTAGTATCCTCCCAACTACAAATGTTGATCCATTTATAGTGGGTTCTGGCGGTTGGATACATAGAGGAGGAGGGGAAGATCCTCCGTATGCAGGATTTTCATGGACAGGGATTCCCTGGTATTTTTGTGAGGATAAAGTTGTAGATATACCGAGCGAGATTGAAGCTATATGGACACCAGACGGCCCAGACTATTATTCTACTGTTATTGCATCGTTTAAGCCAATCGCAGAGGATCAGTTTTTTGAGATTAGAGGTATGTGTACTGATAATACATTTTTATATCTTATTGAAGCAGGCGATGGCGTAGTATGGGTTCCTAAGATTATAAAAAGACGATGTGACGATTTGTCATATGTCAGTTCTGTCGATTCTTTTAATAGTGGCGATTTTTTAACGACCCAGTGGCTATTACGACTAACGGGAATTATTTATACGTCACTGATAATAATTCGGGTGGTAGAGTAATTGTATTTTTAAAGTCTGACTTGTCGTATGTTGATCAATTTGCTTCTGTGGCTGCATTAGCATTTGGAATTGATAATGATGGATCATATTTATACGTTTCTACTCAGAATCTTTTAGGATAATATATGAGAATAACACGATATGATATAACGACTTTTGCGGAAGTTGATTATTTTGATTTAAGTCCTATCCTTGGCGCGACGGATCCAAATCCCTTTATAAGCTTTGGAGTAGTCGCCGATACGAACTCAGATTATGCATACATAACTGATTTCAGCGTTGAACCTCTTGGTGTTCTTCGTCTAGTTAAATCAACTGCTGTAGCAGATCTTGCAACGGGAAGTCTTGGAACCCAGCCTGGTGAATTTTCAGAACCTACCTTCGCCACGATTGTTATTTTTCCTGTAGCATCTGTGGACATTAATAGATCTTTTGGTCACATTATATGGTAATTAGATGAAATTAGGAGACACAAAACTCAATCATAAATATCTCCGTGTGGTCACTACAAAGACTGGCAAAAAGAGGTATATTTATGAGGAGTCAGAAGAACGCCATCCCACTATACATCAAAAAGCAAGAGAGATGAAGAAACACCCATTCCAAATAGAGCTTAGTCCTGCCACGATGGCAATCATATCCAAGCTGCAATCTGCTGGGCATGAGTCATATGTAGTGGGCGGAGCTGTGCGTGATTCATTGATGGGTAAGGCTCCAAAGGACTTTGATATTGTAACTTCCGCACATCCAAAACAGATTCATGAACTATTTGGCATCCCAGGTTCAGTTGGTGCTAAGTTTGCTGTAAATATAGTTGACGGTCATGAAGTAGCGACCTATAGAATTGATGATGCGGAAGCTACAAGTGCTAAAGAGACATCTGTTTCTTTGGCCTCGTCACTGAGCGAAGATGTAAGGCGTAGAGACTTCACTGTAAATGCTCTTGCCTATGATCCTGTATCTAAACAAGTGTTTGATTTTGTTGGCGGAATAGACGACGCTAAGAATAAAATACTCCGATTTGTAGGCGACCCCGATAAAAGAATAAAGCAGGATCCTCTTAGGATGCTCCGTGCTATCCGCTTCGCTAATTCAAAAGGCATGGACATAGAAATGGAATCGTTCAAGGCGATTCAAAAGAATATGCCGCTCATCAAGAAAGAAGCACCTGAGCGAATATCTGCTGAAATTATGAAGATGTTTGAGTCAAGAGAGTTGATTGCTGGGCTCACACTTATGCTGGCGACAGGTTTCTTCAAGGAGGTGATACCCGAGTTGCAAGAAGGACACGAGGTAGAACAGAATAAACATCATGGCGAGAGCATACTGCTGCACAACATGCTGGCTGCCGATGCGATAAAGAAACCAGATCCAATTCTGAAGCTGGCTCTTCTGCTACATGACGTAGGTAAGGTTCAAACAAAACAGTTCAACCCAGAAATAAATGACTACAACTTCTTGGGGCATGAAACTGTTGGTGCTAAGATGGCTGTAAAGATAATGAAACGCCTCAAGTTTTCTACTGACGACATAGCGCGTGTCGATAACATCATTCGTCATCACATGTATTATTTCACAGACGAGACTAAAGACAAAACAATCAAGAAGTTCATGGCTTTGCCCGAATTCAAAAATATACTTAGAGCTCGACTTGCTGATAGAAAAGCAAATTTGGCAAAGAAGGGCATTCCGTTTTCATTCAAGAAATTGGTTAGAAAAATCAGGGTCATTCAGACGACTAAGCAACCTGTTACTGTAAGAGATTTAGCGATAAATGGTCACGACTTGATGGACTTAGGACTTAAGCCGGGACCGTTGTTTGGCAAATTTCTTAATAACGCTCTTGAATTAGTGCTTGAACAGCCTGAGCAGAATCAAAAAGAGATTCTATTAGAATTTGCTAGAAGAGAGTTTATTAATACATAGGTATAGTAAGGCAATAAAATGATTATCTATAAAGCAACGAATATGGAGATGGATAAATGTCATACGTTTTAAAAGAGTCGTTTGGAACTACCGCAGACGATTATGAGTCAGTCCAAACGTCTTGGGCGGTCATCCGTGGAGCGATGAGTTTTGTTACTGCGTCGGCATATGTGTTGACGCAGGCTGAGCATATGCTTACAAAGGTGGGGACTCCATCAACTTATAATTTAACCGCGTATATATATAGCGACGGTGTAGGTAAACCGGGCACTCTTCTCGGTACGTCGATAAACACGATTCCGGTTTCTTCTCTTTCTACATCGTCCGGTACGTATTATGCGTTTCAGTTCGCAGGAGTATCGCTTTCATCCAGCACAACATATTACATGGCAATCGCTGGCGACGATACAGTGGACACGAATTACTGGCGGATGTGGAGTGACTCTACTAGCGAGACGGGGATTTTCAGCCGGTACGAGGCCCCCGATTGGGTAGAATATTATGTATCCAACATACAGGGAATGATTAAGACTTATGTATATAGTGGCCCGTTTCCGTTTGCTTTTCCTCCTATGGGTTAGCTTATTGACTTCGCATAATTGCGATTATGATAATACCGTGTTTTAGAGAGGGTCTTCGGACCCTCTTTTTTCGTTGTACAATCGCGAAACAATGTGGTATGATGGTGCTTATGGATAAAAAATACTTGATGGTTATCGATTTAGAGGCAACTTGTTTCGAAAGAGGCTCTGAACCCGAAGGATGGTTTCAGGAAATCATCGAGGTAGGCCTTGTCCTCCTCGCCTCGCAAACTTTAGAAATAGTCGAAACGCATCAGCAGTTTGTCAAGCCAGTTTTGTTTCCTGAACTTTCTCCCTTCTGTAAAGGCTTGACGACCATTTCACAATCACAAGCAGACGGAGGTATTTCATTTCGCTCTGAAATGTCTTATTTGTCTGAACTGTATGCGGATTACAATCGTCCAATGTTTTTCTCATTCGGTAAATACGATTACAATCAAATACTTCGGCAATGCAATCGGTTCAAGGTCGATTTTCCATTTCGATTAGAACAGCATGTAAATATCAAACAGGCATTCAACAAGCTTTACAACAAGAACTTCTTTCGTGGCGTGCCCCATAAATACGCTCTAAAGTTTTTCAACGTATCAATAGAAGGCACGCATCACCGGGCTTTGGACGATGCTCTAACGATTTCAAAGTTTCTCGTGAAAATGGTAAAAGACGGCCTAAAATATTGATGTACAATCCCACCTCAGGGTGATACAATAGACTTATCAAATCAAAACGGAGGTGGTGCATGGGTTTCATGGGACTGGGACACTGGGGTGAGTCGGACAATGCGGCAGACTTCCACGCTCGGCTTCGGCTTCAGATCCGGAATGAGTTCCGGAAAGAAATGAAGAACAAGGCGAATTGCTACAACACTCCTGGGTGGGTGAATGCCCTTCTCATTTTCAAGGAATACCCTTCAATCGCCAAGTTTCTTGACGCTTCGATACTCAAAGCGATCGACAAGGAGATCGAGAAAGACCTGGGCTATTTGAAAGAGGGCGAGGGCTATGATCTTATTAGGAACTTCCGCTCCATCAAGTTCAACACTGAGTTGTAGGCGAAATAATGGGCTATTCACCGCTCGTCATCAAGAAAATGTTGGCGTATGTCCCTTCGGGAAAGAAGCGCTACATGTGCTGCCTTTGTCACAAACAGTTCACATTTGTGGACATGAGGTTGCACCTCGAAATAGATCACGAAAAGAAAGTTGAAGGTGCTGGATACGTATTCTACGAAGGCGAGGTAACTGCATGAAACTCTTTTATATCGGCGACATGTTTTACTCAGAGTCCGGGACGATGATGAGTCCTATCTACCATTCTATCCCTCTGCCGCCTGAAGGCGGATATTATCGGAGCGACTGGGGCGAGGTGAGTCTTCCTCTAACGGGTGAAAACAACGACATTAATGAAAAAAGCACAAATTGATCGACGACTTAAGGAGAAAATACGTGGCCCTGATTCTCGGTGACATACATGGTAATCTGTCAAAAGCAGAGGCATTCCTCGCCTTCAAGCCGGAGGAGACACATATATTCGTAGGTGATTATGCAGACTCTTTTGAAGAGACCGATGAAGAGATCTACAAAACGCTAAAGCTGTGTATAGAGTCTCCGGCGATACTGCTCCTCGGCAATCACGACCTTCACTATTTCAGCGAGCCTCCATTCACATGCTCAGGACATAGAGCGTATGCGCATAAGAGCCTCAATGAAATCTTTGAGGCGTTTGTTGCTGAAAATAGGTTCAAGCCGTGTATTGCTGTTGACGGCTTCATTGTCACCCATGGTGGTGTTTCCAATGAGTTTGGGAATAGCGCTCTCAAGGTGAAGGATGTTGACGTCATTGCTGAAAAAATAACTTTTTTGTGGCAGATCTATCTTGATACACGGTTCCTGCGGTCTCCAAATACTCCGCGGTTCAAGAATAGCTTATTTGCTATTTCTCCTACTCGGGGCGGGATGGACAGATTCTCTGGTCCCTTCTGGGCTGACTACAGGTCTGATAATCTGTATGGCGTGCCGCAGGTGTTCGGTCACTCCCGGACTCCTCTCGGTAATGTCATAAAGGTCGGCCCCAAATTAGCTTCTTTCGCAATTGGGTGCGATAACGACAGACGGATCTGTTTCAATTCAACTACCAAGGATGTAGAAGACTTTGGTGACGACCCGCTACGGAGATTCTAATGAATACTAAACGGTTGCTCGACATACTAAAAGAGCCAGACCCCATCTTACATGTGCAAAATGTGGATGTGGAAACTGTATGGTTTGGTGCACCGTGGCTGGTGTGCCTCGCTCAAAACATGATTCACACTATGCGCTCCGTCAAGGGTGTTGGAATAGCTGCGCCGCAAGTTGGGATCAATTACAACATGGCCGTCGCTGTAATCAGTACGGTTCCTGTCGTGCTAATCAACCCTGTCATACTCAGCAAGGCAGAGGAGACGATTGCTATCAAGGAAGGGTGCTTATCGTGTCCTGGTAGAGATGTAAGAATCTTACGTCCTGCTTGGATAGAAGTGAGGTATAATAGTATCAATGGTAAAGAGTTCATACGGCTCTTTGGTCAAATGGACGCGATCATTGTGTCGCATGAGCTCGATCATCTGGCGGGAAAGCTGATCACGGACTATGAAAGCAAATAACATTATGCGGAGTGATTTAGTATGACAACAAAGCTTGAGGATGAGTTGTTCGTCTACAAAACAATGTCGGTCGCATTTAGGGCTGCTTTAGATAATCTCTTGAAAGACTATACTGATTGGATTGGTAATCAGACAGTAAAAGATGGAGTAATAGGTCTTTTGCTGTATCGTGTAACAGAAGCTGATAAATACATTCAAAACGAATTAGCGAAAAAGGCTCGTGAAGATCTTAAGTTCACCGATAATTAAATGTCAGCTCTGCCACCGAGGTACTATAGGCTATTTGAAGAGAACGAAAACACGGGTTTAAAGCTGTCAGCAAAGGTCGGTGGTGCTGGCGATGATGCATGTGAAGACTTAAAACGGCCATTGGCTGAAATCTTTAAGGAATGGAGAAAAGAATGGGCAAAAAAGGGACTGTTACCAAAGCGACCAAGAAAAGGAAGTTTGTAGACTTAGAGTTTGAGTGCGATGATGCGACACTCAAGCGTCTCAATAAGATTGCTGATTTAGCGGCTGTCACTCTCAGTCAGCTTGTATCGGTGATTCTGGCTTTATACGCCAACGACATCAAAGAGGTCGAGGGCGAGGGCTTTGGCGCTGAAGAATGGACAATGGGCAAAGATAAGAAAATCAAGAAGCGCACTATCACAAGAGGGATTGGCTTAGGTGATAAGTGATAATTACGACAAGCTGGCTGATCTGTATGGCATGAGGGAGATGTTGGCTAACGACACGCCCTTTGGCATGAACAGAGTCGAGCTGTTCTATCTGTACATGGAGTTCGCATTTGTAGGTTTCATAGTCTTGATGGCGCTGCTACTCAAGGACCTGTGGGAGAAGAAGTGAAAACGTGGCTTAAGATGGCGTTGGCAATCTCTGCTATTGCTACATTTGACACAATCATACACATTGAATCTGATCCCAAATGGATACTCTGGGTCAACAACCTGGCGTACTACATATTTGGTTCATATGTGGCTGACATATTACGAAACAAGGTGAGCACATGAAACTAATCATACTGGCTCTCATACTGATCACACTAACAGGCTGCTCATTAATCAGCTTCAACTTAAGACCATGTCCCTTCTACACTGGCGACCCTAATGCTGTCCCATATGATTACTACTATTTCAACTGTCACTAATTGCTATATATTAATCCCACTCTCACATTCAAAATGGGCTTAATATACCCAAACAGACTAACTGCTTTAATTATACTCTAAGTAACAATAGTATTACTGCATGATACACTGTAACATCATAGTATAACTCCCCACATGCCGATGTGCCACATGAGAGACTGCTGTAAACACTCACCTCAGACAAACTGCTGTGACTAACTGCTGTGACTAACTGCTGTATACAACTGCTCCGTCAATATGCTGTGATTGTCTGCTGTAGGCGGGGGCTGGGGGAGAGGGCGCACCTCAACAATAGGGTCGTCCATAGTGTCTCCACGGTAAAGACACTACGGTATGTATACTCCGTAGACGTCTACGACAAAATAAAGGGGTCGAATTCCCGGTACGCTACGGTTGGCGCTCTGTATGACGTTCTCTACGTAGTGCTTATCGTACCCTGCGTCTGTGGGAGCGAGATGAAGGCTCTCACGGGCGCTCTTGGTGATTAAATGCACTCGTTCAGAGCGCTCTTAGCATGATTTCCGGTTATCCTCACGCCCCGAAGGCGCTGTAAGCGCTCCCATAGCGTCTTCATCAATAACCCATAAAGCGATACCTTGCAGCGCTACCCATAGCGCTCCATTGAGAAGTCGTTGCAGACGCTGCAGGCTACGAGTTACTTAGAGTCTGTGGCCTATAAACAAGTACATCATACTACATTGGCGTCGTATTGTACATCGTCTGTGCGCGGAGAACGCTGACGTATCTGCACGTAACAGAACGTCATCGAATTACAATTCCGTCCATATAACAGAACATGTATTCAATGAATTTGGGTTCTACCTATTGCAGAGTACGCTGGGCTACGTTGGAGACTCTAGTCGGTATTTTAATACAGCTCGCGGCCGAATTTCACTGTACGGTCAGAGGGCGTTCTGGGTTTTATCTCACGCCGTTTCCGTGATTGGCTAGCGTATATGGCCGCTGCAGTGTCTCCACAGTTTTTCTCAATATTGGCGAGATCTACGATGTACAATTACAGCTGAGTTTGATATAGTATACTTATTAAATACGGAGGGCCACATGTCACATATTCATGCATGCAAGCGAGATGGTAAATGCTTCTGCCCAAGCAAAACCATGTGGAATACGCTTCCACTGATGGTCGAGGCCGCGCTTCTTAAAAGCGATGGGAAGATTAAAGCGAAATTTAAGAAAAAGGTGAATCGAATCTCATGCCCTGACTGCCGGGCGATTCTCGGTCTCGAGGGTCAGCCCAGTGAACCCAATTTAGCGGGCTTAACGATGTACATTCACGGCATTTAGTGATAGAATAGACTTATTAAATACGGAGGTGTACCGAATGGGCTTAACGCCTTTCGCAGTACCGACAGTGTTAAATAACGGAGCCGAGGTCTTCGCCCTGAAGGGTATGAAGGGTCGGCACTGGGTGGTCCTCGCCAAGACCGATCAGGGCATTCACCCCTGGGTCACTTGGGCAGTGGATCAGAATGGCGACGCTTACTGGGGTCACTACTTCGCAACGCAACCGGAAGCCTATGACGATTGGGAGAAGAGGAGCTTATGAGCGCGACCTATACACTGATTATCCAGTTCACAGGTCCCATTGGGATCAAGGAAGAGGATTTCGAACAGGGCGTCTACGATTCTATCAACAAGGCGGGTGGTGAGGTCCGCGAGTTCATTCTGGAGGATGACCAAGATGCCTAATGTACCGGGAACAAAAGTCTGGTTGCGCAAGAAGGAGCTCGACATCATATGCAAGCGGATTGAGGACACTCCTCCGATAGGGCGTCTTCTCATTGCCTACGACTTCGCGGAATACAATGTACGCAGGGCGAAGCAAGATAAACGCAACATCAAGATGGTGAAAGACTTCATTATAAAATGGTGGTTCAACTACGGATACCTGGGCTTCCCTTATGGGACGCCCTACATGGAGGAGGAGGAGAGATAATGGGCTTAGAGAGCCACATTCGCCAAGTGCTCGAGGATGACCCAGTCGTGATGGCGTTCGGTCTCGACTACTGGTTTGAAAATGGGTTGAAGGTGTCCACGCAAGAAGCGGCCAACAAAATGGTGAAAATCTTCAATGATAGTGGGGAGTTTGGACACGCTACTGCTCTGTACTCCCTGTTTGATAGGGAGTGGACAATCGAGTTTGGCGTACATCCTCAGTTCAAGCGTAAATAGGTATGTACAATCACGGTATCTGTTGATATAATAGACCTATCAAATACGGAGGTTAGTGACTTGATACCTGATGACGCTTTAACGGTGAAAATCTTGGCGCTCAACACGGACGACATCCTCCAGGTGTACTCCGGGCGCAACCGTGAGTGCTGCTGTGGATGCGCAGGCAAGCACACTTACAACCCGGACTTCAGGGCGCTTGGCTCTGAGAACCGTGGGTACGAGGTGGACGAGGACGAATGCGATATCAACACGATCAAGCGCGTCCTCAACAAGATCAAGAAGAACGTCACCACGGCTGACTACCAGGGCGACTATGTTGCCGTGGTGATTGGTGAGCGTCCGGCGGATGTCTGGTATGACCGCGGACGTGGTGGCCGTCCTCGCCGGGTGGAACACAAAGGACGCCTCTACGTAGCGTACTTCAAGCCCACGGAGCAGGAAATGCAGGAGAAGAGGGCGCGAAAGGCCGCTTACAAGGAAGAGACTGAGCGTCGCAACAAGGCGACCCTCGAAGGAGCTGGCATATGAGTAACAGGTGGAAGCGCGGCCCGTATGTCCCTGAGGGTCTGACGCTGAACTTGCGGAACCCGGCTCAAGTTGTGCTGTTCAATGAGGAGCTGGCAGGTCAAATCAGTGATGGCGTGTGGGAGAATGCTCGACCGTTCAATCATTGGACGTGGGTTCCGCGTGCTGAAAATGTGGGCATCAGCGAGGCGCCGGGCTTTTGTGCACCCGGTCTCACGTGGGGTTTCCGCCCTCCCAGGCGCTACAACTTCTGCGACAGCCTCCTGATCGAGGTATGTGGGGAGCGCATGATTGCTGAAGTACAAACTCGGTTGAAGGGTTATTTTGCGTACAATCTCGAGTCGCTTAAAGCTGACCTTCGTGACATCTCTAAGATTGTGAACGGCAAGCGATAATCTCGGTGTACAATCACGGCATTTTATAATATAATAGTCTTATCAAATCAGGGAGGTACGAAAATTGGACTTCAAGCGTCTCAAAGGTTACGAACCGAATTACAGCACGTATGCGTTCTTCGGAGGTTCCAGCCGTCCTGGTGGAATCCGGCTGGGCGTGTCTGCTCCGTACATCACCTCGGCGGAAGGCAAGAGGCGCTTCAAGAAGAACCTCGGTATCGGCCGGGTGGCGTCCTGCCCCAGCGGCGACGGCAAGGTGACCTGGGAAGAGTACTTCTCGCACCCCGAGACTCCTGGCGTGATCTTCACGATCTATGATTGGAAGGGCGGGATGTCCTGTGGTTTCGGCATCAGCAATGCGCTCTATGAAAAGATCGAGGTGCCCTACGCAGAGAAACTCAACCGAATGCTAGCCACGCTGGTCGCATTCACCCTGGGAGGGTAACATGATTTGTCCAACGGCTCCCATCAAACCGTACGAAATAATTTCTTCGAATGGTGACTTCGTCAGGAAGTTCACGAACAAGCGCGATGTCCAGAAGGTAATGTTCTTCCTGGGCAAGAGCGACCTGCTCTTCGCATTGTCTGTAGACTACCCCGGGCTGACCAAGATCGATCCGGCGTATGTGGCCGCCGCAAAAGCGGAGCTCAAGCGACTCGGCTTTAAGGTGGAACGGAGCGACTACAAGACGACCTCGAAGGTGTACACCTACAGGATCTTCTACCAGGGTCCTCGCCCCGGTACCAAGTGGTATCGCCCCTGCTCCACTCGGCGCCAGGATGCAACTGGGTTCAAGATCTACTTCTACGGATTTCCCAAGGAGGATGCCGCAGATGTCAATAAGCATTAAGGAAAAAAAGGAGTATGGCGCTGCACTTGGTGAGCTCTTCACCGACGGTGGTAGCGACACATTAATGGAGCTCTACAATGGGATGACGGATATCGATTGGCCCAAAGAAGTGCTCCACGCCCTCAACGAAGCGGATGAGCTGGGTGAAGAGATCGAGAGTTACATGAACATATACCTGGCTAAAAAGTTCGCTAAAGACGCGGGTGGTAAGTTCATACCGCATGGAGGTATTAAATAACATGTTCTTCGAAACGGGTAAATTCTGCGACGACTGCAACGCAGAGATTGTGGTGTATCCCTGCTCCGTAAAGATGGGTAAGGTGAATGCCAGGTCTCTCCCTGGGTGGAAGCGGTGCGAGTGCCGTCCCAAGTTCAATGAGATCTCTTCAGCTGAATTCGATGCTCTGGTACCCGGCTGGCGTGAACTCCTGGTTCCAGTGGATCCGCTCGATCCAGACTGTTCACTGGAAGAGGCTCTCGAAGATGTAAAAAATCTTGTCAATGAGCTACAGGATGCGGTAATTTAGTGGTATAATAGTACTACATAAAGCTTCACGGAGGTGTGTTGTGGGAAAGACCTGGAAGGACGACAAAGTAATCAGTCGTCATAAAAAGGGTGCAAGATTGGCTACGCTGGACATGGACTTACGGACTCGAACCAAACCAGTGGAGAAGAAGGAAAGAGGTGGCGGCAAAAACTGGAGAAACATCATTGATGCACATTTGGAAGAGGACTACGATAACGACATAGGAGACTAAGCATGAAAATTTCAGAGGTGGCGGTGTCCCTCACTCAGCATTATAGGGCACATAAGAAAGAAAATGGCGGGCACAAAACTGCTCCTAAAGGCAAGTACGGATTCAAGAGCATTCAGTACAAGGTGGCGGAATCTGATGGAACTATCCACGGACCGTTTCTTGGTCGTGGTGCGGCTCTCACTTCATTCCGTAATGATGTGAAGCTGAAGGGGAAGCCCACGGCTGGTGTGAAGTTTCTGGTCGAGGACATCTTCCGGCCTAAGGCTAAAGGTCAGGAGCTCAAGGTCGACAAGGTAATCACCTTCGAGGTAACTGCATAATGGGAAGACGGACAAAGGAAGAGCTAATTGCTTCCAACTATTACGAGTGGCTTGAAACTTGTAACAAGTTGAGGGAGCAAAAGAAGTCAGGTCCCAAACTGACTCCTGCTGAGAAGGCACTCCTCAAGACTATTCCCTCGCCTGAGGAACCGTACAAGAGTGCTGGAAAACAGCCCGAGGATGTGCCAGTAAAGAAGAAAAAGCCGGTCATGAAAAAGATCGACTTCGACAAAAGTGCAGTGTGGCCTGAGAAGGCTCAGTCATTCTTGTGTGCCGTATTCAACGTGCCATTTCGGGATGAGCATTGCATGTTGTTCTGTGAGAGGGATGACTGTCCCTTCCATGGCGTTGGATACTTCCGTTCACACGGGGTAAAATTCTAGGTTAGAGGTGAAGCATGGCAAAGTATGAGAAGACACGCACGTATGTTGTATCGCAGATCTTTACAGGCGGAAATGGTGTGGTATTCTCCGCTCCTAAGGGTCGTGCATATGCGGACATTATCCTCCGAACTGGGTCACTCCCAAATCGGATGGTGAAGTCCTTGAAGGTCGGCAAGAAGGTCACCTTCACTCGGTTCTCAAATCAGTACACAACCTACTTTGCACCGAAGGCGTAATCATCGGTGTACAATCGGCTGTAAATGTAGTATGATGTACTTGTTGGTGGATAGGAAAAGGTGCTGGCCGATAGCACCGACGGATTAAGCATCGCCCGCTATCCGTTATTCCACCCATCACGGTCACCAGACCGAAGACACGATTGAGTGGCTAGCCACTAGTCCGACTGCAGGTGGTACCTCGTGAAAGCGAAGGGCCTTTACTGGTGACAAGCTGTGGGTGATGGTGAGCGGCGGGTCCGACGGGATTTGAACACCGCTCAGGTAG
>Ga0315286_10001376_pt1 | contig 21972 bp, 24 predicted proteins | sample YL17G10_0_MG_FD_205038 | JGI IMG/M metagenome (GOLD analysis project Ga0315286, IMG submission 205038) | Sediment microbial communities from Yellowstone Lake, YNP, Wyoming, USA - YL17G10_0 | ecosystem: Environmental > Aquatic > Freshwater > Lake > Sediment | place: USA: Wyoming | collected...
GAATTGACGATACTTGTTCCTATGTAAAGCGACCGCCACTGTTTCGCGGACCCACCTAAATCTTTCGTATTGTCATTGAACGCCCAAAGCGCGTTAATATTACCGCCGATGCGAAGATCGCAAACGCTATTAATGAGAGCCATCTCGCCATTGCCGCCAGTGAGTAGCCAATTCGAAGTAGAGTTGAGGTAAATTTGAGCGCCAACGAATACGGTGCCTCCACCAATGCCAACACTTGTTGCCGCCGTGCCGAATGCCGCCGACACAACCAGTCCTCCCGTCGTGGCGCTGCTGGCGCTGGTGCTGTCGAGGATGCCGAGCGTGTGCGCCCTCGTCTGCGTGACGTTAGTGGACGCCACTGGCGGGCCTGCCATGCGCGTCACGAAGCTGTCCGTGTAGGTCGTGGCACTGCTGGCGAGAAGCGTTGTCGCGGCGAGATTGTTGATGGCCGTGACTGCCACCGTGCCGCTGCTGCTGGTGTCCGTGTAGCTCGCCGCCGCCTGAACAAGTCCGGTGCCGGTGGTCGTCCATGCCGCTGCGGATTGGTTGCCCGAGAGCCTGACTGGGTTCGTGCTGAATGTCTTTGCCCCTGTAAATGTCTCCGCCCCCTCCAGCGTCGCCAAGGTGCCACTCAGCGGCAACGTGACCGTCTGCGTGCCGAGCGCGCCAGTGGCAGGCGCGAGCGTCGTGGTGCCCGATGTGGCGTTGCGAAAGCCCACGTTGCCCACGGCGCTGCCTGCGGTGCCGAGGAGCAGGCTGGTGGTCGAGGAAATAATCTGCCCGGTCGTGAAAGTATTCGCCGTGCCGACATACGCCGGGTCGCCGTCGCTCACTGCGGTGCTGAGTTGCGCCATCGTGAAGCTGCCAAGCACGGCTGCGTTGCCGGTGCTGGTGACGTGGCCGGTCAGATTCGCGTTCGTCGTGACGGTTGCGGCATTGCCGGTAAATGTCGCCGCATCCACTGTGCCGAGCGTGCTGCCGTTCGTCGTGACTCTGAGCGTGCCCGTGGCTGGCGCTGTGAGGTAGGTCACGTGCCCCCCGGTTCCGTCCCAGACACGCACGCCGGAGCCAAGATCTGTACAGAAATCCACATACCCCCCGGTCAATCCAGCGTTGATCATCAGGTATTCGGACGAACCCCCGCCGACGCGCATCCATGAGCGGCCCGCCGTTGGCTGCGTTGCTGTGTTTAGCGGAACAATGTCTATCCCGATTGCCGCGCCAGCCGTGGCTCCTAGTTGGATTTTAGTCGAATGAATGCCGGATACGAATGTAGCCGCTTGGTTGAAGGTCGAAGTGGAGGTGCAAAGGAAACCTCCGCCAGCTTCAAATCCGCCCCCGGCCCTGAGTATAACATTAAAGTCAAACGCTCCCGTTCCAACTCCGGTGCCGGATGTGATGTAGGTTCCTTGGAACATCCGCAACGGAAACGCCGCCGCGCCTGCCGCGCCGTTTGGCGCAACGTCCATGTTAAATTCATGCTGCCGCCTGCCTTCGGTTTCGTAGTTGTACTCGAAGGCTGTCCGCATCATCGGCAGATTGTCCACGTCGCGAATCCACCCAGAATCCGTGTCGTTTCGTCGAGCGTTCTGAGAGATTACTAGGGCCGTATAATTTGCGACATCGGTCGGTTCGTGGTTGAAGATGCGCGTCGGAACAAGTGCCGAGCCAATCGTGAGTTCGTTCGGTCTCGCGCCGGGGACGTTAGCGGAAAGAGCTGGGCGAGTGTTCAGCATGACTGAACCTGTGCCAGTGATTGGGTATTCCCCAAGCACGCCCGCGTTGTCGTAGAGGATGCGCCCCGAGGTGCCGCTGGCAATAACCGTGGTGCCGACTGTCAGGCCGGTTGAAGTCGCAGGCTTCGGAGTAATCCACGCGCGCAGATCCGTGTTACTGGTGATTGCTCCGGCGCTCGCAACAACGGTTGCCAGCGGGTAGCTGCCAGCCGTGAACGCCGTGGTGTTGACGCTGGCCACGCCTGCCGCCGTAACCTCGATGTAGTTCGTCGCGTTCGTGATTGCCAGCGATGCCTGCGCTGCCACGAATGCGCCGTTGGCCGCGTAGCCCGCTGCGACGTTGACGAGCAGGCCGGTGCCGTTCGTGACTAGGAAATCGTTGCGGTTGAGCAGCGCGGTCGGGGCGGTGTCATCGTCGCGCGTCACGTTGTTTTTCAAGACGAGCGCGAGCGTGTCAGACTCCACAACGCCAGCGCCAGCAAAGTCGAACACGCAGTTGGCCTGCTCCGTGGTCGTGCCGAGCAGCGTCGTGACGGCGGCGGCGTTGATCGTGGTCGAGGCCGTATAGACATTCGTCGCGCCAACTTGGGAAAACGTAGTCCACTGCGCGAGCGTTGTGCCGTAGGTGTTGACGGGTTTGAGCGTGCCGACAAGCCCTGCCGGGATAGTGGCGGATGCACCGTTGGAAACGATGGTCACTGACAGCGTGAGCGTTTCCGAGCGTTTGACGTAGTTTCCAACAACGCGGTCGAGCGTGAGCGCCCCGGTGGAGATGTCGAATGTCAGGTCAAGGTCGCGCGGCATGATGTTGGGTTGTAGCGGATTTTCGGGAGTGCGTCAAGTTTTACGGCCATGCCTGCGCCTCGGGGCCGATCCATGTGATTTGGCCGATTGAGTTCACCGTGATCGGCGCGATGAAAATCTTCATCGTTCCCGCATCGTTATAGACTCTGCAAAGGCCGCTTTGATAGGTCTGAATCGAATTATAGCTTGGCGCGAGGTCGGAGCCGTCCGACTTGTGCCCTTTGTTTGTGTAGAGTAAATCGTAGTATGCGGTATCAGCCGCGCCGGTTGCACCGTAGCGGAGCACGTAGTTATTTGAGGCCGTGCCCGGCAAGTCGTCAATCGGCCCCCATCGGCTTTGACTAACAACCGGAACGTTCGAGGCTGGCAGCGTGATCGTGGCAAGTAGGTAGTGCCTTGTCGCGGTCAGGTAATCATTTGTTGGCACCGTTGCCGCCGCTTCCACCGTGCGGGTGGTAATCGTGCTCGCGCTGGCGCCAAACGCGCTGACTGTCCTGTTCCACGTTACCTTCGCGTAAATCTTGTCCCCGCTTTGAAGTGGCGACGAATCCACGCGCGCCGTTATCTCGAACACCGGGTCGTCATTCGCCGAGAAGCCGGTTGGCAGTTTCCCGAAAAGCGTGCCGTTGAACACGCGCAGCTTTTTGCTTCCTGCTGCCTCGACGTGAAACTCCCGATGCTCGCGCTTAGGCTCTGGCGGTAGCAGCTTTTTCTTGATGGAAAAGCGCACGCCGTCTGCCCCTTCGGTCACGTCGAAATCCTGCTGGTTCGGAATCGGCTGGCGCGAGTAAGCCCACGCCTTGAACCGCTCGATGCTTCGGTTAATCCACCCGTTCTTTGCTGGCTCTGGCTTGCTTGGGAATGCCATTAGGCTCCTTTCATTATGTATTCATTGACGCTCTGGCACTGCCACAGCTTGCCGGGCACAGCTTCCGAGACGGTGAAGGATGTCGTCTGTTGCACGAACGTGAATGTGTTAAACAATGCTGTTGCCTCACCTAGCGGGATCGAACCGGAAGGCTGCCCGTCGTCGTCAACCATTCCGCTGAATGTCATTTGCCGGATGCCCGAACTGCCCATGTTCAACACGGGGATATTGCGCACCACTGAATAAGTCGGCGTCGCACCGGGGTTGGCACCGGCTCCCCATTTGTAAGTCGTCCGCGAGCCGATGTAGGTGACTGAGCAGGTGAGTGTTTTCTGGTAATTCACCGAAGAAGCATCGGTGATTGCCTTGGTCGTCTGCGCGGTTTGCAGCGAAACATCGTCCTCAGCTAACACGTTGCGCCCGGCTCCGCCGCGCATTCCAAGAAAGTTCAGCGTGACGGTCGGCAGCACCGGGTTATCATCGCTCGTCCAGCTTGTGAGAAACATGGATGCGTCGCTCAGATTTGCGCCAGCCTCGTCTGTGCAGACGAGGTAGCCATAGCCGGAAATCGTATTAAGAAAAGCGGGCATGCGATACTGCGCGCCCTGATAGGTGACGGTGCATGTGTCAAACTCGCCGGTGAAGTTGCGGCCCCACTGGGGCGGCTTAACTTGGATGAAGGTCGAATCTTCGATGTAATGGAGTGCGCTCATTCTGATAAAACCTTTGCCATTTTGTTTGTCGAGGCGGCGGTTTCCTGCGCGGCTTTCATCACCTCACTGAGTGTTTCCGCTTCGGTCAAATTGCCCATGCGTTTCCGCTCTTGGTCTCGAATGAATGCCTTGCGCCGTGCTGCGTCGCCCGCTCGAACCTCGCCCGGCCTGCGCGTCGGTATTCCGTCAACATGAGAGATTCCGCGCGCCGCCGCCATGCTGCGGATGCTCTCTAGCTCGCGGTGTTTTAGCAGGCCGGTTGTCGGCACCGCATTGGGGTTCATCCCGCCCGGCAGCCTCATTCCGCCGCGCTGAAATTCCGTCATGCCTTGCATTCGCTTCATCGCCTCAACTCCACCGCCCGCTGTGGCGCGATTCTTCGCCATCGTGAGCGGTGCGCTTCCGGCTATGTCGAAGCCCTGAAACCGCCATGAGTTGAACTGCTTTTGCAACTTGTCATTGTTGGCCTGAGCGAATCCGGTTTGCGCCATGTGTGCGCCTGCCATTCCAAGCTCCATCGGATGATAGCCGGGAGCAGAAAAACCCATTCCCATGTTTGCCTGCATGTTGCGAGCATCGGTTGCTGACTGTGGGCGGGAGGCTTTGTTCGTGACTTCGGTGCCCTTGAATGATGCTCCAATCCATTGTCCCTTCGGCATACTGAACCGCGACGCGCGCTCAATCGCGTCCTCAGCCGCCGCGTCTGCAGGGTTGAGGGCTTTGCGCGCCTTGGCAGCTTTCGCTTCCAGCCCGGCCCGACCGAAAATATCGAACGTGTGATTCGTCTCCATCTTCGGCATGTCCTCGGGCTTCACCTTTTGAATCATGCCAGCCAACGGCCCTGCCATTCCGATGATTTTGTTAATCATTCCGGCAAGGCCGGGTGCCATCACGTTCCACACCTTGCCGATTCCGTTAGCCAAAGCCTCGGCGAACCAATCCACAAAATTCGCCGCGCCGAGCTTCATGGTTTCCCAGATCAAGGTGATTGTTTTTTGCGGCTCCTTGATTGCGATGATGATCCATTTCGCAGCATCCTTTAGCTTGTCGGCCAGCGCGCCACCTAATCCAGCGAGGTCAATCTTATCCATTACGGCTGTTAGTCCGTCCATTATTGGAGCAAGGCGAGCAGCAACGCCCACGAAGAAACCGCGCAGCTTAACGCCCACACGTCCAAGCCGGTCGCTGATTCGGTCAAATTGTTCGGCGTTGTCACCAAGCAGCTTCGCCTGCTCGCCGATGCTGTCGCGGGCGGTCTGCATCGCGGTTCCATCCGCGAAAAAAGAGAGAAGATTTTGTCCGGATTTGCCAAACACTGCAACTGCTGCCGCCGCGCGAGCAGCGGGGTTTTCCAGCTTTGAAATTGCTACGCCGATGCGCTCGAACTGTTCGCCCGGGTCGAGGTCGAGCAGATCGCTGACGTGTAGCCCGATTTGCTCAAATGCCTTTGCGCTGCCGCCTTGCGCCGCGCCGACAAGCGCAACCTGCATTTTCTTGATGGCTGGAACCAGCGCGTCAAACTCGATGCCGTTGTCCTTTAGAGCCTGCGTGAGCACGACAAGTTTCTCCACCGCGATTCCGGTGCGGTCGTGCATGTCTTGCAATTCGCTGCCGAATGCGTAGGCTCCCTCTATCCCTTTTGCAAAGCCTGCCACGCCAGCAACGGCTGCGATCTTCGCATATAATCCAGTCATAGCCCTGCCAGCTCTTCCCGCCATATTTCCGAATGCTGAACCCATCCCGCGCACGGCTTTCTCCGCGCCGAGAAATGCGCCTGTGGCCAGTAGCTTGACGGGGTTGCGCGCGAACTGGCGCGCGAGGGCTTTGCCGGTGGCCAGCGCACGCGCGGCGCCGCGCACGAACTGGCTTTGATCCATCGTAAGAACTGCCTTTAGCTGTGCGGTCTTTGCCATGTCAGAGTCCTGCTTTCTTCGCGTTGGCCTGCATTTTCTTCGCTGCGTAGTCGAGCATGTCGGCAGCGACAAAATCAACCGCCTCCTGCAACGCTGGCATCATCTTCGACTCCGCGCTGTCAGCCTTTGCGTTTGTCGGCTGATTCACAAGTGCGGTGATTTCAGTTAGCAGACTCACGGCGTTTGCTTTTTTCACCAAAGCGGATGCGCCGCGCATCTTTTTTCCCTTGAACGCTCCGCCAAATTTGGCAATCGCTTCCGCCCATGCCGCGCGCAAATAGCGCGCCGAGCCAATGCGGATGGCGAGCGTCTTTTTCATCTCAGCGGCGAAGTCCGCGCCGCGCGCAACGCCTTTCTTTTTCAACCGGCGCGATGTCAGCGCCTCCAGCAATCCTTCTTGCGCGAGGATGTCGGAACGAATCTGTCCGGGCTGTGCTGGCTTAGTGAACTGCGCGGCACGATACGCGATGTTTCGGCCCGCGCGATTCAACACTTCGGCCATGTCTTTATCGGTCGCGCTCGCGTAATTGAGCAGCGCCCTTTCAAAGTCGCGAGTGTCGAGCGTGAGCATGGCGGCTAGACTAGCACGTCTCCGCCGTCCTTGGCAAACACGGAAAGCACGTAAATGCGCACCACCTTGTCGAAGGCGTGCATCTGCCGTTGCCGGTCGAAGTCCTGCCACCATATCGCGTCGTATTGCAGCGCCTCGGCCAGCGGCATTCGGTGCCAGATTTCGTCCGGTGAAGCCCCGCAAACCGCATGGACGTGAGCGATGAGATGCGCCCATTGCGACTGCGAGGCTAGACTTTTCCCGACTCGTCCCCTGATTCTCCGCTGCCAGTTTTCTCAACCTCGATGCGGAACTGCGCGGCATCCACGCCGGTCACGATGGCAAAGAAAATCTGAAACGCCTCGCCAAACTTCGGCCCGCTCGAATCGGTGATGCCGCATTTGTCGGCCCATTCCAGCGCGGCGTCGCGCGCCTCGTCCGGTTTGGACAGCGCCCGCGAGGGTGTCCACACGCCACGGGCAAGCGCCGTGCTTGCGTCGGGCAGCGTGCATAGCCAAAGCAGGATTGCGGTGTCGCGGATCGCGCCGGGATACATGTTGGTTGCCTGCAACTGCGCAAGCGCGGCCTCGCCGATGAACGGCCATTGCATCCCCATCGTCTGCGCTGCCACCTTGCGGCTGGCGGTGTATGGCGCGAGCGGGGTGCCGAATAGCTCGAAGCCTCGCTTGGCGTTGATGAAAGATGATTCTTCGGGTGTGATTTCGTCGCTCATGGTTTTTTGGGTGCTCCTATTTTTTCGCGGTTCTCCGCTGTGGTGTTCAAATTCCAGAAAACGGCGGTGCCCTCGGCGGTGTAACTCAGCGGCGCGGACATTTCATCTGGCACGCCGTCAATCGGCTTCACCTTCACGCTGGCCTTGCCGAGACTCAGCGATGGGCAGACAACCCAGATGTGGTCTTTCATGGGCTTGTGGTTCAGCCTGCGCATGTAGAGCGCCTGCATCACGGTTTCCGTTGAAATGTCGGGAAGGTTCGGTTCGCGCTTCTCCGCTTTGGCCTTGTGCATTTCCTCAACCATCGCGTCCCACGCTTTGATTGCGCGGGCAAATTCCGTGTCCTTGGCGATGCGCCAAGTCACGATGCCGGGGATCTTCCGCTCCCGCGCTTCGATGACAGCCGACTCGAATACCTGCGGCGAGACGGGCGTTTGCGGGAGCAGCCGACGCGAACGGCAAAGGTCCGGCGTGTAGTGGTTGATGCACGGCGGCACGTCTCCGGTGTCGCTGCCTGCTAGCTTGCATCCCGATGTGACGAGGCTGAGTGCAAGTTCCTCGTCGGTCGTTTCAAAAATATCCATGTGGTTTGATTGACGTTTTGAACAGGGTTCCGTCGCCCTGGCCTTTCGGCGTGTTGAATGGTTAGCCTTGGATCGAAGTGTAAAGCTCCGCCGCAGCCCACGCGCCGATTACGGCGGTGCCAGTAGCGGCGTCCGTGACGGCAATGGCGGCTTTGATGTCGAGCATGTCGCCCGGTAGCAGGCCCGAGGACGTGAGCGCGAATGAAGTCTCGGCAAGCGTCACGCTGCGGATGCTGACTGCGGCTCCGGCGTAAAGGTTCGCGCCAACAGTGCGGTCGCGGCTAACCTTCCGCACGTCCACGATGAGCGTCGCAGCGGTGTCGGCGATGGTCGTGATACAACCTGCCGAAAAACGCACCGTGACGGTAGCGGCTGCGACGTAGGACGGCGGAAGCACTTTGAGGCAGCGAGCGTAGCGCGTGGTTGCGCCCGCCATCTTGAGGTCGCTGGTGCCGATGTAGCTGCCAGCCGTGCCGTGCGTGCCGGTGTAATAGCCGAGGTCGTCGCTGGAGCTTGTCGCGGGAAGGACGGTGCCCACCGAATCCCACACGCGCCAGATGTCGAATGGCAGCGGGAGGATTTGATTCGTGTCTGTGGCGAGGCTGCTGCGCGGATACGATGGCAGGTTTCCGGCAACGGCGAGGTTGCCCTGAATCTGCACATTCGGAAATACTGCCGTGTCCGTGGCCATAGGTTAGGCGACTGCGAAGCGGCTGGAATACTTGGCCGTGACTTTCTTGAGGCCGTTGCGCTCGAGGTCAACGGTTCCGGTGTCGCGATAGAATCCGCCAGCCGAGCGGCCAAAGTAGGTGGTCGAATTGACCGGCACGAACGCCGTGTAGAAGTTGTGGACGAAAAGACTGCTCGCCGTGGTGATGTCGAGCGTCTCGCCTTCGATGTCGAGTTCGCCTTGCGGGTCGCCGACAACCTTGCCGCGAGCCTGCCCGTTGATGCCGGGAATCCATTCGTTGATTTCCGGCGAGACGGTGACGGAAAACTTAGAGCAGTTGATGCCGAGTTCTTCGGAGGCGATGCCCCAGACTCCGTTGGTGAATGATACGAGTTGAACGGCCATGATTAGGATTTGGTGGGTGTTGCGGGTGCGGGTTTCGGAAGTTGTTTTTCCAGCGAGGCAAGCTGCTGTTTCTCGGCGGAGATTGTCGCGCTGCGGTCCACGCCGTCTTTCAGCGACTCCAGCGCGGCGATGGAACGGCGCAAGCCTGCGGCCATTTCCTGAACGTCTTTTTCCTGCTGTGCGGAGAGTGCCATTACGGTGTGAGCGCGCCTGCGGCGAGCGGACGGAAGTTAAGCACGGTCGTGGACTTCGCAACGCCAAGGCAACAGGTGCCCACGCCAGTCGTGTTGTCGGCGGCGGTCTTGGTGATCGCGCCAGCCGTCGTGTGCGTCCACACGGTGTCTCCGATGACAAGAGTAGAACCAAGAACAAGGTTCGCGTCCGAGGTCACAAGACGCGCGGACTGCCCGACGCTGCCTCCAAGGGCGGCGAGGCCATCGCACGCGGAGGCCGCGATGCTGCCGTTGCTGTCGGTCAACTGGAGAAGTCCTGCGGTGTCAACGTAGCACGGCTGCCCGGCTGCGATGATGGTTGCGCCGATTACGTAAAATGGGGAATACTGCGCGCCCGACGATGGAATGAACGACGCGGCGGTTTGTGAGAGTGCAGCCATAGTGCTTCGCTTTTACGTTAAACGCTCGCGACTTGCAAGGGAATTGTGCGGGTGAACACGCGAAAATTGCCGCGCGTTTCCATCGTCGTTCTTGCGGCCTCGGTCATTACAAGCAACCAAGTGAAGTTGGCGTTGACGTATGCGGATGTGGCTGGCGATACAAGCGATGCCTCAGCCTTGGCAAATACGTCATTGGCCTCGTCCGCGTCGCGGTTCACCGTGTGGAATGACACGTCGAGTTGCGCGGCGTATGGCTTCTGCCCTTCCAGCATTTTCTCGCCAACCTCGGCCTTCACCACGATGCGCTCCGTTGCTGTCTCCGCGCTGCTGTTGAACGCCTCAATTTGCAGGTCGAACGGCAGCGTTGCCGCCGCGCGCAGCGCCTGAATTGCCCACGCTTCGATTTTGTTTCCGATGGTCTGTTGCATTACTCGGAAGCTGTTGGGTCGCCAACCGTGATGTAGAAAATGCCGTCGCGCTCGTCCACGTCGAGGATGACGTGATCTTGCCCGCGCACCGTTACGGGCGTGAATTTCGGCGGCTCGCCGTTCGGATATTTCACCGTGTCCGCGTAGTCAGTGAGCAGGCTCTTTTTGATGGCGAGCAACTGCGATCCTGATTCGCCGACTCCGCCCGGCAAAAGCACGTCGCCGAATGCGTTCGTGCCGATGACGCACGGGATCGCGCTCATCGTGCCAATGGTCGCGACGCAGGCGGTGCCGTATTCTGCCGACTGGCAGGCGGCTAGTTCATCGTGTGCGGATGCAAAGGCGTTTGCCATTCGCGCACCTTAGCGGCACGCGCGGGAGTGTCAAGACAACGCGGCGAGCACGGTGCGGGATGCGGCTTCCCATGTCCATCGCCACGCGCTAGGAAGCTCCAATGGTTCGTGGTCGCTGGCGGCGTGAATCATTGAGCGAACGATGTCGTCAACGGTCTGAACCGCCCAGTGGTTTTCGTCCTTTGTGAATGGGATTTCCAGAATGTCCTCGCATCGCATGTCCCAGTGGCCGGTTGCGGTGTTTGCCACCGCTAGCTTTCCGGTCGCAAGATACTCCTGCATGACGAGGTTGTTTCCGCCCTCGCACCGATTCGGGAAAAGCCCGAAATCCGTGTTTGCCATCTCACGCGCGAGCGCGGCGTGGCTAAGTTGCGGAAGGATGGTGAACTGTGAATCGGCGAGGCCGTTATTGTGCATCAGGCTGCGGAAAAACTCCGGCTGAGTTGCGCCGTGCGCCAGCGGGCTGATTGCCTTCGTGTGCGCCATCGTCTTGAAAAGCGCCGGCCAAGGGTTGTGCCACGCGCAGACAAGGTGCGCCTCGGGATGCGACTTCACGAACTCGCGGAAGGCGGCGATTACGAGGTCCTGCCCCTTGCGATACTCGAACTTGCCACCGCTGAAAATGCGAAGCGTGCCGTCCGGTTCGCGCGGCGGCTGCGGTTTGAAGATGTCGCCGTCAACTCCTTGGATGAGCACGCGCGTATTGAGGATGCCAGCCTCGATGCATCGCTGCTGGCACCATGTCGAACCGACAAACACCGTCTCAAATTTGTCCGCGTTCGCCTTGGCATCCGGCCCGAGGGCGAACTCGAAAAAGCTCATCGCGATGTTGCGTTTTCCGAGTGGTACAGATGGCGTGAAGTTGTTGTCGGCGAGCGGCTGGAATATCACGTCCGCAGCTTCGCGTTCCGCCCACACACCCGCGCGCTTGAACTCGCGCGCCATTGCCGCGCCGAATGTGCCCCAACCGAAGGGGCCTCCTTGCTGGCCAGAGTAGTGAATAGTCATTTTTTCTTGGCGATGATTGAGTGGTAGAGATCCGGCCCTGCGTCTGTCTTGATGTTGATTTCGCGCACTTCCAGAATCTTGAAGCCTGCGCGGGTGATGAGTTGCAGCCACATTCCGCACGTCAAAACGCTGTAATGGTTTGGGTTCGTTTCGTGTCGGCAATCCGTGCCCGGTGATGGAACCTCCGCGTAGAGGATGCCGCCAGGTTTCAGCACGCGCGCAAATTCGTGCAGCACGAAAAAGGGAATCACGGAATGCTCCAAAACGTGCCGAGCCCATACGCAATCGAAGGGATACCTCTCGAACGAATCCGGCAGCTTGTGCATGTCCACCGGGTGAACTTCGTGCCCGTTCGCCTCGCACACGCGAAGGTCTGCCGTGTTGGTGGTGATGCCGATTGGGTAGTGCCCGTGCTGCTGGAACCAGTCCAGCGCCGGGCCTTGACCACAGCCCACGTCAAGCACGCTCGCGCCCGCTGGCAGCATCGCAGCGACAAGCGGTGCCATCTGCGCGGTTAGGCCGTCGTGTCCGGTTGTGCGCGGCTCGGCGTATGTCTCAGCGGCGCGGGCCGCAATGAAGTCAGAAAGTCGTGAGTGCATCGGTGATTCCTTGGATTGGAGTTTGCCAGTCATTGCGGTCGGTCTGCCGAAAAAGGCGCATCCTGTGATACCAAGGGCTGTCCTCGCGCGTGAGTTGCCAGCGGAAATCCGGCGACGTAGGGCAAAGCATCCACGCTGGCGTCCCCATTGCGCCCGCGAGGTGGACGCACGCGGTGTCCACACTTACCAGCAAGTCCATGCACGCGAGCATCTGCGCGGTGTCCGTCCAGTTCCGCACCTCTAACGCGAGGTCGGTGATGCCTTTCAGTTCGGAAACCTCGGGCTGCGCTGGCCCGCATTGCAGCGAGAAAAAGTCGCACTCGGGGTGCGCGTCAATGAGCGGCTGATACAGCCTCGCCGGGATGCTGCGCGCCTTGTCCTTGCCGTGCATCGGCGAGCCTGCCCACACAAGCGCCACGCGCTTCCTGAGCACATTGCCGACGTGAAGTGACCACGGCGCCCACGATGGCATGGTGCGAATGCAGCACCCTTGCGGGATGTCGGCTTCGGATTTCATGCCGGTGCAATGCGGGAGATCCATCACCGGGGAAACGTAATCGAATCCATCGGTCGGGTTGAACACCACGCGATCCACTCCATACACGCCGGAAAGAAGCGCGTGCATGGCGGGGTCGCAGTGATACCAAACTGAGCACGAAGTCCAGCGGCGCTTCAACTCCTGCGCGTATCGGGCGAACATGATTTGATCTCCCCATCCTTGCTCTGCGACGATGAGCAGCGTCTTGCCGTCAAGCGGCTCGCCTTCCCACGGCGGTGCTTCGCTGGCAAACGGTTTCGATTTGAAGCTCGGTGCCTTGTAGCGCCAGCGATACTCGCGCCATCCGCGCTCCCATTCGCCAAAGAGCAGCGCAATCATGCCCGCGCAAAAGTGCGCCTCGGGTGATTCGGGGTCTTGGTCGAGCACGGCGTCGTATTCTCCACGCGCGCCCGCGAAGTCGCCCATGAATCGCTTCGCGTCGCCAAGATTCACGCGCGCCGCCTTGTGCGCGGGAAACATTTTCAGCGCGAAGGCGTAGGCGGTCGCGGCCTTTTCCGTCTTGCCGCACCGCTCCATCATCAGGCCCATGTTGTTCATCGCATCCGCCTTCCGCTCGATCTCCGCGTGCGGGCTTTGGACTACGCGCTCAAAAAACTGCGCGGCCTCGAATCGAAGTGCAGGCGAATCAGCACGACGCATGATACACACGCCGACGTTGAAGCACACGTCTGGATCTTCTGGGCAGCTTTCGAGATACGTGCGCCAGATAGCTTCGGCTTCATCGTGCTTGCCTTCCTCGCCTAGCTTTCCCGCGCGAATGAGTTCGGCACGATACGGGTCGCGCGACTGCGTGATCGTGCGCGGTGCTGGCGGTGCTGCCTTCTTGCGCTTGCTCATTTCGCTTCCTTCTTCGGCCTGCCGCCGAGTTTGCCGTTGCGTCGTGACGCCTTCGCCTTTTTCGCGCTTTTGATGCTGCCGAGCGCGACGGCGGCTGGGTGCTTTTTCTTTTTCATGCGCCATTCCTAACGCTTGGTTTTCAGAATGGCAAGCACAAAAAAACAAGGGCCGCGCAGATTTCTCTGCGCGGCCCGAGATGAATACCAACCAGTGACTAGATGACGCGCTTGAGGCCGACACCGACAAGTGCGCTGCGGAACGTCGCCGTGGTCGAGGACGTGAGTAGCTTGCCTTGGATGTAGCGGCGACAGTTGCGCGAGTCGAGCGCGACGCTCACCATGCCGCTGTCGGCAGTGATGGCGGCGAATGTCGGCAGGCCAGCGGTCGCGGCGAACGTGGTGTTGTCCGCGCTGTCGAGGATGGATACTTGCAGCGAGTTCGCGCCGTCTGCGGCTGCGCCCGCGTGCGTGAAGATGAGCTTCACGTTGTTGATGTAGTCCTGCAAGTCAACGCCAGTATAAGTCTGCGTGCCTGCGGCGACGAGAAGATTGACGGCGGGGACGAGCGAGAACGCTGTAAGTGAACCGTTGATGTCGGATTGTGTGGCCATGTTGTTTGGGTCTGTTGGAGTGGGTTGATTGCGGCTAGGACTACGTGGTGGAGATGCTGAACGATTTGGCGTGCCGGATGGCAACGTCCGTGAGTTGCTGCATCACGATGCGGACTTGGCCCTGCATGGAAAGCGAATAGGGGTCAACGATCACTTCGTTGCTTGCCCAGTCGCCAATGATGAGGTCGCTCCAGTTTCCGAAAATAACACTCGGAAGCGTGGTCAGTTGGTTCGTGGCGCGGGCGGTGTAGCCGTTCACCATGTCACCTTTCCAGACCGGGTTGCTGTTGGTGCTGTTGATTTCCGCGATGAGCTTGGCGTTGGCCTTGGCCTGAACGCTGGTCAGGTAGCCGAGGCTTCCCATGTCCGCGTTGTTGAGCGCGACGTTCGTCTCGAACTGAACCGCGTTCGCGTAGGTCATGCTGTTCGCGCCCGCCAGCGTGACGCTGGTGGATTTGTTCGCGGTGCCGTAGATGCCGAGCGGCTCGCCGGAAACGCCGGAGCCTTTGAGGGCCGCGCGGTCTTTCTCGATGGCGAGCACGGTCATCAGGTCATTGCGAACGAAGTTCTCCACGTCCTGCGAGGACTGCGCGAGCAGCTGATACGTGAATGCGGTCGCACCGGCGAGGCGGTGCGGCGTGAGCGAGACCTGTCCGACCGTCTGCGCGCTGGCGGTGATGGTCGCATCTTCGGACAGCCACGAAGCGGTTGCGCCGCCAGTCTGAGACGGGATGGCGAGGTTGCCTTGCAGCCCGGTCAGCACGCGAGCGCCGAGGGCGACGACGTGCATTTTGTTCCGGTAAAGCTCGATGAGCGACTGGCCCTGCGCGGAGGTGTTTACGAAAGCCCCGGCTGCGCTGAACACGTTGGTCGTCAACGCGCGAGACTGCATCACGTCGTGCGGGATGAAAAAGCCCTGCGTCGAGCGGCCTGCGATCTTCGCGGCGGCTTCGCTGGCGTCTTTTTCAAGGCCGCTCCAGCTTTGGCCCTTCATCGCACCAATCGCGCCGTTCATTGCGCGAACGAGCGAATAGCCGGAAAGGTCGCGCTTGCTCATGCCGACTTCGGGCGAAGTCTCGATGGGCTTGAGTTCGGGAAGCTCGGTGCGGATGACTTCATTGCGGAAGTCGTCAGCGGTCTTGCCGTCCGCAATCATGCGTTCGGCGAGCTTGCCAGCATCCACGCGACGGCCTGCAATGCCTTTCTGCGTGAAGTGGGTGTTGAGTTCCTGAATATCAGCTACGCGCTTGCGTTCCGTCGCAACCGCCGATTGGCGCTCCGCGACGATGTTGATGCTCGGGGTTTCGGGTGCGTTGGGTGCGGCGGGTTCGCTCATGGTGTTTTTGGGTTCGGTTGTGGTTGTAGCGGGTTTATTGTTGCTGTCAATAGAAAAACTAATGCTGCGGAAAACTGTGGTAGTTTCCTCTCGTCCAATTCCAACGGATACGTCTGCCGGAATCGTGACAAGGGAAACCTCATGCGGTTGCCAGCGAAAGCGCACTTCGGGGATACCGTTGCGCATTCCGATTTCTTCGCCGTCGTCCTCGATGCCATAGCCAACGCTCGAATCGCATAGAATGCCTTCTTCGATTTTCGTTGCGTAGGATTTCACGTCATCGGCGCGCGAGATTTTGGAATCCACATATCCGCGCCCGTTCTCAACTCCAATAAACGTGTTACGCCCGATCAGAATTTCGGGGTTGTGATTGAATAGCAGGCTCGTCCCGGCGCGAAGCCGTTCCTTGTTCATACCGCGCTCGGAGTGGTCGAGGATTTCGTAATACTGCTCTCCGCTGCGAGTACGTCGAAGGACTGGCGCATCGCTTGAAAAACTGAGGCGCACAACTCCGCTTTCCTTGTCGAATGCGGCGGTGCCGCTGCGGAAAAGCGTTTCGGGGATTTCGATTGTTTTTTTCATCGTGTGAATAGGTGTTGAGGGTCGCGGTTTTCGATTTCAAATGGAAGCGGCTTGCGCGGCTTCTTTTTCTTTTTGGCTGGGCCGGGTTTCTTCATTTGAGTTTCACGCGCTTGCTTTTTGTCATGCGCGATTTCTTCGCCGCCGGTTTGGGCTTTTCATCTTCCGGCTCTGTTTCAACTTCCGCTTCGTCGTCCTCCTCGGCCTCGGTGGGCGCCTGCGGCGGCGGCGTTTCAACCGTCTTGATGGTGCCAATGCCGACCTTTTCCTTCATCATGTTGGCCTCTGCCTGATCGAAAAGCATCGTCTCAAAGTCCACGCCGTATTGGTCGCATTCGTGCTGGTCGCTGCTGAAATGATTCGCGATGCGCAGTGCGGCTGCTGTGACTTCCTTCACCTCGTCAACCTGCGGCGTGCGCGGGCCTTGGAAGTGCGGGGCGTTGAACTTTTCAAACTTGGCAGCGGGAAGCGGGATCTCGCCAGTGAGCAGCGACATTTCCAGCCATGCCTCGAAGATTGGCACCTCGGCAACGTCAATGTCGAACCGCTGGATCATGTAGGTCATCGCATCCGTCGCAAGCCGTTGAAGTCGGCCCGCTGAGAAGTTGATGCTCTCGTAATCGTTCGCAAGTTCGCTGTAAGCAGCGCCGGGCATTCCGGCCGCTTGGTGCCGAAGTTGCGCCTTGCGGAATGCCTCGAAATTCCCGTTGGGATGTTTCGGGTCGCTCTCTGTGTATTCCACTCCCCACGGCAGGCCGACGATGCTGCCGGGTGTGAGTTCCTGTCGCGGGACGCCAGTGCGCGGGTCAACGTTTGTCGGCACTCCGCCTTCGGGGACGACGGTGCTGGAAAGCCAGCCCACCTTGCACGCCTGCGAGCGCGCTGCGACAACCTCGGCGATGGCGTATTGGTCAAGCTGGCGGGCGGTCGGGATGGCGCTTGCCACCCACGGCGCGGGCCGTGTGGCATCGGCGTCCACAGGGCGCGCGTAGTGGATGATGTCGCGAGCGTCAATTCGGTCGTGTAGCGGGCCGACGCTGCCGAATGCTTTCTGCACACTGAATTGCCAGTCCATTGGCTGGCGTTTGATGAAGTAATACGCGACGGGCTTGCCGGTGCCGAACTCGGTGAACTCGTATTCAATGCCCATGCGGACTTCGTTTCCGTTTTCGAGCTTGGCGTTGGCGAATCTGTCCACCCATTCCGCGTTGATGAGTTGCAGCGAGAAGCCGAATTTGTTCACGCGCGGCGAACGAATCATGCGGATGAAAAAGTCACCGTCACGAATGGCGCTCCAAAGACGAAGCTGGCGGATCTGCGCGTAGGTGCGGGTGCCGCGCACGTCGCAATACTGCGCGCGCTGCCACTCCTTCCACTTCCGCTCAATAAGCTGGCAGGCAAACACGTCCTGCTCGCCGACTTTGATTTGCGCGACGCGGTTGCCGTTGTTTCCAAAGCCTCGGTAAAGCGGTTCGTGCGTGTATTCGCGCCCGTCCTTTTTCGCTGCCCATTCCATCACGCGGCGGCGGCGCTCATCGTGCGCGAGGATGGCAGACTTTTCCTGCGGGGTGTGAATGACGCGATCCTCCTGCTCCTTCACCTTCATGCGCAGCATCGTGCCAGCCTCGCCGAATACGCTGCCCCAGATGAGTTCGCGATAGCGGATGAACGTCGGGTTCGTTCGCGCGAGGTCGCGCGTGCGGGCTGTCAGCGCGTAGGCGGACTGCCACAAGTCGGCGTCCTCGCTTTGCGTGTTCAGCGCCCAGTCTTTGTTGTAGCTCACGCCGACGCCCGCGATGTCCTTGTAGGAGCGGGAGAGCTTTTCTTTGAGCCAGCGGAAAGGGTTTCTCATGGGGTTAATCGGCGGCGATGAAGTCGAGTGCGACGCGCCCTCCGCTCACTTCGCCGCGCAATGCGGCCTGCGTCTGCTGCTCACGAATCACGGCGGCTTGGAAATACACAAGCTGCTTTTGGTAGTCCGCGATGGCGTAGCGAGTGAAGCTCTGTCCGTTGAAGTTCACGGTCTGCTTGTCGGTCGCTGCGAACGAAGCCATCACCGTTTTAAGCAGCGCAACCTGCGCCTCGGCAAACGTCGCCGTGCGCGCGACGGCCAAGTTGGGCAGAATGGAAATCTTGCCAGTCTCCGCCGTGGTGCGCTGGCTGCTGGACGTGACGTAAACCGCAAAGGTGTAGTCGCCCGGCGCGAGTGCCGCCGTGACTGCGCTGGTGAGCGTAACGAGGAAGTCGCTGCCGCTGGTGGTCGCTGCCGTGCTGCTCGGGGTGCCGGTGCTCAACACGATGACGAATGCCGCCGTCCATGTGCCAACCGGATAGTCGGGGTAGTTCACCGTGAAGTGATACTCGTTGCCGCTCTCAATCGTGAGCGGCACGCCCTGCGTTGTCGTGACTGCGGCCATTGTTGGCGCTGCGTATAGCCGCACCGCGCCGGGGTTGCAAGCGCAAAACTGAGGGCGGCACCGTTGCCAGTGCCGCCCTTGTGTTTGCCTTGCCGTGCCGCGCCCAGCCTCGCCGCGCCTCGCCGCGCCGCGCCCTGCCCGGCCCGCGCCTCGCCGAGACCTGCCTAAATCAAATCCACGTCACCTTGTATCGCCCGAAGATAGGTCGGAACGTGCCGAGTCCGAGGATACCGCCCTGCGTAATCATCTTTTGCAGCGTCGCGGAGTTCAGCAGTTCATTCGGCTGCAACTCGAAACAGAAGGTGACGCTCCAGCCGTTCGGAATCATCGGGCGCGATTTGGGGTTTGGGATGCCCTTTGGAAGCCGCGCAACGTGCGACATGATTTGGATGCGCGGGTCGGCGCTATTGTATGGCTTGCCGTCCGCATCCATGATGGGAGCGAACATCGCGTCGCCGCCTTCCGTCGCCTCGATATTGCAGAACGATTTAATGCCCTGCGCCACGTCGCGGCCCTGCTTGCCGTAGAAACGCTTCGCAACCGATGGCGTGTTTTCCGCTGACAGGAGGCTGAACACGTTGAGCACGGGGATTCCACACGTCCCATGCGCGTCGCAATACATCTTGTCCAAGTCCTCCAGCTTGGTCTTGTTGTCCCCGCCGTAGCGGTCGAACATGATGGGCCGGATGCCCGTAAGCTTCGCTGTGATGATACTGTCTGAGTTGTCCATTTTGGTTTTCTGTGATGACCTTGGTTGTTTCGTCGAGGGTCAGGTCGAACCATTCGCCGTTCCCGCTTGGTTTCACGAGTCTGCGATGTGCCAGTTGTAGGTGTATCGCTTTTTCGAGTTGATCGGGAAATTCTGAGAATATCGTGCCGACAATATTCAGCGCGTGCGGGCTCCACACATGCGCGGCCCACAGGCGGCGCTTTAAATCGGGCGTCGTGTAGCCGATCTTGCAATGCCTGCCGTCGTGGAAAAAATAGACGTGTCCGCTCATAAAGTTGTCACGCTGTTACCGCCCGCGTGTCTCGTGTTTGCCCTGCCCAGCCGCGCCTTGCCGCGCCGCGCCTTGCCCAGCCGCGCCGTGCCTCGCCGTGCCTCGCCGTGCCGTGCCGCGCCGTGAAATTGTTGAGGTTGAATGCTCATGTGCGGGCAGTATTCTCTAAAGCACTTCCGCGCGCAAGGATTATTTTTAATTTTTTACAGCCAGCCGCACCGCGCCTGCCTTGCAAGCCTAGATTCGCCAACCTCCGCCGAACCCTCCGCCGACGACGACAGATGGTGCTTCCTCGCGCGGCTTCGCGTTGGGCGTGCGCAGGGCTTCGGCGTCATCCGCAATGGCCTGCTCTAGCGCGTCCCAGTTGCGCGGGTGCAGCCGTAGCGCGGCGAGGCATCCAACCTCGATGTCGAGGGCTTCGTTGCGCGCGTTCTTTTCGTTCTCGTATTTCCGAATCTCCTGCCCGCCGTCAAACGTGATGACGACTTTTTCAACGGTCAACTGCTGAAAGTATTCTTCCGAGAATCGCTGGTTGAAGTGCATCGCCGTCGCTCCCGGCTCCACTACGCGCAGGCGTTCGTAGATGCGATCCTTTGCCTCCCATGTCCCGATTTCATGGCCCTTCAAATTCTTTGCAACTGTGCTCATCTTGCGTGTGATAATCGGCGCTGCGAATCTGCCGACGCCTTTACTCGCGCGGACGTGGCCGGTGACGTGTTGCACCGGCTCGCGTGCGATGCGCTGGAAAAAGCGATACACTTCCTCCGCGTATGCGCCGCCATCCACGAATGCCATTCCGAGCCTCATCTTCGCGCCGCTCGCGTGCGTCCACTCCCGGCCAAGCTCCTTTGCCAGCGCCGTCCAAACTTCTTCATGCGACGTGTAACCGTCGAGGACAACGTGGTCGAGTCCCCATGATTCTTCCTCGCGGTTCCATGCGCGCCAGCCAACCTCTAGCCGGTTGCGTTGCACGTCGCAAAAAGCCGTGATGAACGATGCGGCCTGCGGAACGGTGTCGTATTCCTCGCGCCGCTCATGCAAGGTTTTCCAGTCAGGCGGCTGCTCGCTTTCGTCGGTGGGGTCGAACGGCTCCGCGTCCACGGTGTTCACCATTGGCCGGCGCGCGCGCTTCGGGTCTGCGCTCGCGGCAACTGCCATTTCTTCCTCGGCCATCTGGCCAAGGTAGCCTGCCGGGTAGCGCACTGGATCAACCGGGTGAGGCCAAAGCAGGGCATTGGCGTGGTAGCCTCGCCGCCCGCGAAACTCATTGCGCGGTTTCCAGTTGTCGAATCCCTGCTTGTGCGCCATCGCGTAACGCTCCGCGTCGGTCAAGAACTCGCCGCACCTCGGGCATTCCAGCCTCGCGCCCTCGGGCTTGCCCTTGTCGTAACGAAGCTGTCTGCGGTGCATGACGAACGGTTCGCCTCCACACTTGACGCATGTGACGTGCCACTCATTCCAGTCTGAGTTTTCGAGGTCGTTCATGATCCGCGAGTGGCCGAGCAGTGACGGGTAGCTCGCTGACACGCGGATTGTGTCCGGGTATTCGCTGCCGCGCTTCCAGAAAATTTGCACCTGGTCTCCTTCGTCGCCTTCCTCTTTTTGGATGGCGTCCTTTTCGTCAATGACGAGGAAGCTGCCTTTCGCGCGCCGCAATTCGCCGGGTGCGTTCGCGCCGAACATCGTGATGAGTCCACCGGGGAATTGCTTGTGCAGGATGGTGTTTGACGTGACACGCCGGTTGCCCTTGCTGCCGTATTCGTTCAAGCATGGCGTCGTGTCGAACAATTCGCCGCAGAGGTTGTCTTTGCTGAATTTCTCGACCTGTCCGGTCGTCGGCATCATGTAGAGGATGCGTCGCGGCTTCTGGTCAACGGTGTATCCGATGGCAAGAAGGATGACTGTGCTTTTCAGTCCGCGCGAGAAAATGGCGTAGCTCGTCTCGATGACGCGCCGGTCGAAGATGCTCTGATACATCGCGCGCGTGTAGGGCGCGAAGTCCCATCGGAAGCGCCCGCCGTTTGGAAGGCGATACACTTCTTCGGCCCATTCCTCCGGTGCCATTCGGCTCCACGGCGCGAAGCTGCGCGCGTAGCCGTGCAGCCATGATGCGCGAATCTTGCCGACGCTGATCGGGTCGGTCATAGCTTAGCCAGCTTCGCGGGCACCTCGCGAAGTTCGGTGAAGATGTCGCGGATCAACTCCGGCGTGAGCGGCTTTCCTTCGTGCGCTTTGAGCAGGCCCGCCACGTTGCTCAGGCTGGTTTCGTGGATATTCTCCACGTCCTCGGAAGGCCATCGCTCGCCGCGTAGCACTTCCATTTCCAGATCAATCTGCTGCCGCCGCGCAATGGTGAGCAGCCGCGATGCCTCTTGCGCCGTCACCGAGCCGGTGCCGTCCTCGCCTGCCACGCCGTAGAGCTTCGCCAGCGCGAGCTTTGAATCGTAGAGCTTGCCCGACTTCGGGCCGGGCTGGAACGTCAGGCCGTCCATGCTTTTCGTCACGGTCGCGCGTGTCTTGCCGGTCAGCTTGTGCAGTTCGTTGATGCTTAAAAGTGGCATGTAAATCCCTGTTGAATTTGTCGGATTTGTAAGTGCTTTATGTTGTTGCCTTTCTATGCGCGCGTATGGCTAGCGGCTAGCGGCAATTCGGAACC
>Ga0315286_10001378_pt1 | contig 21953 bp, 20 predicted proteins | sample YL17G10_0_MG_FD_205038 | JGI IMG/M metagenome (GOLD analysis project Ga0315286, IMG submission 205038) | Sediment microbial communities from Yellowstone Lake, YNP, Wyoming, USA - YL17G10_0 | ecosystem: Environmental > Aquatic > Freshwater > Lake > Sediment | place: USA: Wyoming | collected...
GCCATCATCTACATCAAGGTCATCGACCCCCAGAAGGCGTTCTTCCAGGTCACGAACTACAGGACCGCGACGATATACCTCGCCCAGACGACCCTGAGGTCGCTCGTCGGAGACATGGAGCTCGATGAGATCCTGTCCAACAGGCAGAGGATAAACCTGCACCTGAGGGATGTGCTCGACGAGGCCACGGACAAGTGGGGCGTCAAGGTCGAGGGCGTCGAGATCAGGGAGGTCGACCCCGCGGGGAAGGTCAAGGACGCGATGGAGGAGCAGACATCCGCGGAGAGGTTGAGGAGGGCGGCAATCCTGAAGGCCGATGGGCAGAGGAGATCCGCGATCCTCAACGCCGAAGGTGAGAAGAGGTCCAGGATCCTTCAGGCAGAGGGCCTGAGGCAGGCCAAGATCCTCGAGGCTGAGGGTGAGAGGCTAGCCATCATACTCAGAAGCCAGGGTGACGCTCAGAAGCTAAGGATACTGTCAGTCGGTGCCAGCCCATTGGACTCGAAGGCCCTGACGGTCCTGTCTTTGGAGACTTTGAAAGCACTCGGCAACGGCCAGGCCACCAAGATCATCTTCCCGTTCGAGCTCACGAAGCTCGTCGAGGGTGCTTCGCAGTACCTCGGCATCGGTAGACAGACTCCGCAGAGGGAAGTCATCGACATCAAGGACATCGAGCGGGCCGTCGGCAAGGCCGACGAGATACTGGGCCCGATCCCGACCCCTGACGAGCTGCACCAGGAGCTGAAGGCGCTCGAGGCGACCGCCGCGGACGAGAAGAAGGAGGCAGAGGAGGTCGAGCAGATAGTCAGGAAGACCGCCGCCGCCAAGAGGGAGCAGGAGATGCTCGAGAAGCGCCAGGCAAACGACTGATGTCCTCAGTTCCCTAAAACCACTTTGTCAAACCCTTTCGGCAACCTTTCTTCAGATCATTTGGCAGCTTGGACCAACTTCTCCGCTGCGGCTTGGGCTTCTGGCAGGAACTTCTCTTCGTCGATACTGACGATTCTTCTGGCCTTCAGGACGAACTTCCCGTCCACGATCAAGTCTCGGATGGAATGACTCGGGCTCGCGTAGACCAGGTTGGCCACGACGTTGCCCGGCGTGGTCGGCACCATGGGCGCGACCGATGAATCGAGGATCACGATGTCCGCTTTCTTGCCCGGTTCTATGGAGCCGAGCTCCTTCTCTGCCCCTATGCATCTGGCCGCATCGACAGTAGCCATGTCGAGGCACTTCTGGGCTGGCAATACGGCTGCATCCCATCTGTGGGCCTTGTGCAGAAGCGATGCGAACTTCATCTCGAGGAACATGTCGAGGGAGTTGTTGGATGAACATCCATCCGTTCCCAGGCCCACCCCTGCGCTCTCATTGAGCAGCTCAGGCAAGGGGGCGATGCCTCCGCTTGCGAGCTTCATGTTCGAGGTGGGGCAGTGAGCGACGCCCACGCCCGCCTTCGCGAGCTCCCTGATCTCGTTGATTGTAAGCCAGACGCAATGTGCCGCCAGGTCGCCCTTGGAGAAGAACCCTATGTCAGCAAGATGTTCGGCGGGCCTCTTGCCCTTCTGCTTCTGGTACTCGTAGACCTCGAACCTCGTCTCGGAGAGATGGTAGTGGCAGAACGTATTCTCCTTCTGGGCGAGCTCCTTCGCCTCCATGAGCGTCTCATCGGAGCACACATCGACTCCCTGCAAGCCCACGATGGGCTTGATGAGCTCTTTGTTCTTGTGCGCCCTGATGAAGTTCTCGCAGTTGTTCACGGGCTTCCCCTTCTGCGTCGTGAACTTCTCGTCGAGCACGGTCCACCCGAGGTACCCCCTGAGCCCCACCTGTTCCGTGCTCTTTGCGATCACATCCTCGTCATAGTACATGTCGACGAAGGTGGTGGTCCCTGTCCGGGCCATCTCGAGACAGCCCAGGGTCGCGCCTATCCCGACATCCTCCGGGGTGCGTTTGGCGTCAATCGCGAAGGTCCTGTCGAGGAACTTCTCGAGCGGTACATCGTCCGCGACGCTCCTCATAAGTGACATCGCGACATGGGTATGGCAGTTGATCAGACCCGGCATGACGACGCAGCCCGTGGCATCGACGACCTCGTCGGGCTTCGCTTTGGCGTGACCGACGGCCGCGATCCTGTTGCCCTCTATCAGGACATCGCCATTGAGCACCTCCCGTTTCCAGTTCTGCGTGACTACCAGACCGCCCTTGATGAGTATGCTCAAGTGAGTGCTCCCCCTGCAGGTGGGAACGATATTAAAGGGCCTGGTCATTAAGGTTTGGAAACCATGGCATTGCTGACTTTCTTGGGCACTGGAGGGGGCCGATTCGCAACCATATATCAGGCGAGGGCGACTGGCGGCATCTACCTCGAGGACGGGAAGAACGTTCACATCGACCCGGGCCCGGGGGCCCTGGTCCGGATGCGTTCCGTCGGGATCGACCCGCTCCGTACGGACGCCATCGTGATATCGCACTGCCATCCCGACCATTATATGGATGCAGAGATATTAATCGAGGCGATGACGGAGGGGGGCACGCGGAAGCAGGGCGTCCTCCTCGGGAGCGTGAGCGTCATCGAAGGCAACGGGGATTTCGGCCCCGCGGTCTCGAAGTACCATCTATCCAAACCCAAGGTCGTCAAGGTCATGGAGCCCTTCAGCAAGTACTCGCTCAAACCCCTCGAATTCCAAGCAACGCCTTCCGCTCACTCCGACACCAGCACGGTCGGGTTCAGGATACAGACCACCAGCGGGGTCATCTCCTACGTGGCGGACACGCAGCTCACGGAGCAGGTCATCAAGGCGCATAAGCACTGCCGGCTGATGATAGCCTCGGTCACTCGCCCCCTCGGGCAGCGGATACCTCACCACCTGAGCACGGAGGATGCCGGATACCTCATCGAGAAGTGCAAGCCGGAGATGGCGGTGATAACCCATTTCGGCATGCGCGTGATACAAGAGAACCCGGAGACCCAGGCGAAGTGGATCGAGGAGAGGTCTGGCGTGAAGACAGTCGCCGCGATGGATTTCATGACGCTCGATCTGAAGAAGGAGAACATCGTCGTCTCGAACAGGATGAAGCCGAAGCCCGAGAAGTGATCAGGTGTCTGGTTGCAGAGGCGCTCCGCCTTCGGACAGGCCTGGTGGCATCTGGCTCATGACTTTCGCGTTCCTCTCGCACGCATCGCATGCGATTATCGTTCCCCTGAAAATGCGGCAATCATTGTCACTGCACATGTAGTCCCATCCCCTTGCATCCCGACTGCTTCCACATGGCCTTGCGGCATAATAAAGATTCTAGCAGTCTCTGCAATGGAAGCATCGCTTCGTGTGGAGCCGATCTCGTCAAAATGATTATCTAAGGTGCGGGAGGTTAGAGTTGACGATGAGCGCGGTCGAGCTATCGAAGGAAGAGTTGGGCCGAATCAAGGAGCACATCAAAGCTCATCAGAAGAGTGTCGCCTTGATGAGGACCGAGCACGCGCCGACCGAGCTCACCCCGCTCCTTGGTGCCGTGGGGAAGGCGTGCCGGATGAAGCTCAAGAGGACCTCGTGGTCCCCCGCCGCGGACTTCGGATACGCCGAATTTAATTCGAAGGACAAGATGTTAATCGTCCTGTGGGTAGGCGGGAGCCGTACCGAGCTGCTCTCAGTATCGACAACGGACGAGGTATTCGTGGAGGACCTCGAGGAGTCGATACACTCTTCGAAGTTCTACTCCGAGTTAGTGCGCCACGGGACCTAACCAGCCCCTTGGTAGAAGCTTCGAGGAATTCGCACTGGATTGTTGCCGGGAAACCCCTATATAGCCGAAGTTGGTAGATTGCATTTGGTGTCTCAGGTCGGCGGCTCAACTTTCCTCCTAAGCGTTTTGATTTCTAACAATCCCCACCACGCCGACCTTACAGACACCTTCCCCTTTCACTCCCCTTTGAACCCCCTTCTGATCCGTCCCAATCTGTTTTATTAGCCCCGGGAATAATCTCGTCACGAGAATGATGACGCTAGAGAACGATGTACTGAGGCTCGTCAAGCCGACCCCGGCGCAGGACAGGAAAGTAATGGCCGTGGTCGATGAGCTGTCGAAGAAGGTGTTGGTCGAGGCACGGAAGCTCGACGCGCACATCGAGACGATGCTTGTCGGCTCGGTCGCCAAGGGGACCCACCTGAAGGACCCAGACGTGGACCTGTTCATGCTGTTCCAGTCCAGCACTCCCCTCGAGGACCTCAAGAGGCTGGGGCTCGAGATCGGGAAGAGGGTGGTGGACGGCAAGGAGTACTGGGCCCAACATCCGTACGTGAGAGGGATGTACGGCGGTTTCCAGATCGACCTCGTCCCCTGTTTCAAGATCAGGGACACCAGGAGCAAGCTCAGCGCCGTGGACCGGACGCCCTTCCACACGGAGTTCGTGAAGAAGAACCTCAAGAAGGGGATGGCCGACCAGGTCCGGCTCCTGAAGCGGTTCATGAAAGGCGTCGAGAGCTACGGGGCGGAGGCGAAGGTCCAGGGATTCTCCGGGTACCTGTGCGAGTTGCTGATCATCCGGTTCGGCTCGTTCAGGAAGGCTCTGGAGGCGGCCTCGGGCTGGAAGGTCGGGGAACACATCGACATTCCAGGATACGAGGAGTACGGCGGGAAGTTCGACGAGCCACTGACATTCATAGATCCAGTCGACACGACGAGGAACGTCGCGTCGGCAGTGTCGCACGAGACCCTGCTCAGGCTGATCATGGCGAGCAGGGAGTACCTTGCGAAGCCGGATATCAAGTTCTTCTTCCCGTCAGAGCGGAAGATCTGGACCCCAAGCAAGGTCAAGGAGGTGGCTGGAAAGAGTATCAGGAACCTCATATCCGTCACATTCCCGAAGCTGGGGCTGATAGATGATGTCGTCTACCCTCAGCTGAGGAAGTCATTGACCGCGATGACCGCGCTGCTCGAGCGCGCGGACTTCGAGGTGGAGAAGACCTCGATACTCGTCGATGACAGGACGCACCTCCTGGTCGAGCTGACAGCGATGGAGTTGCCGAAGGAGAGGAAGCACAGGGGCCCGCCGGTCAAGTCGGAGAACGTGAGCGAGTTCCTCGCCAAGTGGGACCACAACGGCGTCTCGGCTCCGTATGTCGAGGACAACAGGTGGTGGGTGATGACAAGGCGCGAGTGGATCCGGGGCGACGAGCTCCTGAAGGCGAAGCTGAAGGAAATACCTCTCGGCAAGGACGTCAAGAAGCTGAATGATCTGGAGGTCGAGAGCGACGACCGGCTTCTCGTGAAGGAGCATCTCGGTGCCCTCACGAACCACTTCGACGACCGAATGCCTTGGCAGAGATAACGGCTGTGAAGCCCCTCTAGGCCGCGACGGGTATGGTCGGGCTTATGATTAGCACGTATTGGTTTCCAGACTCGTCCTCGGCGCTGAACTTGATGTTCAGCCCTACGTTTGATGGGAGTGAGCCCGCGTCGACAGCATAACCCCATCTATTCTTTCCTTCGGAGGTCATATTCTTATAATCCGCGCCGTTGACTGAGATCTGCGCGGATTTCAGCGCGTGATTGTCAGCCACCTTGGCGGTCAGGTTCAGGTGGTAGCTTACATTCGCCCGTATCACCTGATCCAGCTTCTCGCCGTACCTCGGGGTCCACTGGTACACCCCGAGCGCGCTGGAGAACTTGTAGTCGATGGCGGTGGTATTCACTCCCCCTGACACCCCTGGCCTGTCCACCCAGACGGTCACGTCCGTGATGGTGGGCTGGGCGAAGTCGGCGAACGGCTGGTTCAGCAGGAGTATCCATATCGCCAGGAACGTGAAGAAGAACGTCCCGATGTTCCCTAGCCAGTTGCGCTTCTGGAATGCCTTCGAGTCGATCTTGAAAATCGGATAGACCCATTTGAGCGAGACCATGCCAGCGATGGCTATCAGGAACGCGGGACCCAAGAATGCCCTGTCAGCGGCAGATAACAGCCCCGCGACGGCGCCCAGGACGATGGCGTACACGACTGTGAAGATGACGCTGCGGGTTTCACCAAGCTCCTTCTTGATGAACTCCTTCTCGTCGAACTCCGGAGGCCTGAACTCGTACTCCTCCTCCGGCTCCTTGTCCGATTTCCTGCGCTTCTTGGCCATGTCGCTCCTCGAACATACCGGGCTATTTAATACCTTTTGCCTGGTCGAGAAATGCTGGCCGTCGCCCCTGTCACGGGAGGACTCCCTCGTGGGCGCATCCAATCAATGGATCGTGTACTACTTTCCGATACCTCCAAACAATACGCTTATATTCTGAGCTCGGGGTTCATAGGCACAAGGTGCGGATGCAGCTATGTCGTCAGAAGAGGACATGGAGAAGATAGAGAAACTCCCAGGGGTCGGGCCAGCCATTTTGGAGAAGCTCAGAGAAGCAGGCTACAACGACCTGATGATGATAGCAGTTGATTCACCGAGGAATCTGGCCGAGCTGACGGAGATCGGAGACGCAACAGCGGCCAAGATAATCGCGGCAGCCAAGAAAGCGGCCGATGTCGGCGGCTTCGAGACGGGGGATGTCATACTCGAACGCAGGAAGAGTGTCGCGAAGCTCACCTCTCACTCGAAGGCCCTGGATGAGCTCATGGGTGGAGGGTTCGAGACCCGCGCCATCACGGAGTTCTTCGGCGAGTTCGGGTCCGGGAAGACACAGTTGTGCCACCAGATGTCGGTCAACGCTACCAGGTCCGTAGAGGACGGTGGCCTCGACGGCCACACCATAATGATTGACACGGAGCAGACCTTCAGGCCCGAAAGGATCACGCAGATGGCCGAGGCGCAGGAGCTCGACCCCGACGAGGTCCTGAAGAAGATACATGTCGCACGCGCTTTCAACAGCCACCACCAAGCCTTGCTCGTCGACAAGGCCTTCGAGATGGCCAAGGAGTTCCCGGTCAAGCTCATGGTCGTGGACTCGCTCACAGCTCATTTCAGGGCCGAGTACATCGGCAGGGGAGCGCTCGCAGAGCGGCAGCAGATGCTCAACAAGCACATGCATGACCTGCTGAGGTTCGGCGATGTTCACAACTCCGTCATCGCGGTCACGAACCAGGTCTCGGCGAAGCCGGATGCGTTCTTCGGGGACCCGACGAGGCCGATCGGAGGGCACATCGTAGGGCACACCGCGACTTTCAGGATATATCTGAGGAAGAGCAAGGGCGGCAAGAGGATCGCCAGGCTGATAGACTCCCCCAACCTCCCAGAGGCGGAGGCCGTGTTCATGGTCTCCGAGGCCGGTATCAGCGATTGATTGCGGAGCATTAATACACCTAGCCGATTGTCCCGCTTCCGTGAAGCTGCTTCTGGAGCTGTCCATGGAATGCGAGTCTCTCGCTCGCGCTGAGGCGTTAGCCGCGGCCTCGACCCTGGGGTCAAAGGCCAAGCCCATTCTCATGGAGCCAGGAATCCTCGTCGTCGACACGGACGCGGACCCCATCGCGCTCGCGAGCCGGCTCGGTCTCTGCCATCATGTTGATGAATGGCTCTCCACGTGCGAATCCGGTGAATTGGAGTCGTGCGCGCGCCGCATCGACGTCGAAGGGCCGATCAGGGTCCGCTCGACGAAGGTCGGGGAGATGACGCTCGACCTTGCGGGCACGACTAGGAGGCTCGGCGCAATCGTGGGAAAGACGAGAGGTGTGGACCTCAGCTATCCAAAGAGCGACATCAGGGTCATCTTCTCGGAGCACGCGCACATCGGAAAGGCGATGTCCTCGGTCGAGCGCGCAGCCTTCGAGAAGCGCAAGAACCGATACATGCCATTCGTCTACCCTGCCTCCCTGCACCCCAAGTTCGCGAGGGCACTCGTGAACCTCACAATGACTACGAGGGGAGGCAGGCTCTTGGACCCGTTCAGCGGCACTGGCGCCATCCTCGCCGAGGCGTCGATGATCGGGCTCCACGCGATAGGCTCGGACTTCTCAGAGAGGATGATTGAGGGTTCGAGGAGGAACCTGGCCCATCTGAAGCAGGGGGCGGAGCTGCATCTCTGCGATGTCGGGGCCATCGAGGATGAGATCGGAGAAGTCGCTGGGATCGCGACTGACCCTCCGTATGGCAGATCGACCAGCACCGATGGGGAGAGACTGCCCCAGCTCTATGAGAGAGCGTTCAAATCATTTCACGGTGTCCTGAGAAAAGGCGCCAAAGCGGCTGTCGTGGTGCCGGATATGAAGCTCCTAGACGAAGCCAGGGGTTTCCGGATCACCGGTACCCACCAGCTGAGGGTGCACCGCTCGCTGACAAGGAACTTCTGTGTCCTGGAACGTACCTAGGATACGTTGATGCTTATTGCAAGGGTCTGCAGTTCAACTCCACGATAGAGACTTTCCACAAGAACCGTTTGCATTCCAGCTGCCGCCATCGGAGATACGTAGATCTCGACGTAGAATGTCGCGTTGCCCTGGCGTGGAACGGTGACGTTGAGCGGTCCGGTCGAGTTCTGGCCGCCCGTCACGAGCAGCGCATCTACGAACAACGGTTGCCTGCCTGTCGCATTGAGCGTGACGTTCGATTCGACCGGTCCGGTGTTGTTGACCTGCACCGTCACGTTGCCCCAAGTGCCGGGTGCTATTGTCAAGTTGTCGTTCACGATCCAGAAGGCGAAGGACGGGCCGACGATGGTCAAATTGTAGGTCACGATGTGGACCGTGGAGGTGCTGTTCTGCGAGATCCCTTTGATTGTGACCGTCGAGTTGGTGCCGAAGGAGGATGCGCTCGATGACTGAACATTCACGTCGATCGTGACGTTTTGGCTGGAATTCAGGCCCGCCAAGTACTTGGAAGCGAATGCCGAGTGGTTCTGATGATGCTCCTTGAACGACACGCTCCAGCCGAACGCATTGGGATCGGCAGAGAATTCGATGTCGTTGAAGGCGTTCCCCGTGTTGTTGACCAGGACGGAGAAGGTGTGTGACTCTCCAGGAGCCATCGTAGCGTTGGTCAAACCTATGTTGGTCATCTCGAACGAATAGGTCGGGTTCAACGAGACTAGCGGGATGGGCACGAAAGCGATGATCAGCACCACGAAAGTGGCCACGCCCACTGCCTTCCTCTTAAGATCCAGCTTGGTCATGTCATTGAGGGGCGGAGGATGCCGCACTCCAAGGAACAGAATGATCACCGCGAACAGGAGCCATCCAAGGTAGAGGCCAGACAGCCCGAGACCGACAAGCACCGCGATGGTCGCCCAGCTGAGGTACTTCGCATTGGAACCCAGTAGCGCGCGCGCGACATGCCCCCCGTCGAGTTGCCCTACCGGTAGGAGGTTGAGCGCCGTCACAAGGAAGCCGACCCAAGCGGCAAAGGCCGTTGGGTGTATCAGGAAATCCCCCTTGAGCGGGACCAGGTATTCCAGCCAACTGTACACGAGCGGAAACACGACCCCCAGACCTCCACCTGTCGGGATGTTTGCCGGCGCGAGCTTGGCCGCGTCATTCGTCAGGATCAAGCCGAGTATCCCGATCGGGATGGTTAGCAGGAAACCGGCAAGCGGACCAGCGACCCCTATCTCGAGGAGGGTCTTCTTGTTCGGGATCGGGTCTCTCAAAGAGATGAATGCCCCGAACGTGCCCAGCGGAGGTATGGACGGTATGAAGAACGGGAGCGAAGCTGCCACCTTCCTCCGTCTTGCCGCGAAGTAGTGGGAGAGCTCGTGCACGCCTAGTATGGCCATGAGCGGAAGGGCGAATGTCAGGGTGCCCATGAGGATCGTCATTGGGGCGAAGAGCTCCTTGCCGGGGACATTTTCGAACCCTCCCCACTCAAGGGTGCCCGCGAAGATGGTCGTGACCACGGTGATGGCCAGCATCACCAGGTTCACGTTCGTGCTCCTGTACTTGGTCGTCGGCTTCTTCGCGACCGTGATGATGTGCTCGCCCTTGTCGTACACGATCATCGGGATGTAGTTGTGCTGGGCCATCTCCTCGCGGAGTTCGTCGAAGTTCTGCTCTAGGGTCGTGCTGTCCGTTCGGACGAAGAACTCGACCACATCGTACGTGACCCGGACGTCGTATACTGGGAAGCGCCTTGCGACGAGGCCCTTGATGAATTCTATCTCCTTCGAGGCCTCTGGGGGTATGGGTGGAACCATCTGTTTCACCAATAAGGCCCCGCTAAATAGCTTTTTGGGCTAGATGCCTTAGCCAGCATGCCCTGCGAAACCTATTATACGGGGCTTGAGTCTGACGCTACCGATGCGAGATTCAGCCGGCACATGGCGCCCGCAAGGGTACCTGAAGCTCTTCAGGCTCGGCAATTGCGTCATGGCGGCGCTCGGAGCACTTCTCGCGTCTGTCATCTGTGCGGGCGTCAATGAAGTGTCGGACTTCGTCATGCAGATCGCGCTCTCCATGGCGGTCGTCGTGTCATTCACCGCGGCAGGCAATTCACTCAACGACTACTATGACAGGGAAATCGACAGGGTCGCGCATCCTGAGCGTCCGATACCTTCTGGAAAGGTTGCGCCACAGACCGCAAGGGCGCTTGCCTTCGGGCTGTTCGCCATCGCATTCGTCCTCAGCGTGTTCGTCAGCTGGCAGTCCGTGACGATAGCGATAGTTTCGATGGTTATCATTGTCGGCTACGAGCGCTCGCTAAAGGCGGAAGGGTTCGCTGGGAACTTGGCCATCAGCTGGCTGACGGGCGCATTGTTCCTGTTCGGAGGGGCTGCCGTGGGCAAGCTCGAGCTCGCCTGGATACTCGCCGCGCTGGCGTTGCTGGCTACGCTCGGACGCGAGGTCGTCAAGGACATCCAGGACATCGAAGGGGACAAGGGATCGAGACGAACCCTCCCGATGAGGGTCGGCGTCAAGAACGCCGGGATCGCAGGTTCCGCCGCCTTCTTTGGGGCGGTCGCGTTGAGCCCACTCCCGTACCTCCTGAATCTCCTGTCCATCTGGTACGCTCCAGTCGTTGCCGTCGCGGATGGAATCTTTATATATTGCGCTCTGATACACTTTCAGAATCCTGAGAAGGGACAGAAAGTCGCCAAACTGGGGATGCTGGTCGCGCTGTTGGCATTCTTCCTCGGAGGGGTGCTGTGAAGGTCCGGGATTACATACTCAAGACCATTAAGAAGCACAAGCTGCACATGACGCTCATAGATCCAGCGAAACAGCCGCCCAAGACGTCGGGGGAGATCGCTGCGAAGGCCTGCCTGGCCGGGACCGATGCTATCATGGTCGGCGGGTCGACAGGGATCACGCAGAAGAATATCGACGCCACAGTCGACGAGATCAAGAAGAAATGCAAGCGCCCCGTGATATACTTCCCCTCGGGCGCGAACGCCATCCCGAGGAATGCAGACGCCATCTACTTCATGAGCATGCTCAACTCCAAGAACGTCAGGAACATCACTGGGGAGCATTCCAGAGGCGCGCCGATAGTCAAGAAGCTCGGCATAGAACCGATCTCCATGGGCTACGTCATCGTCGAGCCGGGAATGAAGGTCGGCGAGGTCGGTGAAGCGAACCTGGTGAAGAGGGGGGATATTCCCACGATCGTCGGCTACGCTCTCACGACCGAGTTCTTCGGGATGGACCTGCTCTATCTTGAAGCGGGTTCTGGCGCTCCAGAACCGGTCCCGACGAGTATGATCAAGGCGGTGAGGGAGAGCGTGGATATCCCGATAGTCGTCGGGGGAGGGATTGTCACGTCCGGACAGGCGGGCAAGGTCGCCGCTGCGGGAGCGGACATAGTCGTCACGGGCACGCTGGTGGAGAACGGAAGCTTCGAGACCAAGCTCAGGAAGATCATCGAGACCGTCCATGGCAGCTGAGCGGTCCGTCCGATAGCGCACGTCAGAAGGTTTTATACTAAGCACGATAATTGCCCATTCAGGTAATCGCCATGAGCATTTTGGACTACTTCAAGAGCAAGGGCAAGGACAAGATGTGCCCCGAGTGCGAGAAGGCGCAGAAGCACGTCAGGCTAGTGAATTCCGGGGGACAGGTCGAGTGCCCCGAGTGCAAGTACATCGAGCGAGTCCGTCACTAGACGAGGACCCGCGCGCCGTGTTATGCCATCCAAGCTTGTGCATGAGCGTCAGCTCCGCTCGACCCTGATGAATGAAAAATAAAGATGTTTTGAAGAAACCCAGGCGGTGGGCTTCTTCTTTTTCGGGTTTCAGACGGGATCCATCAGGGCGCAAGTCCGCTGATCTGCAGCCACCTGCCGAGGTTTTCCTCGAGGTGGTCCAAAGAGTTCTGCAATCCGCCGTTCCTATCGGCCTTCTCCTTGTGGATCTCGATCGCGTGCAACAATCCCGGTGGTCCTTGTGGATGCGGATTTGGCGGCGGCGGCATTGGGGTCGACGATACAGTCACCTTGACTGACGCTTTGTCACTCAAGCCAGAACTGTCGGTCACCGTCAGGGCGATGCTGTACGTGCCGTTTTTCGCGTACGTGTGCGTCGCGATCACTCCGGTTTCCGTAGTTCCGTCACCGAAGTTCCATGCGTAGGAAACGATCGTCGCGCCCGGCGCCGACATTGAGTCGACTCCGCTCAGCTTGACGGTCAAGTTCGTTACGCTCACGATGCTGATCACAGCTGTCGGCGGCTCGTCCTCCGCCGGCGTCGTCGAGACCTTCACCTGGACGGAGGCGCTGTTCGTCGCGCCTGCGCTGTCGGTAACGGTCAAGGTGATCATATACGCGCCATTCGCAGTGTACGTGTGCGATACGCTCACGCCTGTTCCCACTTTGTCGTCCCCGAATGTCCAAGCATAGCTTGTGATCGTCTTGTCTTGCAGGGCCTTGGAATTCGCGCCGCTCATCGAGACGGTCAAGTCATCTATGCTGACTATCTCGATCACGGCTACCGGCTGCTTGTTCGTCGCAGGGGTCACCGTGCGCGTGACAGTCACGTCCATCGAGGTCGAGTTCTTTGCTCCGCCGTTGTCCGTCACGGTCAGCTTGTTCTTGTACGTCCCGTTTGCCGAGTACGTGTGCGTGACGTCCTTGCCATAGAATCCGGCTTCATCACCGAAGTTCCAAGAGTAGTTTGCGATCGAGCCGTCAGGGTCGTGCGACGCCGAAGCGTTGAACACAACGGTCAGGTTGTTCGCAGCGTAGGTGAATTCCGCAACCGGTCGTTCGTTCACGGACGCCGGTTTGGTCTTCGGGGCCAACGATGCGAGACCCACCACCGCGACGATTATGGCTATTGCTGCCGCGATGGCTACTAGTGCTAGCTTTGTTCTTGGGCTAATTGTATCCCCTCCCTTGGCTGGCATCAGTCCCACAGTCGGCATCGTTTAAATGCCTTTGCCCATTATGAGTATGGAAACCTGTCCTTCCAGTGGAGCCAGTAGAGAATTCGAAACGGTTTGGCGAGAAACGAAGCAGGTGCACGACCTAGCGATTCCACGTTAGAAGAAGCCAGAGGAGTGCGAGCGCCGCCCCGGTAAGAATCAGGATCGAGGGATATGTCGGGTTATCGAACCTCTGCTGGAATCCAGAACTTCATGGATTCATTTTCCCCACGTTGCGCAAGTAATAACAATCATTGAGTCAATCACTGCCAGCATTCATGCTGCTTTCCGAGATCGACAGAGTCGTTCAAGAATCGGCCAGGAGACTGCTACAGGTGTCTGTCCCGCCAGTCAAGTACTGGCTGTTGGTGGACACGCTCGGAAGGGATGAACGCGATCCGCTTGTTCAAAGGACCATCGCTGAGTGTAGAGCGTACCCGCCGAGGTTGAAACTCATCAGGACGTTGAGGGAGGATGGGACCTGGCCGATATCCAAATCGAGAAAGGCGGCTGAGGATGCGGGCCCCGGTCCCCCGGTTGGATGGACTTACATCACGATCCTCAGGAACCTTCAATTGCTGGAGGACATGTATACTGACAAGAGCGAAGGCTTCATCTCCTCAGCCCTGGAGAGGATTTTGAGCTGGCAGAAGAAGGAGGGCTACATACTCGGTCCCTATCACGATCTCTTTCCTCTCCCCCACTACAACGGGTACGCCATAAGGAACCTCATCATATATGGAATGCAGGACGATTCCAGGGTCAAGAGAATGGCTGACTGGCTTCTGAGCATTCAGAGACACGACGGTGGGTGGGTAATCCCATACCAGGAAGATGTCAAGCACTTGCCTGAGTACAAACACATGAAGATGCCTGATTTCATGGAGCTCGTACGAAAGGGCGATACTCCAAAGTCCGACCCGAAAGGATTCAGGGATGTCCCAAGCTGCATCTGGACGACGATGATGGTCATTCGCGGACTTGCCCGGGACAAAGAGTACCGGCGTAGACGAGAGATCCTGAGGGGCGCGGATTTCTTCCTCGACAGGTTCTTCAAGAAGAATCGGCACGAGGCTTACTATCATTCAGAGAAGAACTGGACGCAGTTCAAGTACCCACCCTACTTCGGCAGCGGACTTGGCGCACTCTATCTGCTCACGATCCTTGGATACGGCCCGGACGATAAGCGGATGGAGAAGCCCATCCGCTGGTTGCTGGATGCCAGACATTCGGATGGTTTCTGGTGGCAATCGGACAGACCCCACATGCAGAAGGACCAGTGGATCACCGGATTCGCGATCGATGTGTTGCACAGGTATTCGAAGAACTGATAAACGGCCGAATCAATCATGGGTTTTCAGAACGAGGCCTGCCTCGAGTCTTTCTTCGCCACAGCAACGCTCCCCCTGAGGCGAGAGCGGCTGAGATGATAGCCGATACTGCAATCGACAGCCCCCACGGATTGGCATCGCCAGGGACGGTCGCGGACGCGACTTGTGACATATCACTCGCCCCGACAGAGTTTTCGGCGGCAACCCAATAGTAGTACGTCTTGCCTTTCTCAGTCGACCCATCTTTCCAACTATGAGTCCTTGCGGGAACACTTGTCAAAAGCGATGGTTTGTCTTGGGTGCTTCCTCGATAGATCCTGTAGCTAGTGACAGGAGCGCCCCCGTCATTCGGAGAATATGACCATGTGAGGACAACGCCCGAGTCTTCCAAGGAGACGGTCAAGGAGGCCGGTGGCTGAGGCACCTGCGGTTGTGGCGTCGGGTCTGGTGGTATAGCTTCAATCATGAGATGGTTGATGACGGCAGCGACTGCGGTCACCGAACTGTTCAGTGAGGACATGGCACTTGCCACGAAGACCGGGTCCGTCCAATCGTAGTTAGTGTCCATCCACACGTTCGTCATGATTGCTCCATGTCCGAAAGTGATGTCCCGTGCAAGGTCGATGGTTGTGTCGTACGCCCCCTTGTCGCCAAGCACTAACCCTGTCGGAGGTTCAAGGAAGCCGATCATCGATTCGACCTCGTTCTCGTAATCGGAGTGGTGTGCCTCAGCTCCCCAGTCCGTTGCGCTTCCCATCGTGTGTCCGAACACGCCCACATCTGAGACATAGTGTGACATCGCCCCGATGTCGTACGCTGCGGCTTCGTAGTTGCCGCTTTTCAAGTACCCCAGGGCTACCTGGTATAACTGTGATGCACGGACGGCGCTATTGTCGTCTTGAAGCACGTCATCTGAGTAGTAATATACATGATGGTTCGCGGAGTCGCCTATATAGACGGGGTTGTCAGGGGCCTCGGTCCCGAGCAGGTACCTGGGATGATATGTGGTTGCGAGGAATGTGACGTCCCTGGCCTGAATCGCCAGCGCCTTGTCCGCAATCCAATCGTGGGTACCGTAATCAGGATTCGCAGGGTCGGAGGAGTAGCCGCCGTTGCTCCATGCTCGAGCCCCTGGAACTTCCCAAGCGACGAGAATGATCGCCATCGTAAAGCAACACCCAGCAAATGAAATCCACCGCCCTCGCATCAGACGAGCCTCATCTTCTTCATGTATCGTGTTATTGCCCATATGGTCCTTGTCCTAGATTGAAGGGAGTTGTGAGACAAGGTCGGGCCTGAAATTCTCTCCGAGTGCACCTCCCCCTTGTGCGCCTGTTGGGGCGAGATCCTCACGCCCATAGTCGCCCGAAGGAACCTACAGGGAGCTGTGCACGCATGAATGGCTGGCTCCTTCTCAATCAGAGAATCACTGCACCGATCGAGCTTGTGATTCCAGACGAAAGCTACATTTACCTCCAGCACATTCGGTGGCTCGGTCTTGTGACCAGGAGGTTCCCGGTGATGATGTCCGAATTGTTTCTAGCAGCTGCGCCGGGAGCCGAATGATACAGCGCGAAGCTCCTGGCGTTTGGTGATTGTCGAGCCTGCATTGCGAACGCCATCGATGAACCCAGTCTGACATGCCCAACGATCCTTACTTGGACGCCAGCGTAGTCTGGCGAATCAAATCCGGGACCCTCGACCTCCATGAGGCAGGGTATCGCACGACCAAAGAGGCCATCCTCTCTTCAGGGTTGGCCATGGAGGTCACGGGGCTCATCAGTACGGGTAAGGAGGCGGATGTGTACCTTGCCAGGTATCGTGACGCGCCAATCGCTGTCAAGGCCTATCGCCTGTATCGTTCTTCTCATCGCGGAGGTGGTCCTGTGAAGCTAGACTCCACCGGGTGGTTAGCAGCCCACGAGTTCGAGATGACCCGGCAGGCATGGAAAGGAGGATGCCGCGTTCCCGCGCCCGCCAGAAGGGTGGAGAACATGTTCTCGATGCGGTACCTAGGGGACGAGAGCGGGCCAGCGCCTAGATTGCACGACATCCGGCCGGAGAACCCCCAAGCCCTACTCGATGAGGTGCTGCGCGGAGTGGAGGCTCTTGCGGGAGCAGGCGTTGTGCACGCAGATTTGAGCGCCTACAACATACTCGTATACAACGGGCAGCCGTGGTTCATCGACTTCTCGGAGGCGATCCGAGTCGACCGGACCGGCTCCGTGCCGTGGATGCGACTAGAGGAGGCAAGAGCTGCGTTGGATATGGGCATGAGTGCATTGCGTGTGTACTTTGGCAGGTTAGGAGTCGAAGTCGAGTCGGAGCCCTTTGTCTCACGGGTCTTGAGATCGCTGGACAGGTTCGGAGTGCTCCGTGATTGAACCAGAACATCGAGCTTGGAGCAAGAATCTCTGCAATAGCTACTTCCCGAGGGCAGCCGCCAGATATGCAACCCTTTTTCCAAGCTCCTTGCAGGATTCGATCTCCTTCTTGTTCGGCGCTTCCACTGCGGTCGGACCGTAGTGCTTGTTGTCGTACCTTCCCTGAATGATCATTCCGTTGATCAACATCGCCTCCAACATCGCGAGGAGGGTTGTCTCGGCACCGCACGCCGTATCTCCGGAGCTCGTGAATGCTCCTCCGACCTTTCCCTTGAGCTTCCCGTGGATGCTGTTTGTCCGGTCGATGAATGACTTCATCTTGCCGGACATGTTCCCGTAGTATGTCGGGGAACCCAGTATAATCGCATCGGAATCGATCAGGTCCTGCAACTTCGCCTTGCCTACTTTGAGAACTGCGACTTCGGTCGCCTTGACCTGCTTCGCGCCATCGGCGACGGCATTGGCCATCTTCTCGGTGTTGCCAGTACTTGAGTCGTACACAACCAAAACTTTGGTCATTCATTCACCTTTCTAGCCGCTGGAATCGTCCTCGCTCCTCTTATGTCTTCTCTCAGGGAAGTTGCGCGCATGTCCTGACCTCCAACTTCTCTCATTCATTGGGTTCCTGCAGACAGACATCGTGTCTCGCTTTCCTTCGCCGCTTACCGGTGGTGCGCCGCGCCATCGACCCGCTCATGGCTGACAGATCACCGGAAGGTCTGGTCGAATGAGCGTATGCTCAGGGTGTCGCAGATGTCTTCCGCGAATCGCACATGCTCTTCGCTGCTAGACGCCACACCGCCCTGAACCAGGTAGGGACGGAAATCGCGATCAAACGCGCCGAAGAAAGTCGCCAGTGCACACCCGCTCGCGCTCAACCCTACGATTACTACAGTGTCGCACCCTTTCTTCCGCAGGATGGCTTCAAGCTCGGTCTTGCCGAAGGCGCTGGGATAGTGCTTTGTGATCTTGACGTCGGTATCTTCGATGCGGACAGCATCAGAGAACTCGAACGGCTTTGTGCCAGGTATGGCCCCCATCTCCTTGTCCTCGTGATAGACGACGACGATCGGAAGCTTGTTCCGCCTGAACCACCCGATAGCTTCGTTGATGACTTCGATGCGTTTCTCGACGGACTTCTTCAAGTCAACACTGTTGTCCAGCCAGACATTCTGGATGTCTATGACAAGGAGTACTGGTTTCATCTTCGCGCCCTTCCGACCTATTGCGATTGTGTTTCATATTTGTTCTCATCGGAGTGAACAGGTCCTGCATATTCGCCTTGTCGACACTGAGAACAACGACTTCGGTCCCCCGTTGACCTATTGGTCGCATTTCTCGGTACGGTCCAGTAGATCGACACTACCTGGAGAGTACCCTCTCGGTCAGGCTTTGGCAGCTTCTTTCACGATCTGGTCGAGCCGTTTCGAGATTCCACTGTCCAGCTTCACGGGGGTGTGGTTCTCGAGGATCCAATCGGCCTTCTCTTTCGCCAATGTGAGGTCATCCTTTCTCCCCTTCCTTTCCCACTCTTCGAAGGGCTCGGAGTTGAAGATCGATGACTGATAGAACTGGCGTACTTCCATCATCGTAGCCCTCTCCCCCAGGTAGCTTCCCTTCTTCAGGCCCATTCCGAGGATGCCGACTTCCTTGATCATGTCTAGATGCAGAGTTTCCTTCGTGACGGGAATCTCGCGAGCGGCAGTCATTGCCCTACCGATGATGTCATCGTCGATGATCATCTGCTCGTAGGAGAGCACGGTCGAACAATCGAGCATCCCGATCCCGTTGTTGATCTCCTGGCCATACATCACGCTGGAGAGAGCTAGCATGCCATTCTCCAAAGCGCTCTGCATGCCTGGTGTCTTTGCGTTGCATCCGGTCCCGCCGTATGACGGCATCTTGACGTATCGGGCCATCTCGCCCGCCGCCGCGCACAGGATGAGCGCCTCAGGCGAGGCCAGCTGGATCGCCCCCGTCCGCGGGTCCATGTTAGAAAGGACGGAACCATAGATGACCGGGGATCCTGGCGTATGCGCCTGCATCGCCGCCGCCAAGGCGAGGGTTTCAGCATGGTTGACTACCAGGTTCCCTGGGATCGTCGCCGGGGAGCTGATCCCCATCATTGCCATCCCCGTGATGTGCACGGGGACCTTCGCGCTCGACCAGACCATTGCTGCGTCAGTGGCATGCCCGTCGAGAGTGAGGGGGGACATCGTGCAGACCATTGCAGACATGACGTGCCTCTTCCTCAGTTCCTCCAACCCCCCAACGATCTCCGATGCCATCTTGATCTGGAGTCCTGCTTCCTCAGCGGTCGATGTGGATTCGCTGAGGATGTGCTTCCTCGTCGTGTTGAAAGCTTCCTTCATCCCGACGACGACATGGACCTTCTGAGGGATATCTGAAGGGACGACCATCGGTTCATAGATGCTGAGGTGTGGCAGCCAGTCGCTGATTATCGCCGAGTTCGTTATGTCTTGCAGGACCGACAGCCTCCTGGTGCGGGTCTTCTGATCCCAGACGCTGATCCCGCACCCATCGGTCGTGTAGTAACAGTGTCGGCCATCGAGGGGAAGGTCGAGTTCACTTTCGCGACCAGCCAGGACGATTCCTTGCGGTACTTTCGAAATCAACGATTTAGTCAAGTTCGTCGGGAACTTCACGACACTGGTTCTATCATCGACGATGGCTCCTGCCTTCTTGAGCGAGTCTCGGGCCACCTTGCTGTGTATCCTGACGCCAACGTTTTCCATGACGCTGAGGCCAGCTTCGTGAATCTGCTTCTTGTCCTCTACTTTCAGTATCTCCACCGGTTTCCTTATCTTGAATGTCTCTGCAAATGCTGGCATGGCGCAACCTCCCCCTTGCTTTAGGGCATCTCAACGATGTAGATAAGTCTTTTCAAATCCCGATGAACAATCGCCTTCTATGTATCCAATCGGGGTCAGAACTATTGAAATGCGAACTGGCAGCGGAAGTGTGCAGAGAGCCGTGTGTGAACCGAGAAGACTGGCTATTCTTCAACCAGGGAGGTTTTGGTACCGAGATAAAGACCTTATCTTCTCTTTCCGTCGTGAAATCGAGTTCAGAGTCCTCCAGATTTGCCCTTCGCCGTCAGGTACTCCGTCAATCAAGCGAACACGGCATTGGGCCTGACTCCGCGCTGATCTCGTTTCCGTCTTGTCTATTCTGAACTGTGAGTCCACAGAGACCGAATGTGAGAAATAACTGCAACAAGCATCAGTTGACTCGCTGGTGCCACGCCGTGACGAAAGCTGACCTCATCATTAGGAACGGCCGCGTTTTCACAGTCAACTATTCCCAGCCATGGGCTGAGGCGATTGCTATCCACCGGGACCGGATAGTGTTCGTCGGATCTGACGAAGGAGCCCGAGACCTCGATGGTCCGGACACGAAAGTGATCGATGCTGGTGGAAGACTTGTTCTTCCGGGCCTCATCGACGCCCATACGCACTGCCTGTACGGCCATCAGATCTACTTCTGGGCGAACCTCACTCCGGCGGATTCTCTCGAGGAGCTCATCAGAACAGTCGAGATGCACGCCAATGAACACCCAGAGCATCGCCTTGTCGGAGGCCGAGGCTACCGTTACTCAGCAGTGATGGTCGAAGGCAGACTCCCTGGGAGAGCAGTCCTCGACAGGGTCCTCAGCGACAGACCGGTCTGGCTGAAGTCCTACGATGGGTGGACTGCCTGCACGAACACCAGGTTCCTCGATATCGCCCGGAAGAGGCTGGGGAAGGCATTCGACCGACTGCCCGGGATCGAGCGGGACTCCGTGACCGGGGAACCGACGGGAGTGTTCTTCAAGACCGATGATTTGGAACCCCTGGTCGAAGAGCTCTCGACCGCTGGGACTGACTTGATGTATGATGGGTTGAAGCTGGTCATCGGGGAGATGGTCAGATGGGGCATAACAAGCGTCCACGAAGTCGGTGCCAGGGACATGAAGGACCTGCAGACTTATGAGAGACTTCGCAGGAACGGGGAGCTGAAGGCACGGGTGTACGTAGCGATGCAGTACACCCCAAATCGCGGGGAAGGGCAGATGGGGGACTTCGAGAGGATGCGCTCCGAGTTCTCGGACGAGTGGATCAAGGCCGGAGCAGTCAAGCTCTTCATAGACGGCGTCGAGGATTCGCACACGGCCGCCATGCTGGAGCCGTATGACGACCTTCCAGGCGACACCGGTGAGACTATCTATCCACCCGAGGAGTTCAAGCAAATCGTCGAGAGGCTGGACAGGATGGGGCTTCAGTGCATCACGCACGCGTGTGGCGACAGGGGCGTGAGGACGGCCCTGGACGCCTACGAGAACGCGGCGCTCAGGAACGAGCCCAGGGATCGCAGGCACAGGATCGAGCACGTGGAGATCGTCTCCCCTGAGGATGTCCCCCGTTTCAAGGATCTCGGTGTAGTTCCGAGCATGCAGCCCCTCCACGCGCACCTGTCCGCACCTCCTTTCGATGAGGTCTACGGGAAGACGCTTGGCCCGGAGAGGCTTGAGAGGTCGTATCCGTGGAGGAGCATGGTGACTTCCGGGGCGAGACTGGCTTTCTCAAGCGACTGGCCGGTGGCCGACATGAACCCGTTCCTCGGCATTCATTCGGCGCTCACTCGGGGCGGCCTGGTAGGGCCTCAGAACACCGTTAGTCTCGAGGACGCCATCAAGGGATATACGATAAACGCCGCGTACGCATCGTTCGAGGAGGACCTCAAGGGCTCTCTCGAGGTTGGCAAGCTGGCGGACATCATCATGCTGTCAGATAACCTGTTCGAGATTGACCATGATGACATCAAGAAGGTAGAGCCCCTGCTAACGATAGTTGGTGGAAAGGAAGTCTACCGTTCCGACAAGCTCCGACAGAGGGAGAAGGAGTAGCCGTGTTCTGCTGGTCTTGGTGACCCGAGCCGGATGTGAACCTGATGGTCTTGCGCCGGCTCGAT
>Ga0315286_10001379_pt1 | contig 21952 bp, 19 predicted proteins | sample YL17G10_0_MG_FD_205038 | JGI IMG/M metagenome (GOLD analysis project Ga0315286, IMG submission 205038) | Sediment microbial communities from Yellowstone Lake, YNP, Wyoming, USA - YL17G10_0 | ecosystem: Environmental > Aquatic > Freshwater > Lake > Sediment | place: USA: Wyoming | collected...
CTTCGCCGGTGCGTTATCAGCATGTCTGTGTATTAAACCATTAACGCACTAAGTTGTCAAGAACAAAAATCCGATCGCCCTTCCTCGATGGGTGTTCGGCGGCGGGCATACCGGCGAAGCTGTTTTTGCGCACGCGACGCCCTCCGCCTGGAGCTACCTCCGCGAGAGCGAGTGGAACCCCGGCTCCGGGCTTCCCGCCGGGATCGCGGGGCACACTCGGTTCGAGAGCTGTATCGAGTGCCCCGTCCGGGAGGGGTTCACGGGCCCGGCCGCCCTCGCGTTTCTTAACCGTGAGCTCGCAGTGCCCGAAAAAAAAGGGAAATTCCTCCCCCCTTCACGCACTCATCGAAAAAGACAAAACGACTCAAACGAATTTGGTCGCGACCTCGACCGCGCTCGCGGCGTCGGGGGCGAATCCGTGCGCGCCGATCTCGTTCGCGTAGCTCTGGGTGAGCGGAGCGCCGCCAACGACGATCTTCGCCTTGCAGTCCTTGTTCTTCGCGAGCTCGATGACGGCCTTCATGTTCACCATCGTGGTGGTGAGAAGCGCGCTCAAGCCGAGAACGTCCGCTTTCTCGTCGATCGCCGCCTGGACCAGCTTAGGAGCGTCAACGTCGACGCCCAGGTCAACCACTTTCCAACCTGCGCCCTTCATCATCATCGCGACGAGGTTTTTCCCGATGTCGTGCAGATCGCCCTTCACCGTGCCGATGACGAAAACCCCCCTCGCCTTCGCGCCGGCGGCCGCGAGCAGCGGTTCGAGGATTTCCATCCCGGCGTTCATCGCCCGGGCACTCACAAGAACTTCGGGGACGTAGACTTCGCAGTTCTTGAACCTCACACCGACCACTTCCATGCCCGCGATGAGGCCCTGGTCGAGAATTTTCTGCGGGGCCACCTTTTCATTCGCCGCGGCCTGAACGAGCTCCTTCACCTTCGCGGCGTTTCCCGCGATCAACGCCTCCGCAATACCTTTGAAATCAGCCATTAATCCACCTCCAGTAGATAGTCCTGATAGTGCAATATTATAAAGAATTCTCGTTTCAGCGTCAAACGATAAAATGCACGATCAGACCGGGTCCACGTGCACGAAGGCGTGGTCGACGGTTTCGTCCTCCTGGAGGAGGTCCTGGACGTCTTCGGCGATCCGGTGGGAGCGCTCGGTGCTCAGTTCCTTGTCGACCTCGATGTGCACTTCGACGTGAATATAGTTCCCGAGAAAGTGCGCCTTCACCTCGTTGAGGTTTTTAACGCCCTGAACGGTCAGGGCTTTCCCGGTGAGGCGCTCTAAGATCTCGTCGGGAGGCCGCTTGCCCATGAGATAATCGACGTTCTCGACCCCGATTCGGAAACCGGAATAGATGATGAACAATCCGATGAACAACGCGACGACGTTGTCAGCGATCCGTATGCCGATGCGCCCGAACCCTATTCCCACCAGGACGGAAAAGGAGACGAGGAGGTCGTTCCGGTAATCCATTGAAGAGGCGGCAAGCGCCGGGCTCCTGCTCTTCCATGCTTCGACCCGGAACAGAATGAAGAGATAGAGCTTCAACGCGATGCCGCCGAGGATGACGGCGAAGATAAGAGCGTTCACCGTCATGGGTTTTGGATCGAAAAAGCCTTCAAAGGCGTTCTTGACCACCTCGAACCCGAGGATCGCGGCGAAAATGGCCACGACGAGACCCGCGATGGGCTCGGCCCTGCGATGGCCGAAGGGGTGGTCGAGATCGGCCTTTTTCGCCCCGATCCTGATGGCCAGGAAGATAGCGATGGAAGAGATGATGTCGGTGAGGGAATTGAAGGAGTCCGACAGAAGGGCGAGGCTGCCCGAGATAATCCCGCCGAGGAGCTTGACGACAAAAAGCACGGTATTGATGACGATTCCGGCAATGGTGATTTTTTCGTGTTTTTTCACGCTCCGGTAAATATACCCTGTTCCGCTGCTATTTTCCTCTTTTTTTTGCCATTTTGGGAAACCCATGGTATACTATAAAAGGTACGGTCATGCCAAAGAGCGTTCTTATAATTAATTGCGACGAGTATGGCACACAGAAAATCGACGAGTACCTGAAAATCCTCGGTTTCAACACCACGATCGCGAAGAACGGCCAAGCGGGAATCGCCGCCCTCAGGACGCAGAAGCCGGACGTCATCCTTCTCGCGAGCGACCTTCAGGACACGGACCCGGCGCTCTTCATGGAGCGCAAGAACAGGATGCTCGACGCCGAGAAGATCCCGGTCATCGTTCTGGCCGGAACGGCAAAGGACATCCAGGTAAAGTCGGCGGTCAAGAAGGGGATAGTCGATTTCGTGAGCATGCCCGTCATGCTCGAGGCCCTGCGGAAAAAGATCCTTCATCACATGAAGGCGGCAGACCAGAGCGCTGAAAACCATCTCACCGCCGAAGTCTTCATCAGGGACGGGATCGTCGTTTGCGAGCTGAGAGGCACCCTCGTGCTGCACGAGCTGGTCGCCCTGAAGTACTGGATCCTCGACACCGCCAGGTCCAACCAGACGCTCAGCAAGCGGTTCTACATCATCATCTACAACCTCGACGAGCTGACCTTCTCCCAGGTCCTCTTCGACAAACTGTTCGACTTCGTTCAGTTCTTCCCCGACCTCCCGAAGAGCAATATCAAGATCCTCACCTCCGATCAGAGGATCAGGGAGAGCCTGAAGAAGAGCAGGATCGCCGGCGGTTTCGAGCTTGTCGACAACTACATCGAAGGGCTCGATAAGCTGAAGGCCCTCTACCTCGCCCAGGGGGACGAGGAAATCCTCGTGGAGTTCCTGGTGCCGAATGCGGCTCTGTACAAAAACGCCTATGATCAACACGGCAGGCTGGTGAAGGAAGAGGGGAAGAGCTTCTCCCAGGAAGAGCTCCAGTCCCTGCTCAAGCGGGGTATAAAAAAACTCTTTTACATTAGAAAAGCGCAGATAGACAAGGACAGCCAGATATCGGAGGACGAGGACGTGGACGTGGTGATGGACGCGATCCAGGTAACCGGCGCCGTCATCCCCGTCGGATTGAAGGACCTCTTCATGGAGCGGGAGAACAAGAGGCGGTTCACCATGAACGTGCTTGTCGTAAACGGCTCCGGCGACGACCTCGACGCACTCTACGGGTTTTTCACCATGAAAGGCTTCACCGCGTCGAAGGCGTCGAACTCCAAGGAGGCCCTCGCTCTCACCGCGAAAGGCCGGTTCGATTACGTCCTTGTGGATCTCGACCTGGACGGCGGCAACGGCTTGAACCTCGTCCAGAGCATGAAGCTCATCCCCTCCCTCAAAGGAACACAGTTCATCATCACCGGCACGTCGGTGAAGAAAGAAAGCGTCGACCGGGCAATCGGCCTTGGAATACACGCTTTTTTAACAAGCCCCTTCCATTTCGAGAAACTATCTGGTATGATTGGCGAACGAACCAACTGACCCGCGCCCCGCGGCCGATCTCTATTTCACCGAATATGGAAGATGAGTGAGCAGACTGGCAGCGTGAAAAAATACCTGAAATACGCAATCCTCGCCGTCGCGATTTTCGGGCTCCTCTTCGCCTTCACGAACCTCGAAGAGCTAAAAAGACGGTTCGTGACGATGAACCTCGCCTTCTTTTCCGTCGCCGTCGCTTTTTCGCTCATTAACTATCTTGCCGAAGGGCTCTTCCTCCGCCTTTCCCTCATGGTCTTCGATGAAAAACTCCCGCTCGGGGCGGCTTTCAAATACTCCCTCCTCATCAACTCGCTCGGCTACCTGGTCTCGCTCGGTGGCCTCACCCCTTTCGCGACCCAGGTCTATTTTCTCGGCTTCCACGGGATCAAGGCAAAAAAAGCGACTCTCAGCAGGATCGTTCAACTGATCTTCTTCAACATCTCCTTCAACCTAATTTTTATCTTCGGCTTCCTCTTCCTCATCACGGGGAACGAGATCCACGGATTCAACCGTGCGATAATCATCGTCGCTTTCTGCGCATTCTTGGCAGCGATATTCTTTTTTTACACGACAATCTTTTCGAAGCCCTTTCAGCTGATCGTCGTAAGAGCCCTCTTTTGCGGTCTCAACAGGATTTTGAGGGTCTTTTCAAAGAGGGTGCAGCTCGAGGATCACAAGGCGATCAGGTACTTCGATGATTTTGCGAACGGTTTTAGGGGCCTCCTCAAAGTCCCATCGCGGCTGATCAGCATGGCCGCGATCACGCTGTTCGACATGCTCGTCTGGATAGGCGTTCTCTACTTTTCCTTCCTCGCGCTCCGTTACGCCATCCACCCGGGCGTTCTCTTTATAGGGTTTGCGGTCGGGCAGATCGTCAGTGTCGCATCGATGATCCCCGGCGGCATGGGGACGATGGAGGGGTCGATGGCCCTGGTCTACAGCCTCTTCGGCGTGCCCTTCGAGACCGCCCTCGGCGCGGCCCTCCTCTACCGCTTCGTCTTCAACATCATCCCCTTTTTAATCAGCGCTCCCCTCTATCTCAGCCTGAGGAAGAGATGATGAAGGTATCGATCATCGCGGCGGTCGCGCGAAACGGGGTCATCGGCAGCGAGAACAAGCTGCCGTGGCACATCCCGGGCGATTTCAAATGGTTCCGGAAACAGACGGCAGGGCACGCGCTCATCATGGGGAGGTCCACCTTCGAATCGATCGGGAAGCTTCTGCCGGAGAGAGTGAATATCATTTTGTCGCGCCGGGACGATTTCGCGGTGCCGGGCGCGGAGGTGTTTCCGTCGTTCGAAGGGGCTCTCGAACACCTGCGGGAAAAGGGCGAACAAGAGGCGTTCGTCATCGGGGGGGCGCAGGTGTACCGCGAATCGCTCCCCTTCGCCGACCGTCTCTACTTAACTCTCATTCACAACGACTACCCCGGCGACGCCCGTTTCCCGCCGATACCCGAAGGGGATTTTCATACCGTGTTCGAGGAGAACCACGCGGGGGAGCCGCCCTACTCATTTGTCATCATGGAGAGACGCTCGTGATGCGGATGACGCTTTCCAGCGTCTCCCGGACATAATCCGAGTTCGGACACTCGAGGATGAGCTTCGTGTAGAAGTCCAGCGCCTCCTTCTCCCTCCCCTCTCTTTCGGATTTTCGCGCGCTCGAGAGGTACTTGCTCGCCGTCGTGTTCTCCCGGCGTTTCGCGTCGATCATCGCTTCAGTCGCCTGAATCGACCCCATCCGCTTCACGAGGTACTCCCGGTCGCCCGGGGGGAGGTCGAAAAGGAGAAGGTCCTGGTAGATCTTGAGGGCTTTTTCGTACTCCCCGTTTTTCTCGAGGGTAAGAGCCTTGAGGCCGAGGTTTTTTATATAGCCGCCCAGGCTGCGCGATCCCTCCAATTCCAGGGCGAGCTCCACGTTACGGCGAAGGGCTCCCCTGAGCTCCGCGAGAACGGGTGACATAAAACCGCTCTTTTCGAGGCGTTCAGTGAGGGCGAGAGCCTTGCCGTAGTCCTCGCCCAGGTAGGCCATCTTGAGGTCGCTGAGAAAGGTACCCTTTTTGAAGAACTCGGTCTTCTCCTTGTATTCCCGCACAACGCGCAGAGTCTGGAGCAGGAGGGCGTCCTCCTCATGTTCGATATTCGGCTGCCCGGGTTTCCGTTTCGAAACCGCATCGCGCGTTCCGGTACGGCCGATTCCGGGGAGCCTTTCCAGAGTTTCTATCGCCCTCCCGTATTCTCCCCGTCCGACCTGGAAGTGAAACTGCTTGAGAAGCGCCCGCTCCGCCTCTTTCCGGAAGAATATGGCGAGCTCCGGAGAAGGCTCGATCGGCGTGTCCTCACCCGTTTCCTTGATATATCGCGTAAGGTCCCTTATCTCGAGGCCGAGCGTATCCTGCCTCCCGCGAAGGAAACCCCGTTTGCTCTGGTACTGTTCAAGGAAGAGCTCCTTTCTTCTCCCTATCTCCCTCGTGACGGCGGCTCTTCCCCTTCCCTCGAGCTTGCTGGTTCTTTGCGAGACGGCATCCTCGCCCGCCTCGAGGACCGAGGTGTTCTGCCCGACGGCCTCCCGTTTCTCGTCCATCATGCCGACGAACGCGTTTTTGTCTCTCTCGAGGTCCTTCACCTCTTTCTCGACCTCGAGGAGCTCGGCCCGTTTTTTACTCAGGATAAAGAATGCTTCATCGAGAACCGCCGCTTTCCCCGGGTTCGAGAGGTATGAAGACACCGGTTTGGGAACGGCGAGGGTCGACCTGCCGCGGCTGAGAAAAGAAACCCAGGGTCTTACGGCGGCGCCGTAGAGGAATCCCCCGATCACCGGCAGCGTCCTGACGGTTAAGAGGAGCACGGCGAGGGAAGCGCAAAAGAGAAGTACGCCGAGGACGGCCGTTGTACGGCGGGGGGCCGGTGAAGGGGCCGCGCTTCGGAGGTCATCGCGATCCCCCCCCTGGGTGTAATCGGGGTGCGCGTCCTTATCCCTGAAACGGTCGTGGTTTTGGCCGAATTCACTCATTTCGCTTTATATATCGGTATCTCCGAGAGCCTATATGAGGGAGCCCGGTTCTTTATTCCTTGATTGAGCGGTTGTCTTTCGTTTATATTAGCGGAAAACCCAGGGAGGCATTATATGTCCGCAATAGAGAGTATCATCGCTCGGGAGATCATGGATTCACGGGGCAACCCGACGGTCGAGGTCGACGTAGTACTCGAGTCGGGAGTCATGGGACGCGCCGCGGTGCCGTCGGGAGCGTCTACGGGGGAGCACGAAGCGGTTGAGCTCAGGGACGGCGACAAGGGGCGCTATCTCGGGAAAGGGGTTCAGAAGGCGGTCGCCAACGTCAACGACGAAATCACGCCGGAGCTCCTGAGCTACGACGCGAGCCTCCAGGTGGACATCGACAACATCCTGATCGAACTGGACGGCACGAAGAACAAGGCAAAGCTCGGGGCGAACGCCATGCTCGGCGTTTCCATGGCGTGCGCGAAGGCTGCCGCCGCCGAGGCGGGGCTTCCTCTCTACCGCTATCTCGGCGGGGTGAACGCGAAGGAGCTTCCCGTCCCCATGATGAATATCCTGAATGGCGGGAAGCACGCCGACAACAACGTGGACATCCAGGAGTTTATGGTCGCCCCGGCGGGCGCTCCCAGCTTCAAGGAAGCTCTCAGGATGGGCGCCGAGGTGTTCCATGCGCTGAAATCGATCCTCAAAGGGATGGGGCTCAACACCGCCGTCGGCGACGAGGGAGGGTACGCCCCGGACCTCCGCTCGAACGAAGAAGCCCTCCAGGTGATCATGAAGGCGATCGAGAAGGCCGGCTGCAAACCCGGCTCCGACGTCTTCATCTGCCTCGACCCCGCCGCCAGCTCTTTCTTCGAGAAGGGGAAATACAACCTCAAGGCGGAGAAGAACCCGATCAAGGACTCGGCGGAGATGGTGGCCTTCTACGAGGACCTCATCAAGAAGTACCCGATCGTGTCGATAGAGGACGGGCTCGCCGAGGACGATTGGGAGGGGTTCAAGCTCATGACCGCGAAGCTCGGGGACAAGATCCAGATCGTGGGCGACGACCTGTTCGTCACCAACACCGAGAGGCTCAAACGGGGTATCGAGGAAAAGGCCTGCAACTCCATTTTGATCAAGCTCAACCAGATCGGCACGGTGACCGAGACGATCGAGGCGATCGAGATGGCCAAGCGCGCAGGTTTTACGGCCGTCGTCTCCCACAGATCCGGCGAGACCGAGGACGCGTTTATCGCCGATTTCGTGGTCGCGATGAACACCGGACAAATAAAGACCGGCTCCGCCTCGCGCTCCGAGCGAATCTGCAAGTACAACCAGCTTCTCCGGATCGAGGAAGAGCTCGGTGACTCGGCCATATACCGGGGAAAGGCCGTCTATTACAGCATAAAGAAGTAGAGAGCTCGAGTTACTCGCCCCGTCGGATCGCAGTGCAGCGGGCTTTCAGATCAGCAAATTCTCGGAAGCTGGCTTCCCGAGGGGACAGTCACGATCCTCGTGGTTCCGTAGGGAGTTTTGACGGTGAGCCGCGGTTTTCGGTCGTTGACCGACCCGATCACCCTGGCATCCGCGCCCTCCGGCGCGCCTTTCATCGCCTTCAGGCAGGCGTCCGCCTTCTCCCCGGGCACGACTACAAGCATTTTCCCCTCGTTCGCCATGAGAAGGGGGTCGAGTCCGAGAAGCTCGCAGAGGTTTCGCACCGGTTCCTCGACGGGGATCTCGTCTTCGACGAGCTCGATCCCGTACCCCGCGGCCTCGACGATCTCGGTAAGCGCCGCCGCGACCCCTCCCCTCGTGGGATCGCGGGCGCACCGCGCTTCCGGCACCTCACGGAGCACGGCCTCCATAAGCCTGAAGAGGGGCGCGCAGTCGGACCGCACCGCCACCCCGAGAGAAAAGTCGTTTCGCGCGCTCAGGATCGCCGCCTCGTGGCTCCCGACCGGGCCGTTGATGAGCACCGCGTCCCCCGGCCTGATCTTCGCGGGGGAGAGCTCGATCCCCTGAGGCACCAGGCCGACCCCGGTTGTCGAGACGTAGATCCCGTCGCCCCTCCCCTTCTCGACCACCTTCGTGTCACCGGTGATGAAAGACACTGGAACGCCGTCGGCCGCCTCTTTCATCGACATGACGATCCTTTCGAGATCCGCGAGGGGAAACCCTTCCTCGAGGATGAAGCCTGCCGACATCGCCAAGGGGCGTGCGCCCGCCGTCGCGAGATCGTTCACCGTTCCGCAAACCGCAAGCTTCCCGATGTCCCCCCCGGGGAAGAAGAGAGGCCGCACCACGTAGCCGTCGGTGGTCATAACGAGGCGCCCCCCCTCGTGGGCGGGGATCTCGGCGGTGTCCTCGAGCTTTCGCAAAGAGGGGTTGTCGAAGGCGGGGAGAATGACGTCCCGGATGAGGTCCCGCATGAGCCTGCCTCCGCTCCCGTGGGTGAGGAGGATTTTCTTATCTTCCATCCAAGCCTCCTCCGTACTTGTAGAACGCGGCGCAACTTCCCTCGGAGGAGACCATGCAGGGGCCGACAGGCGCCTCCGGTGTGCATCGCTTCCCGAAAAGGGCGCACTCCGGCGGGATGATGAGACCGCGGAGCACGTCCCCGCACCGGCACCCTTTCGGCTCGGGGACCGGGCGGAGGCCGATCCCGAAGGTTTCGAGGGCGTCGAAGAGGCGGTACTCGTCGCGAAGGGCGAGGCCGCTCTTGGGGATCGTCCCGATCCCCCGCCACTCCGCGTCGACGGCTTTGAAGACCTTCCCCATGACCTCGACGGCTGTACGGTTCCCCCCCCCGGTAACCGCTCTTGCATAGGCGTTCTCCACTCTGGCCTCCCCGCGGGCGATCTGGCGGACCAATGCGTAGAGGGCGGCCAGAACGTCGACCGGCTCGAACCCCCCGACGACGCAGGGGATGCGGAAGTCGCGGGGTATTCCGCTGTACGCCATGGACCCGATGATCACGCTCACGTGCCCGGGGCAGAGAAAACCGTCGATCCTGACGTCACCCGACGCGCAGAGCGCCTCCATAGCCGGTATGACGAGCCTGTTCGCGGTGAGAAAGGAGAGATTCGTGAGACCGAGCCGGTCGGCCTCGAGGAGGGAGAGCGCGATCCCAGGGGTCGTGGTCTCGAACCCCACGCTGATGAAGACGAAGCGTTTCCCGGGTTCTTTGCGCGCCAGATCGACCGCATCACCGGCGGAATAGAGCATCCGCACGTCGGCCCCGTCGGCCCTGCACACTTCGAGCGTCTTCCCCGAGCCGGGAACCCTCATCATGTCACCGAAGGTGCAGACCGCCGTTTTGGGCATCCCGCAAAGCTCTACCGCCGCGTCGACGACCGATGCGGGTGTGACGCACACAGGGCAGCCCGGACCCGACACCAGTCTGAGCCCCTCGGGGAGGAGACTCCGCAGGCCGTATCTGGCGATTGCCATGGTGTGGGTGCCGCACACCTCCATGATCGCGCGATCTCCCCCGGGATAGGCGGCGCGGATCATCCCCGCGAGGGTCTTGACATGCTCGCCGCTCCTGAACTCGGAAAAGAGGCTCAATTGCTCTCCTCCGTCTCGAAGATCTCGCTGAGAAGGGCCATGGTGGACTTCGCCTCCTCCTCATCGGTAACCTGGATCGCGAAACCCGCGTGGATGAGAACGTAGTCACCCGGCGCGGCGCCGGGAACGAGCTGGAGCCCCACCTTGCGGCGCACCCCGCCGATCTCGACCACCCCGAAATCACCGTCGATGCTCATCAGTTTTCCGTAAATCGAAAGGCACATCAGCGTATTCCCCTTTCCATTCGATGGAGTGCCGTGACCCCCTGCCCCAGGGATATTCCCCCGTCGTTGGGAGGCACCAAAGCGTGAACGAGCACGCAAAAACCCGCCTGCTCGAGCTCGCCTCTGAGACCCGCGAGGAGGATCCTGTTCTGAAAGACGCCGCCCGAGAGGGCGACGGTCCCTATCCCGCGCTCATCCCTCAGACGCCTGCAGATCTCGAGGCCTACGGCGATGAGGGTGCAATGGAACCTTCTCGCCACGGTTTGCACCGGCCGGCCGCCGGTCACGTCGTCGACGACGGCGCGCACCGTCGCGGCGAAGTCAACGACCATAGCGCCGTCGACCTCGAAGGGATAGGGATCGGAAAACCGATCCATCCGTCCCGCAGCGGTTTCGAGGCGGATCGCCCCCTGGGCGTCGTAGCTCGGCGCGTCGCAGAGACCGACCAAGGACGAAACCGCGTCGAAGAACCTCCCGCACGACGAGGTGGGCGGGGAGTTGACACCCGAGCGAACGATTTCCTCCACGAGGCGGAATCGCTCTTCTCCCACCCTCTCGAAAAAACTGAAGCGCGGGACGTCCGAGGCCGATCCATAGGCGTGCAGGAGATAGCTGATCCCCATTCGGTCTGTCTCGAGGATCGCCTTCTCGCCCCCCGGCATCGGGACGCAGGCGAAATGACCCGCCCTCTCGAACTCCCCCGGGTCCGCGACGAGGAACTCCCCTCCCCAGATCGTGCCGTCGGAGCCATACCCGGTCCCGTCGAAGGAGACCCCGATCACTTTCTCCATGACCTTCCTCTCGCCGAGGAGAGAGGAGATGTGGGCATGGTGGTGCTGGACCCGGACGAGCGGAACACCGAGCTCGCCCGCAAGCGCTTGCGCGTAGAGCGTGCTTTCGTAATCCGGATGGAGGTCGCAGGCGACCGCTTCGGGCTTCACCCGGAAGAGGCAAAAAAAATCCTCTACACCGCCGGCGTAGGCGTCGACGCTCTTCTCGTTCGCGAGGTCACCCACGTGATGGCTGGGGTACGCCTTTCCGTCCTTGCATACGCAGAATGTGTTTTTCTCCGAAGCGCCCGCGGCGAAAATTTGAAATCCGGGGTACCCGACGTCGATCCCCCGCGGCACAAACCCCCGCGACCGGCGGATGGGAACGGGCCCCCAGGGCGCGGAGACGAGCACACTGTCGTCGCAGGGTCGCCGTATCTCCCGGTCATGAGTCAGGAAGGCGTCGGCGATGGAGCCGAGAGTCGATAGGGCGTCGCCGTCCCTGAAGGCGAGGGGTTCTTCCGAGAGGTTTCCGCTCGTCATGACGAGGAGCTCGGGTCCCTCCCGCATGAGAATGTGATGGAGGGGCGTGTACGGGAGCATGACGCCGAGGAGCGATGTGTCGGGCGCAAGATCGGCGCAGAGCTTGCCCGCATCCCCCGCTCTCTCGAGGAGGAGTATGGGGCGCTCGGGCGAGGCGAGGGCCTCCGCGTCAAGGGCGCTCAAAGTGCAGTACTTTTGTACCGAGGCGATGTCCCTGGCCATAAGGGCGAAGGGTTTTCCCGGCCTTCTCTTCCTGGCGCGCAGCGCGCCGACCGCCTCGCAGCTGAAAGGGTCGGCGGCGAGGTGGTACCCCCCGATCCCCTTGACCGCGACGATCTTCCCGTTTTTTAAAAGGGCGAGGGCCTTCCGGATCGGGTCGCCTTGAGCGGGGCTCCCGCCCCGGTCCAGGAGCGAGAGCGCGGGCCCGCACTCGGGGCAGGCGTTCGGCTGAGCGTGGTAGCGCCGGTCGAGGGGGTCTTGGTATTCGGCAGCGCACTCCCCGCACAGGGGAAAGACGCTCATCGTGGTGTTCGCCCGGTCGTAGGGGATGGCCCGCACGATCGAGAAACGGGGACCGCAGGCCGTGCAGTTCGTGAATGGATAGCGAGCCCTCCGGTTGCCTTGCGTGAATATGTCGAGCAGGCAGTCCTCGCATGTCGCAATGTCGGGCGAGATCGGGGAAAACCCTTCACTGTCCCCGGAGCTCGCGCTTATCTCGAACCCGCTGAAGCCCGCGGAGCCGGTGAAATGGATCGAAACCGAGTGGATCTGCGCAAGCGCGGGGGGATTCTCCCGAATCTCGCGGTAGAATCGCTCGATGTCGCGTTTCTTCCCGTCGACGGTGATGAGCACGCCCATGCCGGTGTTCTTCACCGAGCCGGTGAGCGCGAACCTGCGGGCCTGGCGGTAGACGAAGGGACGGAACCCCACTCCCTGCACGATCCCGCCGAGCCGGATGACCGCGCCGACGATCCCGACGCTATCCATCGGATGGTGCCTATCCCTCAAGCCTTCCCGCGATCCAGTCGAGGAGCTCGGAAAAGCCCATTCCATCGGAGGCCGATATGGGCAAAACGGCCGCGCGGGGATTGACCTTCTTAAGACCGCGCTTGAACGCGTTCGGGTCGAAGTTCGTGAACGTAATAAGATCCATTTTATTCAGGAGCACGAGATCACCTGTCCTGAACATCGAAGGGTACTTCTCGGGTTTGTCGTCCCCCTCGGTGATACTCGACACGATGATCCTCCCCGTCTCGCCGAGCGAGAACTCGGACGGGCAGACGAGGTTCCCTACGTTCTCGATGAAGAGCGCCTTGAGCCCCTCGAGGTCGATCTTCGCGAGGGCCGACCGGACCATCGCCGCGTCGAGGTGGCATCCGCCCTTTGTGTTGATCTGCACCGACTGCACGCCCGTTTTAGCGATCCGCTCCGCGTCCTTCGATGTGGCGAGGTCCCCCTCGATCACGGCCACCTCCGCTGTTTTGCGGAGCATGGGTATCAGCCTCTCAAGGACGCTGGTTTTCCCGGAGCCGGGGGACCCCATGACGTTCCACGAGACGATCCCCTTCTTCTCGAGCATGGTCCTAATATCTTGGGCGAGAAGGTCGTTCGCCTTCAGGATATCGGACATCACGTTCACTTTCATCGCAGGCCTCGCACACAGTATATTTACTCCCCCTCGAAGGAGAGTATCTCGAGCTGGTCGCCGCTGGTGAGCTTCATCTCCACGCCCCCGCACCGGGGGCAGCTGCTTTCCCCCTGCGCACCCTCGTTTCCGCAGCTCCGGCAGGTGAAGAGGGGCTTCGTCCTCTCGATGTTCAGATGAGCGCCGTCGGTTATCTTCCCATGGGAGAGGACCTGGAAGGCGAACTCGAGCGCCTCCGGGAGGATCCCCGAGTAGTCGCCGATCCTGAGGTTCACCTCGACGACCTTGCGGACTCCCGCTTTTTCGGCCTTGTCGACGATGATCCCCAGGAGCTCTTCCGCGATGGACAGCTCATGCATATATCATTCGGCTTGACAGAATTGACGAAATAGAGTAAAACCACATTAACAGCGTTCGACCGGCGGGTCAAGGAAAAGAGGCGCCTGCCCGTTTCGGGCCGTAGCCCGCCGTGCAGGGAGCGATATGGGCGCGAAAATCCTGATAATCGACGACGACGTGGACATCGTGGAGGGGGAGAAGATCCTCCTCGAAGGAAACGGGTACACGGTGTTCACCGCTTTCGACGGGGAGGAGGGCCTCAGAAAGATCCGCGACGAGGTCCCCGACCTGGTCATCATAGACGTCATCATGGCGAGCCCCACGGAGGGGTTCGAACTCACGCGCCAGATCAAACGCGACGAGCGCCTCGCGTCCATCCCCATCCTCATGGTCACCTCGGTGCGCCGTGACGACGAGACGAGGCGCCACCTTGTGAAAGGCATCCTCCCCCACGTGGAAGACTACATCGAAAAGCCCGTCAGGCCCGAGCAGATCCTCCAAACGGTGAGGAGCGTGCTCGAGCGGAGGGAGGGCAAACCGGCGGGAAAATAGAGCCATGAATCAAATCGGCCTCGTCATTATCGGCAGCGGGCCCGCGGGAACCGCCGCGGCGGATTTCGTGAGGAAACAGAGCGCCATGAGCGTCACCGTCGTTTCGGACGAGGGGCTGCAGTTCTACGTGAGGGAACACCTCGCCCGGTTTCTCTCGGGGAGGGACACGGAAGACGCCCTTTTCGAACGGGGGCGGAATCACTGCGAAACGATCGGAGCCGCATTCATAGCGGGGAAGGTTGCGCGGGTCGATCCGCGCGAAAAATCAGTTTCGTTCGCCGACGGCAGTGTCATCAAATACGGGGATCTGCTTGTCGCTTCGGGGGGCAAGCCGCGGGAGTTGGACGTCGACGGTGCGAACCTGGACGGGGTCTCAACCTGCTACACCCTCGAGGCGGCAAGGGGCCTGAAGCAGAGCCTCGATTCGGCCCGCCGGGTGACTATCGTCGGCGGAGGGACCATCGCCGCCAAGCTCATCCCATTTTTACACGAGCGATCGACGGAAGTGACCGTGGTCGAACGGTCGCCCATGCTTCTCTCGAATGTTCTCGACCGGGGCGCGTCGAGCGTCGTGAAACGCGCCCTCGTCGACAACGGCGTCCGCGTGATCGAGAACGGGGAAATCACGGAGTTTATCGGGGAAAAAGGGAAAATCCGGCACGTTCAGCTCCGCTCCGGCGATCCCATCCCCTGCGACACGGCTATCGTCGCCGTCGGCATACGACCGAGCGTCGGCTTTCTGAACGAAGCCGGTGTAAAGATCGACCGGGGGGTCGTCGTCGACGCGGGCCTGCGGTCGACCGCCGGGCATATCTTCGCGGCCGGCGACGCGGCGCAGGCGCCCGACCCTCTTCACGGCGGCGCCCCCACTGTCCACTCGGGATGGAAGAAGGCGCTCGCGCAAGGGGAAGCCGCCGCGAAGAGCATCCTGAACCGGGAGCCTGGATACTCCGGCAGCATTAACTCCGAGCACCTGCAGATTCTCGACCTCGGCGTGGCCGCCGTCGGTATCACGGCAACCTCGAACGTTGTCCGCGAGGTCGTGGAATCCTCGGTGGAGAAGCGCTTTTACCGGAAGTTCACCTTCGACGACACCGGGCTCACCGGTGCGATCCTCGTCGAAAAAGACCTCCCGGCAAAAGAGCTGCGGAGCGCTCTCGAGCGGCTGTTGCTGCAAAAAAAACGCCCCTCTCTCGGGAGCGTCTCGGAGTATGAAGGTCTGCTGCGCCTCCCCGCCCATGCCCTCGTCAATCGGCTCGTCGAAATGCAGGGGCTTTGACCCCCTACTCCCGCGCGACCTGGAAAGGCCACATCTTGAGGCCCCCTTCGAGGATCCGGACGTTCGCGTACCCGTTCGCCCGCAGGATAAGGGAGGCTTGGTAGGAGCGGGCCCCGGTGTCGCAGACGAGGACGACGCTCCGGTCGCGGGGGATCTCCTCGATCCTTCGGCGTATGCTCTCGAGCGGGATCAGGTCCATGCCCGGGATCCGCTCCTCCTCGTACTCCTGGGGGGAGCGGACGTCGATGCAGAGGAAGTCCCGTTTCAGCTGGATGAGCTCGTTGGCGTTCACCGCGTTGATCCCCTCGAAGCGCCCCTCGAGCTTGTTCTGGAGCACATGGGAGGCGACGAGTATGTTGTCGAGGGCCTGCGAGTAGGCGGGCGCGTAACCGAGGTCGAGGGAGGCGATCTCCTCGAGGGTTCCCCCGCTTGCGATCACCGCGGCCGAAACGTCGATCCGCTTGGATACGTCGCCCTCGCCCGCGATCTGAACGCCGAGGAGTTTTTTCGTGGTCCTGTCCGCGGTCATCTTCACATGTATCAGTTTCGCTCCCGGGATAAAGGGATCGCGGTCATACTCGGGGACGTAACAGCTCACGGGGTCGAAGCCGCCTTCCCGCGCCTCACGCTCGTTCAGCCCGGTTTTCCCGAAGTGGTAGTCGAAAACCCTGATGATGATCGTCCCGGTCACGGGGCCGAACCGCGCTCGGCCCCCCGCGGCGTTGGAACCCGCCACCCTCCCCTGCCGGTTCGCGATGGATCCGAGGGGAAGATAACAGGGCTTCCTGGAAACGGCGTTGACCGATTCGGCGCAGTCCCCGGCCGCGTAGATCGAAGGATCGCTGGTCTCGAGGTACTCGTTCACCGCGATCGCGCCCGTAGAGCCGAGCCGCAGACCCGCGGCCGACGCGAGCTCCACGTTCGGCTTGAAACCGATCGCGAGGATCACGAGGTCGGCAGGGATCTTCGAGCGGGAGAGCTGGACGCGCTCTACCTTCCCCGTCCCCGAGAATGACCTGACCTCCTCGCCGGAGATGATCCGGATTCCCTTGCGCTCGAGGCGCTTTCGCACCAGCGCAGCCATTTCGTGGTCGAGAAAGGGGAGGATTTCCCGCTCCTTCTCGACGATCGTCACCCGCGCGCCGGTGACCGTGAGGGCTTCCGCCGTTTCGACCCCGATGTTGCCGCCCCCGACGACGATGATCTCCTTGGCCATGTCGTTCGCGATCGCCCTCTTGATCCTCTCGGAATCGGCGATGCCGTGGAGGACGAAGATATTCCCCAGACCGGCCCCCTCGATTTCGGGGATCGCGGACCTGCTCCCGGTGGCGAGGACGAGGACGTCGTACTGCTCGTAAAAGGCCCGGTCGGTGAGCACCTCCCGGAAGTGGACCCGCTTCTTCTCCCTGTCGATCCGGGTCACCTCGGTGAGGTTTCGAACCTCGATCCCCTTGACGTCTCGGAAGTACTCGCTCGGGCTGTCGAAATTCGCGTGCTTCAGGAAAAGATCGCGCTGGTTTTTGAGCTGGCCGGATATGTAGAAGGGGAGCGCGCACCCCGCGTACGCAAGGAAGTTCTCCTTCTCGAACACGGTGATCTTCGCGGAAGGGTCGAGCCTGCGGGCGCGCGAAGCGGCCTTGGGGCCCGCCGCGACGCCGCCGACGACGACTATTTTCTTCCTCGGCGCGTCCTCGCCGGCCGCGGAAGGTTCTCTCACCGCGGCGAGGGGAAACGTCACCGTGAAGACGGTCCCCTCATTTTCCCTGCTCGAAACCGCTATCGTCCCGCCGCAACCCTCCACGACCTGTTTCACGATCGCGAGGCCGAACCCTGTGCCATTCTTGTCGTAGCTCCGCGCGTTCGGCGCCCGGAAAAACTCTTCGAAGATGCGGCCGAGGGCGTCCTCGGGTATGCCGATCCCCCGGTCCTCCAGGGTGTAGGCGATCCGCCGCTCCCCCTCGTCGTAGCGCACCACGGATTTTATCACTCCCTCCCGGTGCGAGTACTTGACGGCGTTCTCGATAAGGTTGTAGAAGGAGTGCCTCAGCCCAACCCTGCTCCCCAGGGTGATCAGCACCTTGTAGGGGACCTCGCTCTGAAAGTCTATATTCTTCTCCTGCAGCTTCTCCCGGAGCTCGTCAACGGACTGCGCGTACACCTCGACGAAATCGAGCTCCTCGAGCTCAACCTTCCCCGAGCGGAACTTCTCGAGCTCGAGGATGTCCACGATGAGGGCCTGGAGCTCCGTGCTGCTCCGCTTGATGGCGCTTGCGATGAGGAGCTGCTTGCTGTTCAGACGCCCCGCGTAGTCGCCGAGGAGGGTATCGATGCTGAAGGTGATCGTCGCGAGGGGTGACTTCATCTGGTGTGCGCTCACGAGCAGGTACTCGCTCCGATCCCTGTTCAGGCGGGAAAACTCCCCCCTGACCTTATCGAGCTCTTCCTCCAGCCGCTTGATCTCGCTCTCGGGATTGGTCATCACACCCCGCCCCTTTCGTCCGCGTGGTCGTGTTCGTGCCCATGAGCGCGGCCGCGTTTTTGACCCTTGTCGTGCACGTCCACGCTGAAAAAGGAGGGTAGGGCCATGAGCACCCCCTTGTGGCCTCCGATGATGTTGGTGAATTCCCGAAGTTTCTTCTCGTTTCCCCGCACGACGCTCACCTCGAGGCACAGATCGTGGGTGATGTGGACGTGGTTGGAGAATAGGATGTGCGCCTGGTAGCGGTGTTCTATGTCTGTGAGGTTCTCGGTCAGGTTCCGGATGTGGTGGTTGTAGATGATCGTCACCGTGCCCATGATGGTGTCGGCCTTGAACCCCTTCTCAAGCGAGAGCTTCTCACGGATGAGGTCCCGGATCGCCTCGCTTCTGTTGTGGAAGCCGTGCTCGGTGATGAAACGGTCGAACGACTCTAGCAGTTCCTTCTCGATTGACACGCCGAAGCGGACAAGATCCGACATTGGTTGAACTCCGGAACGGTATTTTTGAAATAGTAGCGGCTCTTTTATCAAAATGCAAGGGTAATGGATCCGCCCCGGCAATTCGCAGCATTCGGCCCGCTCGTGAAACGTGTTGGTTTTTATTTACAAAAACAACCCCCCCATGGTAGAATCAGGCATTCAAATTTTGCTGAACCGATGAGGGCCGCTCCCGTTTTCCGGAGTCTGAATGTGCACGCGGTCGAGGTAAACTGAGCGCGATGATCGAGACTGAAATCAAGTTCGCCGTTGACGACATCGATGACCTCCGGGAGCGCGTCCGGCGCGCGGGCGGCGAACAGATCGCGGCCTTTTTCGAGGACAACGTCGTTTACGACGACCGGGCGGGCTCACTCTCCAGGGAAAAACGCGTCCTCCGCCTCAGGAAGAGCGACAGGATCGTCTTCACCTACAAGCGGCCCATCGAGAAAGGCCGATTCAAGGTGACCGAGGAACTGGAAGTCGAAGTGTCGGATTTCGGCGTCATGGACGAAATCCTCCGTTCGCTGGGGTACGAAAAGGTGTTCCGGTACCAGAAGAGGCGAAGCATCTGCAGGCTCGGCGACGTGAAAATTTTTTTCGACGTGACTCCCATCGGCGACTTCGTGGAGGTGGAGGGGAGCACATCAAGCATCGAAAACGCTGCGCCGCTCCTCGGGCTCGACATCGAAAAGGGGGTCTCGAAGAGCTACCGGGAGCTTTACCGGGAGCACTGCAGGGGGAGGGGGATCGAGCCGGCGGAGATGATCTTCTGATCAGATCCTCAGAAAACGGACAATATTGTCCCTCGGAGCGGCGCCGACCAGCCTGTCGACTTCCTTGCCGTCCCTGAAGAGGATGATGGTAGGGATTCCCTGAATCCCGAACCTCTGGGAAAGACCGGGGTTTTCGTCGGAGTTCACCTTCACGACCTTTATCTTTCCAGGGTGCTTGTCCGCGATTTCTTCGAGGATGGGGCTCACCATTTTGCACGGTCCGCACCAGGGCGCCCAAAAATCCACGGCGGTCGGGATCGTCTCGCGGAGCACTTCCTCGAGGAACTCCCCTTCGCTCACGTTCACCGCTCTGTCGGGGACGCTGAGACGCGACTTGCACCGCCCGCAGCTCGGGAGCGAGGCGAGAAGATCGAGCTTCACCCTGTTCTTCGCGCCGCAGCTCCGGCAGCGCACGATAGCGTCGTGGTTCATGGACCGCTCTCCGCGAGGGTGGTCACGTTTCAACTCTGTAGTTGCTCTAAAAGGTAGCGCCGGACGGAAAAAACGGAAAGCCATTTTTCACGAGCCCGGGCCTCGCAGGCATGTTGACTTGCCGGCGGCCTTGGTATATATTTTTCTGAAAAAAGCCGGGCTCCCACGATGCTTAAACGTTTTGCGAATTTTATCGTCCGCTCCCGAACGTGGATCATCGTTCTTTTCATTCTTCTCACGTGCTTTTTCGGCTACTTCGCGAGGAACGTCAAGATCTCCTCCGACCTCCTGAACCTCGCCCCCTGGGACAACAAGGAGCTCATCGCCCTCAACAGGTCGCTCGCGAAATTCGGCTCCTCCACTTTCATCCTCATCAGCGTGGAGTCGGAGGACGCGTTCTCTCTCTCCACTCTCACGAAGATAAAGAGCATCTCTGAGGAGGTGAAAAGGCTTCCCGAAGTCGAGGAGGTTATGGACCCCCTCAACGCCACGGTCTTCAAGTACCTGTTCGGCATGCTCGTGATCAGGCAGAGCTTCCCCGAGGGAAAGATACCCGCATCGAGGGAACAGATCGAGGAGCTCAAGCGGGAGATGCTGTCGGAGCCGACCCTCAAGAACGTCGTGATCTCGGAGAACGGGGAAACCCTCGCCATCTATATTAAACTGAAGGAGGAATCGGCCGGGCGTGATATCCGCGAAAAGATCATGGCGATCATCTCCCCCTACCAGGGCCCCGAAAGGTTCTACGCGTCGGGAAGGCCGATCATCGAAAACTGGGTGAAGGAATACATCAGACGTGACTCTTTAAAGCTCGGTCTGCCCATCCTCCTCCTGATGGTGGTGGTCCTCTTCGTCAACTTCAGGACCGCCCGGGGGGTGCTTCTCCCCCTCGTCGTGATGTTCGGGAGCATCATTTGGACCCTGGGGCTCATGGGGATCTTCGGGAAGATGATCAGCATCATCGGCCTCATGCTCCCCACCATGATCGTCGTCAACTCGAGCTCCTACTGCATCCGTTTCCTCAACCAGTACTACAAGGATATCGTGAGCGAGGGGGACGGGATAAACGGGGTCGCGGGCTCCATCGACAGGATCGGGATCACCATCATCCTCGCGGCGGTGACCACCATCGCGGGGTTCGCTTCGCTCACCATCACGAAGGTGAGGCCCATGATGGAGCTCGGGGTCTTCGTCCTGATCGGCGTCTTCATCGCCATGCTCCTGAGCGTCTCGTTTCTCCCCGCGGCGCTCACCGTGATGTCGAAGCCGAAGCGGGGGGGGCTCGCATTCATGGAGGAAGGGAGAAAAACCCGCCTCTTCGAGAAACTCGGTTTTTTCGTCACGGAACGCTGGAAGGTGGTCCTTGTCTTCGCCATCCTCGTCGGCATCTGGGCCGGATGGGGCATAAAGGACATCCAGATCGACACGAGCTGGCAGAGATTCTTCAAGAAAAACTCCGAGATCCTTAGAAACCAGCGTTTCATACGGTCGAACTTCGGGGGAATTTCGACCCTCAACGTGAGCTTCGAGATCACCGACCCCTCTCTAGACTTCAAGCGGCTCGAAACCCTCCGCTTTATCGAGCAGGTCGAACAGTGGGTAAAGAGCAATGGGCTTATGGGCCATACTGTTTCTTTCGTGAGTTACATAAAGCGGGCGAACCAGCTCCTCAACCGGAATGATCCCGAGGCCTACAAACTGCCCGAGACTGACGCCGACCTCCTCAAGATCATCCTGCTCTTCAAGATGTCGCAGCTCACCAGGAGCATCAGCAACGTGATCTCCGCTGACTTCAAGGACACGAACATCGTCGTGAGGATATCGGGCTCGGGCGGGCCGGAGATCAGCATCCCCCAGATGAAGAAGTTCGTCAGAGACTTCAACGCGTACATAGGGGAGCACGGACGCACCGGGATCGACGTGCGGATATCGGGGGCGGACCTGATCTACGTCTCCCTCATCGACTACATCGTCAAAAACCAGCTCATAAGCATCGCCCTCTCGATCGCCATCGTCTTTTTCATCATCGCGTTCGCCTTCAAGTCATTCACGCACGGCCTCTTCGGGCTCATCCCGATTTTCTTCGGTCTTTTCTTCAACTTCGCGACCATGAGCTACTTCAACGTCTCGATGGACTTCGTCACTTCGATGATCTCGAGCATCGCGGTGGGGATGGGCGTCGACAACGCGATTCAGTACCTGATCCTCTTCTCGAGGACCGACCCCTCGCTCCCCCTCGGCGAGCGCGTCAGGTCGGCCCTGATCACGACGGGGGTGCCGATCTTCTATTCCACCCTCACGCTCCTCGCGGGGTTCTGCGTGCTCCTCTTCTCGAGCTTCAAGCCGATCCTCTACTTCGGCCTCCTCATATCGGTCACGATGATCGGCTGTCTCGTCGGGGCGCTCGTCGTCCTTCCGGCGTTCATCTATTTCACGAA
>Ga0315286_10001380_pt1 | contig 21949 bp, 17 predicted proteins | sample YL17G10_0_MG_FD_205038 | JGI IMG/M metagenome (GOLD analysis project Ga0315286, IMG submission 205038) | Sediment microbial communities from Yellowstone Lake, YNP, Wyoming, USA - YL17G10_0 | ecosystem: Environmental > Aquatic > Freshwater > Lake > Sediment | place: USA: Wyoming | collected...
ATGCTGATAAGGTTGGTAATTTCGCCAAAAACAACAGGTTTTCCATCAATAGTAAAATTAGAGCCGTGGATTATCAAAGTTGCTGAACTATTAGCAGATGTCCCCAATAAAACCCCTCCTATTGTTCCGCCGGAAATGGTTATTTGACTGCTTCCGGAGGTAGACAAATTCTGACTAACCTGACCGCCGGACATTGTTGCCTGACTGCTGTCGTTGGTCTGCAAAGCATTAACTGTTCCGCCAGACATTGTTACTTGGCTGCTGCCGGAGGTCTGCAAACAATTAACTGTTCCACCGGACATTGTTCCCCGGCTGTTATTGTAGGTCTGCAAATAATTAACTTTTCCGCTGGACATTGTTACTTGGCTGCTGTTGTAGATCTGCAAATGATTAATTGTTCCGCCGGATATATTTATCCTACTATTGTTAAATCCCTGTAATATATAAGGAGAGGGAATATTTCCGCCTTTGAGCAGATTAACAATAGTCTGCATAACAGATGCTTGATAGTAGTCCACCCATAAATCATCGTTTAATTGATAATTTACATCTTGTGTTCCACCATTGTTGAACTGTGTCCAGCCAAATCCCTGACCGGCTGTGACGAACAGAACTGCCGCTATTAAACAAATTGTAATTTTTTCTTTTTTCATTTTTTCTTCTCATTTTTCAAAAATGCTAAGGTTTGATTGTTCTTGAATAATTTGTGTAGGAATACCTCTGAATTGAAAACGACCGGCAAGCTTCAAATAGTCTCGCATATTTTATTCCTTGTCCGTTATTAACTACACACTATTATAGACATTTCATGCTGACAAGCAAGGAAAAATAAGGTAAACAAAAAAAACGTGAAATCCGCGAAATTTGCGATTAAAATAGGGCTATTGCGAGGTTTAAATTATCTACTAACTTTGTGCCGAAGGGCGAAAAGCTGCTTTTTCAGTTTATTTATATTCTATTATCTGGTAGCTGACTCTTTGAGGATAAATATTAGGTGTAAGGTCGCTGTAATCAACAGCGACGGTAATACTGTTTTCACTGAGAGATATTAAACAGGCGCCATTACGATTAAGGGTGTAAAATCTGCCGGGGTCAGCAGTTCTATTTTCGACGCATTTACTCAAAAGAACAATGCTTTTCGCGGGGTCGATAGACGGGGAAAAATCCTGGCATACCTCGTAATCATTTCCTCCGAAAGAAATGACCCCTCTGATAACCTGTTTGACCGGAGAGGCGGACATAAGATTCGAGGCAGGTGAGTCTTCTGCCATATCAGCATCGCTGCTGACAGTTGAGATTGGCCGGCTTGCGCTAATATTGTTTTCGGCCGGATAGCCCTGAAAGATAAAAGCTGCGACTGATGAAGATTCTTTATTAGAGCCAAGAGACGAGAAGATTAACGCCGATACGAAGACCAGAATTGCTGAGAATTTTGAACTTTTCATTTTTATTCTCCTTCCGAAATTTCTCTTTTTAAAGGATATTTTGCTGAATTGCCAATCCTCCGTGAATAACTAAAATTATACATCCGATTTTTGAAAAGGTCAATTGATTTTTTGTCGTTTCTCCGTTAAATTTAATGGGTATGGCGAAATTCCAGTTAATAAGCAGTTTTACGCCGAAGGGCGACCAGCCAGAGGCGATAAAAACTCTTGCCGGTAACTTAAAAAACGGCAGGCAGTATCAAACCCTCTACGGTGTTACGGGAAGCGGAAAAACGTTCACTATGGCTAACGTCATCGCCCAAGTAAACAAGCCTGCTCTTGTTATCAGCCATAATAAGACACTGGCGGCACAACTCTATGAAGAGTTCAGAGAGCTTTTTCCAAACAATGCCGTTGAATATTTTGTGAGCTATTATGATTATTACCAGCCGGAGGCGTATATACCGCAGCGGGATATTTATATCGAAAAAGACGCATCGAGAAACGATGAATTAGACAGGCTGCGCCTTGCGGCAACGGCAAGTCTGACAAGTCGTGATGACGTGATTATTGTCGCATCGGTATCGTGCATCTTCGGTTTGGGTTCGCCAGAAGATTACAAGGCGAGCGTTATCGGCGTCAAAATCGGCGAGACTGTCGAACGAAACGAACTTTTAGGCAGGCTTGCCGATATCCAGTACGCAAGAAATGATATTGATTTTCATCGCGGGACGTTTCGAGTTCGCGGCGATGTTGTGGAGTTGTGGCCGAGCTATGAATCATTCGCGGTGAGATTAGAATTCTTCGGCGATGAAATAGAAAAAATAAATTATATCAATCCAGTCAGCGGGGAAATTTTAGCAAAAGAGCAACAGTTGTTTGTTTATCCCGCTGGGCATTATGTAATGCCTTCCGACAGAGTTGAACTGGCAATTGAGAGCATAAAAATAGAACTGCAGCAGCAACTTATGAGGCTGCGGCAGGAAGGGAAATTGCTTGAGGCCCAAAGGCTTCAAGCGAGAACGCTATACGATATTGAAATGCTCAAGGAGGTCGGTTTTTGCAGTGGGATTGAAAATTACTCAAGACATTTGAGCGGACTGCCTGCGGGGGCGAGGCCATATACGCTGATTGATTATTTTCCGGACGATTTCCTTTTATTTATTGACGAATCGCACGTGGCGGTGCCGCAGATTCGTGCGATGCACGCAGGAGACCGCAGCAGGAAAGAAGTCTTAGTCGAGCACGGATTTCGACTGCCGAGCGCGCTTGATAACAGGCCACTGCGGTTCGATGAGTTTCAGCAGGACTGGAAGCACGTTATTTTCGTATCCGCAACGCCGGCGGAGTTTGAACTGAACCTCAGCAAGGGAGCGGTAGTGGAGCAGGTTGTAAGGCCGACGGGGCTGCTTGACCCGGAGATATTTGTTCAGCCGGCATCGAACCAGGTGCCTCATCTGCTCGATTTAATCGAGAAGCACGTGCAGGTAAAGCAGCGGGTATTGGTTACGACGCTGACGAAAAGACTTGCAGAAGATTTGTCTTCATATATAACAAAGAAGGGTTATCGATGCCGGTATCTGCACAGTGAGATAAAAACTCTCGAACGCGTCGTTATTCTGCGCGATTTGCGGAGGGGGGAATTCGACGTGCTGGTGGGAATTAACCTTTTGCGCGAGGGGCTGGATTTGCCGGAGGTTTCGCTGGTTGCGATACTCGATGCGGACAAGGAAGGCTTCCTGCGAAGCCAGACATCGCTGATTCAGACCATCGGCAGGACGGCGAGAAACGTTGACGCGAAGGTATTTCTATATGCCGACAAGGTTACAGAATCGATGCAAAAAGCAATTGACGAAACGGACAGACGGCGTAAAATACAGAAGCAGTATAACAAAGAGCATAATATTACGCCTGAGACGATAAAAAAGCAGATTTATACGGGTTTGCAGGACAAATTAAAGGCGAGGCAGGTTGCCCGCGAGGCAATCAGCCTTAGCGATGATGAATACGATGCCGCTGAAATAGCGGCACAGCTTGAAAAGGAAATGCTGGAAGCGGCAGAAAAGCTTGATTTTGAACGAGCGGCATATTTAAGAGACCAGCTAAAAGAATTGAAAGAACTGCCGCAGATAGGAATTAAAAATGAAAAGTCTAAACTTTGAAAGAATAAGCAGACTTATAGATATGGCCATAGAAGAAGATTATGGCGGAAGAGACCCTTCAAGCGAACTTATGATACCTGCCGGCGCGAAGGGCAAGGCATATATTATAACCCGTGAGGAAATTGTTGTGGCAGGAATGATTATCGCTAAAGAAGTCCTGAAAAGGTATGACCCCAAACTGAAGTTAAAAATTTTAAAGTATGACGGCCAGCTTGCGAGGGTCGCCGATAAACTCGGCGTAATAGAAGGTCCTATCCGCTCTATGCTGACTGCTGAAAGGGTAGTGCTTAATTTTCTTCAGAGACTGTGCGGAATAGCGACTATGACTTATAAGTATGTATATGCGGTGCGAGGCACAAAGGCGAAAATATACGATACGAGAAAAACTATTCCCGGCTGGCGCGAGCTTGAGAAATATGCAGTGCGATGCGGAAAAGGATATAACCACCGTTTCAGTCTGAGCGAAGCAGTAATGGTCAAAGACAATCATATCGCGCAACTGAATAAAAATCTTACGCCTAAACTGAAAAAACTTGTAGAAAAGGCAAAAAAAATCGACGGCGTAAAATTCATCTGCGTCGAGGTCGACCACGTGGACGACCAGCTTAATTATGTTCTGAAGGTGCCGGGCATCGATGTTGTACTGCTCGATAATATGGGGCAGTGGCAGTATAAACACGCTGTTGAGATGAGAAACAAGATGTGCGGCGGTAAACCGCTGCTGGAGGCAAGCGGCGGGATTACGCTGAACAACGTAAGACAAATCGCACTTTGCGGAGTCGACAGGATTTCCATAGGAGCCATAACCCACAGCGCAGTGTCAGTAGATATCGGTCTTGACAGAGAATTTTAAACAATATATTCCTCTTGATGCTGATTTTATAAAGGCAAATCTCGGCACGGCCAGAATCGGCAAAGAAATAATTATTTACAAAAGCACTTCAAGCACAAACGATATTGCCGCCGAATATGCCAAAGGAGGTAAAAAAAACGACGGACTTGTTGTTTTAGCCGAATGCCAGACCGCGGGCAGAGGCAGAAGAGGAAACGCATGGCTAAGCGGGGCGGGGAAAAGCATTCTCTGCTCAATTCTTTTGTTCGAACCTGATATCAAACCAGACGCGCTTGTCCTTGCCTGCGCGGTCGCGGTCGGCGAATCAATAGGCCGATGCGGCAAAGCCACTGCAAAAATCAAGTGGCCAAACGACATCCTGCTGAATGATAAAAAAGCCGCAGGCATTCTTGTCGAAAGCGCATCTGTAAAAAAGCAGAAATTTTTCGTTGTCGGCATCGGCATTAACTGCCATCAGAAAAAAGAAGATTTTCCCGATGAGCTGGCTAAGACGGCCACGAGCATCGATATTCAAAGCGGTACCGTTTGCGACAGAAACAGAATTGCCAAAAGACTGCTCGTAAATCTTGACCAGTGTCTTGCGGCCGAGCTGAAAAATCCCGGCGAAATTGTCGAAAAATGGCAAGATATGAGTATTTTATTGGGCAGGCAAATTACCGTCGAACAGGACGGCAGACAATTTACAGGAAATTGTATTGGTATTGAGCCTGCCGAAGGACTTATAATTCAGCTTGAGCGAGGCGGAGTGAAAATATTCGATGCCGCTGCAACCACGATAGTTAAAAGTTGAGTTTATGGAGATTGACGATGGCGGAAAAATTTGATGTTGCAGTAATCGGTTCAGGGCCCGGCGGTTATACGGCGGCGATAAGATGCGCACAGAAAGGCGCCGCCACAGCGATTATCGAAAAGGACAATGTCGGCGGAGTGTGTCTTAACTGCGGCTGTATTCCATCAAAGACTCTGCTCGCATCGGCCCATATTCTGACAATCGCAAGAAATGCTTCATCTATGGGTGTTGAAGTTGAAAACCCCAAAGCAAACTGGCTGAAGATGCAGACCCGCAAAGATGCGATTGTCGCAGGATTACGAAAAGGCCTGGTCGATTTGATACGGAGCAATAAAGTAAAAATCTTTCAGGGAGAAGGTTTTGTTACTGCAAAAAATAAGATTGCTGTCGGCGGAAGCAATCCCGCAGAAATCGAAGCATCAAAAATCATCATTGCCACCGGTTCAGTGCCGATTGAAGTTCCGTCTGTGCCGTTTGACGGGAAAAATATAATAAGCAGCACCGAAACGTTAAACCTCAGTCATATACCCAAATCAATGGTTATAATCGGCGGGGGTTATATCGGCTGCGAAATGGCCTGCGTCTATGCAACTGTCGGCTCAAAGGTTACTATTGTCGAGGCATTGGAAGGGATTCTGCCTTTTGAAGACGAATGGGTCGGACAATTATTAACAAGAGAATTCAAAAAAATCGGCATAGACGTCATTACAGGCAAAAAGGCGGTCGCTTGTGAAAAATCAGACGCGAAGGTAAAACTTTCCCTCGAAGACGGCTCATCAATCGAAGCTGAAAAGGTCCTTGTTTCTGTCGGCAGAAGGGCGTTTTGCGACAGCCAGACTGTCAAAGCTCTTTCGCTCCAGATGAGCGGGCCGGTAATAAAGGTCGACGAGAAAATGCAGACGAATGTTCCCGGCGTTTATGCGATTGGAGATGTTGTCGGGACGAGTTATCTTGCTCACGGCGCATTTCTTGAAGCAGAGGCTGCTGCCGAAAATGCGATGGGCGGCCAGGCTCATATGAAAGATTATTCGCTTGTGCCCCGGACGATTTACACGTTTCCTGAAGTGGCCGGCGTCGGGAAAAACGAGGTCAAATGCAGGCAGATGGGGATAGATTATACGGTTGGCAGGGCGTTCTTCAGGGCAAACGGCAGAAGCCTTTCAAATAATGAAACAGTCGGTGAAATAAGAGTTGTGCGGGACAAAAAAACAAACAAAGTTCTCGGTGTAACAATGGTTGGAGAGATTGTTACTGAAACGATTGCCATCGCAAGGGCTCTTTTGGGCAGCGCCGAGCCAATCCGCGAGATTGCATTTGCCCATCCGACCGTTTGCGAGGTTCTGAAGGAAGCCTGGGAGAATGCCTTCGGAATCGGTCTGCACACGCCGCCAAGGATATAAGTTTGGCATTTGAAAAAACTGTATTTTTGGCTCGAAAATGCGTTTTTTGCGCTAAAAAGCTGTATTTTTAGGGACTTTTATTGACAATAGGGTATTATTTTGCTATAATATTGGTTTATCGTAATTTTGCAGGCCGGGACAAGACCTGTATCTGACAACTCTATTTTCCCGCCTGATTTGGAGCACTCGGCAGGCGCGGAGGAAGATTTTTATTATGTTGAATGTTAAGAAGACTGGTAATTGTACATTTATTGAACGGCTTGTAAACAAGCTGACGGCAATTTGTTCATTGCAGAGCAGACGATTGCGGAATCAGATGGAGCTACCTGTGATGGACGAACTCTCAGTTAAATTTATTGTCGTGCTGACGGTCAGCGTGATTATCTACGGCAGTTTGCTTAGCCTTAATGACTTCGGGTCTCTGCTGGACGATATCCGCTCGCATAAGTTTGGTCTGGTATATCTTTATACAGTCAGGATTTTTCTGGGATTGAATTTAAGCGTGTTTTTGTGGAGGGCCCTGCTTGTTCTGGCGTATAAACCTTTCGAAAGCTGTTCCGACAAGCAACTGCCGCACTGCACGGTAATTGTGCCTGCATACAATGAGGGCAAGGGAGTATTAACGACCTTGAAGAGCGTTGTTGAGAGCATATATCCTGCCGATAAAATACAAATTATTGCGATTGATGACGGCAGCGATGACGATACGTTCGAGTGGATAAAAACGGCCTGCAGATTGATGCCGGGCAGGATAGAAAGTATACGGTTCGAAAAGAACCGCGGGAAAAGAGAAGCACTTTTTGAAGGCGTCATCCGGAGCAGAGGACGAATTATTGTTACAATAGACAGCGATTCGGTAATAGAGCCGCAGACGCTTCGCAGGCTTATAAGCCCGTTTGCGGCCGATAAATCCATAGGGGCCGTGGCGGGTAATGTGAGGGTTTTGAATTACGACGAAGGGCTTATTCCCAAGATGCTCGATGTGATTTTCGCTTATAGCTTTGACTTTTTGCGTGCAAGCCAGAGTATGGTCAATACCGTGTTCTGCACGCCGGGCGCACTTTCGGCATATCGAAAAGAAGTTGTTATGAAAAACCTCAACGCATGGCTTAATCAGACTTTTCTGGGGACGAAGGCAAATATCGGGGAAGACAGGGCACTGACAAATATGATTCTCAACGACGGCTGGAATGTGAAATTTCAGTCAAATGCCGTTGTTTATACAATGGTGCCGACTACGTATGGGAAACTCTGCAAAATGTTCCTGCGGTGGGCGAGAAGCAATGTCCGTGAGACACTGGCTATGGCGGCGTTCATCTTTAAAAAATTCCGCCGCGGCTCAATGAGCGGTGCAAGAGTAAACTTTATAATGTCCTGCATAAATATTGTTGTTCCTCAGGCGATAGCGAGCTTGATTATAGGTTTTATATTTCTGCGGCCGCAGATATATCTTTCACAGCTTATGCTGGGGGTTGTTATAGCTTCGACAGCACCGGCTGTTTTTTATGCCCTGCGTAAAAAAAACTCGGATTCGCTCTGGGCGTATGCGTATGGCCTATTCTGGTTCGCGGGACTCTGGTGGATAACACCGTGGGCAATCGCGACGTGCCGAAACGGCAACTGGCTTACGAGACAGCTGCCGACGGAAAGACCCGTAACGCCGGGCAGAAGAATCCTATCTGCGCCGGCAGAGTTGGAAACCGCCGCCTGAAAAACATTCAATAATCGGCCTTGTCGCAACCGGCTAAATTGCATTTTAGCCCAGGTTAGTTTTTTGTTGACGGGTAATACTCTATAAAGTAAAGTAGTTCATATATTCGGTTAGATTTTGTCCGGTTTTTAAGATTTTTTACGAAGTAAACGACCGCCCGCCAGAGGCGGGTAAGTTACAGGTCGAAGCAAAAATAATAAAAGGATTGTAAGTCAGGGGAAATGCAGGCTTTACATAATTTAAAAACCTACTTTCTCAGGGGTTTGGCCGCACTTTTGCCAACTATTTTGACGGTCTGGATTTTTGTCCAGTTATACCTGTTTATTCAGCATAACGTAAGTGCACATATAAACCGCGGAGTAGTGAGAATCCTGGTGGAGACTGTCCCTCACTATCCATATATAAGTGACAATGATTTGTCGGCTTATATTAAAAATAAGTTTCCTGCGACGTCTGATGACCCGAAAACGCTGGCTGAAAAGATGAATGACCCTGATGTGGAAAAAACGGCCAGAATCGAAAAGGCTGAAAGTTTCTGGGTTCACGGCCAAGGACAGATAACAGGTTTTGTAATAGCTTTTCTGGCGGTGGTGTTCATCGGGGCTTTTCTGGCCAGCTTTATCGGCAGGGCGGTATGGCGAATGTTTGAACATATGCTGATGAAGATGCCGCTGCTTCGCAATATTTACCCGTATATCAAACAGGTTACGGATTTTTTTCTTGCCAGCAAAAAAATGTCGTTCAGCAAGGTTATCGCTTTTGAATTTCCCCGAAAGGGAGTATGGTCGGTGGGAATGGTTACAGGCAGCGGACTAAGAAAGCTGGCGCCGGAAGATATGGAATTATTGACCGTTTTTGTTCCTATGTCGCCGTCGCCGATTAACAGTTTTTTGGTTGTAGTACCCAAGTCGGAAGTTATCGAACTGGATATTTCCGTCGAAGAGGCACTGAGATTTATCATCAGCGGAGGCGTAATAGCCCCCGGAGATGTTGTTAACGGTAAATTGACAGAAGACAAAAGCCATACATTAGAGAGTGAATGATTATACTTTAAGGAGCAGAAAGTTGGACATAAAAATTGTTGGTAAGCATGTGGACATAACGGATGCCGTTAAGGCAGAGATAGAGGAGAAAGTCTCCCATTTTCCCAAGTTTTATAACATCATAAATGATGTGGAGGTCATTATCGAAGGCGGCAAAGACGGGGTGACAGGCAGCGTGGAAATAATCGTAAGGGCCCGGCATAATCATACATTTGTTGCCAAGGAGACCGGGCAGGACATGTATGGATGCGTTGATGAAGTCGTAAAGAAAATTGAACGGCAGATTAAAAAACAGAAACAGAAAGAACGGGACGACAGACATCCGCATGCTGCAACAGACTGAAAGATAAATAAAGTCAGGAAACTGAAAATAAGATAAAAAACAACATGATTTTTTTAAAAATTCGGGAGCCGATATGAAAATAGCTGATGTTATTTGTGCCAAGGCTATTATACCGAGGCTTGAAGCGGTAAAGAGAGATGATGCAATAAGGGAACTTGTCGGAGCCCTTGAGAAAGCCGGGAAACTGGGCAAGGGCGGCACGGCTGATGTCGCAAAGGCTGTTATAAAAAGAGAAAATGAGGCCAGTACAGGCATCGGCAAAGGAGTGGCTGTGCCGCATGTGAGGCATAAAGCCGTCAAGAAAGTTGTAGCTGCTATCGGAGTGAGCGCGACGGGAATTGATTTCTCCGCACTCGACAAGCAGCCGGTTTATACCGTCATTCTGCTTATCAGCCCAACCGAAGGCGACCAGCACCTGCAGGCCATGGAGGCGATATTTGAACATCTGCAGAATGATAATTTCAGAAAATTTTTACGACAAAGTGAAACTGTCGAACAGATAAAAGAATTACTGGTTGAAGCCGACCAGAACCCTTCGTGGTAGTTACCGGAGCCGAACCATTGGCTGATACAGTTAGCCAAACCGAGGTCGAAATAAAAAATGTCAACGGACTGCACTTGAGGCCGGCGATGCAGCTTGTCGATACCGCAAGCCGATTTGTGAGCGATGTCAAAATCAGCAACGGCAAAACGACGATTGATGGAAAAAGTATTATGCAGGTCACAATGCTTGCCGCTATGGCAGGTACGAAATTAACGATAACCGCCAAGGGCGAAGATGCTCAAATGGCTACTGAAGCATTGAAAGACCTTATCGAAAATAAACTATGCGGCGAACAGGACCGGCAGGCAGGGAAAAAACCGGCCAAATAATTTTCGTTTAACCTATGGAAATAAAAAAAGGAATAGCGGTTTCGCCGGGCATTGCGATAGCAAAGCCCATTATTATCGATGCGGAAGATTACCGGATACCCAAACGGTCTATCCTGACGTCGGTCAGGGTTGCAGAGGTTAAGAAGGTAAGAGACGCCTTTCGCAAGGCTGTCGAAGAGCTTGAAAAAGTTGAATCGGGCGAACAAGTTGCTGAAGGCGATATCAAGGATATTTTTGCCGTCCACCTGCGGTTCCTGAAAGACAGGAGCCTGAGAAAAAAAATCACTGACCTTGTTTTTAGCGAGCTTCTGACCGCGGAATATGCGGTCTCGACGACTTTGAGAGATATCGCCAATCATTTTGCCTCCATGCCGGACAGATATGTCAGCGAACGGGCAACGGACATCTATGATATCGAGAGACGGCTGCTGCGACATCTGCTCGGCAGAAAAAGAGAGGACATCGAACATATCAGCCATGAGGTGGTGGTGATTGCTCATGAGCTTGGCCCCACTCAGACCGCCAGTTTCGATAAAAAATATATAAAAGGCTTTGCCACCGATGCCGGCGGAAGAACCAGTCATACGGCAATCGTTGCTCGCTCGCTGGGAATTCCCGCGGTGGTCGGTCTCGAGGACGTTACGAGAAATATTGACCCGACCGCCACGGTGGTAATCGACGGCAATCGCGGCATGGTTGTAATCGACCCCGACGCGCCTACCCTTAAACAATATCAGCGGTTCGCGGCTGAGTTCGAGAGCCTCGAAAAAGAGCTTGACACCATTCGCGACCTGGACGCGGTCACACGTGACGGCGTGACGGTAGAACTGCTGGGCAATATTGAATTTCCCCATGAAGCGGAAATTGTGCTCGACAAAGGCGGAACCGGTATCGGACTTTATCGAACCGAGTTTTTGTACCTTTACAATCAAACCGAACCTACCGAAGAAGACCATTACAACGCGTATAGCGAGGTTATAAGGGTATTAGGCGATATGCCGGTGATAATAAGGACGATGGACCTGGGGGCGGACAAATTCACACAGAGCCGCCGATTCGAGCGCGAGCCGAACCCGTTTCTCGGTCTTCGGTCAATCCGTTTCTGCCTGCAGAATCTTGTTATGTTCAAAACACAACTGCGTGCCATCCTGAGAGCTTCGGTTCACGGAGACGTCCGCCTAATGTTTCCGCTGATAACCAGTCTGCATGAGCTGCGGCAGGCAAAAATGATAATCCGCGATGTAATGGAAGACCTCGACGAGGGTTCCATCGAATACAAGCCGGATATACCGGTAGGGATTATGATAGAAACGCCTTCAGCGGCGCTGACGGCTTCGATACTTGCCACCGAATGTGATTTCTTCAGCATAGGAACCAACGACCTTATTCAGTACACTCTTGCGGTTGACCGCGGTAATGAACGGGTTTCCACTCTCTACTCCGGCGCCGACCCAGCAGTGGTAAACCTTCTTCGCAGCGTGGTTCACGAGGCAAACAAGGCACGAATAAGCGCCAGCATCTGCGGCGAAATGGCTTCAGAGCCGGAATTTATAATGCTGCTGCTGGGGCTGGGATTTCGAACCTTTTCGCTCGCTCCGCCAATGATACCGGAGATAAAAAAACTCGTGCGTTCGGTAACAATAGAATCCTGCAACAACCTTGCCCGAAAAGTGCTTTTAATGAACTCCGAACGCGAAGTGATAAATTATCTTCGCAGCGCCACAATGAAAGTTTTGCCGGAAGTGTTTTAAAGAAAATTAAAAATCAAAAATAAAAAATCAAAATTGCGGAATCCGCTAAAAGCGGATGACTTTTTAAAATAGCGTTTTATAAAACAAAACAAAATTGTATTTTAGAAATTAAGGAGTTTTGCAAATAAATTTTAGCTCATTTACTCTGGCAGGAAGATTCAAGATACACGGAAATGCCAGATTTCTGTCACATCAGGAAACCATGCGGGTTATCGCCAGGGCGATTATCCGCAGCGGAATCGCCCTGATTTACAGTCAGGGCTTCAATCCGCATCCGAGACTTTCACTGCCGCTGCCGAGGAATGTCGGACTTGCTTCGGATGACGAACTTTTCTGTGTAAAAATCCAGACATCTGAAGATTTGCCGTTTAAGAATCTGATTTCTGAACAGCTGCCCAACGGTTTTGAGCTTGTTTCAACCGCGGTTGTGGAAAAGCCGGGGACGTATCAGCCTGTTGAAGTCGAATATCTGGTAAAGCAGGCAAAAAAAACCGCAGATATAGAAAAAATTAACGAACAGATTCGGGCGGGCAATGAAATTCTGATTGAAAGGACTATTAATCGGGAAGGCGACGTAAAAACCGTCGATGTCGGGAAATTTCTGAAGCCTTTTGAGATTGCCGGGCAGGACGTCAGGGTGTTTTGCAAAGTTTTGCCGAGCGGGACAATAAGACCTGATGAGATATTGAAACTTCTCGATATTGAACCGTGCGAAATCAGCAGCTCAATTATCAGAAAGCTGGTTACCTGGCGAATAGATTAATAATATTTTAAGCGAATAATCGCAGATAAGGATAAAAAATATATGGCAAGAGAAATGCTCATAAACTTTGCGGAGTCGGACGAATGCAGAATCGCGGTCATTCAGGACGGCAGCCTCGAAGAACTTTATATCGACAGACCGTCGCTGGCAAGCCGTGTCGGAAATATCTACAAGGGCAGAGTAGTCAATGTGGAGCCTGGGATACAGGCGGCTTTTGTTGATTTCGGTTTCGGCAAGAACGGTTTTCTGCACATCAGCGACCTGCATCCAAGATACTATATGCGAAAGGGTGACGGATATACCGAACATATCGGCAAAAGAAAATCGCTGCGTGACAGGCCGCCTATTCAGCAGTGTCTTAGAAAGGGCCAGGATATTGTTGTTCAGGTCACCAAAGAGGGCATAAATACCAAAGGGCCGACGTTGTCGACCTATCTGTCGCTGCCGGGGAAATACCTTGTGATGATGCCGTGGATGCACAACCTCGGGGTTTCACAGAAAATCGAGGATGAACAGGAACGGGCGAGACTTAGAGCGATTCTTGACGAAGTCCGGCTGCCTGAGAGAGCGGGCTTCATTCTCCGCACAGCAAGCGCCGGCTGCTCAAAGAGAGACGTTCAGAAGGACCTCGGATATATAAGCAGGCTTTTCAGGGCGATTCAGCAAAGAATCGACACTGTGCCGGTGCCGGCCGAGTTGTATAGAGAGTCCGACCTTATTATTCGCGTAGTCAGAGACGTCTTTAACACCAACATCAGCAGAATTATCTGCGACAGCGAAACTGTGGCCCGCAGGGTAAGAGATTTTCTCGGCATCATTCAGCCTCGGCTGATAAACCGCGTAACATATTATGACGGCAGAGTTCCGCTGTTTCATAAGTATAAAATTGAAGAGGAAATCCGCAAAATTCACGCAAAACGCGTTGAACTGAGAAGCGGAGGTTCAATCGTTATTGAACAAACCGAAGCGATTGTTGCAATTGATGTAAACAGCGGCAAATATAGAAGGCATGAAAATGCCGAACAGACGGCCCTGAAGATTAATATCGAGGCCGCAAGAGAAATTGCGCGGCAGTTGAAACTTCGCGACCTTGGCGGTTTGATTATCTGCGACTTCATCGATATGCGGGACGGCAAGAACAGAAGAGAAGTTGAAAGGGCCTTCCGTGCCGCCCTGAGAGACGATCGTGCACGCAGCAGAATACTCAGAATAAGCACGTTCGGAATTATCGAAATGACAAGACAGCGAATGAGACCTTCTCTGCAGCTGAGCACATATCTCAAATGCCCGCACTGCGCCGGAACAGGTATGATTAAAAACCCAGAATCGGCCGCGATAGAAATTATAAGAACACTCAATATGGCAGCGGCCAGAAGCGATGTCAGAAGGATTGAACTGTCAGTGCCGCCTCCTGTGGCCGACTTCCTGCTTAATCGGCGCAGAACCGCCATCGCAAGAATAGAAACCAGCGAGCAAAAACAAATAGTAATCCGGCCGGATGAAACTTGTCCCGCCGAGCAGTATAATATAATATGTTTCGACGACCGTGAAGGAATTGTAAAACTTTAGTTTTTTCGGATATTAACGGAGCGATTTAATGACCTTCGACCTTGAATACGCAAGGCAGGTGATAAATGCCGAGGCAAAGGGCGTAATGCAAATGGCAAATCTTGTAGATGACGCCTTTGCGCGTGCCGCGGAGCTTGTATACAACTGTAAAGGCTCTGTTATAGTTACGGGCATCGGAAAAGCGGGCATCGTCGGTCAGAAAATCAGCGCTACGCTCGCTTCGACCGGAACGCCGAGCCATTTTCTTCATCCTGCCGAGGCGGTGCACGGCGATTTGGGAAGGCTGAGAAAAGACGATGTCGTGATTGTGTTGAGTTACGGCGGTGAAACGGACGAAATTATCCGCCTGATAAATATTGTCAAACAGCTTGAGATAGAACTGATAGCAATCACGGGCAGCAGACAATCCCGTCTTGCCGCTCACAGTGATATTGTCCTGTGCATGGGAGAACTCGACGAGGCGTGTCCTTTGGGTGTTGCGCCGAGCGTGTCCACCACTTGTATGCTTGCAGTCGGCGATGCACTGGCCCTTACTGTTATGAAGGCGAGGAACTTCAGCGTCGAAGATTACGCGAGGTTTCATCCCGCAGGCTCGCTGGGCACAAAACTTATCACGGTAGAGCAGTCCATGATGTTCAAGGCCGGCGAAAAACTGCCCCTTGCGAGAACCATCGACACCGTCAGTCAGATGCTGAAAAAGAACAGCGATGTAAAAAGACACGGTGCGGTAATGATTGTCGATTCCGACGGCAAACTTGCCGGTATCATTACCGATGCGGACATGCGAAGGCTTATGGCGCAAAAAGGAGCTGAAGTTTTTGGCTGCGCTGTAAAGGATATAATGACCGCAAACTGCAAGAGAATCAGGGCCAGCGCCCTTGCGTCGGAGGCGATGGCGATATTTCATAAGCACAGAATCGATGATTTGCCTGTTGTCGATGAAAAAGACAGGCCTGTCGGGCTGATTGATGTGCAGGACATAGTTGCGATAAAGATTGTCGGCTAAGCAAAATGGCAGAGATTAAGAAAGCAGACCTCAAACAAATAAAGCTTCTTGCGATGGATGTCGACGGCGTTCTGACGGACGGCACGATAACGGTCGGCTCCGATGGAACGGAATTCAAGACTTTTAATCTGCTTGACGGGCACGGAATAAGAATGTGGCGCAGGGCCGGGCTTAAAACAGCCCTGATAAGCGGCAGAGAAAGTGCCGTAACGAAGCAAAGGGCCGATGAGATGGAAATCGATTTTTTATATCAGCCGTGCCAGCAAAAGCTCGATTGCTTTCAGAGGCTGCTTGCGGACTCGCGGCTTGAGCCGAAAAATATCGCCTATATCGGCGATGATGTGCTTGATATTCCACTGATAAAGCGGGCAGGGTTCAGTATCGCTGTGGCAAATGCGGTCGATGAGCTTAAAAGCTGCGCTCATTATATAACCTCAAGGCCGGGCGGAGACGGGGCAGTGCGGGAAGTTATTGAGTATATCCTGAAAAATACCGGAAAATGGGCCGAACTTATGGAACGCTATCTTGTTTAAAATTAAAATGGTTTTGTTATGGTTTTAGGCAGAAAATTTGTAATCTGGTTTGTTTCTTTTATTGTTGTGCTGGCCGCTTTTCTACTGTACAGGAGCGCCAGCGACAGCGGCGTGATAGAAATTACCAGACTTGAGCGCGGTGTCGGACAGATGGACGCGAACCAGTTTATCTCCGATTCCAATGCCGGCCAGGTCGGCCAGGCAAAAGTTGAATATCTTGAACGCGCACGTTTTGAAACTGTCGATGCGAAGACAAGAAAATTAAAGCGAGTTGTCGGCTTTGAAAAAGTGCTGCATAAAACCGGCAACGAATGGCTGCTGGACAAGCCATATATGAATGTTTTTCAGGAGAGGCTGCGATGCGATATTACGGCCGATACGGGGACTGTCGAGATTGAAAACGTCGAAGGCGCAAACCCCGTGGCCAAATCGGCTGTTCTTAAGGGAAATGTCGTCATACATATTCTTCCTAAAGCGGTCGCAGGCCAGTCGGACAGCTTTGTATATCTGAACCAGGTTACTTTTGACTCCGACCGTGCCATGTTCTATTCAGATGATGATGTAAACTTTATCTCTGCCGATGCACATCTTATGGGCAAAGGGCTTCAAATCGTATATAACAACATTACAAATCGGCTCGATTACCTCAAGATAAAACAGGTTGACTTTTTGAACGTAAGAAGCGTTGCGCAAACGGGCCAGGCAAAAGAAAAACGCCCGCAGGACACTGCTGCCAAGACCTCGTCCGCCGAGCCTGCCGGAGCCGAGGCTGGAAAAAACAAAGAGAGCTATGAGTGTCTCTTCAGGGACAATGTTGTGCTCGAATATAAAAACGAAGTTGTGCTTGCCAGTGAGGTTGCAATTACAGAGCTTCTAATGTCTTCTTCAGAAGAAACCGGACAATCGCAAACTCCGACAAGTTCAGCTGAGCCGAACGCCAGCGGAAATATTGCCGAACAGCAGCAGAATATAAAAGCGCCGGCGATTGATGAAAAAGGGACGGTTATCGCGACGGTAAAATGCGATGGCCCTATGATAATAAGGCCGACTTCCGCCGCCGAGTCAGAGGACTACAAGCCTGCACCGTTCAGGAAATTTATGAAGCTGCCTGATAAAACACTGCAATGGCTCGGCAAGAGAAACGTTCTCCTGGCTCAGCGGGTAAGCTACGACTATACAGCCCAGATAGCGAAAGCCCATGGACCGGTCGAGATAGTTTTTTATCCTGGAATGACAACGTATGCCAAACAAAAAGACAGACCATTTATGATAAATGCCAGGAACGGCGCTGAATTCATATCGGAGTTGAACCGTGCGATTTTTTACGGCAACGTAAAAGGAATCTTTAATAAGCGGACCGACTACTACGATGAAGAAAACACATTCTATGGCGATAAGCTCGTCGTTGACCTGGCTAAAGGCCGTAATTCGCCCCAAGCCGTCGGGTCGGCCAACGTTTCTCATATAACCGTTACGGGTCCGGGCGTTCGGCTTGAGTCTATAAAAACCCTTGGCGAAACCAAATTAAGCCACGTAAGACTCAAATCCGCCAGAATCGATTATGACAGAATTACCGAGGATATTATCGCGACAGGAAAAGGAACAATCGAATATGGAAATACGGCAACCGGGAATTTCAAGGACTTATCTTCAAAGTCGGCCCTGGGCAAACCCTGCTATGCACTTGTCGAAGGCTTTGATAAGCTCGTCTGGGACACCAATGCACTGCAGGTAAAGGCCTTCAGTGAAAAGAGCAAGGGCGTTCACATCGGGTATCTGCCTATTGAAAAAGACGCCAGCGGCCGGGAGGTCAGAGGCAGGACGATTACCGTTGATACGCGGCAGATAGACATTGACTATTTTGAGCCGACACAAGGCAAGACCCAGCTGAAACAGCTTTACGCGACAGGCGGAATTGTTTATTACGAGCAGCCCAAGTATGAATTTGTCGGCAAAGACCTTTTCTACGATGCGCAGCAGGATTTAATGACCGTCAGCGGCGGTGAAGATATGCCGTGTATGCTCAACGGCGCATTTGCCAACGCCATAGAGTACAACCTCAAGACAGGCTCGGCCAGCGCGGTTCTGGGCAGCGGTATCGGAATTATGCCGGTCAGGAAATAATATTTATAAAAATTTAGAGATTTTCTCTTGCATTTTGTTTGCACCGATGAGTAAGATAATATGATAATTAAATAATTGATTAGTGCTGAACTTTTGGCGTTTCGACTGAAACCAGCAATTTTTTGTCGCAGAAACGTTCAATATCGGCGGTCGTTTGCCTTTTGGCAAAACGGGTGCCGTTGACGTGTTCTGCGACGGGCTCGTTGCTGGGCCTCAGTCGAACATGCGGCGGTGCCCTTTTGAATTTTTAAGCACTTCTGCAATCGTTTTAAACAAACGCCATATTCAGAACAAAGATAGTGTATGCAAATAAAATTATATGAGTTTGTGAAAGGTAAAAAAATATTTTTTAATGCCGCCCCTTGCAGTTTGGCCCCCCAAAACTGCTCTGCGCAATACTTCCATCTCCGCTAAAACAGCGGGGCACAAGTCAGCGGATAAAAGGGGCGGTTTTTTTATTTAAGAAATTTCTTGACTTTAAAATCGGTCTGTTGTAATAGTTAATGCGGACTCAATGCACAGCGGAGATAAAATAAAAATTTTATAGGAAAGGAGGAAGAAATGGAAAAGGTGCGACTTATCACAATCCTGTGGGTAATTCTACTCGCCCTGAGCCTGTCGAATGGGTTTATCAGCCAAATCGCCCACGCAGGGACAATCTCTTTAACTGCTGATACCAATATCCCTGAGCCAAATCAGGAAATAACAGTTCAAATCCAAACAGATACCCCTATATGGGCTATGGGCTTATTTATCAAAGTTGATGGCAATGCGGAAATTACAACTGCAATGAGTACTGTTGACTGCAACCAGTTCGGCTGGGAACCAGATTGGCCGACAGACCCGTATATCGACAATGAAGAAGGCTGGGTCTATGTCAGCGGCGTTAAATGGGATGGCGGCGTGGAGGGAACGGTCGGCTATTTTAAATTTATTTATAGAAGCGGACAGGTTAGTATTTTTATTTACCCGGATAAAGAATGGAGCTGTGCCTTTGATGATTATTGCCAGCCAGTGCCGATTTCAGATGAGACACTCATTTTCGGCGAACCCGAACCGAATCAATCTGACCAGCAGGAAGAAATTCCAGATTTGAATTCTACGGATACGATTGATGACTTTCAGCTACCATCGTTTGAGGATAAAAGCACGAGGCAGACAAAGAACCTGAAGTTCTATTCGTTGGATATTGAACCCAACGGCGTTTTAAACTCGGCTGCCTTTAAGAAATCGCAATCCGAAGAATGTCAGAATAGCGAATCGGTCGATTCGAATGAATTTATGATTGATGCTCTTCTGGGTACGATTGAGGTTGCATCTGACATTACGTCAAATCAAATATGGACGGCAGATAATACGTATCATATAACCGGTGATATAAGTATCCAGGCATTACTTGTCATCGAGGCGGGCACAACTGTAACATTTGGACCAAACGGAACACTCTGGGTCAACAGCGGAGGCACGCTTATTTCCTGTGGAACTCCCGCCAATCCAATTAAATATACAGCAGATATTACCACTTCATCATATCAGTATTACTGGTATCCGGTCTATGTTGAACCAACAGCGTCATCCGCAACAAAGATAACGTACAGCATTATGAAAAATGCTCGTGTCGGGTTGTTTATTGAAGATAATCGGCTCGATAATCCTGTTGAAAACAATTACTTTTTCCATAACAGTTTCGGCATTGTCGAATCCGGAACACATTTGACCGATATTTCGAATAATCTCATATATGAGACTTACAATAGAGGTATTGAGGTTTCGATGAAGTCTTATGCAGAAATCGCAGACGCAAACAGCCATATTCGCATAGAAAACAATACCTGCCATTATTATCAGGACGATGGTATTGTTGTTTTTGGAGCCGATAATAGCGAGGATTCCGGTGTGGTTGAAATTTACAACAATATCGTTTCGGGTTCTTACGAAATCGGGTTGGCCGTTGTTGATTGGGCTTACTGGGCAGTCAGCAATACAGGATATTACAACAACGCAGAAAACAGCAATACGGATGAAGATTTTCCCGTTTATGCAACTTCGAATCCGTATATTGATGGTTCGGACGACCCAAACAGATGTTACTTAAATCAATCCTGTCCCTTTATAAATGCTGGTCTGAAATATATTGAACAAACGCATCTTATCGGTACAACTACTGATGTTAATAGTTTGCCTGACAGTAACTTCATAGATATTGGTTTTCATCATTCAGACTGGACTTTCTCAAATGCCGCCACGGGTTTTGCCGCCGGCGATTTGAATAAAGATAGTATTACCGATTTCAAAGATTTATATACACTTGTTAGCAACTGGCTAAATTTCGTAACCCCTGGTAATTCAGGCGATTTGAATAATGACGGAACTATCAATTTTAATGACTATGTATTACTTGCTGCAACTTGGCAAAAAATACAAGGTGAGCCGAACATTATTCCGGCAATCTCAGGTGATTCGAATAGCGGATACGTTAATGTTGGTGCAAGCGGATTTTCATCCGATACACAGCAGATATTTCTACTCGCAGACGGGAAATACATTGGGGGAATATTTGGATTTTGGGATGGTGAAACTCTCGGAATGGATGTATCAGAATTCGGCAATCGCCAGAAGCAGCTTAAACTTATAAGTATGGATGGTCTTGGTCATATTACCTGTTCAAATATCGCCAATATTACTTTTCCCTGTCCTTTGAATTACTGTGTCTTGCCTGAATCTTATGAACCTAATAAACCGGTAAGTTTTTCGGCAATAAGCAATGGCAGTGACAATGTCACTGTCAAGGTATATGCAAATGGCGGAAATTTGGTTTGGTCCCAAACTTATGATGGAAACAATGTTTTAGGCAATATTCCTGCCACAATTACGAACCAGTATGAAATTGATTATGTTGGTTTTGATAAAAGCGGAGGAGCCTTACTTAGCGGCGGCAGCTGGTCAATTTCAAAAGTAATAGACCCTGTCGGACCACCTCTTGGAGATGTTCAGGCATTAATCATTCTTCCCATATCAAGCTGGAGATTACGTGACTGCAGGCAAATAGCGCAAGTTCAAACAGCTTTAGCATCAAACGAAATTACATATGAAAAATTAGGAGGAAGGCGTGCAACTTATGATAATGTTGCCTGGTACGCCGCAAATAAAAATATAAAATATATGTATATTGACTCACATGGTGAATATAGAATTGGTGGAATTTATAGAACAGGAGCTTTATTATATGATGGATATGTAGTTTCTATGAAACAATCCGATTTTGCTCCCGGCGGAGCACCCTCTTGGTGCCAAAGTTTGGGAAGTTATTGGGAAACAAGACTAAAAAGTTTCGTTACTATGGGTTTTAATTATCTTGAGTTCGCATATTTTGATTGTTGTTACTCAGGCCGCCTAAAAATAAATTCTTATAACCAATTAGTGGAAGGCCAGCCGGGACAAATTGGAGTTTTTGATGGTCCTCATTCCGATATGAGTCTTGCTTTAGGTATGGGTGATACCAGCAGAAGCCGCGCATATCAGGGATGGTATAACCCAGTCCCAATAGGTATGCCCCCGCCATGGTCAGAAGACGAATACCAAAAGTGGACTCGACTTGAGTGGG
>Ga0315286_10001381_pt1 | contig 21940 bp, 20 predicted proteins | sample YL17G10_0_MG_FD_205038 | JGI IMG/M metagenome (GOLD analysis project Ga0315286, IMG submission 205038) | Sediment microbial communities from Yellowstone Lake, YNP, Wyoming, USA - YL17G10_0 | ecosystem: Environmental > Aquatic > Freshwater > Lake > Sediment | place: USA: Wyoming | collected...
AGGGAATATTTTCTGATTTCATAAAAGGTTGGTAGAGAGTTAAGGATGGCTTTCATGAGCACAAAAAATAAAACTTATCCGCTGATTCCTGAAGAAGAGCGAAAATGTATCTGGATGACAACCGGATTCATATCGTACAAACTGTGCGATAGAAGCTATCAGTGTGAAATCTGCCCCCTTGACCAGGCCATCAAAAATGAGGAGCTGGGTGAAGATGATTTGGGGACACCTTGCGGCAAGATGTCCCCTTCGGAGGACAATGGGATGGAGGAATCGCCGAAAAGTGATTCCTCCAACGGGGACACGATGCGGCATCATGTCCCCATTAATGGATCTATCTTCTATCACCCTGATCATTGCTGGGTGCAGGTGGAAAATCCCGAGAAAGTGACGGTAGGCATCGATGATCTTTTGGCCCAACTGATTATGAATGTAAAGGTCGTCATCCTGCCCCAGGCAGGGAGCTTTTTCGGACAGGGAGAGTGCTGCGCCCATATCATCCAGGACGATTATATCTTGCCCGTTATTTCTCCACTTTCCGGTTCCATTCAGACGGTAAATCCTCGCCTGAAAAAGGAGCCGGAACTCATCATCGCCGATCCGAGAGGAGAGGGCTGGCTGATAACGATAAAACCGGGAAATCTTGAAAGCGATCTCAAAAAGCTTCTGTTTGGAAGAAAGGCGCTCTCATGGCATCAACGGGGGGAAAAGGAGCTCATCGCCCGGAACGACTTGATGCGGAAACATAACCCCCCGGCAGTGGGTCCCACCATGCAGGATGGGGGTGTCCGGATTGGTTGTCTGCACGATATGCTCGATCTCGTCAGTCCCAGGCAGAGGGCTCAAATATTAGATTTCGAGATCAGCAGAACCAAATATTCCAAAAGATTGTTATCGAACCAACCAGGATAACGACTATTTTCACCCCATCTTTTAAAAAAAATCACTGCCTAATCTTGCCGGTAATAACCATTATGATCAAGGCCGTTTCATGCCGGTAATTTCTAAATGGGGAAAATGCTTCTACAGTTGGCTCCGATTAGACAGAGTTTTCATCGTAAGTGGTGATTTTTGGGTAGAAATCATCGATATCCGGTTAGGAATTTGCATAAGCGGTTAGGGATTTTGTTTCATCGTATTCGTTTGGTTTTGGTGAAAAATAATTTGCACCCATGTGAAGATTTTGCTTGACAAATCAGGCACTTAGTGGGGGGCGAATTTCCGTAACTAACTAATATTACGGAGGATTTGCCAATGCCCTACACGTGGATGCCCGGAAAACCATGGAAAAAACACGAGACCCACAGCAACCTTATGACCCCTGTTAACGACGCATTACCCGACACAATGCCCTTGCTCTTGGGATGCAACCGGCCCCTGAAAATGTCTTTTGAAGATCAGTTGAACATCCTGGTGTATTTTCATCTTGAAGAACACCATTCCGGGCGTCACCTCCCGCAAGTTCTCAAGGAAGAGCATTTTGCCCGGCAGTACATTGCTCCCGAGGGAGGTATCGAAAAGAGCAGCTTCTTCGAGGATATCGGCTCCCGGGGACTGGAGCAGATGATGGAAATGTTTGGGAAGCTCTATGCAATGGCTGCCAAACATTTACCAAAGGGATATGCCGAGTTGGGAGATCTGGTTCTGATCGACGGCTCCTTGATCGATGCTGTGTTATCCATGTATTGGGCCGACTACCGCAGGGACTCGAAAAAGGCCAAGGGCCACGTCGGGTTCGATCTCAATCGCGGCATTCCCAAGAAGATCTTCCTCAGCGACGGCAAGGAAGCGGAACGGCCTTTCGTCGAGAGGATTCTGGCACCGGGGGAAACAGGCGTCATGGATCGAGGCTATCAGAGCCATAAGCTCTTTGACACTTGGCAAGCTGACGGCAAGCATTTTATCTGCCGGATCAAAGCCCCACGGAAAAGACCTTCGTTACCGATGATGTTGCTTTCTTAGCGATTATGATAAAGGATGATCACCCTGGTTTTTTTATTTGCAATGGCGGCAAGATTCGGGTACGGTTCAAACGAAAGCGGTGTCAGGTGCGGACATCTTCCTGTAGTCCACAAAACGTCGCCCTTGAAGAAAATGCTTGATTTCAGAAATAAATGATGTTGTTTTTCCGTGATCCTGGTAAGATGATCGCACTGGATTTTTTATTTACAAGGTATGGAGGCAACAGACCCGAAGAAATAATCAGAGCAATCCGTAAACAACAGAATTAATATTGACAAATACAGGAGCCAATTGCAAAAGTCCTTCTGCGTCATTCCGGCGAAAGCCGGAATCCAGTCTTTTCAGTGCGTTCTGGACCCCGGCTTTCGCCGGGGTGACGGAATAAACTGGTTTTGCAATTGGCTCACAGGCATATATTTAGAAATTTCCATATGCGGATAAAAGAATAGGCAGTAAAAAACACAGAAGGAGGTGTCTTTATGAAAAAATCAGTATTACTTTCCCTGTCTTTGTTGTTCTTTGTCGGTTTGTTTACGGTATGTCCGCTCGCGCATGCCCAAAACACAATAAAGGTTGGCATTGTTGACACCTACACAGGGCCCGCAACGGCATATACCATGGATGTCCTGGACGGTTTCAAGCTTGCCGTCAATGACATCAATGCGAAGGGCGGCGTCCTCGGGAAACAGATTGAATATACTACCCGCGACGAGAAGTTCAAGCCGGATATCGGCCTTGCCATGGCAAAAGAGCTTGTTCTGAAGGAAAAGGTTGACATTCTCATGGGTACGATCAACAGCGCAACAGCCCTCGCCGTTTCCGATTTCGCAAAAAAAGAGAAGCTGCCGTTTTTTGTGACCTTTTCGAAAAGCGAGAAGATCATAGGCGAAAAAGGACACCCTTACGTATTCAATATGAACGAAAATACCGCTATGGTAGGAAAGGCTGCCGCCGTTGCACTGGCGAAAAAACCTTATGAAAAATTCTGGATCGCCGGCGACGATTATGAATACGGCCACGCCATTGCGGACAGTCTATGGAATAACCTGAAAAAGCTGAAACCGCAGGTACAGAAGGTTGGAGAGTCGTGGTGGAAGGTCGGAGAAGCTGATTTTACCCCCTATATTACCCAGATTCTTGCAGCCAAGCCTGATTTCATCATCGTAGCCACCGGCGGTGGCGGCATGGTCAATTTCCAGAAGGCCGCAAAGGCGACCGGTTTAAGCCAGAAAATTCCATTCTATCAGCATACGGCGATCGAGCTTTCCACTCTGAAACCCCAGGAACAAAATGCTCCCGAAGGTGTCTTTGGAACGGCCAACTATTTCTTCTACTATCCCGATACCCCGTCGAACAGGGCATTTGTCGATGAATTCAAGAAGGCCTACAACAGAGAGCCGAGAATAGGCGCCCTTTCCGGGTATATGACGGCCCGGTTCATAGCCGAAGGGTACAAAAAAGCCGGAAAGGTTGATACCGAAGGTCTGATCAAAGCCCTCGAAGGCATGTCGCTCGATAGCCCCGTGGGCCCGCTGGCAATCAGAGGGTGTGACCACCAGCTTGAACTTCCGATGTATTTCGGGGTGACGAAGAAGGACCCCAAGTACAACTTTTTCGTAGCAGGCGATATTCAGGTAATCCAGGCAAAGGATTACATGCCTACCTGTGATGAGGTAATCAAGGACCGCAAGTAGGAACCCTCTCACAGGAGTTCGATACATGGACGCCGTCTATTCGATCATACCGGCAGGCGTTTTGTCGCAGGTTTTCGTCGGCCTGAGCCGCACCACCATCCTCTTCATCGTGGCCTCAGGCCTGACACTCATTCTGGGAGTCCTCCGAATCCCGAATGTGGCCCACGGCTCTCTCTATATGATCGGGGCATTTACCGCTTTCACGGTGACGAAGCTGTCCGGCGGCGGCTCTGCCGGTTTCTGGATGGCCCTCGTCATTGCCCCTTTGGCTGTGGCCCTGATAAGCCTTATTGCGGAAAGGGGGATGTTTCAGTTCCTCTATGAACGGGAGCACCTCATGCTCCTCCTCCTTACCTTTGCGCTTTCCCTCGTTTTTGGCGACCTTGTAAAACTTGTATGGGGCGGCGAGTACAAATCGGTACCGGTGCCCCATATTTTTCAGGGTTTTGTACCCCTATTCGGAGGCCTTCCCTTCCCCCGCTATAACCTCTTCCTCCTCTTTGCAGGTCCCGTCGTGGCCATACTCCTCTGGCTTCTGACGAACAAGACAAAGATGGGGAAGATCGCGCGGGCGGCGGCGGTAGACAGGGAGATGGTAGGCGCTGTCGGCATCAACGTAAGCCGGGTTTTTGCAACCGTCTTTGTCATCGGCTGTTACCTGGCCGGGCTTGGGGGCGTCCTTGTGGCGCCTACGGTGAGCGTTACCCTCGGCATGGACCATAACCTCATTATCGAGGCATTCCTCATTGTCATCATGGGAGGATTGGGAAACATCTGGGGCGCACTGCTCGGCGCCCTGATATTCGGCCTTACACAGTCGCTGGGCATTCTCATATGGCCGAAATTTGGCATTATTTTCCCCTATCTTGCCGTGGTTGTCGTATTGCTGTTCAGGCCTACCGGGCTCCTCAAGTCCACATGGTAATGGAGTGCGTATGAGCAGAAAAACCCTTTTGGCGCTGGGTGCGGGCATCGCCGTCCTTCTGTTGTTCCCTCTATTTCTCCCGCGATTTTACGTTTATCTCGTCTCGATCATTTTGCTCTACGGTCTTCTTGCCACAAGCCTGAACCTCGTCCTCGGATATGGAGGGATTTTCCAGTTCCACCATGCTGTCTTTTACGGGGTTGGCGCCTATGGAACGACGCTCATGCTGACGAAGACAGGACTGCCCGCCATGCTTGCATTCATTGCAGGGCCCCTTGTATCTGCCGCATTCGGCCTTGTTCTCGGCATCATCTGCATCCGCCTTTCCAAGCTTTACTTCGGCATGCTGCAGATATCTCTCGGTTCCCTTGTCTGGGCCATTGTCTACCGTTGGTATTCCTTTACAGGAGGCGACGACGGGATACACGGAATACCCATGCCGGAGATGCTTTCATCACCGAAAAGCGCCTACTATTTTACGTTGATCATTACGCTCGTATCTCTTTTTATCATGTGGAAGGTTATCCGCTCACCATTCGGAAGCGTCCTCCAGGGCATCAGGGACAATCCGGTGAGAAGCGAGATGATCGGGATAAACGTCCGAAGGCATCAACTCCTGGCCCTTGTCCTTGCCGGGTTTTTTGCGGGGGTTGCAGGCTCTCTCTTTGTTGTTGTGGACAATACGGTTTTCCCCGACATGCTTTTCTGGACCCTCTCCCTGGAAATCGTCATCATGTGCCTGTTAGGGGGGTGGTTTACATTCCTGGGACCCATGCTCGGCGCTGCCGTCATCGTTGCCCTAAGAACCTTTGTGAGTACCTATACAGACTATTGGGCGCTTGTTCTCGGTATCATCATGATGCTCGTCATCTTCTTCCTGCCCAGCGGCATCCTTGGCTATGTTGAGGAAAAATTCAAAAGGGGATTTATAGAACCGGAAATCGAGGAGCAATAAGTGTTAGAGGTAACATCCATATCAAAAACCTTTGATGGGTTTAAAGCGGTGAACCATGCAAACCTTGCAGTGGAAAAAGGTGAAATCGTTGCCGTCATCGGGCCAAACGGGGCAGGAAAGACAACCCTCTTCAACCTCATTACTGGAATTATTAAGCCTGATTCAGGCAGGGTGCTCTTTAAAAATGAAGACATTACCGGGCTTCCTCCCTATGAAGTCTGCAGAAAGCGCATCTCCCGCTCCTTTCAGATCGTCAACGTGTTTCAAAGGCTGACCGTTTTTGAGAACGTGCAGATCTCCGTATTGTCACGCGAGAAAAAGACATGGAACCTCTTTACCCCTTCGGCAAGTCTGGCAATTAAGGAAACGGACGATATCCTCAAAAGTGTCGGCCTCCTGAAGAAAAAAAACCGCACTACAGCGCTGCTCTCCCACGGCGACCGCAAAGTCCTGGAGATCGCGATGGCCTTGGGGGGTAACCCCGAATTCCTTATCCTTGATGAACCCACTGCCGGCATGGCCGCCGAAGAGACCTCGCGGTGCATTGACCTCATTAAGAAGCTTTCCCAAACCATGGAACTTACCATCCTTTTCTGTGAACATGACATGGAGATTGTCTTCGGGATCGCCAACCGTATTATGGTTATGGTAAGAGGCGGTACCGTTATCCAGGGGTCCTGCGAGGAAGTGCGGTGCAACGAGGCGGTACAGGATGCATATTTGGGTGGGAGCGACGTATGCTTGATGTGAAAGGGATTGAAACATATTATGGCTTGAGCCATATCCTTTTCGGTGTCTCCCTCGCCGTCAACAAAGGGGAGGTGGTAGGTCTTCTCGGGAGAAACGGCGCGGGCAAAAGCACCACCATGCGGAGCATCATGGGCCTCGTTCCTCCCAGGGAAGGGCGCATATCCTTTAACGATGAAGACATTACCGGCCACAAACCATTTTTGCTCTTCCGAAAAGGGATCGGTTATGTCCCTGATGATCGAAGGGTCTTTGCAGATTTAAGCGTTGACGATAACCTTGAGATCGTGTTCCGCAGGGGAATCGAATGGAACAAAGAGAGGGTATACGAGCTCTTCCCCGCTCTGGGTGAAATAAAAACAAGAAGGGCAGGGAACTTAAGCGGCGGCGAACAGCAGATGCTCACCATTGCCAGGGCTCTTATGGGGGGGCCGGAACTTCTCCTGCTTGACGAACCGACGGAAGGACTGGCGCCGCTTATTGTCCGTGACCTGGAAGAGCAGATTCTTAAGCTGCGGGATGCAGGTATCAGCATCCTCCTGTCGGAACAGAACGTCAGATCGGCACTGAAGATGATCAGCAAGGCATATGTCATCGATAACGGGAGAATTTGCTTTGAGGGGACCGTTGCCGAGCTCGAAGCGAACGAAGAAGTGAAGAAGAAGTATTTAATGGTATAGGAAATCACCCGCCTTGCGACAAGCGAGACACAATGAGTGTCCATATCATGAAAAATACTTGCGTAGGCGCCTCCTAAGGCACCAGCACCAATAATGGAAATGGTTTCGATGAACGGTTTCATTTTCCTGTTACATTCTAACGCTCAAAATGAAAAGCCCTTCAGTAAACCTTTGCGGAAGGGCTTTTTAAAATAAATCAACCTGCCGATAAAAACTCTTTGGGCTTCTGTTTTCAGCTTGCAGCTACGGCGCCGTAAATCCCCCGCTTCATCTTCCGGATCTTGCCTGCTTTCGCAGCGCGGTTGACTATGTTCCAGATCTGACTTTCAACCAGTCCGGTCTTTTCCTTTAATTCAGCAGTGGATATTCCCTCTGTGCTTCCCTGGATAAGCCCTACGATCATATCGATATTGGTGACCCTCTTTATACCAGGTCCTTTCTTTGCAACCTTCGTAGCCTTTTTCCGGGGACGTTCCTTTACGGCTTTCGGTTTCTTCTTGTCCGCTTTGACAGGAGCAGCTTTTACGGGCTTCCGTTCATTCTTGATGGCAGCTTTCTCCTTTGCAGCTCCGGAGATCATCGCCTGGAGCTTACCAAAATAGGTCTTTACAAATTCTTCATTGCCTTCAATCTCGATTTCCTTCGTGACCGGATTGAACCTGATACGGGAATTGTTTTTCATATAGCCTCCTTTATTTGTGTGAATAATTTCCAGTTAAAGTAATATAGTGGTGGTTCCCCTTTTTTGTCAACATTTTCTTGCGCCTCCTGATAACAAGTCAATTTGATCAGCACGAGAAATAGTCCAGACTATTATGTAAAATGGGAACATGGTCATAGGCAGTTTCTTATGCATTTTCCCTCCAGGGTTTCCCCTCCGATAGAACTCCGTTTTCAACAATGATAGATCGAAGATCTCTGCTTTATGCTTCAGCCAATTCTCAAGATAGAGTTACGATGAGAATATCCTCCCAGAAAACCCCATGGCGTGCTGCATCATTTTCCATTGCGTTACTTGGTCAGACGGCAGCCTGGACGGAAGGACGATGTCTGCGCCGCCCCTTTCTTCGTCGTTTTGCCGGGGCTTCATCGGTCGGCGGTTCTGAAGGGATTGCGGAAAGGGCCTCTGACAGGAAGAGGTTCCACCATTCCAGGGCGGTTTTATCCTTTTCTCCCGTCTTTGCCATCATATAGAGGTATGACATTGCGTCTGCAAAGTCAGGCCTGCCGACCAGGGACGAGGGGCGTCGCGGCGGCCTTCTGTGCAGCAAGGGCTGAAAGGCAAGGATGCGGCGCAGTTGACCGCCGACCCGTCCCGGAATGCAGGCGATCTTGCAGGACTCTCCCAGGAAAACGGCGCACGTGTCATCCAGCGCCTGCTGGTGGGGAATGCCGTCGCGGTGGCGTGCAAGCGCCTCCTCCTCCAGGCCGGGACCGAAAAGCGCCGCCAGGAAGAGCGCCGGAGAGGGGGGCAATCCTCTTCGTGATAGTCGATCGAGGCATTCCAGGTTTGTCTGCAGAACCTTCCGAAGATCGCCGTTTCCATGGAGCCGCTTGCTGAGCCCAGGGAAGAGGGCTTCAAGGAGTCCGCTCGCCTCCAGCAGCGTGAAAACCGGTCTGGCGGATCCGAGCATGAAGAGTTTCAGCATCTCTTCGTAGAGCCTTGCCGGCGCGGCGCGGGTAATGGTGGAGGAGAGCTCACAGAGGGTCTCCCACGCCGCCGGTTCGATGACAAGGTCATGGGATGCGGCAAAGCGGACGGCGCGGATCATTCGCACCGGGTCTTCCGTAAATCGGACAAAAGGGTCGCCGATCGGACGAATGAGCCGCCGCGTGAGGTCGCTCAGGCCGGTGCTGTAGTCGATCACCGAAAAATCCGCGATATTGTAGGCAAGGGCGTTGATGGTGAAGTCACGGCGGAGTGCATCCTCCTCCGGTGTGCCGAAGACGTTGTCACGCAGAACCATTCCCTCCCCGTCCTTGAGATGACGGGGGTGGTAATTGTGGCCTGTCTCACCCGTCTCCCCGTCATCGGGAGGGGCGGCAGCCCGGAACGTGGAGACTTCCAGGATTTCGTTCGGGAAGTGGAGATGGGCCAATCGGAAACGGCGGCCTATGAGACGGCAGTTGCGAAAGAGCCGCTTGATCTGACCGGGCGCTGCGTTCGTAGCGATGTCGAAATCCTTGGGGGTTCGCTCCAGGAGCAGGTCTCGGACGCACCCCCCGGCCAGGTAGGCGATGAAGCCGTTGTCATGGAGTCGGTAGAGCGTGCGCAGCGCGTTCGGGCTGATCTGCTTCCGGGATATACCGTGTTCCTCTCTGGGAATGATGCGTGGCTGCATGGCTTTCACCATAGCACATCCGGTCGAAAAAGCAAAATCCCGGCGCGTTCACCCCAGGACCACGTCATTCTCAGGAGAAAAGTTTTGCATATCAATAACATGTGCTAAAACGGTCATTCGTAAGATATTCGCATAATTTCAAATGGTTGCACTCATGAATGACTTGACCCTGGCGTTCACCCTTGTTGGGGCAGGCGTCCGGTGCTCCAGATACTGCCACACCTTGTCTATGTTGACGCTGTCGGAAAAACCATTCTCAGCATTTGGTTTTTATCACAAAAGAATGTCCTTTTAGCAGTTTTTTCTTGACTTTCAAAACTACATTAATTTACAAACATTCCAGAGTTCCAAACGGACAGCCGCAACGAGGCGGGCTGTTTTTTCGCTCATCATCCGTTCCCATTCTCGCATCAGAGCACTTTCCCTCGGGAGCGGACGAAAGGGGGTGTTTCCCCTCGTTACACGGCGTTTTCCGGGCTCTCATCATCGTTTCAGATCCTTGTTAAACCGGCGTCAGGACGGCGAAGCAGCCAATTTCTTTGACCGTTTTTTGCAGGAAAGGAGAGAAAGAGATGAATTCAGTCATTGTTCTAATTTTGGGATTTGTTGTCGCTTTTCTCGGGTATCGCGTCTATGCCAAATACATCGACGCGAAGATCATCAAATCCGATCCACAAAGGGTCACCCCGGCGAAGATGTATATGGATGGGGTGGAATTCATGCCCACCAACAAAAACGTCCTCTTCGGCTACCAGTTCAAGTCTATCGCGGGCGCCGCGCCGATCATCGGCCCGATCATCGCGATCCAGTGGGGTTGGTTGCCCGCCCTGATCTGGATCCTGGGGGGCGCCTTATTCATCGGCTGGGTTCAGGACTACTCCAGCATGATGATGGCCATGCGGAACGAGGGCGCCTCCTTCGGCGGACTGAGCCACAAGCTGATCTCGCCCCGCGCCCGCGTTATCCTCCTGGCGTTCATCTATTTCTACCTGCTCCTCATCGCCGGGGCGTTCGGGAACGTCGTGGTCAGCACGGCCGTCGGCCTCAAGGCGGCCCCGATGGCCTGGCTCTTCCTGACGATCGGCGGCATCCTCGCGGGGCAGATGATTTACAAGTGGCGCAAGGACATCATCCTGACGACCGTCGTGACCGTGTTGATCGCCCTCTTCGGCATCTATCTCGGCACCATCCTTCCCTCCGACCAGGTCCTCGGGGCGTCCATAGCCGGAAGCCGGCCCGTCTGGGCGGTCGTCGCTTTCGTCTTCTGCTACTTCGGCGCGGTTCTCCCGATCTGGCGTTTCGCGCTGCCGATCAACTATGTGGCCTCCTACATCGTTTTTCTCGGGCTTTTCTTCGGAATCGTCGGGATCTTCGTCCTCCATCCCGACTTCACGCTGCCCGCCTATACGGGTTTCTCCATCGGTATCGGACCGTTATGGCCGATCCTGTTTGTGACGATTGCCTGCGGGTCGATCTCCGGCTGGCACAGCATCGTCTCCAGCTCGGGAACGGCCCGGCAGTTGGAGAATGAACTCGACGCGCGTCCCGTCGGCGGCGGGGTCATGTTCGTCGAGATGATGCTCGCCGTCTTCGCACTGATCATCGCCGGCACGATTTTCGCCTCCCCCGTGGAATACGGCGCGGCCGTTAAACTGGGACCGGCCGGCGTCTTCGCAGCAGGGGTCTCCAAGTTCCTGGGCGCCCTGGGGATGCCGGCGGACATCGGAAAATCTTACGGGAGCGTCATGATGATCGTGCTCGCGATCACCATCATGCAACTCGTCATGCGTTTCATGAGGGTAGCCACCTCCGAACTGCTGAGCGACGTCAGCCCGGTCTTCCGGAACCCCCATGTCGGCACCTTTATCGCGAGCGTGCTCGGCATCATCCTCGTCCTGACGGGGTGGTGGCAGACCCTCTGGGTCCTCTTCGGCGGGGCGAACCAGCTCATGGCCTCTCTCGCCCTCATGCTGATCACCGTCTGGCTGATGTCGGAAGGCAAGAGCTATGCCTGGACCTTCTATCCGATGATCTTCATGTTCGTGACCACCGTGGCGGCGCTCCTCTACACCTCCTGGAACCTCTTGCAGAAGGTCTTTGCGGGCGGCGTCCAGAGCGCGGCATTCGTAGGAAACCTGCTGATGGGGATCGTGGGGTTCTTCCTCGTCATCTGCGCCCTGATCCTCGGCTATGAGGGGTTGAAAGCGTTCAACCGCTTCCGGGCCCTGAAGGGGCAGGGGGCGCCGGCCAAGGCCTGATGTGGTTTGCGTAAAATGAATGCAAGATGTACCCCGTCCGGAAATGACCGGACGGGGATTTTTATCAAGGAGTGAACTTATGTCGAAAGAGAAAAAGGGCGGCCTTTTTCAGGCCATCAAGGAGTTTGCCTACGGGGTCGCCGCCCACGACTCGGCCCGTTTCGCTTTGAAATCGCGGGCAAGCATGGAGCACCTCTTCATCCTCATCACGATGGGGGACATGCTTGGCGTCCCCATCCTCCCCCCGTACTATTCGCTGCGGCTTCTGCCCTACGTGGTACCGCAGATCTCCACGTGGAAGCGGCGGATGCTCCGGGAAAAGGATCTGACGGACGCCCTGGCATAGGGTCTTGGAATCAGATTTCAAATCTGTCCCCAAACCATCGGGATGACAGAAACATAATCTTACAGGGAGGAGGTGGTTATTATATCGCTTACAACGATATTCGAGCAGTACCCGGACCGGCGCTACATCATGTTCGGAGGCAAAGGCGGCCTCGGCAAGACCACTTTTTCGGCGGCAACGGCTTATTACCTCGCGAAGCAGGGGAAGAAGGTCCTCGTTTTTTCCGTTGATCCCCAGGCGTCGCTCAGCGACATTTTCAAACAGGACATTTTCGGGAAGGGCCCCACGGAAATCATACCCAACCTCTACGCCCAGGAGATCGACGCGGACAAGAGGGTGAAGGCGTACCAGCAGGAGATCCGCCAGAAGATCCTGGACATGTACGGGATGGAGAAGATCCCGGAGGAGATCGAAAGCTACATCCAGGCGGCGGCGGCGGAGCCGGCGATGGAAGAGAGCGCCATCTTCGACGAGGTGGTGGACATCGTTGTCAAGGGGGGGTACGACTACTACATCTACGACCTCGTCCCCCTGGGACATGCGCTCTATTACCTCAGCATGGCCTCGGTCTACGACAGTTGGATCGACAATATCACGGGGCTCCGGCAACAGATGCGGGAGTACGACCAGGTGGCCGCGGTAATCCGCCGGGACAAGGGGGAGCTCGACGAGGACGCCATCCTGAACGAACTCCTCTACATCAAGGAGAGGATCAATAAGTCCTCGCGGATCCTCACCGACAAGAAAATGACGGCCTTCTTCTTCGTCCTCACCGCGGAGGAGATGATCATCAGCGATACGCTGAAGGCGGCGGAACTCTTCGCCAAATTCGACGTGCCGCTCTCCGGCTACATCATCAACCGGGTCCTGCCCGCGGAGCTAAAGGATCAGAACATCCCCGAGTATCTCAAGAACCGGATCGCCATGCAGGAGCACTACCTTCAGGTCATCGACAACCGGTTCGGGAAGGAAATCCTCGCCCGGGTCCCCGAGATGGAACGGGACGTGACCGGTCTCGATATGATCGAGAAGGTGGCGAAGGGAATGTTCGGAAATTTCTAACGGAGTACAGCGTTTGAGGAGGATAACCGTGGATCAGATCACGATCAGCATGACCCGGTACATGAAGGACCACCCGCGGATGAAGTACATCTTCTTCGGCGGCAAGGGGGGCGTGGGCAAGACGGTCATGGCGGGAACGGCGGCATTGTGGGCCGCCAAGCAGGGGAAAAAGACGCTCCTGGCCTCGACCAACCCTGTCCACAGCCTCTCCAGCCTCCTGGAGCAGGATGTCTTCGGCAAGGCGGCCGTCGTCTGCGACGAGCAGAACTGCTACGCCTTCGAAATCGACACCAAGGACACCATCGAGCGGTCCAAAAAGGAGATCCGGAAAAAGATGAACTGGTTCCTCAAGTTCGCCGACATCACGACCAAGGCCGACGACTTCGTCGAGACGGCCACGATGAACCCGGCCTTCGAGGAATCGGCGATGTTCGAGAACATGGTCGATTTGATGTTCAAGGACGAATACGACTTCTACGTATTCGACACCGCGCCTACGGCCAACGCCCGGCGGCTCCTGGGGATGTCGAAGGTCTACTCCCTCTGGGTGGACAAGATGCTCAAGAGCCGGGGAGAGGCGAAGTCCCTCCGGGAGCTGCTCTCATACACGAAGAAAAAGGAGTCGGATCCGCTCCTGGACGACCTCCTCGCCTTCAAGAACCGGATGGGCAAGACGGCGGAACTTCTCAAGGATGAGGCGCTCACCGCCTTCTTCTTCGTCACCCTGCCGGAGAGTCTTCCCATCGCCGTCATCACCCGGTTCATCAACTGGTTCCATGAATTCGGGATCCCCGTGGGGGGCGTCATCGTCAATGGCCTGATCCAGAAGGATCAGGCCGGCGCGGACACCATCGACTTCGTCAAGAACCGGATCCTGATGCAGGAAGAGCACATGAAGGAGATCTGGGAGATCTTCGGCGACCGCGTCCGCGCGATCGCGCCGCTTTTGGAGACGGAGATCAAGGGGGCAAAGATGCTGAACAGGACGATCAATTACCTCTTCGTCCCTGAGAGATAGGAACTCCTCGCCCGTCATGGAAAAAGGCCGGATGAATCGTCCGGCCTTTTTCTTTGGTTGATTATATACGCATGGTGATCCCGCCGGTCGTGCCCGTCTGATGATGATATACTTCAATTCCCATGCAGGGGCTCAGCGCTATGATCGCCGCACCCTCTACAGGTCGGTCGCTTTATCCATCAGGTCCCGCTCCCGCAACATGCTCCGTTTCCACGCCTTCAGCTCCGGGAAGATATGGGGCAGGAGCCTCAACGTGTAGTAAGGCGGGAGCAAGGGCAGGCCGAGAAGATCGCCGAAGATGATCAGCGTGAAATAATGATTGAGAGTTCCCCTCTCCTTCTGCAGGGAAACGTCCATTTCGTATGTGGTGAATCCGTAGAGAACTTCCCGTAACGTCCGGCAATAATGCCGGAGGATGATCAATAAATCGGAAGATTTCATGGTCCCTTCTCCGCCTCCTCATGGGATGCCCAATGTCCGGCCCTTTTCATGTTTTTCTTTGGAAAATCACCTCAAACACATTGATTTCATGACATGATCCAAAAGCGTGCTCATAACTCAAAGAAAGCCGGGCAGATTATAGAACTTCACTTCTCCCATCCTAACGGAACAGCGAATAAATGAGAAATGAGGTTCTTCCGGTTTATGCGTACTTTTAGCTTGAAAAGAATGGACATACGACCCCAAAAGGAAACTGTCAGAGATTTTCGATTATGGGAGGGGAGACATGTCCACGAGTTTATTGTATCACGGTTTTGGTCTGGTTGGCTATGACTATGTTCCCATGACTATGTTCCCACTTTCCCCTTTGACACGCAGAAATTCTTCCCTTATACTGCCGCTATCCAAAGAAAAGTGTTTATCCATAAAACGGAAAGGAGGGTGTCATGAATCTGTCCATCGGAAACAAGAATGTGGTCGTGGGGCTTCTGGTGATCCTGGTCTATTTCTCGATGACGGTTTTCATCGAGCGGACAACGTCCATGCCCCAGTTCCATGAAAAGGCGGCGGCCGTCGTGGTGGACACCAAGGGTTCGTCGAACCTGCTGGATCATCAGGTGGTCGACATCAAACGGGGACCCGTCTACCGGACGGGCGGGCTTTACTTCCTGAACTACTATCCCGCCTCGTACGTCCGCGTGCCGAACGCCTCCCGGGAGGCCGGCTACAACATGCGGCTCTACGCCTGGATGTTTGCGTTGTTCAACATCGCAATCGGCGTCATCGTCGGAATCCAGACCCGGGTCGACCGGAGGCTCCGCGCCTGGGCGTCGTGGCTTGCGGTGGCCGGCGTGATCCTCTACCCCATCCGGGACCTGGTTTCCTTCTGGTGCCGATGGTTTGCGGTCAACACGCCCTCATCGGTGATTTACCCGATCAAGATCACAGGCGGTGTGGCGATGTTCGTCGCCCTGCTGCTGGCGCTCATCATCTTTGTGCAGGGGGCGCGTCAGGCAGACGCCCGATGACGGGGATCGCCCCCGAAACCGGTACTTCAACAACCCGTACGTCAATCGGCGCAGGCGGGTCCGGACGTATCTGTCGCCCGGACCCGATTACGGAGGGGTCTGCCCTATGATGTTCGGATTGCCGTTTGCCACGTTCCGCCTGACGATCCTCTCTCTTGTGCTGCTCGCCCAGATTTACCTCTTCGTCCGCGCCCGGCGGGCCATCCGCTTCTCGCGCCGGTCCGACCGTTTCAAATCACGGGCGGTCGGCGCCGCGGGGGCGGCGATCTGCCTGCTCTTTATGGCGAACCTCTACATCCTGTTCCGGCCTATCCCCTGGCCAGACCCGCCGGCGGCGGCGCAGATCATCCTCTTCTATCCCCCGGTCGTGTGGAATCTGGGATCGCTCTTCTCCGCCCTGCTCCTCTTTCTCGGTCAGATCGCCGGCTTTCTGGTTCGATGGGCCGTCCGAATCGCCCGGCTCCTGACCCGCCTACCGGCGCCCGCCCCCGTCAATCCGGACCGCCGCCTGCTGCTTCAGGCCGGGGCAGGCGGCCTTTTTGCCCTACCGCTGCTGCTCTCCGGATACGGCGTGTCCTACGCCGGCCGGAGGTGCGATGTCCGGGAGTTCACCCTGCCTTTCGGCTGCCCCCTCAGGGTGGTCCAACTCACCGATATCCACGCCGGCATCTTCATGAACCGGCGGCAGATGCGCTACTATGTCGACCAGGTGATCGCACTGCAGCCGGACCTGTTCGCCCTGACCGGGGATTATATCTCGAACTCGCTCTCTTTTCTTCCGGGCTGCGTCGAAGAGATGGCGCGGGTCCGCGCCCGGTACGGAACCTTCGCCACGCTGGGGAATCATGAGCACTGGTACGGATCGCTGATCCAGCTCCGGACAATCTTCCGGCGGTACGGGATACCGCTACTGAACAATGAACACCAGGTGATCCGGACCGAAAGGGGGTCGTTTGCCGTCATCGGGATCGACGACCTCCGCACTGGAGAAGCCAACCTGGAGGCCGCCCTGTACGGGCTGGATCCCGCCATTCCGGGGCTTTTGCTGTCGCACCGCCCGGAGATTTTCCCCCGTGCCGCCTCGCTCGGCATTCCGCTGACGCTGTCGGGTCACTATCATGGGGGACAGATCAAACTTGGCATGCCGGGGGCAGGAGTCAGTCTGGCCCACCTCCGCACCCCGTATGTCGAGGGGCTGTTCAGAATCGGGGCCTCGCGCCTGTACGTCAGTCGGGGGATCGGCACCACATTCACGCCGGTCCGGCTGAACGCGCCCCCGGAGATCACCGTGTTCAACCTGACATGACGACGCCCTGTTCGCCCGCCGGACGGACATCCCGGTGAAGATGCTTGCTTTTCAAGCGGAATTGTTTATCACTTCCATGCCGGCCTGAAGATTGAGGAAAAGGTAAAGAGGGTCTTTTTTTCACATTCCGGAAAATTTTTCTTGACACTTAACCCACTCTTCCCTCAGTCTATCCGAGACCGCCGACCGGCTCCATATCCAGAGCCTGCACGCCAAGGGACTCGGCTGAATGCCAAAATGACCGCCCCGTTTTGAGCGGAAATGCCTTTGAAAGGAGCCATAAAAATGATTGAGTATCCAAAATACAAAAAAGTGCTCTTCTGTACCGACTTCTCTGAAAATTCGGACTGTGCTTTCGATTATGCCTTTGGCGTTGCCAAGAGAGATGAGGGTGTTCTCTATATCCTGCACGTGATACCGAACATCCCCAATCAGTACTATGCGGCGCTATACTCCAACAAAGAAAATTTTAACAAGATCAAGGCAGCCATTCAGGAAGATCTGGCTCAGAAATACAACGATCAATATCTAAGCCAGATCAGGGACAAGACAAAAGTAAAAATCGTCACCAAATCCGGCCGCGAAGACGAGGAAATCCTTAAGTTCGCTCGGAAGGAAAATATCGATATTATCGTGATGAGCACGCACGGGAGAACGGGAATAAAACATGTCTTGTTAGGAAGCGTCGCCGAAAAAACCATCAGACACAGTCCGATCCCGGTCTTTGTCATCCCCTGCAAAGAACGGCCGGGCCGCGCCTGATCCTGGTGAGAGAAACCGCACCCCATCATATACAAAATTGATCAAGGAATCTAATGAGATTCGCAATCACCCGCCGCTGGATGATCTTCTTCACGGCCTGCCTGTTGTTCGTGCTCTCTCAGTTTTACCGGGCCTCGATTGCGGTGATCGCACCCGACCTGATCTCGGATCTCGGGCTGGATACCCGCGGGCTGAGCCTCATTTCCGCATCTTTTTTCTATACCTTTGCCGTCATGCAGATTCCCATCAGCATGTACCTCGATGCGATCGGGCCGAGGATTGCTATGACCGCACTGTCGTTTCTGGGAGTAGCCGGGGCATTGGTTTTTGCGTGTGGGGAATCCATCGGAGCGCTGGTGGCCGGGAGACTTCTTCTCGGCGCCGGGATGGCCTGCAATCTGATGGGTACCCTGAAGCTGATCACCTTGTGGTTCGGACCGCTGAGGTTCGCCACGATGTCGGCCCTGGTGCTTTCTTTCGGAACCTTGGGAAACATGACTGCGGCAACCCCGCTGGTATTGATGGTGCAATCCATGGGATGGCGGATGACCTTTATGGTCTTTTCCGGAATCAACCTTCTGCTGACGATCCTGTTTTTCGTCGTCGTCCGAAATCGGCCGAAGGATCCGGGTTACGGTGAAATCCCCCCGGCCGTCTCCACCAACCTGAAGAAAATCCTGGCGAACCTTCGCGACCTGATCCGAGAAAAAGACTACTGGATCATTTCTCTGGGAACCTTTTGTCGATACGGAATATTCGCCGCGGTGCAAACCCTGTGGGCCGGTCCCTATCTGATGACGGTGATTGGAATTTCACCGGTGGCAACCGGCAACATGCTGCTGTTGATGGGTGTCGGCATGATTACAGGCAGTCCGGTCTGCGGCTGGTTTTCCGACTCTTTATTCAAAACCCGAAAAGGGGTGATTCTTGCGGGATTGGCCGGCATGATCCTGGTGCTTGCCATCTTTGCCTGCCTTCCTCCGGGGACAAACCTGACCGTTTTGTCCGTACTCTTTTTCGGTTTCGGCTTTTTTACCAGTTCCGGGCAGGTCATGTATGCCCACATCAAGGAAAGGATGCCCGTTGAACACGCCGGAACGGCCATGACCGGGGTCAATTTCTTTACCATGGTGGGGGTTGCCGCATTTCTTCAGGGACTGGGCAACCTCATGCAATACCTCTATCCGGGCGAGTCGTTGGGCGCTCCCGCCTTCAGGGTTGCGTTTTTTTTCTGTGCCGCGTGTCTGGTTTTAACCTTGGCTCTCTACGGCTTCACGGTTGAAACCCACGGGAAAAACGAAACCCTTTCCGGGCCGAAATGAGCCATTCCTGGCAAAGTCCGGAAAATCGCATTCACGAGACCCCGGGGATAGCTCTTGACAAAGGGGCCGGGCTCGGATTAGAAAACACGGGCGAAAATAATCACCCGTTCGGGTGCGCGTTGAAAGGCAGGAAAAGTAAGGATGGAAAAGAAGATAAGGAGCTCGGCCGAGCTCTTTGCAGGGATTACCGGCGCCATACTGGAGGATTGAAATGTTGCTCCCGAAGATGATTCTGTGTCGCCAGCACTTTCCGCGGGAAACCGTTATCGCGCCCGTGGAGACCTTGACCTCCCTGATCCGGTCAAGCTGGATTCCGGAGAGGGTCCGGCCGGGTCAGACGGTGGCCGTCACCGGCGGCAGCCGGGGAATCGCCGCCATCGTCCCGCTCATGCGGGCGCTCGTAGCAGCACTTCAGGAACTCGGCGCAAAGCCTTTCGTCGTCAACACAATGGGCAGCCACGGCGGCGCAACGGCCGAGGGGCAGAAAGAGCTTCTCTTCTCACTGGGGATGACGGAGGCCGCCCTCGGCTGTCCGGTCACCGTGAGCATGGAGGTCGATACGGTCGGCAACCTGGCGGACGGCTTTCCGGTCCTCTGCGATCGAAACGCAGCGGGGGCCGACCACATCATCGTGATGAACAGGATCAAGGCGCACACGGCGATCACCGGCCCGGTCCAAAGCGGTCTCTGCAAGATGTGCACTGTCGGGCTGGGCAAGGTGGAACAGGCCTCCCGCCTGCACCGCTACGGCCCATCCCGCATGGGCAGGATTGTCCAGGAGGTCGCCTCGACGCTGGCCCGCCGGGCGCAGGTGCTGGCAGGGATTGCTATCGTGGAAAACGCCTACGGTGAGGTTGCGAGGCTGGAGCTGGTCCGGCCGGAGGAGTTCCCCGCGGTGGATGCGAGGCTTCTGCAGGATGCCTTCCTTCTCACGGCAAAAATGCCCCTTTCCGAACTCGATCTCCTCGTCGTCGAGGAGATGGGCAAACGATACAGCGGCACGGGCCTCGACCCCCATGTGATCGGGCGCTGGCGAATCTGGGGCGAGCCGGAACCGGAATCCCCCCGGATCGAGCGCGTGGCCGTTTTGGGTCTCGATCCCTCCTCCCACGGGAACGCCCAGGGCGTCGGCCTCGCCGACCTGATCACGGAGCGGCTCTTCCGCAGCATCGATCTTGTAAAGACCTACAAGAACACCCTCACCTCTACCTATGTCCAGCGGGGCATGATCCCGATCATCGGCGGCAGCGACCGGGAGACGATCGAAAATGCCGTCCACTCCATCCCGCTTTTCCACGAGGATCGGCTCCGGATCGCCTGGATCAGAAACACAAATCAGTTGGAAGAACTCGCCCTCTCCCAGGCTGCACTTGACGGGTGCGCGGCGGAAGCGCATCTCGAGAAACTTCACGAGATCGACTGGAAATTCGACGATAAGGGTCTTTTAATCCTCTGGGGAAAGGAGTAAGAAGCCGGTGGCCAAGGCATTGAAAATCAACCCCCGAGATAACGTCGCGGTGCTACTCGATGAAATCCGGTCCGGCGAGACGGTCGATGTGGCGACCGGTTCGGAGGTGATTCATATTCAGGCGCGGCAGCAGATCGCATTCGGGCACAAAATCGCGCTCGCGAACCTGGGCGCCGATCAGCCGATCATCAAGTACGGCGAGGAGATCGGCAGGGCCCGGACGGCGATCGGCGCCGGCGACTGGATCCACCTTCACAACCTCTACTGCCGCCGGGGTCATGAAGATCGGGCAGAATAGGAAATCATCATGCTAACATTTCAGGGATATCGAAGATCTCAGGGACTCCCGGGCGCACGGAATGCGGTCGCCGTCATCCCGTCGGTCTTTTGCGCCAATACCGTCGCCCGGCGGATCGCCGAACACGTCGCCGGCGCGATTGCATTCTGTCATCCGGTCGGCTGCAGTCAGGTCGGCCTCGATCTGGAGCTGACCGCCCGCGGCCTGAAAGGGCTGGGGAAGCATCCCAATTTCTACGGCGTGGTCGTTGTCGGCCTGGGCTGTGAACGCCTCCAGGCGCGGGAACTGGCGGAGAGCATCGCCGCCGCGGGCAAGCCGGTCGAGATGCTGGTGATCCAGGAGGAGGGAGACACGCTGCGGGCCATTGAAAAGGGGGTCATTTTTGCCGGCCGTCTGGCGGAGGAGGCCTCCCGGCAGACGCGGGAAGAATTTCCCCTTTCCGAGTTTAGCCTCGGCCTGAAGTGCGGCGGAACGGACGCCACCTCGGGGCTTGCGGCCAACCCCGCCCTCGGCTGGGTCACCGACCGGATCTGCGAGGCCGGCGGCCGGGCGATCTTCACCGAGGTGACGGAGCTGATCGGGGCGGAGCAGATCCTCGCCGGACGCGCCGTCAATCCAAAGGTGGCGGGCCAGATTCGGGCGATGATCGGCAACATGGAAAAGAGGCTTTCCGCCGCCACAGCAAGCGCGGAATTCAAGCACCGATCAGCGCTGGTCTCCCCGGGAAACGAGGACGGAGGGGTCACCTCCGTCGTCGAAAAGGCGCTGGGCGGGATCTACAAGGCGGGAACCGGACCGATCAGCGGCGGCCTCGGCTACGGCGAATATCCGGAAGGTCCGGGTCTCTATCTGCTGGACTGCGTCGGCCACGACGGAGAGGCGGTTACGGGTCTCGTCGCATCCGGCTGTCAGGCGGTCGCCTTCACGACGGGCCGCGGGACGCCGACCGGATTCCCCGGTGTGCCGGTCATCAAGATCACCGGAAACCGCACGACCTATGAACGAATGAGATTCAACCTCGATTTCAACGCCGCGGGAATCGTGGATGGGACGCCGATCGCGGAGGTGGGCGCGGAGCTGTTGGAAAAGGTCCTCCGGATCGGCTCCGGAGAACCGTCGCGGGCGGAGCTGCTCGGACACGACGAGCTGTTCTGCATCACGCGGATATGAATGGATGGTGGGTCATGCCACAGACGGAAGGCCGGCCCGCTGGTATGAAATAATCAAAGGAGGTATGTCTGATGTTCAAGCTTCACGGTATCTACGCCCCCATCGCAACGCCGTTTGCGGGAGGGGAGATCGCCTATGACAAGCTGGAAAAGAATC